>Ga0316191_10000583_pt1 | contig 23977 bp, 21 predicted proteins | sample Eddworburr2cm_MG_FD_204928 | JGI IMG/M metagenome (GOLD analysis project Ga0316191, IMG submission 204928) | Coastal sediment microbial communities from Maine, United States - Eddy worm burrow 2 cm | ecosystem: Environmental > Aquatic > Marine > Coastal > Sediment | place: USA: Maine... | reverse complement strand
AGCGCCCGCGAATTCGTGACCAGCCGCTTCTACTACGAGGAGTATCCCGCGTGGGTCACCGCCTTCAACAAGACGGATCCGACCCTGCGCTTTGCCGACACTTCCTGGGATCTGCTCCAGGACCGTTCGGGCTATCTGTTCGCCGACCGCGACGACCAGGCCTGGGAGATGGACATGCCTCCCTTCGGCCGGACCTTCCCGCACCCCTTCGGACCGGCAGACGGAAAGGGATTCAGCACTTTTCTCACCCTGAGCCCGGCGGGCGACGAGCTGACCCTCGAATTCGCCAAGGCGCTGATCGAGAACGAAGCCATCGGAACGGATTCGGTAACCGACTTCCTGTCCGTCAGTTTCTCTTCCACGGATTACATCGGCCACGTCTTCGGACCGTCGAGCCTCGAGGCCGAGGACAACCTGCTGCGACTCGATCGCACGCTCGCGGGGCTCCTCGCGTATATCGACGAAAAGGTCGGGCTGAACCACACCCTGGTCGTGCTCTCCGCCGATCATGGCGGCCCGGAAGCGCCTGCGGACCTGCAACAATATGGGTTCGAGGCCAGCTACGTGGACCCGGACTCGTGGGAAAAGGAGGCGGGCTTCGCCGCCTTGAAGGAGCGCTTCGGTGTTGGCGAAGAGCTGATCCGGCAATACGCCCACCCCTACCTCTACCTCAATCGCGAGCTCATCGCGGAAAATGGGCTCGACCTCGGTGAAGTCGAGGAGGCGATCGCCGGCGAGCTCGTCAAGTTCGAGGGGGTAGCCCTGGCCGTCTCCAGCACGGCGATGGCGCGTGGCGAGCTGCCTGACACACCGCTGCTGCGTTCGGTTCTGAACAACTACAATCCGCGCCGCTCCGGCGACATCTATATCGTCTTCCGGCCGCACTGGTTCATCAACGACTTTGACGGCCTCGCGGTCGCTTCGACCCACGGGTCGCCCTGGCGCTACGACACTTTTGTGCCGGTCATTTTCGCCGGTGCCGGTATCGAGCCACAGCAAGTCTTCCGGGAAATCCACACCATCGACGTGGCACCGACCCTCGCCGCAGTGGCGGGCACCAAGCCGCCCTCCGGGACCCGCGGCAAGGTCCTCGTCGAGGTTCTGGAGGGTCGTTGATGATCGTCAGCCAGGACCATTCGATCTGGGCGAAATACGGCCCGAAGGACGTCGTCCTCGATGAAGAGACCGACGGGCCGGCGACACCAGCCCAGCCCTCGCCCTCGCCAAGACTATCCACGACGATTCCTTGCTCGGCTGCGGCCACCGGAGGTAGACGAGCGGTGGACCGCGCTCTGACGACGCCATGTTGACCGTGCCCGAGGGAAATCGAGAATAAAATGCCAGACGTGCGCCAGGAGACCGCGAAGGCTAGGATCAAGGGGTGCCCGAACACCCCCATTCTCCACCGAAAGGTCGAAGCATGAAGGATCTCTGGGTCGCCCTGCTGTTCGTGGCCGTCTGGCTGGCGTTGCAGTTGTGGATTCTGCCCCGGCTCGGCTTTTCCACCTGAATGTCGAGATCCTGTGGCCTCTCCGGGAGGGAGGCGCCGACCGAGACCCCGCCGCGGCCCGATTCCGTGGACGCGGACCTGTCCGCCACGCAGACGCCGCCCAAGACAGACTGAGCTGCGTCGACCTCCCGACGGGGGCTGTGGCTACCGGGACGCGACGGCTCCGGAACCCGTACAGCGACAGCGGCGCGGGCGACACTGAGGAAACGGCGATCACGCCAGGGATCCGCGCTCGGAATGCAACCGAGCCAGGATCCGTTCACTTCTTACCCTTGGAAGCAACGTCGATGACCATAATCTGCGTACCGATGAAGGCATCTTCGTCGGTGGTGTAACCGGTCAAGACCAGGGTGTTGTAGTCGTCGATCTTCAATCCATCCAACGCCTTTACCTCGTCCGACGAGAACTTGGCCACGAAGTTGCCCCGGGCATCCGCCTTCCAGTGGCTGATTTCCACTCCGTTCAGGAAAACACTCGAGCCGACAACCAGGCTGTACGCGATGTCGGTGTGCACCGTGACGACAGCGCTTTCGCTCTGAATGTTCAGGACGTTCGGTGCGACATCGATCAGGATCTCGGATCCGAACGAGATCGGCGAGAACATGAGTCCACACAGGGTCAAGCCCGACTTTTGACCCCATCCCCAAGACCCGACCGGGTAAACTGGTGTCCTCGCAGGGTGTGGTGAAGACCGGCACGCTCTGGCTACTCGGAGAGGAGAGACGCGATGACCAAGAAGATTCACCCTCTACTCACTGTGCTGTTCATCGTCGTCGCGGCATCTTCCGCTCAGGCTCAGGAGCTACCGGTGCTCGAGGGACCCTACCTCGGCCAAGAGCCGCCAGGGGAAGAAGCGGAGTTGTTCGCTCCCGGCTTCATCTCCACAGAGCACCACGAGTTTTCTTGTTGTCTCTCTCCGGATGGAAGAGAGTTCTACTTCACACGCAGGATACCCGGGCGCGACCTGAACAGGATCCTAGTCACCAGGCTCGAGGAGAGCGGTTGGACCGAGCCGCAACCCGCACCAATGGCGGGTGTTTCCGGGGGCTTCGAGCCCACCCTCTCGCCTGACGGCAAGAGACTCTATTTCCAGGCCACGGAACTGGATCCCCACCTCGGACCGTCGATGGATGTGTGGTACACGGAACGGACCAGCGCCGGCTGGAACGGACCCACTAAAATGCGCGATCCCTTCACCCCCGGAAAGGCGATGTACGTCACCGAGACTTCCAATGGCACGATCTATACCACCGACATCTCGCAAGGGCCTGGTACCGAACGGCTGGTCTTGTCCCGTCCTGCCGACGGCAACTACTCCGAATACGAGCCGCTCCCGTCCCCGGTGAACTCTCCCAGCGGGGAGATCTACCCGTTCATTGCACCTGATGAGTCCTACATCGTTTTTACCTCGCTCGGGAGGGAAGGAGGCAGAGCGGCCGGTCTGTACGTCTCGTTCCGATCGAAGCAAGGTGCCTGGAGCGAGCCCGCACACGTGGCCACGGGGCAACCCAACAGCACCATGCCCTGGGTTTCTCCCGACGGCAAGTATCTGTTCTTCACGTCGAACAGCGGCAGTCTGAACGGCGATATCTACTGGGTCGATGCCGCTGTCTTCAAGAAGCTCAGGCCCGAGAACCTGGAGTAGCGAGCCGACACCCGGCTGGGGTCGGCGACCGGGGGCGGCCGGAACGGCGGGCCCAGGCACTCCAGGCTCGACCGCGTGGCTCATCGGTATTTCAGTCATTCTCCAGCAGCGCTTGGCGCTCGCGGCCCGTGTTACCCTCCACCACGTGGTCTACTTCAAGCAGCTGCTGTCCGGCCGTCAGGTAGCCACAAGCAACTCGACCGCCGGCCAGATGGCCAACTTCATGTATCTCGTCGGCGATCCGCAATCGCGAAAGGCGCTGATCGTCGATCCCGCGTGGGACGTGGATTCGCTCGTACGCATCGCACGCGAGGACGGTTACGAGATCGCCGGCGCACTGGTCACGCACTATCACCCGGACCACGTGGGCGGCGATCTGTTCGGCCTGCAGGTCCAGGGCGTTGCCACCCTTCTCGAACAGGAGTCCGTGCCGCTCTATGTGAACAAGCACGAGGCGGAAGGGCTGAAGATCGTGACCGGGGTCAGCGACAACGACATGCGGAAGGTGGATGACGGAGACACACTGGGGGTCGGCGATCTGACCATCCGGTTCATGCACACGCCCGGCCATACACCAGGCAGCCAGTGTTTCCTCGTGGGCGATCGCCTGGTGGCCGGCGATACTCTCTTCGTTCAGGGCTGCGGCCGGGTCGATCTGCCCGGAAGCGACCCGGATCAGATGTATTACAGCCTGACGCAGAAGCTCGCCAAGCTGCCTCCCGAGACCGTGCTCTATCCGGGACACGACTACGGCATGACGGAGACATCGACCATCGCGGATGAGCTGAAGAACAACATCTACCTGCGGATCAGCTCGATCGAGGACTGGCGGCGGCTGATGGGCAGAGGGCCGTAGCCGGCTGTTCCGAGCGAGTCCATCATCCCTGGCCTTGTGGTTCACGCTCATGGCATGACGGTAGCGAAACGGCGTGCTCAGCGGGAGATCCGGTGGGGTGCCAGGGTGCCGTCAGTAAGGTGACCTGAAGCACCTGGGTTACGAACGCGGAACCCGCACAAGACGATCGCCACGACCAGTCCCACAGCCTTGCCTCGCACAGCCGAATTACGCATGGCATACCCCCTTCCCTGCGCTTTCCCGATCAGCGCACGGGCACCGTGGGAATTCTAGACGACGAGGCCGGGCGTTCTTTCCAGTGAAAAAGGCAATCGAAGGCACTAATCGATGGGCCGGCAGGGCTTTGCGAGTACCGCCACCGAGCGCCCGGCGCGCACGCCGCGGTCCCACACTTTCTCTTTTTGGGCATACAATCCCCCCACCAGGGGCCGCGAGACGGCCCTAGGGCGCGGTCGGCCTCTAGGGGTTCGGGTAACACATCCGTGGAGGAGGCGATGAGATACGCGCAACGGCTCGTTATCTGCACTCTCGTGTCCACCCTTGTCGTGATCGGTGCGGCAGTGGCTCCAGCTCTTGCGATCATCTACGGATCGGACGACCGCAAGGAGATCTACGAGTTCGCCCCACAGCTCGAGTGGACAACGCCCATCGGATCGGCCGCCGCGTTGATGGACCCCGGTAACATCGACGCCTCCGACCCCACCGACGTGACCTTCAACGCACCCACGCTGGCCGACTCCTTCGGCCTGTGCCCCTCGGAGCGCTTCGGCAGTCAGCCGACTCCCGGATTCTGCAGTGGGTTCCTGATCGAGGGCGACCGGATCGTGACCGCGGGGCACTGCGTGGAAAACGACGAATGTCAGGACACAGCATTCGTGTTCGACTACAAGATGGTCTCGGAGGGAGTGCGAGACACGATCACCACGGACGACATCTACGGTTGCCGGTCGGTGCTGACCCACATCTACGTCAACGGTGACGACTTCGCGATCGTCGAGCTCGATCGACCGGTCGCGGGGATCGCGCCGGCCCTGGTCCGTCGTGGGGGACTGTTCGAGTACGCACCCGAAGGCCCCGGCATCGCTGTCCTCGGCCACCCCTACGGGATCCTGCTCAAGATCGCCGACAACGCCGTCGCGCAGGACGGCGACGTCGATTACTTCTTGGGCAACGTGGACACGTTCGGTGGAAACAGCGGGTCGGGAGTCTTTCACTCAGAGAGCAAGGAGCTGGTGGGCATCCTGGTGCGTGGCAACAATGACTGGCAGGACAACGGAACGTGCAACGAGAGCGTCGTGTGCCCCGACTCGGGCTGCATCCCCCCCGCGGGCGAGGGCCTCGAAGAGGCGGTCCGCAGCAACTTCCTCGCGCCATGGGTCTCGCCCCGGTGCGGCGACGGCCTGTGCGATCCCGGCGAGGACGAATTCTCCTGTCCCGCGGACTGCCCCCAGGACAGCGATTACGACCTTCACCCGGACGTTACCGACAACTGCCCGTTTGCCCCGAACCCCGTGCAGACGAATGTCGACGGCGATCCTCTCGGCGATGCCTGCGATTGCGACCCCGGCAATGGTGACGCGTGGCAAGCACCGGGCGAGGTGCCCGATCTCAGGGTCTTCTACGACTCGGCCACGGGCTGGACCGAGCTGACCTGGAGCCCTCCCGCGGAGCCGGGTGCGACGAGCGTGGCCTACGACACGCTGCGCTCCGACGTGCCCTCCGACTTCGACGCCGCGGCCCTCTGTCTCGAGTCGAACGACGGCGTGGACCTGAGCAGCGAGGACTGGGCGGGGAACCCGCCCGCGGGCGCGGTGGTCTATTACGTGGTCCGCGCTGAGAACGTGTGTCCGCTGGACGGGACGGGCCCGGTCGGGTGGGATTCCCGCCACAAGCCTCGCACGGCGCGGGCCTGCCCCTGATCCGACACGTCTCGCGCGGATAAGCGAAACAAGCCGGGTTCTATGTCTGATACCTACATACTATGTCAACCAGAACAGGACCCCGATTCCCAGCCAGCGTGACAGCCTGCGCTCGTACTCGATCCCGATAGTGCCGGTGGCATCTTCCTTGCCGCCGCCCTCTTCCTCGCCGCCCGCGGTGGTGCCGACGAACACCCCGACGTTATTGCGGTGGGCTTCGTGGTCGCCCCCGCTGTGATGCCGGGGCACTTCGGCGGGTCCTTCCTGGGCCGTGAGGCCCGTGGCGCCGGTCAGGGCGACGATCACGCAGGCGATCATCGCGCGCAACCAACTCATCAGGTCTCCACCTCCTCGTCCGACCCGTCGGGACTGCCGACGACCTCGTAGAAGGTCTGCCCGCTGTCGTCCTCGACCTGCTCGAAGAACACGCTGTCGAACTGGTAGTAGGTCACGCCGCCTTCGTCCACGGTGGTGACCTCGTCCGGCAACTCGTCGACCTGGGCCCCGATCTCCGGTTCCCCGTTGACGAAGCCCCTCTTCCCGTTCTCCTCGAACTCCACGTAGAAGTTGTAGTCGACGTAGTAGTAGGTCTCCTCGTCGGCCACGAACGACGGTGAGCCGGGCGGGATCGAATCGATCTCTTCCTTCGCGGGCTGCGGCTCCACGCGATAGATCGTCTTCCCCGAGCTGTTGGTATCTTTCGCGAAGAACAGGTCGTCGAACTGGTAGATCGTGACCTCGCCCTCGGTCTCCGAAGCTGCCCCCTCCGGGAGTGAGGTGACCTCGGCGCCGACCGGCGCCGCCACCACGACGTACCCGCCTCCCGACGCCTGCTGCCAGAAACCGGCGTCTGCCCAGTAGTACGTCGTCCCGTCGACTTTCACGCTCTCGCTGCCGTCCGGCAGCGCATCCGTCTGGTGCCCCACGGGCGCGGCGGACGGGATGTAGCCCTCTTCCCCCTCGCGCAGGACCCTGCGATACCAGGGATTGACGTGATAGTACGTGACCGAGCTGTAGGTGTAGGTCGTGGTCGAAGACTCGATGGACGCGAACGCCACCACGGTGATGAAGACCAATCCTACCCACCAGCCCCAGTACCAGCGCCAGGGCCGCCAGAAGCGATGATGCCGCCAGCGACCGCGACGCCAGCGCCGCGAGCGGTGGATTCGCCGCGTACGATGGCGAGAACGATACCGGCGCGATCGCGTGCGACGACGCGGCACGGTTCGCCGGCCTCTCGCGTTCCGTCCCCCGGGGCGGCTGGCACTCCGAGACGGTGACGACGTCTTCGGCGCGCTCTTCGGCTTGGCCGTCCGGGCGGACCCGGAACGACTCGGTCCGCTTCGATTCACGCCGCCGCCCCGGTTGGGCGCACGCCCTCTGCCGCCTCCTCGACCGCGCTGGGCCAGAGCGGTGCCGGAAACGAACAGCAAACCGAGCGATGCCTGCCACAGACGGTTGATGAAGTTGCGGCGTTTCATCTCGACCTCCCCGCGATCAGGGCCTGATGACCGGAGCGACCTCGAGCTGCTCGGATCCTTCCGGAGGGACAAACTCCGGGATTGCACCGTCCCGGATCCGCGTCGACCACCGGCGGAATCGGGCGGAGTACTTGGGTAGACCGTCTTCCTCGGTGTGCACGATGGCCATCCTGACCGGGAAGGGCTCGTCGCGCGTGCGGAACCAGAGCTCGATGTCGGCTCCCGGTCGGCGCAACGCGACATGGTCGGTCCACAGCCCCTCGGCCCAGGCCTCTCCGACGTAGTCCACCCACTGGACGTCCTCGCCGAGCCACAGCTCTTCCGCCTGGCCCGAGAGCAGGTCGACGAAAGGAACCGGGACGTCGTAATCCTCGGCGATCGTTGACGCCGCGGTGGTGAGCGCCGCCGGGACCTTCACCTGTCCCCAGACGTTTTGCGGCTGAAGCACCATCGTGAACGTTCCGTCCGCGAGCCACGCGGTGACCGTCGCAGCGTCGTCGTTCAGCGTGACCCAGTACAGCCGCTGCGGACGGTCGAGGGACACGCGCTGCAGCATGTCGAACTGCAGCTTCTGCCCGTTCTCCTGAACGACCTCGTAGGTCGCGATCGCCTCGAACGCCAACTGGTCGTGCGACTGCATGAAGTCGATCGCCCGCCGCACGACGTCACGCCCCTCCGGAAGGTCCCCCGCCTCGCCGGGCAACGCGGCCGGCGACCAGCCCGGGTCCTCCGTGGTCTCGGTCGGTCCCGCGCATGCCGACATCAGAGCCAGCAGCACGAGCGCCCCGATGCCGCCCGCTACTCTCCGCCGCGTGTCAGGGATGTAATCGTGCATGAAACGCCCCCCTGCAGATGCCCGGCCAATCGGCACCCTTGCTCGGTCATTCTTGGCACCGCGATGAAGCACTCAGGAATGTGACGATCAGTTGTCTTGGTCTGTCTGGTCTGCCGGATAAGGAAATTCACGTCCGAGGCTTTCGCTCGCCTCTTCGTAGACGCCACGGAGCGCATCGTCGACTCCGTCCCACCGGCCGCCGATGACCCAATCCGAATAGAGCAGAGCTTCGACCGGAACGCCCGAACCCTCGCTGAATTTCTTTCTGTCGGCGTCGCCACCGGGTTGCTGCGGTTCGCCAGTCAGGGGCGGCGCCCAGGTGGCCTCCTCCACGACCGCCATCCGCACCCGGATGTCGTCCTTGGTGACGTTCCAGACCATGAAGTCCTCGGCGAGGCTCAGCGGACCGTCATAGGTGGTGCGGATACGATCGTTCACCGCCGAGGTGGTGTCGAAATCCTTGAAGAAGTGATAGGCGACCGCAATACGCGGCTTGATCTCCGACATGACCTTTCCAAACGCCTCCGGGGCGGTATGAACCTGGGTTCCGACCAGCAAAGCCGATTCCGGTGAGAAGCCCATCTTCTTGACCAGGTCTGGAACGGCCACGAAACACTCGTGGATGGCGATATCCGCATCTTGCGCGTATTTCAAGAACCATTTGTTGGGATACGTATCGGAGCCAAAGACGAACTTCAGATCGTTCCATTCGAGACTGAAACTGACGGGTCCGTCGAGTGCATGGATCGCCGGGAACGAACGGATCGTAACTCCATTATCTTCGTAGATCACGGCGTTCTTCGCCGTGTAATCGAATTCGTTGACCTCGATCGAGTAACCGCGAAAATCGGTAATACCCACCCGACCGGAGAGGTCCCACGTATACATCTCTTTCAGCTTCGCCACTGCATACGCCGTTCCGAGCTCGGGAACGGGGCCGCTCGGACCCCAGACCCGGAGTGGTTTCTGCCTCCCCATGAGGGCGCCCCCGATAAACATTTCCCCCAGTGAACCGAAATGATCCGAGTGCAAGTGCCCGATGAAGATCTTGTCGAGGTAGTCGTAGGGGATCTGCAGGGACGAAAGGCGTTCGGCCGATCCGGAGCCGATGTCGAAGATGAACTTTTCACCATTGCCCAATTCGACGAGAAAGCACGCGGCGGCCTGAGCGGCGCGCGTCGTCGGCATACCCGTACCGCAAGCGATCACGCGCATTTCATCCGGGGCCAGATCCTCGCTGTTCGGGAAGTAGGCATCCCGAGGTCTCGCCTTTGCCGGCGAGAGCTTTTGCGGACCTTGGGCGGCGAGGGCCTCACCGAAGAGCTCGGGGAGTCGGCCCGCGCGTCCGTCGGCGTGCCCCCATAGATAGAGAATCGCGGCCGCGATCGTCATGGCAGCTACGATGAGCAACTTCTTGCGGGTAGTCATGGCTCTCCTATCTCCGCGAAGACCTCGTCGGTCTCGCCAATCCGCTATTCTGGGCCAGAGCACGCAATGCTACTATCCAATCTGGGACAGCGGTCGAGGAGTCGTTTTGGACCTCCATCCCGGCAGACCAGCAACCATCGAAACCTCGGACCCCGAAGAGTTCGGAGCCCGAATTCGACGCTTCGCCCGCAGGACGACGGTGCGCGTGGATCCGTTCAGCGCGCGGGGCTTTCGATCCCGAACTCAGGCCTGGGAACTGCCTCGAATCGGCCTGTTTGTGGTGAGGATGGATCGGGCTCGCGTCTACTCGCCGCCAAGCCCCGGGGTCCTGAGCCTCACCGTGACGCTCGAGGGCGTCTTCGAGGGAACGATCCGGAGCGCAAGGAAGACCGTCGACCCAGGAACGTGCTTCGCTCGGGACGACTCCGATGCCATAAATCTCCAGATTCCGCGCGCTACCATGCTGGCGGCCAACCTGGACACGCACCTCCTCCGCGAAACGGCGCGAAAATTGGGCGATGCCGAGCCAACTCGAGAGGGAGATCTCGAGCCGCGGATCTCGCTCGCCACGCCGGAAGGGGCGCTGCTCTGGCGCCGCCTCGCCGCGGTCTGGCGTGATCTTAGTAGAGGCGCACCCCTGCTGGACTCCCCGCGGGCCGTGGCCGAGGTGGAGGCCGGACTCGCAGAGGCGGTGGTCGGTGCCGTCGGGGCCGTCGCTGCCGATCGCGAGGGCGACTGTGGAACGGTTTACCTTCGTCGCGCGGAGGAGTTCATTCTCGCCCACCTGCGCGGTCCGATCTCCCGCGCCGACATCTGCGCGGCGGCCGAGGTCAGCGCACGCAGCCTATCGCGCCAGTTCGTGCGCCGCCACGGGGTGGGTCCCATGACGTTCCTGAAGCAGCGCCGACTCGAAGCGGCCCAGCGCTCGCTCCTTGCGGCCGACCCGGCCGAGCGAGGCGTTACCGACGTGGCGATGGAGTGGGGGCTCTACCACCTGGGGCGCTTCTCAGTCGAGTACCGCGCTGCCTTCGGCGAGTCCCCCTCCCGGACCCTCGGTCGATAAACCCGGAATTCGGCGTGCCGAGAATGGCGCTATGTCAACACCGGCCACCCCACATAGACGACGAGTCGATCCATCCTATCCCGGCAGGTGCCCCGGAACATATCCACAGCGACGTGAAGGATGCCGGCCCGGTCAACATCCTGTGGCTGCGCTATCAGTTCAACCCGTGAGGAACCGGCTCTGAAACTCGTTCCGGTACAATGGAGAGCCGCAAGTCGGAGTGGCCTGGAGTCGGCATGACCAGGGACAAGAGATCGCTCGGCCTGCAAGCGTTGGTGCTCGTCGCACTGCTCGGGTGGAGTACCGGAGTGGGACGTGCCGACGCGATCATTCGAGTGCGGGCGATGACCGCCAGCACCATCGCCGAGTTCTTCATCGACGAGCAGGGTGTGCGCGTGGAGTTGGAGATCGGTTTTAACGATCTTCCCGCCTTCAGTAACCTGCTACCGGACGGGCTCTATGAGAAGCTGGGGAACGAGCCCCGGCCCCTGGAGCAGCGACTGGCGGAGTTCTTCGCCGGGGACTTGACGGTCGCGGTTCGCGGTGTATCGCCGCTCCCGGGTCGTGTAACGCGGATGGAGGTGCGCGAGCGCATTCGCAGGGACGAGGTGACCGGCGAGCCATTGCCGCCGGGCGACGAGCCCGAGAAGGTGGTCTTCGCCGAGCTGTCCTATCCGTTCCCAGCACGACCCGATGCGCTGATTCTGAGCGGACCGGCGGGTGCGAGCATCGGCTTCGTGGTCTACCACAGGGGTCTGCCGGTCAACGACTTCCGTTACCTCGTCCGCAGATGCGAGTTGGAACTGGACTGGGATGACCCCTGGTACTCACGCTTCGTAAACCGCAATCTTCGCCGGGCCTACGACGCCGCGATGAGCGGGTTCATCTACGTGGAACCCTACGAGGTGCGCAAGGAGATCATCGCGCGTCCCAAGGACCTGCAGCAGTGGATCGACCTCGGACTGGAGGGTGCGAGCGTCATCCCCGCCGAGGCCCAACCAGAGCTCACGCAGCGGGTCGCAGAGTTTCTTCGCGAGCGTCACCGGGTGACGGTCGACGGGCGGGAGATCGATCCCGAGCTGGCCCGCATCAACTTCCTGCGACGCACGCTGCGCAACAGTACCGTCGTCGATCCACCGGAAGACCTGGACGTGATCTCGGCGACCCTGGGTGCGATCTTCGTCTACCCCACCGACGGACTGCCCGAGCGGGTCACCATGGAGTGGGATCTGTTCAGCGAGCGAATCGCCCGGGTGCCGGTGGCCTCGGTCGACCAGGCGGGTCCGCTGCCGAGCTTCCTCACGCCCGACGATTCGATCCTGGTGTGGGACAACTTTCTGACGAACCCCGTGCTGCCGACCTTGATCGCCACCGAGCCGCCGCCGGGACCAGCGGCGCGGGCGGCGACCTGGTTGCGCTGGGTGCTGGCGGCGGGGCTGCTGGCGTTGCTGGCGATCGCGGTCATGCGAAAGCGTCGCCAGGGGAGTTTTACCCGGGCGGCCACGTTGACGGCCCTCGCGCTGGTGGTGCTGACCTCAGGCGCCTTCTGGATTGGTACCGCCGGTCGCATGTCGGAGCCGCGCAAAGAGCGGCTCGTTTCGGAGCTGCTGAACAACGTGTACCGGGCGTTCGACTTTCGCGACGAGGAGCGGATCTACGACGTGCTCGAGCAAAGCGTTTCCGGCGACCTGCTGACCGCTATCTATCTCGAGACGCGCCGCGGGCTCGAGCTCCGCAACCAGGGAGGCGCCCGGGTCAAGGTCAAGGAGCTGGAGCTGGTGGAGCTCGAAACCCGATCGGGGACCAACGGTGGCTTCGTCGCGCGCGCGGTCTGGAACGTCGCCGGCTCGGTCGGGCACTGGGGCCACGTCCACCAGCGCACGAACCGCTACCTGGCCAGTCTGGGCATCGAGCCGGTCGACGGCGTGTGGAAGCTGACCTCGCTCGAGCTGCTCGAGGAGGAGCGGCTCGAGCCCGGAGCGAGCGAGGGTTAGCGTGCGCCATAGGCCCGTCGATACAACGCGTCGAATCGGTCCTGGTGGTCGTAGACCTCGTTCGCTTCGGCGTACTCCTGCCACGCCTCGATCATCGCGGCCTTGATATCAGGATGATCATCCGAAAGATCGTGGATCTCACCCGGGTCCTTGTTGAGATTATATAACTGCCAGGTTCCACTGCCGAAAGGTTCGGGCAGACGCAAGAGTTTCCATTCGCCTTGTAGGTAGGCCTTCATCTCGAACAACTCGTAGCCCACGCCCTCGTTGATTCGGATGCTCTCCGTGACACCACCAAGGATCAGCATCATGGACCTTCCGATGGGTGGTTTGATCTCCCGTCCATCCAGAGTCCCCGGATAGGTGGCTCCTGCCGCCTCCAGAAGGGTCGGCATGATGTCCGTCACATGCAGGAATGCGTGGCTGCCCGCTGTCGTTGGTGTTGGTTACGGTGATGGTGTTCGCCGCGTGGGTCACGGGCAAATTGAAGGTTGCTAGACACACACACACCGCGACCAGGATTCCCGTTGTCTTCTTCATAGTTGTCTCCATCGGGCGGCGCAGGACCGCAGTAGGTGGGCGCACTTACATTCGGCGGGTTCACCGGCCATGGCCTGCCCCCCGCGCCGGGTCTGCCCTGACAGTACGGCCGCTACGGGGGTGGCTGCAACGGATTTGATGTCTACGAAACAGATAGGGATAGGGGGCTATTCTCGCAGAGCCTCAGCACTCCAACCCGCGCAGCCGGTTCGACATCTCGTCGTCGGTCCAACGAACTTGCTGGCATCGAGAAGATCACATTCCCTTCAGGACGAAGCCCAGAGCAATCAATACGGTCCGGCAGCCTGCTCCTAGGACCAGTCCAAGAAGGAAGCGTAGGCTCGATCTTCGCGAATCGGTTGGAATGTCAGTGGCCTTCAGAACGGCGGTCTTTCCCCAAACGTCGCCATATCTTTGGTTAAGAGGGCTACGCTGCATCGAGTGGTACGCTACCAGCCCAAAGAAAAGACTATCGAGATACCATGCCAGACTTCTGATCAATGCTCCCTTGAAGTTGCAAGGGCGTCCTACGTCAGTGACGACGCGAACTCTGCAAATCAGCTTGCCCAAGGTAGCCCCATGGATTCCTTCACACAGGCAGTGATAGGCACAAACCCCAAGAAGGCTCAGGCCAACGCCCGCTGCACTCACCCCTTGAACACGTGTTTCCCACCCAGGAGCAATGACCTCTGCCAGTTGAAGAATGACCAGGACAATCGCGGCTAAGACACCAGCAACCAACCCCAAGCCATATCCGAGTATCAAGTCATCGATTATTCGCGCCACGGCCCGTATCCAGAAACCAGCGCCACTGCCAATACTGCGCCCTGGTGCACTCAACCCGCAGTGCGGGCATGTGGGATCGCCCTCGGATACTTCCGTACCGCAAACCCTGCAATTCACGTGTGACGTCGACACTTTGAAGGTCGCTCGCTCATGATCCGCTCCGTTTGACGGCGACGAGCCGGAGTAGGTGGGCGCACTTACATTCGGCGGGTTCACCGGCCATAGCCTGCCCCCGAACAGAGTTAACCGAAGACTACGGGTGAAGCGAGGTAACCGGCAACGGAATCACAGTCGAGTAAAGGGATGGCAATAGGGAGCAATGGCCAGAAAGCTCAGCACTCCAACCCGCGCAGCCGGTTCGACATCTCGTCGTCGGAGGGGTGGGTGTAGGTGACGGTGGTCAGTGGCGAGGCGTGCCGAGCGAATCGCTGCGCGAGGAACAGGTCCCTCGTCGCCCGGTAGACGTTGGTCACTGCCGAGTGGCGAGTGGCATGGAACGGGTACAGCCGATCGAATCCGGCCTTCTTCTGCCACTCTCGCCAAGCGAACTGCACCCGCCGCCGCGATAGCCGCCGCCGTGACTGAGCGCAGAACAGCGGCGCGTCCGACTCGACGCTCTCCCCGCGCTTCTTCTTGAACCGCCAGAACCGTCGAAGCTTCGGCACCAGCTTGTCGGGGAGGAACACATCTCCAGCTCGACCACGCTTGGCGATCTCGCGACGGACGCGGATGCGGGTCTTCGGCGTGCCGTCGGGCGCGAACACATCTCCGACGTTGAGGCCGAGTAGCTCGCCGATCCGCAGTCCCGTCCCCAGGGCCATTGAGATGATGGCGTGATCCCGCGGGTGCATGGCCGTGACGCGGAGGATGAGCTTCTGCTCGTCTTGGGTGAGGGTTTGGGGGCTGAGGTATGGCATCAGCGTTCCTCCTGGTCGGCAGCTTCCAGTCGGCGGACCAGACGTTCGAGCAGTTCGTTGAGACGGCTGATCTGCTCCACCAGTTCAGGCAAGGTCCGCTCGTAGTAACGCTGCCCCATCCGCGTCTTGAAGAACGGCGTCTCGCTCATCGGTGCCTCCTCAGCAGCCGCCACAGCCGTATCTGCTTGCCCCACAGCGGCTCGGCGACGATCTCGCGTAGCTGGCGTTCGTTGACGGGATCGCGGGCAGTCTGTGGGAGGGCCAGGATCGCTTCCTGAATCGCAGGCGCGAGCAACGTCAACCCGCTGATCTGCGAAACCCGCGCCCGCGTGATGCCGAGCAGCTCGGCGGCGTGGGAGTAGTCACGCAACTCGCCGTCGCGGATCTTCCGCTCGATGTGGTGGGCCAGGGCGAGAACATGGGCCGCCCGCGGATAAGCGAAACAAGCCGGGTTCTTGTCAACCCCATTTAGAAATGTCGGGTTCTGTGCAAAGTAGAAATGTCGGGTTGACAGCTGAGTTTCGGTTCCCGTCCGGGGTCTTTTCCGGGGTCTTTCCCCCCGAAGGGGGGACCTAGCCTTGTAGAGCCGTCAGGTCACGGAGAAAAGCTCCCGTTTTTCTCCCCCTTTTGTTCTTGAGCTCGAGACGGCGCGCTTTCACGTGCCGCTCAGAACCAAATCACTTCAACTTACGGGCACTCCGGCGGCAATGTCCGCTGTGTACCATCGCTCCTGTACCCAACGTTGTTCTGATCGCCCTGCCCGCTGGTAAAATCATCCACGTAGGCCCCCAAATATGTAAACCCATCGCTTGGATCGGGAACGTTCGTATCCACAAAGACCGTGTCAGTGTTATCCGGATCGGTCTGGCTGACGCAGTTCCCGTAGTTCCCGCCGGGGAGACCGGAGAGAAAGCCGCGGTAGATATTGTATTGCTCGGACCCGACAATTGCCGGCCAGGTCAGCGTATCCTTGTCCGCAAACCCGATTCGGTGTTTCGGGTGGCTGGTTAAGAAGTCGAGCAGCGCGAGAGCGAAGGCGGGCCGCCGGAGCGACGGCACATGGTCTTGGCTCGGCATCGTCCAGAGCTCGGCCGATCCGGTGAAGTCACAACCGGAGGCATACCGTGTGATCTCGGTGTCGGTCGCCGGGCCCAGCAACAGGTTGAGGTCGGCCTCCCCTGTGTTGTCTTCATCGATGAGGCAGTGGTCGCGGTTAACCCAATCTGTGATGCTTATCTCTGCGCTCGGGTACGGTAGCGTCCCCACCCCGAAAGAGGCAGGTATGTTTCCGCCGTAATAACTTATTGTGCCGTCACTGGTGCCATGTATTTCAAGAACATGTACAGCTTCAGAAGGATCGCACAATGCTTCGTCGTAGTAGCCGGGGCCGGCGAAGCTTACGATCGAGGCGATTGTTCCCGCATAGTCGCACGCCATCCGATGAGCCATCATCCCCCCATTTGAATGTCCCACAACGTGGATTCGATGTTTATCCACGTTGTATTGATCTCGGATCTCGTCGATCAATTCCTTGAGATAGAGTGAATCTTCGTCTCCCCCCACATTGCCGTTCTCCACGCAGCAGTAATCATTCGCATCCCAATATCGGGCACTGAGAGTATTTAATCGGCCGTCGGGATGTGCGTAGAGAAATCCCCGACTGTCTACATGCGGGAGAAACTGGTAATACCCCTCCATTCCCGCGCCATCGGCAGAGTAACCGTGAAGCAAGATGACAAGCGGTATTGCCGATGAGGGCGTGTACGAGGCCGGAACGTAAAGCGTCACATCCGGATACGCCGGATCAACAGGAAGTGTTGCAGTCGTATAGGAAAAGGCATTCCCCACAATAAGGAAGCTTACGGCCAAGAAGAGTGTCGTGAGTTTTGTCGTCATTCTCTGTACCTCCATCGGCAGACGATTGTTAACTTAGCTTGAACAGCAGAAAAAAGCCTAGCACGACAGGTCTGTACGGAGGGACGCATGGCGAGCTCAGATTGCAGCCTAGCAGCGGTCTAGGTTGGGCGGGCAGGAACCACCGCGATGGCGCCAAAGGACATCCCGCTGGTCGATGATCCTGATCCATTTCAGTCGTCGAGTTGCGCCGCGCCGCCTGATCGTCACTGAAGAAGTTGCATTGGTCCTTACGCCGACTCGTGCGCCCGCTGTTGGTTGTTACTTCATCGTTCCGCTTGGCTGATGCCCGCGATTCACTCCGATTCTGGCCCGCTCAAGTCCCTAGCGCACTTCACTCCCCCATTATCGCGGGAAGGGTCACACCGGCGAGTGAACGCATCAAGGCACTCGTCGCGGCTGTACAGCCCTGAGCCCATCAGTACCACGCGTACTTTGAACTCCGAATCACCTCGGCTTGCCACAGACTGAGCTGGCTGTGATTTGTCAGAAACATGACCCCAGTTGAGGGCCGGATTTTTCAGGATCATGCCCCCACCTGTTTTCACGATCATGACCCCACCTGGGAACGGGTTTTTCATAATCATGCCCCCACCCCAGGATGCCCCGAGGCCGTGCGGGATCATCCCCACTTCCGCAATGGAGGTGAGGGATGGCCTACAGGGAGCACGGCATGTGGGAATTGTTGGAGGTGCTGCGGCGGGCGCACCGCGGGGAGCGACAGCGAGCGATCTCGCGGACGACAGGCCGCTCGCGCAAGACGATCCGGCGGTACTTGAAGATCGCCGGGAAGCTCGGCTGGCGGCCGGGCGAGGAGGAGCCCGACGAGCGGTTGGCCGCTCGCGTGCAGGCTCGGCTGCGTCCCGGGCCGCCGGAGGTCGGTCCCAGCGAGTCGGAGTGCTTGCTCGAGCCTCGGCGGGATCAGATCCGGCAATGGCTCAGTAGTGAGGGCAACGGCGGGCGTCCGCTCAAGCTCACCAAAGTCCACGAGCTGCTCGAGCGTCGTGGTGTTCACGTCACCTACAGCACGCTGTACCGCTTCGCCGTCAAGCACTGCGGGTTCGGCGACAAAACGACGACGGTGCGCGTCGCCGACGTCGCGCCAGGCGAGCTGGCCGAAATCGACTTCGGCCGGCTGGGCCTGATTCAGGACGGTCTGCTCGGGCGTCGCCGAGTGCTTTGGGCTCTGGTTGTCACCCTGGTTCACAGTCGTCACCAATACGTCCACCTGACTCATTCCTAGAAGCTGGCGGACGTGATCGGCGGACTCGAGGATGCCTGGGAGTTCTTTGGCGGCGTCCCCGCTCGGGTCGTGGTCGACAATCTACGGGCCGCGATCCGCAAGGCCGACCGCTACGACCCGATCTTCAATCGCGTCTTCGAAGAGTACAGTCGTCACCGCGGTTTTGTCATCGATCCCGCGCCGCCGGCCATGGCCACGGGAAAACCTCACGTCGAGCGCCAAGTCCCTTTCGTACGCGAGAGCTTCTTCCGCGGCGAGACCTTTCTCGGACGCGATCATGCCCAGCGTGATGCGATTCGCTGGTGTCTCGGCAAGGCCGGCAAGCGGATTCACGGCACGATCCGCAAACGGCCCCTGGAAGTCTTCGAAGTCGTCGAGAGGCCAGCTCTCAAGCCTCTCGTCGGCGAGCGCTTCGATCCTCCGCGCTGGGACAAGGTCAAGATCCATCCCGACCATCACATCCGTTTCGGCTACGCCCTCTACTCGGCGCCCCATCGCTACATCCGCAAAGAAGTTGACGTCCGCGCCGACAGTCGGATCGTCCGGATCTACTACGCCGGCGAGTTGATCAAGACCCACGAGACACAGCCTCCCGGAGGCCGCAGCACGGACTACACCGACTACCCCAAGGAGAAAACCGCCTACGCCATGCGTGATCCCAATTACATGATCCACCTGGCCCGGCGTCGCGGCCCCAATCTCGGCGCCTTCATGACTCGCCTGCTCGAGGGCGACTTCCCCTGGGCCCGGCTGCGTCAAGCCCAGAAGCTGATCCGGCTCACCGACAAGTACGGGGATCAGGTCCTGGATTCAGCCTGCCGTCGCGCCCTGGGCTTCGAGCTGATCAACGTCCATCGAGTCGAGCAGATCGTCCTGCGCGGTCTCGACCGCGACGACGAGGACACGCCCACAGCACAGGCGGGGAGCAAGGTGATCCAGGGCTCGCTGCGCTTCCTGCGCCCGTCCGACAGCTTCACCCACACCCCAAGCAAAGAGGAGGATCCCGATGGAGATCAATAGCTCCCTGAAGACTGTACTCAAACGCCTGAGGCTTTCGCCGGTCCTGCACACCTTGCCCGATCGGCTGGCCTACGCCAGGAAGACCAAGCTCGCACACTCCGACTTCCTTGAGCTCGTGTTGCAGGACGAGATCGATCGACGGGAGCACAAGAGTCTCCAGCTCCGCATTGACAAGGCGGGCTTCACCGAGGAGCGTACGCTCGAGGGCTTCGACTGGGACGCGCCGGTCACCTTCGATCGCGATCGCGTCCGCGACCTGTTTAGCCTCGGCTTCCTCGATCGTCACGAAGACGCCCTCTTCATGGGGCCGGTCGGCGTGGGCAAGAGCCACCTGGCCGAGGCTCTGGGCCATGCGGCCTGTCGAGCGGGTAAGCACGTGCTGTTCTGTCGTGCCGACGAGCTCTTCACGGAATTCCTCCAGTCCCGTGCCGATCTCACCACCAGCAAGACCCTGCGGCGATACCTCGCGCCTCACCTGCTGATCATCGACGATTTCGCGCTGCGACGACTCGACGCCAGGCAATCGAGCGACATCTACGAGGTGATCATCAAACGGCACAAGCGAGCCACGACCATCTTCACCAGCAACCGCACGGTCGAAGAATGGATCCCGCAGTTCGACGACCCGATGCTCGCACAGAGTGCCCTCGATCGGCTGGCTCACAACGCCCATCAAGTCTTCATCGAGGGCGAGAGCTACCGCGAACGGCTAGCACCCGGCGCTCCGCCACGCCAAGGCAAGAACGCGACGGCAATCAACGGCCCCAGCAGGAACAAGAAGAAGCGATAGGAGACCACGACGGTGAGAGCGATGCTGACCAGCCCCATGGAAGCTCCCACGGGGCCAACGGCTGGACTCTCACCCCGGATGTGAGAAAATCTGGATTGGCCTCGGGACCCCGGGGTCATGATTGTGAAAACCCCTGGGGTCATGATCCTGAAAAGTCACATGGCAGGCGTTCGGGTGAACACGCCTGATTCGCGGCACCGGGTCAGATCCACTGTTTCCATCCGCGACCAGTATGTCACCAGACGCCGTGACGGACACGTCGCATGGGAAACTCAGGCTCTTGGGCGATATCGCTCCAACCCCGTCCCCGGAAAAGCCATCTGGTGCGGATGTTGCTGGCTCGGAGTAACCAGCAATGGCGAACATCTTCCCGCGCCCATTCACTATTCGAATGCAATGCTTCCAATGGTCCGCGAGATACAGGTTGCCGTCTCCGTCAATCGAAAGACCATGCGGACCGTTGAGGTCGAAGTCGATGGCGGGAGCACATCCGCTCTCGCTACCACCGCCGCCCACCGTCCGGATTGTGCCGCCCGGGTCGACCACACGTATCCGCGGATAAGCGAAACAAGTCGGGTTCTACGTCTGATACCTACATACTATGTCAGGGTCTTTCCCACAGGTACACGCTCTCAACCTCCGCAAGATATGCGTAGATTAGCTTCTTGCCTCGCTTTCTTCAAGTAAACTCCGCTCCAGCTGCGGAGATTAGGGCCAGGAATCTCCGCACACCGGGCCGCGCGGCCACGGGGAAGCGGATCTGTCGCGATCCGCGCGAAGAATGCCGAAGACCGGCCGACGCCCGGGTCCGGTCCCGACTCGCTTGACAATCTGACGTTGTATCATCAAAATCTGACAGCATGTCACAAAATAGGCGGCCCCCATCTCCCTTGCGCGTGAGTCCGCAGCCGTCGCTCAAGATCGCCAAGTCGGATCGCACGCGTGCAGCGATCCTGAATGCGGCACTGGATTTCCTCTGGTCTCGTCCGTTTCGTGAGATGTCCGTCACCTTGCTCATGACGTCCACGGGCGTGAGTCGCTCCGCGTTCTACCAGTACTTCAACGACCTGCACGAGGTGATGGAGATCCTGCTGACAACGCTCCAGGAGGAGATCTTCACGAAGGCCGAGCCCTGGCTCGAGGGGGTCGGTGATCCCGTCGCTCTGACGCAGGAGACGCTGGCAGGCTTGGTCGACGTCAGCTATCAACGCGGTCCTTTTCTGCGGGCCATCACCGATGCCGCCGCCACCGACCCCCGCCTTGAAAAAGCCTGGTTGCAATTCCTCGCCGGTTTCGACGACGCGGCTTGTGCCCGCATTGAGGCCGACCAGACACAGGGCCTGACCCCGGATTTCGATGCTCGACCCGTTGCGTTTGCGCTCAACCGTCTCGATGCCTACACGCTCGTTCAGGCGTTCGGGCAGCGCCCGAGAAAGCGACCGGAGCCGGTCCGGGAGGCGTTGGCTCGGGTCTGGATTTCCACGCTCTACGGAGCCAAGTGGCTCAGCAAAGGTTCCTCGACTCTCGTGCGCACATGAGCGCAAGGGAGGATTGACCTCTTGATGGAGAAACGACGATGAGTCAAACATGGTTCGGACTCTGCCGGAAGCTCGTCATGACAATTGCCGTCGCACTTTTCGTGTGCCTACCGATTGGCGCGCAAGTCAGCGAGGAGGTCTTGGAGTCGATCTCGACTCCGGATCAGGTCACGACTTCAATCGGTACCCTCCGGTTTCTTGATGGCGCGCCCTACCCGGAAACGGCCGAGAAGGTCTACGACTATCTCGACACCATGCGGGGTGTGGAGGCCTTTCTCAAGGGGATGCCCGGCGCCTCCCTGCAGGGGCTCATCAAAGGCGCTCACAGTCAGGGCGCGGTGGAATGTCATCAGGTCCTCTACTTCGACAAGCTGATGGATTCCCAGTCGCTCTACCTGACCGGGAATACTTCGACCATGTACGTCGCGCCGAACCTCGATCTCGATCGGGATGGCCCGACGGTCCTCGAGGCGCCGGCGGGGATGCTCGGCGCCTTCAACGATGCCTGGTTCCGTTACGTGCAGGACGTAGGGCCCGCCGGCCCGGACAAAGGAAAGGGCGGCAAGTATCTCGTTCTCCCGCCCGGCTACGAAGGCGAGGTGCCGGAGGGTTACTTCGTGGTGAGGCCGAGGACCTATGACGTGTGGGTTTTCATGCGGGCTTCCATTGCGAAGGGACTCGATGTGGCCAAAAAGAACGTGGTGGAGAACCTGCGCGTCTACCCGCTCGCCAGGAAGGACGACCCGCCGAAGATGGAGTTCATCAGCGGCTCCGGCAAAGCCTTCAACACGATCCACGCCAACAACTACACCTTCTACGAGCACCTCAACGAGGTAATCCAGAAGGAGCCGCTGGAGATGCTGGATCCCGAGACCCGTGGTCTCTTCGCCTCCATCGGCATGGAAAAGGGCAAACCGTTCGAGCCCGATGAGCGCATGAAGAAGATCCTCACCGATGCGGTCGCCATCGCCAACGCAGCGGCCCGCTCCATCGTCTGGTATCCGCGCGTCGAGGGAACCATGAAAGGCATCGAGGTCTACCCCGGCGGGAAAAGTGCCTGGATGATGGGTTGGGTGGACAAGAACGTGTTCTTCAACGGCCCGGACGGGATGACTATGAACTCCGATGCCCGGGTCATGTTCCACTATCCCTATACCGCAGTCACGCCGGCGATGGCAGTCAGCAAGGCCGGGATCGGTTCTGACTACGGAATTGCCTACGTGGATTCGAACAAGCAGCCGCTGGACGGTTCCAAGACCTACCGGCTCCGACTTCCGCCGAATCCTCCCGCCAAGGATTTCTGGGCGTTGACGATGTACGACAACCAGACCCGCTCGCAGCTTCAAACCAGCCAGCGGTTCCCGACCGTCGGCAGCCAGACCGAGGGCATTCGAAAGAACGAGGACGGCTCCTTCGATATCTACTTCGGACCCGAGGCGCCTGAAGGCTACGAGAACAACTGGCTCGCGACCGTCCCCGGCAAGGGCTGGTTCGTCGCTCTCCGGATGTACGGACCGCTCGAGCCCTGGATCGAGAAGACCTGGCGTCCGGGCGAAGTTGAACTGGTCGAGTAGTAGATAGCGCTCAATGGAAGGTCATTGGTAAAGGAAAACCAAGCATGAAAAAGCACGCATTGTTGTCGCGAGCTCCGGGAGCATTGTTCATCGTAGGGCTCTCGTTCCTTGCCCTGTCAACGGCTCATGCTGCGGATGCGCCCAAGGTAACCGCCTTCAATTACGTCCGTGCCGAGTCGGACATACAGATGAGAGGCTATATCGCGACCCTGGACAACTTCGGGAGATTCCACCACAGTCGGCAGCCTTACGACGTCGACAAGCAGGTCACCATTCGGGGCAACCGGGACACGATTTACTCATTTGGCGTGTTTGACCTGAGGTCTCCGGTCACGATTACGCTTCCTGAAACCGGGGGTCGCTATCAGTCCCTGATGGTCGTCAGTCAGGACCACTCGATCTGGAGCTTTTACGGTCCCAGGACAGGCACTCTGACGGAAGAAAAGGTCGGCACTCGGTATGCAATGCTGACGATTCGTACGTTTGCGGATCCGAACGATGAACAGGATATGCAGGAAGCGTATCGGCTACAGGACGCGGTCGTTGTCGAACAGGCGGATATCGGAAAGTTCGAAGTGCCTGATTGGAACAAGGAAGAAGTGGAGCAGATGCGAGCCACGATCAATGTGGTTGGCTCTACGGTGACGGACTCTTCAAAATTCTTCGGCAGGAAAGAAAACCTGGACCCGGTCTACTGGATGCTGGGCGCGGCACTCGGCTGGGGCGGGCTGCCGGCGGATGCTGCAACCTATGGGATCGTGTTTCCCGAAAAGAACGACGGCAAGACGCCCTACACACTCACCGTGACAGATGTCCCGGTGTATGGCTTCTGGTCCGTGACCCTCTACGACGACAAGGGCTGGATACCGGTCAACGATTACAACGCCTATTCGTTCAACAACGTCACGGCCAAGAAAGACAAAG
>Ga0316191_10000580_pt1 | contig 24040 bp, 16 predicted proteins | sample Eddworburr2cm_MG_FD_204928 | JGI IMG/M metagenome (GOLD analysis project Ga0316191, IMG submission 204928) | Coastal sediment microbial communities from Maine, United States - Eddy worm burrow 2 cm | ecosystem: Environmental > Aquatic > Marine > Coastal > Sediment | place: USA: Maine... | reverse complement strand
ATTCCTCAGAAAAAGGCTTTTCTCCTGATTCATGTGGTATGTCAGGTGGTTCAGCATCAATCTGGAAAAAACTTAAGCCCTTTTCCAGGAAGAATTTTTCCATGCTGTCGTCGGTCCAGCTAAGTTGATAATCACCATTTACAACCTTCCCTTCCAGACCATAAGATAAAAGGTATCTGGGATCAATCCTGCTATCTAATGCCTGCTCCAGGTATTTATAATATAAAGCATTGAATTCCGGACTTTCTCTATCCAGACCATGTGCCCTGGCTACATCATTTGGTCCTATTCGCATCAAAGCAGGGAAATGCCTGTCTGCAGGTAATTTAACATCCCAGACCTCAAGGTCGATATTAATATTGCCTAATTCACCTTCATTTGATAAAACAGTTATAGATCCTTTGTAAACTCCGGGTGCTTGATTTCGCGGGATAAACACATCCACCCAGATTGGTTGGTTCCTGAGTTCAAGAGGTCTGCCCCGGTTGTCTGAACGGATATCAAAAGGATGGGTGAGCGGTACAAGGGCATCCGGCCACCAGCCATACTCCCCATGAGTGCCGGATGGTGCATACACTTTGATGATATGCTCGAAATAAAGTTGAATGTTTTCTTCTGATAAAATATCATTCCCGTTTTTCATGGAGGTCTTTTTTAAAGTAACTCCAAACACGTTCACCTGGTCAGCGGTAACAACAATTTGAAAAGGGACATGTTCTCCTTTGACCCCAGCGATTTTGACGGTATTTGCCGACTCGTCCCAGATCCTGTCATGGGGTAGCTTTGATCTGTTTTCACGCTGAACCTTTTCGGTGCTACCGGTAGCCCATATCCGGGTCTGGGTTAAAGCATTGTTCAAGGTTATAAAACATATCAATATGCCTGATAATAAGTATTTTACTCTTTTTTTCATGGTAATAATCTGCTTTTTCATTATACAATTCCTCTTCATTCAATTTAAAGAATATTTATCTTGCTTCAAAGAATATAACCTCATAAGAATCACCCATTTAAATATTTTTTTTGTTTCTAATTATTAATATTATCTTGGATGGTAAAGCTGTTGAACCGTCAGGAACAGCCAATATAAAAGATCAATTTGTGTTGTTAAGGGGATTTCAAGGTACTATCGAAATTGACTTTTATCTGTTCAAAAAATAACAACAATGAATAAAAATTATGCAGTCCTATTAATATACATGTTATCTTCCAATGGTTCTGTAATTTATGGTCAGAATGACTATTGGAATACTCAAAGAAAAGGAGGTAATTGTTTTAACGATACACTTTCTGAAGAATGGTTTATCGATGCAAAAGATCTGGGCCTGGAATGGGTCCGTCTTGCTTATGATAAATGGGAATCAAAGGAGCGTGATTTTCTAGTTGGGAATGCTTCTGATTATAAAGGTCTTGTGAAAAAAGACCTGAATAAGTTAAAAGAAGCCGTAGAATGGGCGGACAAATACAACATCCAATTAGTAATATCGCCACTGAGTTTGCCAGGGAGCAGATACAGGCAAAATAATGGAAATAAACCGGACTCCAGATTATGGAAAGACTTTAGCTATCAGGATCAGGCCATACGTTTTTGGGTAGATCTGGCCAGGGAACTCAAGGATTATGATCATGTAACTTATAATTTGATTAATGAACCCTTTCCTGAACTCGGTGCCGGTGTTGAAGAACACTATAGTCCTGGAGAGGTTTCTAAGTTCTTAGAGTGGTACCAGAGTGTAAAGGATACGCCAAGGGATATTTATAAGTTTTATTCAAAGATCATTAAAGAGATCAGGAAAGTTGATCCCGATAAAATGATCATGTTGGATGCAGGATGGTACGGCCAACCCGGAGCCTTCTGCTATTGGCCATCAGCTTTTGAGGATCAAAATATTCTATATTCTTTTCACATGTACGAGCCGTATGAATTTACTTCCAATAAAAATTTTAAGGAAAAGAATAATTATGTTTATCCCGGGCTTGTTCCATTCGGGAAGGATACCATTTATTGGGATAAGAATACTACGGAATTATACTTTCAACCTTTTTTAAAATGGGTGGAAGAAAACGATATTCCCATCAATCGCATCGTATGCGGAGAGTTTGGTTGCATGCGAAAGAATGAAGGGGCAGCAAAATACCTACAGGATATCATTAATTTCCTGAATCAGTATGGATTTCACTGGGCTTTTTACTCTTACCGGGAAGATGCCTGGGACGGGTATGACTATGAACTAGGAACGGAGGCGCTTGGATGGAAATACTGGGAAGCTAAGGAGAAGGGAGAAAACCCTGCATTACCAAGAAAGAATAATAATTTATTTGAGGTAATAAAACAACAGTTCTAAATAGACTCGGAATTACTTTTTCAGCATTTACACACGAGAAGAAAAATTAATTTCAATACATCATTTCAATTATCTTTTCACGGGTATACACAATTAAAATATTTCGTGAAGTTCTTTAGCTACCTTTCTTGCCAGTTCCATGTCAGGGAGAACAAGGTCTGGGAGCCGGCTAAAAGGGATCATTTCAACAGTTAGTGGTCCATTATAGTTTATCGCTGTTAAAGCAGATTTTATTTTATTATAATCAAGGTCACCTTCTTTCAGACTTTCGCCAAATCCATGCAAGACACCCCCACAATCAGAGCGCTGAAAATTCTTAACATGGATGGCTTTAATATGCTCACCTAAGAGGGTAATCCAATGTTCAGGATATCCGCTGATAAGGGTATTGCCCAGGTCCAGGTAAGATCCTATTCGGGGTGAATTCAACTTTTCAATAAACATCTTCAATTCCATGGGCGACAGAAGGAATTTATTCCATACATTTTCTATACCAATATTAACTCCTTTTTCTTCAGCTAAAGGGGCCAGTTCTTTCAATGATGCAAAAGCATAATCCCAGACATCCTGGTAAGGGACGACCGGCCTGCTTTCATCCCAGGCAACATCTACTGCTCCCGGTATCAGTAAGATCGTTTCGGTACCAAGATTTGCGGCAGTATTGATATACTTTTTAGAGAAGGCCATGGCTTTTTCCCGTTCATCTTCATCAGGTGAGGCAAGCGAACATCCCCAATAAAAACCGCTGGCCATGGTTTTCAGTCCAATCTGTTTTTCATCAGCATATTTTTTGATGGTTTTGCATTCTTCCTCAGTAATATCTTCATTGATTGATTCCCCAAAGGTCAATTCTATGCCATTGAGGCCCATGTCTGCAGCATCGTCAATTGCTTGCTTTGGATCTTTTTCTCCCGCAAAACCACCTATAACCCAGTAATTAATGGCTTTATAGTACATATCTATATTCTATTTATATTTTACTTTAATGGTTTTATTTTTATTGACCGATTTTTTCTCTGCCTCAATGATAGCCAGAGAATCAACCATTTGATTAATCGTCAGATACTCATCCGGTTTTTTATTTTCCTTTATGCACCTAAGAAAATAATCGATCTCTACATGCCATCCAGTGGGTAATCCCGGTTTGGCAGGGGAGGGGCTTTCAGTAGTACCATCTTCATAGATTATTTTATAACCGCTTTCTGAAAGCCGTATTGTCCCTTTTTCTCCCACAACCATGAAACTCATTTCAAAAGGAGTCGCACCCGCAGCTGCCCATCCGCCTTCGGCAAATACCAGCATATCGTTATCGAATTCATAATTAGTGAAAACATGGTCTATACCGGAATCAGACCGAAATCCTTTCAGACCGAATGATCTTACCTTTTTTGGTTTACCAATGAAATAATGAATCGCATCTGTATCATGAAGGTGCAGGTCCGTAAGCGCACTACCGCTTAATTTATTTTTCATGAACCAGTCCTCCCAGCTATTACCCGCGGTGCTTGGAGCCACACGCTTAAAGGTAGCGGTTTTTATTTTTCCAAGTTTCCCCGATTTAACCAGCTGATAAGCATGCTGGTACTCAGGCCAGAATCTGATACACATACCGATCATCAGGAATTTTTTACTTTTTTTTGAAGCGGTCAGGATATCTCTTGCCTGTTTTACATTACGGGCTATGGGCTTTTCACAAAGTACGTGCCTGCCTGCACGAAGTGCTGCGATAGTATATTCCGCATGCAAATAAGTTGGCAAACAAATATCTACGAGATCGATATCTGGATTATTGATCAATTCATACGCGTCAGAATAGGTTTTTATCCCACTCAGATCAACGGGTACATTATTGTCGGCGTCTCCGATATTGCCTGTAATTTTACTCCAGTCGCCTCTGAGTTTAGCTTCATCTATATCCGCTATGGCTTTTATTTCAGCCAGAGGATGATTATTATATATTCTGAAATGTGTGGACCCCATAAATCCTATCCCGATAATTCCAACTTTAATCTTAGTGCTCATTGTATTATTTGTTAAATATTCGGATGATGGATTAAAAAATTCAACACTACTTGTGCTATATTAAAAATAAGTAAAAATGATCAGAAAAGAGAATAAGATGGGATTATTAAGTTGTTGTGTCATTTAAAAATTTATTGACCACATTTACTTCATAATAATTCAATAAATGATCTCTTGGGATCTGTCACAACTCATACCGTTTAATTTCATCGTTATGGGTGTAAATAAAGGGTTTGAACAATAAATCCACGCACGCCTGGATATGGGAATCTCTTTAGAACGACTAACGAGAGAGGAATAGATCTTACATTTGCATCTGATGAGGGTAATATCATCAGCCGTCCATAGAATTGAGATCATCAATCATTCTATTCCCTTGTCAAAAGATACCACAAAGTCTTATGTTGTGAACCGATGTGTAACACCTGGGTTCCTCTTTTCTTGACGGTTTTAATTTCTGAACCCTTATTCCCGGCAGGATCAAGCTTAAATATCCTGAATTTATCCATTTCGAGTAAAGTTATTTTAACTGGAATACCCTCAACAATTGTTGGAGCCATTCCCCATTCAGTACCCACACTATTCATTTCCTCGTTCCACCTCATGTCGGTATTTTCAGCTCTTCCTGCCACCACCAGCAATGCATTTGATGATTCAGTAAGCGGTTGTCCATCAAGAGCTGTAAGTGTAACTGCTCCCCAATTGTTTGAAGTGCTGTCCATGGCAATGATGACATTGCTCAAGCCGATTGTTTGACTACCTATATATCCTACTGCAGCCTTTGCCGCCGGTGCATCCACTGTGAATATAGATTGTCCGGTGGCGCGATTATCCCACCTGATCTCACCGGTTTCGCTGACCCACGTACTATCTGTTTCAGGTACGTTTCCGGAAAGGCTTAGTGCTTCACCATTAAATTCAACCTCTGATCGCCTAAGCACAGTAAGCGCATCATCCCAACCGGCTTTCTTCCAGACATAGTCGGTATGTTGTGCATTAATATTTTCTTTTTTATTAAAAGCAATTAACTGGTTCATAACATCATTTTCCGGAACGCTCATTGTTATGACGGAAGATCCTACTGAGAGGGTAGGCATTCTGAACAAGATAGCACCGACTGGAATGAATACCTGCTTCAACGGGTGTCCTGAAGATGAAAAATAACCATTAATCTCCCCAATTTTAGAGTTTGGACTGTAATTAAAATGATAAATACCATCCCAATCCTGGAAAGCAGCAACCGAGTTCATCATAGGATACATTTCAGCGCAATAGAAACTTGGTGCTGGATGGTCATATTCACTGATGGTCAGGGGCATCCCTTTTACACGATGTTGTGAAAATCTTTTCAGGGTGCCTCCTTTTTCATCGGAAGTCATAGAAGAATTACCTATTTCCCAATTGTTTCTATCCCATGCTCTACCAAGCCACCGTGGATGTTGCCAGTATGCGTGCATATCAATAAAGTCCGCATATTTAGCTTCCCGATAAATGCCAACCATTCCACTGTATGATGCCTGGGATACGGAAACCGGCATCTTTATTCCAATGTCATTTTTCAGATAATCGGTCATCTCCTTTGCGTAGGATAGCTCTGCTTCAATCAGAAACTTCCAGAACATTTCTTTTTGTTCAACAGTCGATTCCGTCTCAAACTGGTCCATGATCTTATATATATCCCAGTTGCTATCAGCTTTTCCATTGTTCATTAAAAAGTTATGCCACATAGTAGCCATGGCTACCTTGTGATCTCCCGTCAGATCTGATAAAGCAGTCCACCTTGATAATATCGAGTTCTCGTTGTTCACTTCTACAAAGCCAACAGCTGGCTCATTAGCATAGGTATTTCCTGTATATGGATTTTTATGCGTTAAAAGCATTTTTGCATACTCCTTTTGCATTTCTATATAAGGGCGGTAGAAGTTATCAATTCTCTTCCCATATACAAACGCCCTGTTTTCACCGTAATCCACACCAGGATAATTCCTTGAAACATGCAGATTCAGATTTGAATAGATCCCATTTTTCTTCAATTGAAAGATCAACCAGTCCAGCTTATCAAGTTGTTCGGGATCGAGCACATCCATAGATTCATTCCAGATCCCGCCGGGAGCAGAACGATTATCCATGTGATGAAAACGGATTACATTATATCCGAGTTTCTGAAACCTGGCGGCTAATATGGTTGATGTATCCTTTTCCTGAAAGCAGCCGCCGAAGGTCAGATTGTCACCGAAGAAACGAATTGGAACACCTGCTCCTGTTACAAAATGACCGTTCCTCACAGAAATAAAGCCAGTTTCTCCAGCCTCTTTTTCATTTAAAAATGACATATCTACCACATTATGTGTAGTATCATAGTCCGGTATTACAAAGTCAAACCAGCCATATTCTCTGGTCATCAGTTCCGAAGATGTTTCACAAGAAAACAGTGAATAGCAAGTCAAAATTAAAATCACCCCAGATATTCTTTGTGAAGAAATAAGATTACGAAGTTTCATTATATGTCAGGTTTGGTAAAAAATATAGTACAGGATAAAATGACAACATAAATTAATAAAAATGAGCTTAATAATACCGAGTTTTGAGGAATTACTTTCTGGAATCATGGTTTTGACGCGACAAACTCCCATCTCAGCAATCTTCATTGAATAGGTGGATCATTTGACTTAAGTGAGAGTGGATTTTGTACCATACCATCTGCGACATTTTTTTAAAAAGCTATCCGCTAATACATTTCGCGCTAAAATAGGATGATGAATCGCATATACCGATTTACTGTAAGAATGTTCCTATTCCCAGCCGGGCCTTGAGTACGCAGTGGCATAGTTTGATTCGTTATACAGCGGCTGCCTCTCCGGTTTGTATACTTTATCTCCTGTGAAAGGCTTGTCCTGCGTATAGATCCATATTGACTCAAGGTCCCATACGATCAACTCATCGCGGGGATCTCCCGTAAGGTCATGCGCCATCCATGCAAGCTCAGGGTGGCCATCGTCCGGGAACATCACAACTCTTCGTCCCCATCCGTCAACCAGTCCTCCCTCTGTGATATTTGGTGAAAGAAAGATAAACTCTGCTCCATCACCTCTCCAGTTTACAGGCTGAATGGGTGAGCCGGCATGGAATAGTTCGAAATTAATAATCTCATCACCAGAAGAATTGTAAAGGGTTATCAACCCGGGCTCGCCCCAGAAGTTGATATTGCAGAATTCAAGCCCTGGTATATCTGGACGGAACTGTCCAATACTTGGAGTTTGTGCATGACCAACACGATGATGTTTCAGGATCTTTCCGTTGCTGTCCAACATAAGCACTCCGTCATCACTTCCACCTACAAACACTTTTTCAGGGCCATCTGACAATGTGAGGTCACCTACATAAAGCCCATCAGCATGTTCTCCCAGTAAAGAATCGAGTGACCAGACCAGATTTCCAGCCGGATCAAATTTCGAATAGCCTATATATACTTCATTTCTTCCATCTCTATCACTGTCATGAAAAAATGGGAAATGTCCCAGGTTAGCCGAAGCCGTCCAAAGTATTTCAAATTGATTTGTGTATGCCCATAAACGGGTATGACGATCTTTGATTATAATATCCTGAGGTTTGCCTGTCCCCCTTAAGTCAGCAAATGAAATACAATCGACATTCAGGTATGGAAGAAGATCCCTTCGGTAATAGTGCTTGTATTCAAGCCAGGAGGTTTCTTCCGGTAGGATTTCAGATGAAGGGACTGGAAAGCGGGCTTTCTCATTGCCACTATGGCCTTCAAGAACTTTGATCCAGTTATCCTGCGCCATTACAACTTCTGTTTTTCCATCACCATCAAGATCGTGGATCTGTACGGCAACATCGTAGGACAACCAGGCATGTTCCGGGTCGGGTTTTCCTGATTGCCATAACATTTTACCATTGTGATCGAGTGCTGTCAGGCATGTGATCCGGTTATAGTTATTACCAAAAAACGGCATGTTCTGTACAATTAAGAAATCAATCTGATCATCATTATTAAGATCTCCCAATCTGATTGCCCGGGCCGCACCGAATCCTTTGGTATCAATTTTTTTCCATAGCATACACTTCGGATTCCCGAGTCTTAAAGTTTCAAGTTCTTCTTCAAGAATATGCTTTTCTCTGAGGTATTCTTTCTTATTTTCCGGGGTTGTGGATACACTGACTTCATGAAAAGCAACCGGCGAGGTTGCAAAAAGTCCAATTTTCCCTGCCGGGTAGCGGTCATCGTTTACCTCGAAAATCAAATCACCATCAATAAAGCAGAGGATTTCAGACCCAAAAGCTTCTACCCGGAGTTTATAGGACTTCATAGGATCGGTTGGGAAACTACCATTTGCTAACTCATGCCAACCGTCTTCACGAAATCCTTTTTCTCCATCGCGGTAACGTAATGTTACCTGCTCATCCTTATCGAGTCCAAATAAGTAATAGTGCCGTCCATCCCTGTAGCGGAACAGGATCCCATTCAGGTCACTTCGATCGATAGGCGAAAGAGTGACTTCAAGTATATAGTCTTTCCACAGAATATCACCATAACAAAGAATTGGATAGGTGAATCCGTTGGTCCATGATTCCGAATTGAATCCAAGATAGCACAGAGAATTCTTTTCATCCGATTCGATAACTTTCCATTCTTCAGGACCCCGGTTATTGACAATGTCCCAGCCATCTGTGAACTCACGCGGGACATAATGATATTCAGGAAAACCCCTGGCAGCAAAGTCTCCAAACTTGCCTTGTTTCAGGTTTGAAAAATCGCAGAATGCCAGCTGCTGATCGTTAAGGTCAACATTCGAAGCAGTTGAACAGGCTAAAAGAAAGAATAAAAGAAAGATCCAGTTGATCATAATAATTAATTTTTAATTCCAAAAACCCATGATGGCACTTCCATCCTGGCACCTTTTGTAGGATCGACTATCTGGTTTATCTTCAGGTTTCCAGTAAGTCCTACAAGCAGACGCGCTTCTTTCTCACTGCGTCCTGTCTTTTTCTGCAGAATTTTTATCATTTCTTCAGTTGCCCGCCATGATGCTTCCTCAAGGTCTTCATGAGCACCGAGGGTTGAAACAGATTCAGGCCTGATTATCACAGGGGCATCTGAGAGTGGCTCTGGCAGCTTGCGGAAACGTACTATTGCCTCAGAATCAGTTTCTATACCCTGACCAGTTATTTCACCATCTCCCTGAAGCGCATGAGTATCTCCCATACCTGCAAGAGCTCCTTTTACCCTCGATCTCAGGACTATTGTGCTTCCTGGCCGAACTTCCCTGCAATCAATGTTTCCCCCGGTATCACCTGGAGCACGTGTATCAACCGTGCCTTCATCAGGAGCTACACCCACACAGCCAAGCATAGGTTCAAGGGGAAGTTTCAAAGACTCCGAGAATTCTGCAAATCCGTCACGCAACTCAAAGATCCTTCCCGAACAGTATCCCCAATCACCGGGAATTATATCAAGAATGTCGATTGCAAGTGCGTCGCCTGGCTCAATGCCCTCGATAAAAATCGGCCCTGTCTGTGGATTAATGATGCTGTCTTGGGCCGGTTCTCTGAATACACCATCCCTGGTAACTAGGCCGGGCATTCCGTGCGACATTTCAACAATGACGACCTCATCGATATTGACATGATAGGCTGGTTCCATCTGTGGTTTCCATACCGTGAAGTAATTGCTGGCTGAAAGCCGGCGCAAACCTGCTGTTTGGAAAGTCTGTGCCATACTGCCAGCAATGCCTGTTGCCATTGCTGGTGTAAGTAAAATTGTTTTGAGGAATTTGTTCCGATCCATTTCTTGAAATAATTTGTTCTGAATAAAAAGTAATGACATACAGAATTTAATAACCTAATAAAGCCGGTTTCTGCAGTGTTTTTTTATTACTTACAATTTAATTCAATTGGGCAGTTTGTCAAAATCAATAACAATAAATTCAATCATTGAATAAATCTGATGTCTTAGGACAGGTTTTAATTATAACAGATCTCATTTGATCCTATTTATGCAACAATTTCATCTGAACTTTTTAGTCTTCATCTGAGCCGATAAACTACATGGGTCAGAAAACCAAAAGTAAACCTATTATGTTGGTAAAAGATTAAGGGAATACTGTCATTAGGGATTCTTTCGATTTGAATAGAAGAATATAATTAGTAGATTTAATTTATCTGTTCAAAAGGAGAAATCATGAGTATGAGACGATTTTTTTTTATATTAATTATCTTGCCTGTCCTCACCTGGGAATGTGAACTAAAGCAAAAAACTGAAGAAAATGTTACGAAATTTGAGATCTTTGAAACTCACAATCAGATCCATGTTTTACGGAATGGCCAGCATTTTGCAACTTACCTGCATGATTCGGTTTGGTTGAAGCCTATTCTTTATCCCGTTCATTCACCGTCGGGCATTCGAATTCAAAGACAGTATCCGCTTTCAATTGTGGAAGGGGAAAGTCATGATCATCCACACCATGCAGGCCTGTTTTTCACGTATGGTACTGAAGGCGAGGTCAATGGAAACAATTTCTGGGCAAGCCAGGAGGGATTAACGAAAATCCGGCATTCTACTGTAACCAGAATGGAAACAAAATCCGGAAGAGCCATTCTTCAAACTCGGGCTGATTGGATTGGAGCTGAAGGTGATTTGGTAATGGTGGAAGACCGGACCATGGTTTTTTCCGGGAGTGAAACGGAAAATGTGATTGATTTCACATTCAAGTTAAAAGCGGTTGGAGAAGACGTTGTTTTTCATGATACCAAAGAGGGCATGTTTGCCATACGGGTTGCTGACTGGCTGTCAGAAGAAAATGGCACAGGTATGTACTTAAATTCATTTGGAGATACAACTGAAGCAAATGTATGGGGTAAATCAGCAAAGTGGGTCCGGTTGGAAGGCTCAAAGGATGAGAAAAAGATCGGAATAGTGATTATGAACCATCCGGCAAGTGTAAATTATCCAACGTACTGGCATGCCCGTGGATATGGTTTATTTGCAGCCAATCCCCTTGGGCAATCTGTTTTTCAGGAGGGTAGGAATGTTGAAAATCCTGAACCCTTAAATTTTGTTATCCAAGCCAGAGATGCAGCAATTTTTAAATTTAAAATGATCATTTATGAGGGTGACCTTTCAATGGATCAGATAGAAGCTGCTTTTGAATCATATAGTTTATAGAGACCTTGGGCTGTAAATCTTAGGGTTGAATCATATGGAGATTGTTAATGCTGCCAGAATTATTCTATATAGCGATTTTTCAGCGTTTATGATAACAAATCCTAACCACCAGATCTGAAGAATTGGACTAAAGCATTATATGGGAATTTTTGATTTGATATCTAACAATAAATGAACAAAATAATGAAACGTAGGAAATTTATTAAAACTGCTTCTGTTAGTAATCTGGGTATGCTTGCTATGCCGCACATTTTTACGGGAAAAGGATGGAAAGGAGCAAACGATCGTGTGAATGTAGCGGTTATTGGTATTCACGGGATGGGGCAGAGTCATATACAGTCATATCAAAATCTTGAAAATGTAGAAGTACGAGCCCTGTGTGATATAGATAGAAACCTGTTTCCTGGTGTTGTTAAAAATCATTTTACGGATAAAGGTTTGCGTGAACCAAAGCTATACCAGGATTTACGTAAGTTGTATGAAGATAAGGAAATTGATGCAGTATCGGTAGTAATTCCGAATCACTGGCATGCCTTGGCCTCTATCTGGGCCATTCAGGCAGGTAAACATGTTACCGTAGAAAAACCCTGTTGTCATAATATCCACGAGGGATTAAAACTCCTTGAAGCTAAACAAAAATACAATGTCATAGTACAGGATGGTGCAGAACAAAGGAGCAATCCCTGTGCAATAAGTATGGCGGATTACTTGCATTCGGGGAAACTCGGTGAGGTTTACATGGCAAAAGGGATGTGCTATAAATGGCGAGATTCTATTGGCATATACCCTGATGGGCCAATGCAGGAAAATGAAAAATTCGCATATACGGTCGGCAGCACCAATTATGAACCTCCTTATACACGCGAATACCTGAAAAATGTAGATTATAATTTATGGCAAGGTCCAGCCCCGGAAAAGCCTTTTAACCGTAACAGGTTCCATTATAACTGGCATTGGAATTGGGACTATGGAAATGGTGATATGGGCAACCAGGGTGTTCATGAGATGGATATTGCACGATGGGGGCTAAATGTAGAGTTGCCAAATAAAATTACAACGATGGGAGGGCATTTCCTTTTTGAGGATGCTCAAAATACACCGAATACATTAATGGCATTATTCGAATTTTCAAATCCTGAAGGAAAAGGTGATAAAAAGAGAATGTTGCAATTTGAGACTCGGCATTGGATAAGCAACAAGGAGGGATTATCAAGACCTATAGAAGATAAAAATAATGCATATATGACAAGTGCCGCTAATAACATTGGAAATCTTTTTTATGGATCAGAGGGATATATGAGCAAGAATTTAAATGATTGGCAGGTATATAAAGGACGTGAGCTCAAACCGGCTGAAACAGGAGAGGGTATTGGGGATCACTATGAAAACTTCATTCTTGCTATAAGGGAAAATGATCAAAGCTTAGCGAAGGCGGATATCAGGGATGGCTTTTATAGCAGTGCATTAATTCACCTTGGAAACATAGCTATTAGGTTGAGCCGATCGTTGGATTTTGATCCATCCACAATGAAGTTTGTAAATGATAAAGAGGCTGATGCTTTGCTGACCCGGCAATATAGAGCTCCATTCACAGTTCCGGAGAATGTCTGAACAATCGACCTATGCGAACTTGATTTCTTTGTACTCCAATCAAAATGGGAGGAGAATAAATTGAGAAAATGATTTAAATAAATATTGTATTTTTTTATATTTACAAATAAGGAAATGAAGGTTCTTAATCTTTTAAAGCATTTCGATTTTTTTTTAGTTCCTGAAATATTGCTTTGGGTGAAAGGTAATCCTGGAATCTTAATTTGATCTGACTCAATAGAAACCTTCATTTTAATAATTAGAACAGTTCTATCTTATTTCGCATAAAAAATTATAGTATGATTAATTTAAAACGAGTGATTTTGTTTTTAATGGCGGGTTTTTTCCCGGGTTTGATTGCCGCTCAATCCGGAGATCTTAAACTTCTTGATTGGAGCCCTAAAAGCCAGTTGGTGGTCAAAGAAACGAAAGTATTAAAACCCAAATACCCGGTCATTGATATTCACAACCACCTGGGTGATCTGGAAAATACAGAGAAATATTTAGAGGAGATGGATAAAGCAGGAGTTTGGAAATGTGTCAGTCTAGATGGAAATTCAAAAGATGATGCTTTTATTGATCATCTGAAAGTTTCTCAATCTGTATCGAAAGATCGCTTCCTGGTCTTTTTCCGCCCGGATTTCAGCAAAATTGATGAGCCCGATTTTGGTCGAAAGGAAGCTGAAAGGTTAGAAAAAGCAGTGAAGATGGGGGCCAGGGGTTTGAAAATAGCCAAAAATCTGGGATTAACCGAAAAAGATAAAAGCGGAAATCTTATTCCTGTTGATGATCCCCGTATTGATCCCATCTGGGCAAAATGTGCTGAACTCGGCATACCGGTCATGATCCATGTATCTGATCCGAAAGCCTTCTTTACCCCTATAGATAAGAATAATGAGCGATATGATGAACTAGGAGCTCATCCGAACTGGTCATTTTATGGTGACAATTTTCCTTCAAAGGAAGAGATCCTTGCCCAACGCAACCGGGTTTTTGCAAAACATCCGAATACAATTTTCATTGGAGCGCACATGGGCACATTACCTGAGGAGTTACACAGGGTTGCGATGTGGTTGGATATTTATCCGAATTTTTATGTGGATATCGATGCGCGTATCAGCGATTTGGGTCGTCAACCCAGGACGGCACGTAAATTTTTAATACAATACCAGGACCGGGTGTTGTTTGGGACTGACACGGAACCAAATGCAGAATCTTACCGCATTTATTATCGATTTCTTGAAACGGATGATGAATATATTGATCCCGCTGGTGGACATCACCTCCAGGCACGCTGGATGATCTATGGAGTATATCTTCCTGATGAGGTTCTGGAAAAAATTTACAATAAAAATGCGCTGAAAATTCTGGCCATGTTCAAAGGAACTGATTAAAAATATCAAATGATAGATACCATTTTTAGAAGGGTATCACTTTTTAGGAAAATAACCACTTTATATATAATTGGACAGTAACTGAATACATTTATTAAAAAAGTAGCCTTTTCCGTGGCAAAGCGTTCCGGAATTTGTAAATCTGGCTATATAAGTTCATAGTAAATCGAATAATGCACCTGAATGATCATCAAAGTTATTCGAATAGTTCTTGGATTGAATAGGAGACCAGATTGTATTCTTAATAAATGATATAATTTAAATTTTTATTATATGCACATCAAAATTATTATTTTCCTGCTGATAGTCTTTAATTGGAATGCAAATGCACAAACCGGATTCCGGGGTAATCCTGGAAAACATACCGTTCGGCCTGAAGTGATAGAGGATGTTCTTTATAATCCCGGTAAAGGAATTACCACTGCCAATTCATTTGAGGGAGATGTGGAAGGATACCCTATATCAAGGATAGCCTATTGGCGATTCTATTGGAGTGAAATTGAAACAGAAAATGGCAAATATCGATGGGATAAGATCGATGATGTCATTGAAACTGCAAAATCCCGCGGACAGCGACTGGCCCTTGGAATTATGCCGGCGAATGGTTCTGCACCTGAATGGTATAGGGATTTAGGAGCTACTGGTTTTGAATATACTCCTGAACGCGGTGGAGGGACTAGCTGGATGCCTGATCATAATGATCCGTTGTATTTGGAATATATGGGTCGATTGGTCAAGGAAATGGGAGAACGATACGATGGCCATCCGGATATAGATCATATAGATATGCGCTCCTTAGGGCACTGGGGTGAATGGCATTTTGGATTCATTGAGCCACGTCCGGAAGTCAAACCTGAGATCCGAAAAGCCTTGGTGGATATTTATCTGGATAACTTTGATGAAACGCCTTTGATCATGCTGATAGGAGGTGGAGAGGAATTGACCTACGCGGTTGAAAATGGGACGGGCTGGAGAGCTGATTGTTTAGGTGACCTTGGTTATTGGGGGCCTGATTGGAATCATATGAAGGATTCCTACCAACAGTCCCTGGATAATGCAAGAGCTAATGATGCCTGGAAGTATGCTCCCGTTTGTTTTGAATCCTGTGGAGTCATGCAAAAATGGGCTGACGAGGGTTATGACATAGAATTCATCATGAATGAAGCTTTGCGCTGGCATATTTCAATTTTTAATAATAAATCATCTCCCATCCCCCCAAGATGGTGGAGTGAAATGAGTGAGTTTATTAAAAAGATGGGATATCGGTTTGTAATTAATTATATCACCTTACCTATGACCGTTAAACCAGGTCAGGCATTGCATATAGAAAGCGAATGGGAGAATTTGGGAGTAGCTCCAGCTTATAGAAACTATATTATCGCGTTCAAATTAATTTCTAAAGATCGCAGACCAAAAAGTATCATGATACAGGATCCGTCATATAACACTGATATTAAAGAGTGGTTACCGGGGAGACATACCTTGAATCTGGAAATGAAGATACCTCCGGATATAAAACCTGGAAGGTATAATCTGGCTGTTGCCCTTTTGGATCCTTATACAAAAGAAGTGGCAGTCAAATTAGCCATCGAAGGTCGTGATTCACAGGGATGGTATAATTTAAGTGAACTTGAGGTTGAATAAATATAATCACAGCAATTTTTTAAATATAATATCATGAAAAACTCTCGAAGGGATTTTTTAAAAAAAACGAGTATAGCCAGTGCAAGCCTGGTTGGTGCCAGTATGGCAGCCTGTACTGATCAGAAAGAAAAACAGGATCCATTTCCTCAAACCTATAAACAGAAATTCAATATGTCGGGATATGCCGCACCAAAATTGGATGTAGTCAGGGTAGGAGTTGTGGGTCTTGGTAATCGAGGTACCGGTACTGTCAGAAGGTTGGCTGGTATTGAAGGAGTTGAAATCAGGGCATTGTGTGATTTGGAACCCGATCGTGTTCAAAGATCTGCTGATAACATAATAAATCTCGGTCATAAACCCGATTTTTATTCAGGTCATGAAGATGAATGGAAGAAAATGGTGGAAAGGAAAGATCTGGATCTTATTGCTGTCGTTACTCCCTGGCATTTGCACACTCCAATGTGCGTATACGCCATGGAAAATGATAAACATGCCTATACTGAGCTGCCAGCTGCAACTTCAATGGAAGAATGCTGGCAATTGGTTGAGACTTCTGAACGTACAAGAAAACACTGTATCCAAATGTCCGCCAATTGCAGTGGTGGAACTTCAGCCATTATTTTAAAGATGGCCAGAGATGGATTTTTCGGGGATTTAATTCATGGTGAAGGTTGTTATATACATACCTTATTGGAATTTTACCTTTTCGATAAGGATATGTACCACGATATGTGGCGGTTGAAGGCAAATATCGGTAAAAGTGGCAACCTCTATCCTAATCATGGCATAGTGCCCATCATGCAGATGATGGATATCAATTATGGCGATAGACTTGATTATTGTTGTTCTATTTCAAGCAATGATTTTTTAATGAATAAAACAGCAGCAAGATTGGCTGAGGAAGATCCTTTCTGGGAGGAATATATTGAACGGGATTACAGGGGAAATATGAATGTAACCACCATGAAGACTGTAAAAGGACGTACAATTGTACTGAATCATGATGTTACTTCACCAAGGCCCAGAGGAAGACGGTTGCTAAGCGGAACCAATGCCGTTTATATTTCACATCCGGATAGAATTTCAACCAGTGGGAATCATACTGGATGGGGACATTATGATTGGCTTCCAGAAGAAGAATTAAAATCATTGCTGGAAGAATACACACCTGAGATAAATAAAAGGTTTGAGGAACTGACAAAACAGGCGGAGCAACTGGACCAGACTGGTCATTCCTACTACCAAACCAGTCCCGTAGACTGGAGGATAATTGACTGCTTACGAAATGGACTGCCAATGGATATGGATGTTTACCAGGCTGCGACATCTAGTGCTTTGACACCACTAAGCGTATGGTCCGTTAAAAACAGAGCTTTTGTTGATATCCCGGATTTTACAGGAGGTTCCTGGGAATCGAATCAAAGAACCCTGGATATTGAAATGAAGAGAGGAGGAGGTTCTACAAAATTGATGTAGTGTTTTTTTTAAGTAATTCCTCAAGTGGATTCCCCACAACTGCCACAAAAAGAATGGTTTCGTTGGATGCCCTCCGGGGTTTTACCATGGTATTTATCATTGGTGGTGGAGGAGTTATTAGCAGTTTATACAAAGTATGGCCAAATATAATTACCGGGACTTTAGCTAAAAATATGGAGCATGCAGGATGGGAGGGATTCTACTTTTTAGATCTGATATTTCCTCTTTTTTTATTCCTGGTAGGTGTGCTTCTGCCATTTGTCATTCTTGGCCGTATTGAGAAAGGTGACAGCTCAGGTGAATTGTACGGTCATATTGTTAAGCGTACTTTTGTGCTTATCTTCCTGGGATTGGTTAATTATGGCCTTTTACGTTTTGACTGGGATACCATGCGCTGGTCGAGTGTACTAGGTCGAATAGGGATCTGTTACTTTTTTGCCAGCATGTTGGTGATCCATACAAACTGGCGGGTCCAGGCTCTGGTAGTTATGGTTATCTTGTTAGGTTATTGGGCTGCAGTTATGTTTATTCCTGTCCCGGGTTATGGCCCGGGGGTTCTCACTCCAGAAGGTTGTCTTACGACTTGGTTAGACCAGAAGTTCATCCCTGGTACATTGGGATTGGGGCTATATGACAGACAGGGAGTACTATCAACTTTTACAGCACTTGCTACTACAATAATTGGTGTTCTGGCTGGCCACTGGCTCCGCTCTGAAAAAACGCCAAATCAAAAGACACTGGGATTCATTGTTGCCGGACTGGTCACCCTGTTTCTTGGATGGATTTGGGGACAGTTTTTCTTCATTAGTAGAAATGTTTGGACGAGTTCATTTGTGCTGTACTCCGCCGGCTGGTGTTTGTTGTTACTGGCGGTCTTTTACTGGGTAATTGATGTGCAGGGTTATAAAAAATGGACATTCTTTCTGGTCGTGATTGGGATGAATGCCATTACAATCTGGGTTGGGCAAAGGTTAATAGATTTTGAGTTTACCGCGAATGCCCTATTCTTTGGATTATCCAAATACCTGGGAATTATTACTCCCGTATTCCTTACACTTAGTGTTTTAATGATAAAATGGTTGTTTCTCTGGTTTTTATATAGAAAGAAAATATTTTTAAAGGCATGATCTTTCAAGCGGTAATTGGATTAAAAGAAAACCTGTTTTTTTTTGAAAATAAATATTTGACATTCTTGTTTTAATAGCTTTACATTGGATTGAATCTTTATTGTAAGCTGGAAATTTTCCTCGAAACGTCAAGCTTTATGTACCATAATGAATGCATCAGGTAATAATTTAGAATATTGTTTATTTTCATTTGACCTTCATAATTCTGCTTTTAAATTTCAGCTTCTAATATTAATATTCAATATTTATTAGTAAAGTATTTGTATCATTTATAGTTTAGGAATAATCATATCATTATTTCAATTATTAGTATCAATTTTTATACGAGTTATTTTTTAGATTGAGAATATAGCAAGTCACAATAAATTATATACAAAATTTAACAATCATGAGAAAATCCAATTTTTTTAATGTTATACTGTTTATGATATTAGCGCTAGTTGTGCAATGTACGCCTGAGAATCAAGAGAAGGATTATAAAATCCGCTTGACAGCACTAAGTTCCCTGGAACGTGCTATCCCGGGTCTCCCTGTGACTGGTAAATCCGTTGTCGATATAAAAGCAGCGAAAAACGAATATGAAGCGTTTCAGGTGGTTATTTCCTCTGGACCGGACAATCAGTTAAAAGATGTAAAAATTGAAATCACTGACCTGGAAGGTGATAATGGCCGGATTGGGAAAGAGCATTTGGAGGTGTTCAGAGCTGAAAATATTCATATTAGAAAATCATCTCCAAGGTCAGCTTTCGGGCCAGGTCTGTTCCCTGATCCTTTACTTCCGTTTATGGATCCGGTAACCGGTGATTCTATCAGGGCGCTGCAGAGAATCGACTCACCGGAAGGCGAGAAATTTATTGGAGCAAAATATAGTCCTTACCCAATCAATTTATTTCCAGGTCAGCCATGTACAATTTGGGTAGATGTATACGTCCCGGCTGATGTTGAGGCAGGGATATATAAAGGATCTATAAAAGTTATGGCCAATGAAAATATTTCATCGACCATTCCTGTTACACTTAAAGTCTGGGATTTTGCACTGCCTGATGTCGCCTCACACAGGACTCATTTGGGCCATTTTTCATTAATATCCAAAATCTGGGAAGTTGACATGGAATCTGAAGAATTTGAGGAAATCGAAATGAGGTTTTGCAAGGAGATGGCGAGGCATAGAATAAATCCCCCCATTCCACACAGTTTAATGCCCGTAGTAAATGATGACGGATCCTTAACTATTATTCCTGAAAGGCATGAGAAACTGGTTAAATATGTTAAGGAGACAAATCTTAAAGATTTTGAAGTACCTAGAACGCCTTTTATGACTAACACCTCGAACAGCACCCGGCCAACTCCTGAAAATCAAACAGATCCTGTAGCCATTGAAAAATCAAAAAGATATTATCGTGAAATGTATCAGTACATTAAAGCCAATGGATGGGAAAAGCGGGCCTATATTTATCTTATCGATGAACCAAATTCTGTAAAAGATTATAACCAGGTAATCAACCTGGCTAAAGTGGCTGAAGAGGGTGCTCCTGACCTTCAAAGGCTTGTTGTCGAACAAACCTACAAGCACGAACCATCCTGGCCGGATCTGGATGAGTCAATTGATATTTGGTGTGCCTTATTTGGCTTCATCGACAGGGAAACCATTCAGGAAAAAATCAATAGTGGTGATGAAGTATGGTCATATTCTGCTTTGGTTCAGCCGGCTCCATCTTATCATCCCGATTATGAGGATGTGAAAGATAAAAACCCACCTTACTGGCACATAGATCAACCTGTGCTGGCATATCGCATTCCAACCTGGATAAATCGCCAATATGATATAACCGGATTACTGTACTGGACTACTTCAGGATGGTATGACGAACATGGACCCTGGTTGGTTCCTAGCTTTGTTCACTACAGTCAGATTGGTGAAGGACATTATGAAGCGAGGTATTTCAATGGAGGTGGTATGTTGTTTTATCCCGGAAATGATGCTGGTTTTGATGGTCCGGTTACTACCATACGCCTGAAAAATATCCGTGAAGGCCTTGAGGATTATGAGTATTTTGCCATTCTTGAAGAAAAAGGGCAGGAAGAATTTATGAAAGAAATGGTTGATGCAGTATGTCCTGAATGGTGGGATTATTCCAAAGATCCGGAAACCTTGTTTAAAATCAGAGAGCAGCTCGCGCTGAAAATTGAATCACTTCAGTAATAATGATGATAAGCTGCTAAGTATTTCAATAAGGGCATTATTGATCATGGTTTAGTTACATAAGCGACATAGATCCCAAAAATAAAATTTAATCGAAAATAATTTTATTACCTATGCTCTGATCTGGTTGGGTTTGCATTTTATAGCCATTGACGATGCTATGTCATTTTCCGGAAACACTATTTTTTGAATGAATGATCTAATTTCTTTGGATAATTCCTCGCTTGCATTTCCCACCATGAGTCCAGTACTATCTTAAGTTCTTTACCTATTGTCAAGTAGTCAGGTTGCCCAAATATGTTTTGAGTTTCATATGGATCTTTTTTAAAATCATACAATTCATAAATCGGATCACTTCCTTTTATTGATTTTCTGATTAATTTCATCGATCCGGCTCTAAGCATACAAAGGTTTTCTTCTGGGCTATCACCAATTATGGAAAACACATTGTTATCCCATTCAGAAATTATGTTTTCCTGAATTAAAGAGAGGAGGCTTTTTGATTCCATCTGGGGGAGGTGCCTCCAGTCTTTGTCCCCGGCAATATCCAATATAGTACCATACAGGTCTATTGAATTTACCAATTCATCCCTTATCCCTTTCATACCATGTCCAGCAGGAGGTTTTATAATTAATGGGATCTTGACACTTGTATCATACATTTCTCCTTTAAAAAATGTTCCATAGGAACCATTAAAATCTCCGTGGTCTGCCAAAAATATGATCCAGGTATTATCCCACACCCCTTGCTCTTTGAGTTTTTCAAACATTTTTTCCAGGTAATGGTCAATCATTGATATTTGACCATAATAGGCTGCAATAACCTCTTTATATTTTTGATCGCTCCAATTCGAACGAAGTTTTTTGGCCAGATTGCCTTGATTCATTTGAAATATAGGGCTGTTCTCCATATCAGCATGAAATCTCGGTCCAAGAATTATATCTAACGGATTATATAGTGAATCCCACGGGGCAGGTGCGAGATAAGGCTGATGAGGACCAAAAATGGAGGTAAACAGGAAAAATGGTTGTTCCTGGTCATAATTTTCAAGAAAATTTATTGATTCCTGAATTGTCCAGGGGATATCATGTTGTTCTTCCGTCCTCCAGCCACTTCCCATAATAAATTTATAAATGCTATCTGGATAATAACTTTCATCCCGATCAAAAATCCCGACAAAATCAATCTCATTTTTTTTGAAATGGTTATTCCTCAACCACTTAATATACTCTGAATGTTTATCATCATTAGCATAAACTGAATAAGGGGCGTCATTGAGCGATTTATAATCAAATCCAAATTTTTCTTCCGCAGGTACAAAATGGAGTTTTCCAACCATGCTTGTATAATATCCTTGGTTCCTAAGTCGCTCCGTTAGTAAATATTCTCCAATATTGGTATCGCCGTTTACTTTCTCTTTGAATGGCACCCAATTGGTAACCATACCGTTACCAGGTGGGAACAAACCTGTTTTTATTGATGCTCTTGAAGGAGTGCAAACCGGGGAGGGGCAATATGCATTTGTGAACAATAAACCTTCCCTTGCTAATGCATCCAGATTTGGAGTTTGAATGATCGAATCACCCATTATTCCTAACCTGTCAAAACGAAATTGATCACACATTAACAGGATAATATTTGGTTTTGAGGGGAGCGTGTCTTCCCGGCAGGAAATGTTGAGAATTATCAGAAATAGAACAATCGCTAATTTTACAGAATATTTCATAATTCTTCAACCAACATATTATATTTATTTTTGATCTGTTCCGATTTAGAGTTTTCAATTACTATTTGTACCCGTTGTTTAATATCTTCGACTGTATTAGGTTCCAACCATTCCTGATTCGAGAAGAGCGAATTACTAATAAAATCAGTCAGTTTTATAAGGTCCCTTTCCTCGAATAGAAAAGATTTTTTCTGATTATCTAAGATAAACAGTACCATTGTTATATATAGATTTTTAATCGAATTGAATCTATCTTGCATTTTTATGTTTTCCTCATCTATCGATTCATTGATTCTATTCCCTAAATCAAGCATATATTGGGAGATATTCAGGCCAAATATATACAAGTCTATTAATTCCCTGTTATAATATTGAGAGGTGTTTTCCAAATCTGTATATACATTAATTAAAGATCCTTGGACATTGATATATTCCTGGATTCGATAGGCTCTTTCATTTAATGTCTGAGATTCATCATATATAAACGATAAATTATCAGTATCTATCATTCTTCTAAAAAAGGGGCTTGATATTTTACTGTCTTTTTTAGGCAATGATAATGGATTCATTAATTTTATCAAATCCAGCGTATTGTAGGCATCCTCATAGTCTTTCAAGGTCCATACCTTTGAAGGATCAGGCATCCCCAGATTGCGGTATTCTTCTGGAGTCAATGATTTGTCTTGATCTTGTAAATTGTTGCAGGAACTCAATAATAAGACGAATGATAAAACGATAATGAAGGAATTCCTAGTCTTTATTAACATGATAATATATTATTTTGAATAAACTAAATAGCGCAAAATAAATTATAAATGAGAAAAATAATGTAACATAATCATACATCAAAACCAATTTTTGATCAATCATGAGATTGTAAAAATTCACTCACAAAATAGGTAATATTATCCATTTTTAAACGATAATCTAGAACTGAATTTTGACTAATTATTTTATAATATAATACTATAAAGACTTATCAGAGAATTGTTGATATTCTTATATTTTTATTTTAAACTTAGATATTCGGATCAAAAAATATGTAAATAATCTAAATATGGTTAAAAGCTTAAAAACAATTAAATTTCTAATTTTAATACTGTGCATTCAGAGCAATGGATCTGCACAAATTCCCACCGCCCAGAAACTTGATAAGAATATGTCTTTAGAAGAAGTTGAGGTAGAGGGGATTGAATGGTTTGATCCCAGAATGAAACCTTTTGAGTTATCGGGATTCGAGTGGATTGGAGAAGATGGAATTTACCGCAGGCTACCTGTAAATCCGGAATGGGAAATCAGGGATGCTGTTGATCATTTAGCCAATCATAC
>Ga0316191_10000579_pt1 | contig 24048 bp, 24 predicted proteins | sample Eddworburr2cm_MG_FD_204928 | JGI IMG/M metagenome (GOLD analysis project Ga0316191, IMG submission 204928) | Coastal sediment microbial communities from Maine, United States - Eddy worm burrow 2 cm | ecosystem: Environmental > Aquatic > Marine > Coastal > Sediment | place: USA: Maine... | reverse complement strand
TGCCAGCAGCCAGGCGAAACCGCTTAAGACCTTGACGTTCTGCGTTACTGACGTGACGCACACCACGCTGACGAACTTCAGTGGCTCGGTCTGTTCGTCACTGTAGATTCAAACCTGAAGTAAACCATGACGCCCGCCAATTGGCGGGCGTCTTCGTTTCAGTCAGGCCGCCTTGGCCGCGCCGTACTGATACGTGATGCTGACTTCAGTATCTTCGCGAATACTCGCCATGACGGGGCATAGTTCAGCGGCCCGCTCCAGCTTCATGCGGTCCGTTTTCGAAAAATTCCGCGGGATGTCAAAAGACAGCGTAATCGCATCGACGTGTGGAAACGTCTTTTCCATGCCACGAATTTTCACGTCGACGACGGTGCCCTTGATGTCCAGGCCATCCCGTTGTGCGATTGCGCCCATCGACAACAGCATGCAACTCGCGACACTGAGCGCGAGCAAACTTCCCGGCGAGAACTCCTCACCTTTGCCTGTAAAGGGACAATCAATTGCAACCACGTTGTGGTGTGGCTCGTTCACCGCTGTAGCATGCTGGCCGCCATCGTAGGAAACCTTGAGCGAAGACACAGTGCTACTCCTCATCTACGGAGACAATCGATACCTCTTTGGAATTTTGGCGTTCATTCAGGCTCGAGCGCAATTCGGAATAACCCGTAGCGACAGTAGATCAGGTCTCTGCCTTGTTCGCGCACTCGATGCACAGCGTCACGGTCGGGTCGAACTCAAGACGTTTCGGATTGATCGATTCACTGCACCTGAGGCAGTCACCGTACTCGTCATCATCGATACGTTTTAATGCCGCATCGATTCGCCGCAGCATCTGCTCGCGGCGCTGCTCCGATGCCTGCGCCATCGCCTGGGCCTGCATCGCATCCATTCGCGATAAGCGACCGACCTTGGTTTGGTCGAGTTCAACGACCGCCGCCGACTTTTTCCCGGCGTCGGCGGCGGCAAGCAGTTCTGCACGTAACTGGATCAATTTCTCGCGAAAGCGTCGTTCACTCACGACGACTCCTCGTCAGATGGCCTGTTCATGAGACGAAATCCTCGCTAAAAACTCCAGGCCACTTTGCGGCGCTCCGCCATTTGCTGTCAAATGTCCGGATGTTTCCCGAACCACATTTTGTCGAGTCGAACGGCTTGCGCATGGCCGTCTACGAGCAGGGCCAGGGCCCGGCCGTCGTTCTGCTGCACGGCTTTCCTGAACTGGCGTTCTCCTGGCGGCACCAGCTACCAGCACTCGCGGCCGCCGGTTTCCGTGCCATCGCTCCGGATCAGCGGGGCTACGGGCGCACGACGGTGCCCGTGGATGTCAGCGACTACCGGATAAACGAGCTGATCGCAGACATGCACGGATTGCTCGATGCACTGGATCTCGAGAGCGCAACGTTTGTCGGCCACGACTGGGGCGCCCTGGTGCTCTGGCACATGGCCATGCTCGCTCCCGGGCGCATAGACAAACTCGTCATCCTCAATATTCCGCATTTCCCCCGCCTGCCTGTCGAGCCAATCGGCATGATTCGGGAGCTCCTCGGCAACGACTACTACATCGTCAATTTCCAGGATTCCGATGAGGCGGACCACGTCTTCGATAGCGACCCCCGACACTTCATCGATCGCATGATGCGCAGGAACCAGATCACGCGTGAAGAATTCGACAAACTGCCGCCGGAGCACCAGGTGATCAGTCTGCTGCGGTCCGTAAAGAGCGCTCATGCCAGCGGTGAAGCGCTGCTGACGAAAGCTGAGCTGGACTACTACGCGAGCGCGTTTGCGCGGTCAGGTTTCACCGGACCGATCAACTGGTACCGAAACTGGACGCACAACTGGGAGCAACTGGAAGGCGTTGACCAGCGGATCGACATTCCAACGCTCTTCATCGGTGCCATGAATGACGTTGTCATCGGCTTGCATCACATCGATGGCATGAAACCACTCGTCAGCGATCTGTCGGTGCACGTTCTTGAGGACTGCGGACACTGGACTCAGCAAGAAAAGCCCGATGAGGTCAACCGGCTGATACTTGAGTGGTTAGTGCAGCGCGGGTGAAACCAGCGAGTCCGTCCCTTCGCCAAACATCGCCCGGTCAAATGCCGTGACGATACTCTCGGTTGGCTGAGCACCAACAACCAGCAAGCGCCTGTTCAGCAGGAACCCCGGTGTAGACATCAGGCCGGAGCTTCTCACCTGCGCTTCTCGCGTAACCACGACCTGCCTGGCCTGGTCACTGCCAATTGCCTCGCGTATTTCAGCCGCGGTCATACCGTGCCGTTCAGCGATGTCGATCAAGACACCACGCTCACCGATATTCCTGCCTTCCTCGAAGAAAGCCGACATGAGGTCGTCTGCCAGCGCAGACTGGTTCAAGCCCAGCGCCTCGACGCGCTGCATTACCTGGTGAACCGGCAAGGTATTGGGCACATGCTCTATCCTGTCAAAGCGAAAATCGATTCTGGCGCCCTTCCCTTCTTCAACGAGGTGTTCGAGCACAGGCTCGAGATTTGCCGGGCTGCCAAAGCGCTTCGTCAGGTACACATCGAAGGGCAGGCCCTCGGGAGGAATATCAGGATTGAGCTGGAACGGATGCCAACTCACGTCGGATGGGCCTTTGACTGCCTTTAATGCCTCGTCAAGCCGTCGTTTGCCGACAAAGGAGAACGGGCACACGAAGTCCGCAATCACCTCGACATGCAATGCGGCCATCGGGTTGATGCGGTCGTTGTCGCGAATGATGTTGGAAAGTGGTGCGCTCATCTGCTCGATCCTCCTCACTAAGCCTTTAGATAAGGCCGCCTGACTTGATATCAACCGTAGCGCGGGACGATTGAATTGAAGCTGAACAGCCGCAGCAGGAAGACCCCTGCTTCATCGAGAAGCTGGCACGATCGCGGTATTTGGTAACTCTTTCTTCGCTCTTTGCCGACAATCAAGGATTTTCTCGACTGGTTAGTTGTTTCAGGCCCTTTACCCAGGCCAGGTAGGCTACACTTCCCGAAATGACGAAGTTGATGACCTCCTGAACCGTCACAAACTGACCATTTTCCTCGAAGATCGCATCAGTTGGCACCATGACACGCACCGCCATCGCGAAAATGAGCGCAATTAGCGTCACCAGGGACTCAAATGTTCCGATCAACGTGGTCCAGGCAGGCCGCCACAGCATCAGTGCAAAGCAGACGAAGCAAATGCCGTAGTAGGCCAGGCGCGCATTCGGCACGGACTCGAGAAAAGCCAGGCGAATATTCACGCCAAAGCCGTAATCCATAAGCAGGAAGAGGATGGTGCCCGCGTAATACCAGGGAAGAATTCGGTCGGCTCTCATGCTGTGGATTATCGTAACAATTTGTAGCCACGTCTTCCCGACGAGCGTAAATGTGAAATATTCTGCCTGTAGCGCCGGTCCTGTCAGCTAAACACCGCATTAACGGAGCAAGCCGTTGTTAATCAAAAAGCCATCCGACATTCGCCCATCCGAGATAACGAGTCCGGAGAACTACCTTAATCGCCGTGATTTTATTCGGGCGGGCGCGATCGCCAGCGGTTCGCTGCTGGCGCCAGCAGCACTGGCAGCCGTCGTACCGGCTTCACGACGCGCGAAGTTGCCGGGCGTTAGCAGCAGTCCGTTCAGCACGGACGAGACTCCGAACAGTTACGACGACATCACAACCTACAACAACTTCTACGAGTTCGGGACGGGGAAGGATGACCCGGTCGTCTATGCGCGCGACTTCGAACCGCGCCCCTGGACGATCAGCGTTGAGGGACACGCGGAAAAAACCGGCACCTTCGATTTCGAGGATTTCATCAAGCCTTTTGATCTCGAAGAGCGTATCTACCGGATGCGCTGCGTCGAGGCCTGGTCAATGGTCATTCCGTGGGTCGGCATCTCCCTGGCCAACGTCGTGAAATACCTGCAGCCGACATCCAAGGCCAGGTACATCGCTTTCGAGACGCTTAATGACCCGGAACGCATGCCCGGTGTGCGCAGACGCGTGCTCGACTGGCCCTACCGGGAAGGTCTTACGATCGCCGAGGCCACTAATCCGTTGCCTATACTTGCCGTTGGACTCTATGGCGAGGTTATTCCGAACCAGAATGGTGCGCCGATCCGGCTCGTCGTTCCCTGGAAGTACGGATTCAAAGGCATCAAGAGCATTGTGAAAATTCGGTTCACCGAGCGCCAGCCCAAGTGCAGCTGGAACATGTCGCAACCGCGCGAGTACGGCTTCTACGCCAACGTCAATCCCGACGTCGATCACCCTCGCTGGAGCCAGGCTCGCGAAAGACGCATCGGCGCCGGCATTTTTGCAGAGAAACAGCCGACGCTCATGTTTAACGGTTACGGTGAGCAGGTCGCGCACCTTTACAAAGGTCTCGACCTCCGACGCAACTACTAAATACCCTTGAACACGTTGCAACAAGTCCGGTTCATCTGGAAGCCCGCCGTTTTCGTTGCGTGTCTGCTGCCCTTCGCCCTCGTTGTCGGAGACCTGTTTGAAATCACGGGTCAACTGGGCGCGAACCCGATTGAAGAGATCATGGATCGCTTCGGCAACTGGTCACTGCGCTTTATTCTCCTGACGCTTGCAGTCACTCCCGTGCGCCGCATCAGCGGCTGGAACTGGCTCGCACGATTCCGCCGTATGTTCGGGCTCTTCACCTTTTTCTACGTACTCATGCACTTTCTGACCTGGCTGATTCTCGATCAGGGCATCCTGTTGCCGGCAATCATCGAGGATCTCGCCAAACGCCCGTTCATCACCGTGGGCTTCATCGCGCTGGTGCTCCTGACGGCGCTCGCAGCTACATCAACTGCGGCTGTTCGCCGACGCATGGGCCGGCACTGGCAGACGCTTCACAATGCCGCCTACGTTGTCGGCATCCTCGGGGTGTGGCACTACTGGTGGCAGGTCAAGAAAGACATCACCGAGCCATTGCTTTACGCCGTGCTCCTCGCCGCTCTCCTGGCTGCTCGCCTCTGGTGGCGTTTTCGGCGGCACAAATAAAAACCGGGGCGGCCGAAGCCGTCCCGGTAATCACAACACAGTTACTTCGTCAGGCAACTTTCACTGTGTGTCTTTCCGCCACCCGGATCTTGGGAAGCGTGACCTTGAGGATTCCTTCTTTAAGTTCGGCGTGGATGCTTTCACCGTCCACTTCAACTGGCAGGACAACCGTTCTCATGAGTTTGCCGTAGCCAAGTTCATGCCGATAGAAGTCTTCCGCTTCGTCTTCTTCCTCGAACTCCCTCTCAGCCTCAATCATCAGACGGTCGCCTGCGATCGTGACCTTGACGTCATCTTTCTCAACGCCGGGTAGTTCCGCACGGACGATGAGCTCTTTCTCGTGGTCGACCAGATCCAAACGGAATGCCCGTTCATAATCGCTATCTGCCGGCCACTTCCAACCGAAGGGCTCAAACGCCTCCATCCAGCGGCGTGGTGGGAAGTCCTCTAGGAACTCCTCCATGCTGCGGGTGAGAGGCATAGTCCGTCTTACGTCAATAGCCCTTTTGCGGGGCTCGAGTTTGCGCAGGATTGACATTTGACTCACCTCTTTCCCGTACAACACTGGCAGCTTCCTGCCAGCACATCACTTATACGCCTGTGAGAAAAGCTGACAATTCGGAATTCCGCGCATTGACAGCTTTTGGTGGGAGAACCGATTTACTTGAAATTTGGAAACCAGGGAGCAAATCAGGTGTCTATGGATTCACGCTTTTCGGAGATCTTTTGATGTTCAAACGTATCGCCCTGTTCCTGGCCACCAACCTGGCTGTATTACTTGTTCTCAGCGTCGTTCTGCGACTGCTGGGCGTCGACCGAATTCTCGATGAGTCAGGCTCGGACCTCAACTACGAGGCATTGCTCGTGCTGTCACTCGTCATCGGTTTTGGCGGGTCCTTTATTTCGCTCGCCATTTCGAAATGGATGGCGAAACGCTCCACGGGCGCTCAGGTCATTACGCAGCCTCGCAATGAAGTCGAGTCCTGGTTGCTCAACGTCGTCGAACGCCAGGCACGACTGGCAGGGATCGAGATGCCCGAGGTTGCGATTTACCCAGCGCCGGACATGAATGCGTTCGCCACTGGCGCGCGTCGCAATGCCGCGCTCGTCGCGGTGAGCACAGGCTTGCTGCAAAGCATGCCGCGCGACGAAGTGGAGGCGGTGCTCGCGCACGAGATTTCGCACGTGGCCAATGGCGACATGGTTACGCTCACTCTCGTACAGGGCGTGGTAAATACGTTCGTCATTTTCCTGTCGCGCGTCGTTGGCCACGTCATCGATCGTACCGTCCTGCGTAACGAATCCGGCCACGGCATCGGTTATTTCATCTCAGTAATGGTCGCGCAGGTCGTACTTGGCATCCTCGCAAGCATCATCGTCATGTGGGTATCACGGCATCGCGAATTCCGTGCTGACGCGGGGTCGGCGGAGCTCAACGGTTCGCAGCCCATGATACGTGCCCTGGCCAGGCTGCAGCGCGGCGCCCCGGCCCAGCTGCCTGAGCAGCTCGCGGCATTCGGAATTTCGGGTGGCAGGGGCGCTGGCATCCGCCGGCTGTTCATGAGCCACCCCCCGATCGAGGAGCGAATTGCGGCGCTGCAGCGCGGCTAGTCCAGCCGCGTGATTGTGACGAGCTCGGCGCCCCGCCGGCTGGCGGACAGCACAGTAAAGCGATAGCCAGCCCAGTCGACGGCGTCCCCGCGTAGCGGCAGACGCCCCAGCTGTTCGGACAGCAGTCCGCCAATCGTCGCAATCTCGGTATGGGCTGGCATTTCGACGTGCAGCAGTCGGCATAGACGATGCAGCTCTGCTGCACCGAATGCTCGTATCGTCCCGTCCGGCCGCTGCCAGAGGTCCTCGCGCGGCAGATCGGACTCATCGAAGATATCCCCGACAACCTCTTCGAGAACATCCTCGAGCGTGATGATGCCCTGGAAATCGCCATACTCATCGACAATCAGCGCCATGTGACGCTGCGTTTGCCGGAACGTGCGTAACAACGAATCGAGCGCGACCGTTTCGGGAACGACGATCGGTTCATGCACAAGATCTTGCCAATTGATTTTGTCGGCCCGCACTTCGACGAGCTGCGATAGAACCTCCTTCGCGTACACGACACCGACAACGTCGTCGAGATCGCCGCTCGGCGTGTACGGAAAACGACTGAAGCCCGATTCGTTGATCGCTTTCAGCGCTGCACCTGGTCCGTCATCATGCGACAGAGAAACGACTTCCTGGCGCGGCACCATGACGTTACTCGCGGTCAGCTTTCGCAGGTCGGAAGCGCCAACGATCATCTGTGCCGCCTGTTTGCCGACAACGCCCTCACTATGCCCAATGGTCGCAAGCAGGCGAATTTCGTCCAGCGATGTGACAGGCCCGGATTCATCGCGCCGGATCGAACGCGAGATCGCTTCACTTGCGAGGACCAATGGGCGCAACGCCATGGCGAGCAGCTGAATACCATAGGCGACCGGCGTGGCAAGTTGCCGGGAATAGGCGACTCCCAGGGTTTTGGGAATGATCTCGGTGAAGAGCAACACGACAACCGTGAACACGAGAGTAAAGATCCACAACGTCTCCGGGTCGAAAACATTGGCATAACTGGCGCCGGCCACTGCCGTGCCGATCGTGTGTGCGGCCGTGTTGGTAATCAGGATTGCGGAAATGGGGATATCGATGCGGTCCTTGAACGCCTTGAGAATACGCCCCGATGACTTGCCCTTTCTGGCCAGTAACTCAACCTGGGCGTGGTTGATGGACAGCAGCACCGATTCGAAGATCGAGCACATGAACGAGACGACGAGTGCGACAGAAACCGCGACGACAAATACCTGCATCATTACCTCCTCTGCAGGTTCATTGTAACGGGACCCGATAGAAAAAAGCCCGGCACGAAGCCGGGCTTTTTCGTTTCGTCGGGTGACGCGGCGACTTACATCATGCCGCCCATGCCGCCCATACCGCCCATACCGCTCATGTCCGGCATGCCACCAGCATCGTCCTGCGGCGCATCCGCGACCATGGCTTCGGTCGTGAGCAACAGGCCGGATACCGAGGCAGCATTCTGCAATGCATAACGCGTTACCTTGGTCGGATCCAGGATGCCAGCCTTGATCATGTCGCCATATTCGTCGGTAGCAGCATTGTAACCGAAGTTACCCTTGCCTTCGGCAACAGCGTTAAGCACAACACTCGCGTCTCCGCCCGCGTTGCGAACGATCTGCCGCAGCGGTTCTTCAACTGCGCGCTTCAGGATGGCGATGCCGACATTCTGGTCGTCGTTGTCACCCTTGAGCTTGGCAATGGCCTTGACCGCACGGATCAGAGCGACACCACCACCTGCTACAACGCCTTCTTCGACAGCGGCGCGAGTGGCGTGCAGCGCGTCTTCGACGCGAGCCTTCTTCTCTTTCATCTCAACTTCGGTCGCAGCACCAACCTTGATGACGGCTACGCCGCCAGACAGCTTGGCAACACGCTCCTGAAGCTTCTCTTTGTCGTAGTCCGACGAAGACTCAGCAATTTCGGCGTTGATCTGGTCAACACGTCCCTTGATGTCACTCGGCTGGCCAGCACCGTCGATAATCGTCGTTGCTTCCTTGGTGATCTGAATCTTCTTGGCTTCACCGAGATCGTCGAGCGTAGCTTTCTCGAGCGACAGACCGACTTCCTCGGAAATAACCTGGCCACCGGTCAGAATTGCGATGTCCTGCAACATGGCTTTACGGCGATCGCCGAAACCTGGTGCTTTGACAGCAGCAACCTTGACGATGCCACGAATGTTGTTAACAACCAGCGTTGCCAGAGCCTCGCCTTCAACATCTTCAGCAATGATCATCAGCGGGCGGCCGGCTTTAGCGACGCCTTCGAGGATCGGCAGCAGATCACGAATGTTAGAGACCTTCTTGTCATACAGAAGAATCAGGGGGTTTTCGTGCTCGACCTGCTGGCTCTGCGCGTCGTTGATGAAATACGGCGACAGGTAACCGCGATCGAACTGCATGCCTTCTACGACATCGAGTTCGTTGGCAAGACCGGAGCCTTCTTCAACCGTGATAACACCCTCTTTGCCAACCTTCTGCATGGCATCGGAGATGATCTCACCGATTTCCGTATCGGAGTTGGCGGAGATGCTACCAACCTGCGAGATCGCGTTGTGGTCTTCGCAAGGCTCAGACAGCTTCTGCAGTTCGGCAACGATGGCAACAGATGCCTTGTCGATACCGCGCTTCAGGTCCATCGGATTCATGCCGGCAGCAACTGACTTCAGACCTTCGCGCAGGATAGCCTGGGCGAGAACCGTAGCAGTCGTCGTACCGTCACCAGCAACATCAGAGGTCTGGGAAGCAACTTCCTTGACCATCTGTGCGCCCATATTCTCAAACTTGTCCTCGAGCTCGATTTCCTTGGCAACCGATACACCGTCCTTCGTGACGGTTGGTGCGCCAAAGCTCTTATCGAGCACGACGTTGCGGCCTTTGGGACCCAGGGTCACCTTAACCGCATTAGCGAGAACGTTGACGCCAGCAAACATCTTCTGGCGAGCGTCATCACCAAAACGTACTTCTTTAGCAGCCATTCTATATATCCTCTTTAAGCTTCGATAACTGCCATGATGTCGTCTTCCTTCATCACGAGCAGTTCTTCGCCTTCAACTTTGACTTCGGTGCCGGCGTACTTGCCGAACAGAACCTGATCACCAACTTTCACATCGAGAGCACGAACTTCGCCGTTCTCGAGGATCTTGCCGTTGCCGGCAGCAATGATTTCGCCTTTGATCGGCTTTTCGGCCGCGGCGTCAGGAATAACGATTCCGCCGGGTGATGTGCGCTCTTCTTCCATGCGCTTAACAATGACCCGATCATGAAGCGGACGCATCTTCATGGTACTTTTCTCCTATAAACTATTGATTTAAAACCATATTAAGTTGGTTTTCGGACCGGGCGCTGTTAGCACTCGGCCACAAGGAGTGCTAATGATAGGTATGGAGCGTCAAATTTCAAGCGTCCAAGCGAGGGAAATTTGCAGAAATTGGACTCGTACCGTGACACGCCGGCAAATTAGCGTAACAATTCGCTCCCCTTTGGGGTCCAAATACCCGAGTTGTTCTATGAGAAAGATTTCCAAGACATTTTTCGCCCTCCTAATGGCGCTCACGCTGTCAATGCCGGCGAGCGCAGCCGATGAGCTTCTGCCCGTCACCGAGGCCTTCAAGTACGTTGTTTCGGACACCGGCGATGCCTTCGAGATCGACTGGGCAATCTACAAACACGCCTACCTGTACAAGAGCAGGCTGTCCTTCGAAAGCGGCAGCGAGGCAATTATTCTCGGCACGCCGGAGCTTCCCAAGGGCATTGACCACGAAGATGAGTTCTTCGGCAAGCAGGAGATCTATCGAGACTTCTTTTTCGTTTCGATTCCCTACACAGTTACCGGGGACCGTCCGGCAACCGCCGATCTGATCATCAAGAGCCAGGGCTGTGATGACAACATCGGTCTCTGCTACCCACCTCAGACGTGGACCGAGACGGTTACTCTGACAAGCACCATTGCCGAAAAACCGAAACTGCAGCTCGGCAGCCTCGGTGGCAACAGCGGCTCGACGGGGGACTTCCCACCCGCCGATGAAGTCTTCTTCCCTGAAATCTTCCCGGTCGACGGCAACACCGTGGAACTGGGAATCCGTATCGTTCCGGGCTTTTACATTTACAAGGACAAACTGACGGTCCGCTCGTTGAGTGACGAAGCCCAGGCGGGCCGCTTTGATTTGCCAACCGGCAAGATGAAGACCGATGAGTATTTTGGCGAGATGGAAGTCTATCTCGACGGATTCCTCGGCAAACTCGCAATAGCGCGCGCAACACCAGACCCAATGGAGCTCGAGCTGGAGTTCGGCTACCAGGGGTGTGCCGAAGGCGGCCTTTGTTACATGCCGCAGACGCGTGTGCTGACAGTCAGCCTGCCTGAAGCGACAACGACAGGCGCCTTGCCAGCCACCTCGAATGCACCGGTCAGCGAGCAGGCTCGTCTTGCGAACATCATCACGGGTTCCAGCATCTGGGTCGCAGCGGGGCTTTTCTTCCTTGCCGGCCTCGGTCTTGCTTTTACGCCCTGCGTATTACCGATGGTGCCGATCCTGTCCGGCATCATTGCCGGAGAAGGCGAGGATGTAACGCCGACCCGCGGTTTCACGCTCGCGCTGAGCTACGTGCTTGGCATGGCAATCGTCTACACCGGCGCCGGTGTCGCAGCCGCAGCCGCAGGTATGCAGCTGCAGGCCACATTTAATCAGCCCTGGATTCTCATTCTGTTCTCTGGCCTGTTTGTCGTGCTTGCTCTCGGTATGTTCGGCGCCTACGAACTGCAAATGCCGAGCAGCATCCAGACGAAATTATCGGGCATCAGCGGCAACCAGAAGAGTGGCACGATGATCGGTGCGTTCATCATGGGTGCCCTGTCGGCGCTCATCGTCACAGCCTGCGTCGCACCGGCCCTGATAGCGGCGCTAACGGTTATGGCGCAAACCGGCGACATGCTGCGCAGCGGCACGGCGTTGTTTGCGATGAGCCTCGGTATGGGGGCCCCGCTTCTGCTGGTCGGAGCAGCACAAGGCAAATTCCTGCCAAAAGCCGGGCCATGGATGGTGGCGGTCAGAAACAGCTTCGGCTTCATGATGCTGGGGCTGGCGATCTGGATGCTGTCCCGCATATTGCCGGGCCAGGCCACGATGCTGCTCTGGGCCGTGCTCGTTTTCATGGCTGGCGTATTCCTGGGTGGCCTGACGACGCTGACGAGCGACTCGACCGGCCCGCAAAAACTGGGCAAGGGTTTCGGTTTCCTGGCGATCATCTACGGCACTGTGCTGTTACTCGGCGCGTTGACGGGCGGTAGCAATCCACTGCAGCCACTCGCCAGCGTGAACCTCGGCGGCGGCACGGTTGTTGCTGAGGCCGAACACGAGTTGCCGTTCAAACGAATCAAGACGGTCGACGACCTCGATCGGGAACTCGCAGACGCATCACGCCAGGGGAAGACCGCGTTTCTCGATTTCTACGCGGACTGGTGCGTGTCATGCAAAGAGATGGAGGCCTACACGTTCACGGACGGCGACGTGCAGACCGAGTTATCCAACACGGTCTGGCTGCAGGCGGATGTAACGGCAAACGATGAGGCCGACCAGGCGCTTTTGAATCGCTTTGGCGTATTCGGCCCTCCCACGATTATCTTCTTTGGCACCGATGGGCAGCAACGGCATGGCTATGAGGTCGTTGGCTATATGAAGGCAAAAGATTTTGTCGAACACTTGCGGCAGGCACTCGATACCGGCCAGACTGTCGCGCAACAACACTAGAAAAGGTCCCGCTGTGCAACGAATCATGCTGATCTTCGGAGTGGCACTGCTTGCCTTGATGGCTGGCGCGCTATTCTACGCCGCGAGAATTCCTGTCCAGGTCCAAGCGCCACCGCCACCCCAACCTGCGAAACTGGAGGTCGCTACGCATCCTGTCTTTTCGTTGCCGGACCTTGACGGCACACCGCGTGAGTTCGCGGAGTGGGATGGCACGCACCGGCTGCTCAACTTCTGGGCCACCTGGTGTGCACCGTGCCGGCGCGAGATTCCGCTCCTGGTGGCATTCCAGGAGCAACATGGCGACGCCGGTTTCCAGGTGCTGGGCATCGCTGTCGACTTCCCTGAGCAAGTTGCGTCGTACGCCGAACAGACTGAATTCAACTACCCGATCCTCGTCGGCCAGCAGGACGCGATGGCCGTGGCCGAGTCATCCGGCATCGAGTTCATCGGTATGCCGTTCACGATGTTCGTAGCCAGTGATGGCGAATACATTGGCGCGTACATTGGCGAGCTACACCAGTCCCATCTCGACGATATCGTGAACATCATGACTCGCCTCGACAGCGGCGACATCACGAAAGACGAGGCTCGCGGGGCCCTGGACCTGCTGTAAGGGCTGCTGAAGAAGCGGTGCGCTGCGGGCGCGCCCGCCGAAACTTGCACAAAAATCGGAAAAAAGGGTTAGAATTGCGGCCATCTTCGGCTAACTCGCCAAAACATTCCGAAAATGTCCGATTTCTTGCTAATTAACGGCCCCAACCTCAATCTGTTGGGCTCTCGCGAACCCGATGTTTACGGCTCGGACCGTCTCGAGGATATCGAGAATCGCTGTGTTGAGATCGCCGGAAATCTCGGTCATTCACTGGTCTGCTACCAGAGCAACGCCGAACATGAACTCATCGATCGCGTACAACAGGCCGCGACCGACGGGGTCGATTTCATCATCCTGAACCCGGGTGCGTTTACGCATACGAGCGTCGCCCTGCGCGACGCATTCCTGGCAGTTCAGATTCCGTTTATCGAGATTCACCTGAGCAACACGTTTGCACGGGAAGAGTTTCGTCATCACAGCTACTTCAGCGACATTGCGAGTAGCTGCCTGTTTGGGTTTGGGGCATACGGCTACGAGCTGGCGTTGCAGGCTGCCAGTCACTACGTCGCAGAGGGCTAGAGATGGATATTAGAAAAGTAAAAAAACTGATCGAGCTGCTGGATGAATCCGGCATTGCAGAGATTGAAATTACCGAGGGAGAGGAATCGGTACGAATCAGTCGATACGCGCCGGGCGCATCTGTTACTGCTGCCCCGGTTGCGGCAGCCCCGGTCGCGGCACCGGCAGCGCCGGCTCCGGCCCCTGCGGCGGCACCTGTGCCGGAGGTTGCCGAAGACGATGGCTTTGAAGTTACCGCGCCGATGGTGGGTACGTTTTACGCTGCCTCTTCGCCAGGCGCTGCGCCCTATATCCAGGTAGGCGATCGCATCAACGAAGGCGACACACTTTGCATCATCGAAGCGATGAAAATGATGAACCAGATCGAAGCTGACGTCTCTGGCGTCGTTAAATCGATCCGCATACAGAATGGCGAACCGGTCGAATTCGGCCAGGTACTTTTCGTCATAGACCAGCGCCAGGGTGACTAAGCGAGACCGCCAACATGTTGGATAAAATCGTAATTGCCAATCGCGGCGAGATCGCGCTTCGGATTCTGCGTGCCTGCCGCGAGATGGGCATCAAGACTGTGGCGGTGCACTCGACGGCCGACAACAATCTGAAGCACGTGCTGCTCGCAGACGAGACCGTCTGTATCGGCCCGCCGCAATCGAACGAGAGCTACCTGAACATGCCCGCTATTATCAGCGCGGCTGAAGTGACAGACGCGACCGGCATTCATCCCGGTTACGGCTTTCTCTCGGAAAACGCAGACTTCGCGGAACGTTGCGAATCCAGCGGCTTCACGTTCATCGGGCCCAAAGCAGATTCCATTCGTCTTATGGGCGACAAGGTATCGGCCATCCGCGCCATGAAGAAAGCCGGTGTGCCCTGCGTGCCGGGCTCCGACGGCCCGCTCAGTGATGATCCTGATGAAAACATTCGCCTCGCTCGTGAAATCGGCTACCCGATCATCATCAAGGCATCGGGCGGCGGCGGTGGCCGCGGCATGCGCGTCGTGCATTCCGAGGCCTCTTTGATTGCCGCCATTACGGTTACCAAAGCCGAGGCACGCGCAGCGTTCGCCAATGACGTCGTCTACATGGAAAAATTCCTTGAAAAGCCGCGACATGTCGAATTTCAGGTACTGGCCGACACGCACGGTCACGCCATCCACCTGGGTGAACGTGACTGCTCGATGCAACGCCGTCACCAGAAAGTGATCGAGGAAGCGCCGGCGCCGGGGATTACCGAGGAACAACGCAAACGCATTGGCGAGCGATGCGTCAATGCCTGCAAGGAAATCGGCTATCGCAGTGCCGGTACGTTCGAGTTTCTGTACGAAAACAATGAGTTCTATTTCATCGAAATGAACACGCGTCTGCAGGTCGAACACCCGGTCACGGAAATGATTACGGGCATCGATATCGTGCGCGAGCAATTGCGCATTGCCAGTGGCGAACCTCTGACGATAAAGCAGGAAGACGTCAAGATTCAGGGCCATGCGATAGAGTGCCGCATCAATGCGGAAGACCCCAAGAACTTCATGCCCTCACCCGGCCTCGTCACACTCTGGCACTCACCCGGCGGTCCGGGCATTCGCATGGAGAGTCATGTATACAGCGGTTACAAGGTACCGCCCTACTACGACTCCATGATCGGCAAGCTGATCGCACACGGTGAGAATCGCGACGCCGCGTTTGCGCGCATGAGGAACGCGTTGTCTGAAATCGTCATTGAGGGCATCAAGACCAACGTGCCGCTGCACCAGGAGATATTCCAGCACGCCGCCTTCCAGGCTGGTGGAACGGATATTCACTACCTCGAGAAACGTCTCGGGCTGACCTGACGGAGCGCAACGACGGTGGACTGGCGTCAGTTCGTAATGGACCTCGACACCCTGGATCCGGACACCGTTGAGGAAACCTTCATCCGGTTGGGTGCGGTATCCGTAACGCTGTCCGACGCCGGCGACAACCCCGTCCTCGAACCCGCGCCAGGCGAGACACCTTTGTGGTCACAAACCCGAATCACGGGGATGTTTCCCGGCGACGCCGACATGGACGTATTCCGCAAGGGTTTGCTCGGCGCACTCGGCGTGACACAACTTCCTGACCACCGTATCGAGGACCTTGCTGACCGCGCGTGGGAGCGAGAATGGCTCAAGGACTTCGGCGCAATGCGGTTCGGGAAACGGCTGTGGATCTGCCCGACCGGCAGTGACGTCGAGGACGACGGAGCCGTTGTCGTGAACCTGGACCCTGGACTCGCATTCGGCACCGGCACGCACCCGACCACCGCGCTGTGCCTCGAATGGCTGGACGGGATCGACCTGGCCGGAAAAACCCTGCTCGACTATGGCTGCGGCTCGGGCATTCTTGCCATCGCAGCCCTGAGCCTTGGAGCAGCATCAGCCACAGCCATGGACATAGACCCGCAGGCTGTTATTGCCACTCGCCAGAACGCCGCCGACAATAATGTCGCCCAAAACCTGCTCGTCTGCGGCAGCCCTGGCCAAATCGAGGGAAAATTTGATGTCGTGGTGGCCAATATCCTCGCCGGGCCCCTTGTCCAGTTTGCCGACTCCATCACATCAACGCTTGCCAGCCGCGGTATGCTTGCATTGTCGGGCGTATTATGTGAACAAGCCGATGAGGTAACGGCTGCGTACGACCCCTGGATCGAGTTCGAGAAACCCGCGTTCAGGGAGCAGGACGGCCAGATATGGTCGAGATTGACAGGTTTGAGAAGGTCCAGACACTGATGTACACGCAATGCCCTGAATGCAGCACAGCATTTCGCGTCACCGCGGAAGTATTGAAGCAGGCCGCCGGAAAGGTCCGTTGCGGTGGGTGCGGCCATGCGTTCAATGCACTCGAGTTTCTGTCCGAGACCATGCCGGAACAGCCTACAAAGGTCGCAGCCGAAGAGGCCCTGCCCGAGCTCAAGCCCGAACCACTCCAGAACGATAGCGGAGTTCCGAAGTCGATATCGGCCGAACAAAGCGCTGCCTTGCTGAAAACGCTCGATGAACTCGCTGGCTCGGACATCCGCATTGAGGATACCGGCGTCGAATGGCGCGTACTCGATGAGGATGAACTCGGCGAAGCCGCCGATGATCCGGTCGCGAACGCCGATGATGCAGCTCCGCCCGCAGAAAAACTGTCCGAGGTTGACGAATTTCTGGAGGAGTCCCCTACCCCGGTTGACCAGTTTCTGACCGACACGCCGGCGCAGGTCGAGTCACCCGAGATTTTCGAAGCCGAGGCGAATGAGCCTGCCATGACGCCGGTCGACGAGTTGCGCTTTGATGACAATACGCCGCTGCCCGAAGATTTCGAAGATAACTTCGTAGGCGCGGCCTATTCAGCTGACCACCCTGAACTCCCGGCAACAGAACCGGCCGAGCCCGAAGCCGCCAGCGAAGCTGTCGATGAATCAGCAGCAGCCGACCTCGACCTCAGTGATCCGCATGAATGGACCGATATTCTCGATGAATTCGAGGACCTCGCAGAGGCCGTCGCGGCGCCGTTCGAAGAGGAGGCCCGGACCGGACTCAACGACATTCAGGATGGCGACCAGCAAGACGAGCCCGGCGATGCCGAAACAGCCGCTGCCGACGAGCAGCCGCTCGACATGGACGCGCAGTTTGCGCTGCAGGCCGAAGCCATGGGTATCGACCTGAGTGGCACGCACGCAGCAGTGGAAGAGCCAGAACCCGAGAATGATATCGACATCGATGAGCTGCTACGCGAAGGCTCGATTGACGATCGCGAACTCGAAGACCTGCTCGATGAAGACCTCGTGGACGAAGTCGATGAGGAAGACCCAGACGAGGCAACTCAGCTGGACTTCATCGGTGAAGACATCGATGCAGATATCGAGGATGCCACGGAAATAGCGCGCGACGAGGATGAAGAATTCGACGAGGAACCGGAAGCGTCGGAAGACGACGAAGGCGACCTGGTCGAAGACCTTGATGATCGCGACGATGCGCTCGATCTGCTCTATGAACTGGACGACGAACTCGATGAGACCCTGAGCGGCATCGATGAAGAGGCCGACGAAGCGCCCACAGAACTGGAGCCCGAAGACCAGGAACCCGAATTCCAGGAACCCGAAGTCCAGGAGCCCGAAGTCCAGGAGCCCGACGATGACGACGGCGAGGACTGGCAGCTCGAAGACGACACGGACGACTCATTCGATCATGACGAGATCTACGTTCCGCCGATGACGGAAGAGGAACAGACGATCAACATGCAGATCGACCAGGACCTCATGGCGCTCGCGATAGAAGACGATGAAGGACTGACATCGACCATGGTTCTTCCCGAGGACGCGGCCGACATCAAAGCGGACGACCGGAAGCACGACACGACCGACAAAGAACAGGCCCTGATGGATACGAGTGCCGGCTTCGAAACGATCATCATGGAAGGCGAGTTCGTGCGCACGGCACTCGACAAGGAAAAGCTGGCCGCTGACGCAGCGGCGGCTGCGGATGCGCTCGCAAACGCGGCCGCGGCTGAACGCGCAGCCGAGAAAGCAGCGCGAGCCGGCAAGCGTAGGTGGGGCATCATCGGCGGCATTGCCGTGTTATTTGTCCTTCTTGGCTTACAGGTACTGCACCAGTCTCGCGAGACACTCGCGACGATCCCGGCGTTCAACAGTGTCGTTGGCCCGATGTATCGCGCTATCGGCAAGCCCTTGTCTCCGGAGTGGGACATTACCGGCTGGCGTTTCGAGGCTACGAAAGGCAGTACTGACCAGGGTGACGAGAACCTGACGATCTATTCGCGTATCGGCAACAAATCGGACAAGCCGTTGCCCTACCCGCTCGTAGCAATTTCACTGACCGATCGATTCGAGGAAACCGTCGGCAGCCGCATTCTCGATCCGGCGGACTACCTGTCAAATGACCTGGACCCGCGCAAACTTGTGCAGCCCGGCAACACGTTTGATGCGGTAATAACGATACAGTCCCCGGCCGAGACGGCCACTGGCTTCAAACTGAATGTCTGTTACCGGGAGTCGGGCGGCCAGCTTCGCTGCGCAATCGACGACTTCAAGTAATGCGCCTGTAAGAGGCCGACCCAGCGGCCGAGCCGCGTAGCGGCGTGCGGCCGTCGCGCGCAGGGGCACGTTCCTGCGGTAGTATCTGGCGCGTGAATATCGCACCCCTCGCAATCGGTCCTTTTACGCTCTCCAGTCCGTTCGTACTGGCGCCGATGGCGGGCATAACAGACGCCCCGTTCCGACGCATCTGCCGGGCTTACGGCGCCGGCATGACCACCTCGGAAATGACAACGGCAGATACCAGCCTGTGGCAGACGCGAAAATCACGGCATCGCCTGGATCTCGACCTCGACGCGGTGCCCGTGGCGGTGCAAATTGCAGGATCGGAACCCGGCCAGCTCGCCATTGCGGCACAGGCCTGCGTTGATCGCGGTGCACAAATAATCGATATCAACATGGGCTGTCCAGCCAAGAAAGTATGTAAGAAAGCAGCGGGATCGGCCCTGCTGCGAGACGAAAAACTCGTCGCGAACATACTTGCGACAGTCGTCGCAGCCGTCAACGTCCCGGTTACCTTGAAGTTCCGTACCGGATGGGATCCCGAACACCGCAACGCAACTCAAATTGCCCGCATTGCTGAAGATGCGGGAGTGCAGGCGCTCGCCATTCACGGGCGCACTCGCGCATGTCGCTACAAGGGTGAGGCAGAATACGAGACGATTGCGCGGGTCAAAGAGATTGTCGATATTCCCGTGATAGCGAACGGCGACATCACCACAGTGAAGAAGTCGCTTGAAGTTCTGAGCCTAACTAACGCTGACGGCTTGATGATTGGCCGGGGCGCCCAGGGCCGCCCGTGGATCTTTCGCGAACTGAACTCTCTGCTCGATTCGACTGCGGAAAATACGCAGCTAGAAAAAAATGAATTGCGTGATATTATGCTCGGCCACCTGAATGACCTGCATCAGTTTTATGGGGAAGACGCAGGCGTTCGAGTGGCCCGCAAGCATCTGACCTGGTACTGCGAATACCTTGAAAATGCCGAAGAATATCGGCATCAGGTGGTGCGTGTTGACAGCGCTTCGGAACAGATTCGCCTGACGAAGCAGTATTTCCTGGGGATTGAGCAAAGTGGCACAAAAGAAGAACAACAACGACCTTTCGTTCAAGACCAACAAGAAACCGCTCTGTAAGCATACTGAAGACGCACTTGACCAGTACTTCGCCACACTGAATGGTGATCGGCCGGGCGACTTATACGACCTCGTCATCGGCGAGGTTGAGCGGCCTCTCTTCCAGGCCGTGATGGATTACACACAAGGCAATCAAAGCCAGGCTGCCGGAATTCTTGGCATCAACCGCGGAACTCTGCGTAAGAAGCTTAGAACTTATTCGATTATCCAGTAACCCTTCTCCCAGGAATCAACATGTTTAACGTTAGACGGGCGCTCGTCAGTGTTTCTGACAAGAGTGGTCTCATTCCTTTTGTACAAGGCCTTGCCGAACTCGGTGTCGAGGTTCTCTCGACAGGTGGCACTTGCCGACAGCTTCGCGAAGCAGGACTTGAAGTCATCGAAGTCTCGGAAAAAACGGGTTTCCCCGAGATCATGGACGGACGCGTCAAGACGCTGCACCCGGTTATCCACGGCGGCCTGCTCGGACGTAGAGGCAAGGACGAAGCTGTCATGGAGGAGCACGGCATCGAGCCCATCGATCTGCTCGTCGTGAATCTCTATCCGTTTGAGCAGACCATCGCGCGCGAGGATGCAACGATTGACGACGCCATCGAGAATATCGATATCGGCGGACCGGCCATGATCCGCGCCGCGAGCAAGAACCATGATGGTGTTGCTGTCTGCGTCAGCCCCGATGACTATGACTCGGTACTTGAAAAGCTCAAAGGTGATGGCCTTACTTTAGAGGATCGTCGCCGACTTGCTGCCAAGGCCTACGCGCACACCGCGAGCTATGACACAGCGATTACGAAATACCTGTCTGCCTCACTTGAAGATGACGTACTTGGCGAGCGCTTCCTGTATGCGGGCAGTCTGTCGGAAAAACTGCGTTATGGCGAGAACCCGCACCAGGGTGCTGCGTTCTATGTTGACCAACAGACGCCGGCTGGCTCATTAGCCGCCGCGAAGCAGCTTCAGGGCAAGGCGCTGTCCTACAACAATATTGCTGATAGTGATGCCGCGCTCGAATGCGTAAAGCAGTTCGAGAATCCGGCCTGCGTCATCGTCAAGCACGCCAACCCGTGCGGCGTTGCCGTTGCGGGCGATATCGCGGACGCGTATGACAAGGCGTTCAAGACGGACCCGACGTCAGCATTCGGTGGCATCATCGCATTTAACCGCCCTCTCGATGCAAAGACGGCAAAGGCCATCATCGACCGGCAGTTCGTCGAGGTGATTGTTGCTCCGTCGATTGACGCCGACGCGGCCGAGATTACGGCGGCGAAGAAGAATGTTCGGGTTCTGGAGATCGGCGCATGGGGTCGCGCGCTGGGGCGCACTCCTACCGGCTTCGACTTCAAGAAGGTTTCGGGTGGCCTGCTCGTCCAGAATACCGATCTCGGCGTCATCACGGCCGATGATCTCAAGGTCGTTACTAAAAAAGCACCAACGCCGGAGCAGATTCAGGACATGCTTTTTGCCTGGACCGTTGTCAAGTACGTGAAGTCAAACGCCATCATCTTCTGCAAGGACAACATGACCATCGGTGTTGGTGCGGGTCAGATGAGCCGGGTCTACTCCACAAAGATTGCCGCCATCAAGGCGGCCGACGAAGGTCTGGATATCAATGGGTCGGTCATGGCATCCGATGCGTTTTTTCCATTCCGTGACGGCATTGACGCTGCCGCAGAGACAGGTATCGCCGCCATAATCCAGCCGGGTGGCTCGATGCGGGATGACGAGGTTATCCAGGCAGCCAACGAGCACGGTCTGGCGATGGTGTTCACCGCCATGCGACACTTCCGTCACTGATGAACATTCTCATTATTGGATCCGGCGGCCGCGAACACGCTCTCGCGTGGAAATGCGCCCAGTCACCGCGAGTCGACGAAGTGCTCGTCGCGCCCGGCAATGCCGGCACGGCGCGCGAAGACAAGGTACGTAACGTCGATGTATCTGCCGACGATATCGAGGCGCTCGCAGCGCTGGCACGCGCGGAGAAAGTAGCCCTGACGATCGTTGGTCCGGAGGCGCCGCTGGTCGCCGGCGTGGTCGATCGCTTCAACGAACTCAACCTGCCGTGCTTTGGCCCGACCGCGGCGGCCGCTCAACTTGAAGGCTCGAAAGCCTTTACGAAGGATTTCCTCGCACGCCACAACATTCCCACGGCTGCCTACCAGAATTTTACCGATCTGGAACCGGCGCTCGCCTATATTCGCGAGCAAGGCGCACCGATCGTCATCAAGGCCGATGGCCTGGCGGCAGGCAAGGGTGTGATTGTCGCGATGACACTCGAAGAAGCCGAAGCGGCGGCAACCGACATGCTTGCTGGCGGCAGCTTCGGCGAGGCCGGCGCCAGAATCGTCGTCGAGGAATTCCTGGACGGGGAAGAAGCGAGCTTCATCGTCATTACGGACGGCGACACTGTCCTGCCGATGGCAACCTCCCAGGACCACAAGGCCCGCGACGAAGGCGATGTCGGCCCGAATACCGGCGGCATGGGCGCCTACTCTCCCGCCCCGGTCGTAACTTCGGAAATCGAAGCGCGGATTATGCAGGAGGTGATTCGGCCCACGCTCGATGGAATGAAGGCCGATGGCAATCCCTACCTCGGATTCCTGTATGCCGGCCTCATGATCATGGCGGATGGCACGCCCAGGGTCATCGAGTTCAATTGCCGCATGGGCGACCCGGAAACGCAGCCGATCATGGCGCGCCTCAAATCAGACCTCGTTGATATATGCCTGTCGACGCTGGAAGGCGACCTGGGCGAACGTGATGCGGTGTGGGATACGCGTGCCGCGCTGGGCGTGGTCATGGCAGCCGGCGGTTACCCGGCAAGCTATGCAAAAGGCAAAGTCATTTCCGGACTCGAAGACGCCGACAGCAACACCCAGAAGGTTTTCCACGCGGGTACGGCGACAGACGGCGATAACGTCGTTACAAGCGGCGGCCGAGTGCTGTGCGTAGTTGGCCTCGGCGAGACCGTTGCCGAAGCCGCGCGGGACGCCTATGACGCCGTCGACAAGATCGACTGGGAAGACGTCTACTTGCGTCGCGATATCGGCCACCGCGCAATTGCGCGGGAGATTGCTTAAGCCGTGCTGACGACAGCCGAGGCTCTCGAACAGGTTCTGGCCGCGATGCCCGAGCTCGCGGCTGAAGCTGCCGAGGTTTCTGCTGCGACCGGCCGCATCCTGCGCCAAACCGTGGTCGCTGAGCGTGACCAGCCGCCTTTCGATCGTGTCATGATGGATGGCATCGCGCTTGCCTACGCAGACCTTGCGGCTGGCACGACGTCCTTTCCAATTCAATGCACCCAAATGGCGGGCGAACCGGCGAAGCACCTGGAGGCCGGCAAGGCGATCGAGATCATGACCGGCGCGTCGTTGCCGGTGGGTGCAGATTGCATCGTTCCCGTGGAGCGCATCACGGTCGATCACGGCGTTGCATCACTCGAGGACGGCTACGAGCCGGAGAAACGTCAATTCATCCACCCACGCGCCTCTGATCACGCCCAGGGCAGCGAACTGCTGGTTCCCGGCAAACGAATTTCGCCGTTGGATATCGCGGTCATCACGTCGGCCGGATTGACGGAAGTTGCGGTAAGTCGTGCGCCGGTGATTCGCATCATTTCAACCGGCGATGAACTCGTCCCGGCCGGGAAAAGAATCGAGCCGCACCAGGTTCGCCTCTCGAACGGTCCAGCCATGCAGGCCTTGCTCGAAAAGCACGGCTACACGGATTGCGAGCATGACCACCTGGTCGACGAGCGCGACGTGCTCAAGGAGTGGATTGCGGTTCACCTGGATGCCGCCGATGTGATTATCCTGAGCGGTGGCGTATCGATGGGCAAGGCGGACTACGTACCCGAGGTGCTCGCCGAACTCGGCGTCGAGGTCATATTTCACAGGATCAGCCAACGCCCCGGCAAACCAATGTGGTTTGGCAGGGGGCCGGACGGTCAGTCGGTGTTTGCCCTGCCGGGAAATCCTGTCTCGGCACTGGTTTGTTGCCGTCAGTACGTCATCCCGGCGCTGGCGACGGCCTCGCTGGCCGCTACGCAGGCACCTGAGTTTGCATCGCTCGCGAGCGACGTCACATTCAAGCCGGACCTGACCTGTTTTCAGCCTGTGCGCCTGATCTCGAATGCCGCAGGCCAGGTACTGGCAATGCCCGTCAAGACAAATACGTCCGGCGACTTCACGACCCTGTCCGCTACCGACGGCTATGTCGAACTCGCCAGGGAGCAGTCAGAGTTTCCAGCGGGGACTCCAGTTTTCCTTCACCGGTGGTAACCTGCACGTATGATCCCTGCATCTGAAGCGCTCGAGC
>Ga0316191_10000578_pt1 | contig 24050 bp, 20 predicted proteins | sample Eddworburr2cm_MG_FD_204928 | JGI IMG/M metagenome (GOLD analysis project Ga0316191, IMG submission 204928) | Coastal sediment microbial communities from Maine, United States - Eddy worm burrow 2 cm | ecosystem: Environmental > Aquatic > Marine > Coastal > Sediment | place: USA: Maine... | reverse complement strand
CGAATTCCGGATTACTGGCTCTGGGAAAACAACCTTCACAACCGGCTCAACCTGGACCTGTATCCCACCGACTGGCTTTCAGGCAGCGTGCAGTTACGGAACAGGTTTATCGCTGGCAATACCATTCGTAAACTACCTGGATATGCTGAATCTGTAGGTGGGGATCAGGGTTGGATAGATATGAGCTGGGCCCATGACGGAAATTTGGGAGACAGCGCAGGCTATGTGCTATCCAGCATGGTGGATCGCTTATGGATGCAGTTCTCTTTTGGAAACCTGGAGATCAAGGCAGGCCGGCAGCGAATAAACTGGGGACAAACCTTTGTATGGAATCCAAACGACATCTTCAACTCTTACTCCTATTTCGAGGTAGATTATCCCGAACGGCCGGGCAGTGATGCATTGAGAGTCTCTTACTATACCGGAAACGCCTCTACCCTGGAATTGGCTGCCAAAATCGACAGTGCCAACCGAGTCACAGCCGCCGCATACTACAGATTCAACACCCTTGGATTTGATATCCAGCTATTGGGCGGGGTATACCAGGAGGAGGACCTGATTCTGGGAACCGGCTGGAGCGGAAACATAGGTCCGACTGCCTTTCGGGGCGAGCTGAGCTATTTCAGGGACCTGGATCAGTTTAAGGACACCACCGGCTATCTGATGACTTCCCTTGGATTCGACTACACCTTTTCCAACTCCCTGATGATTCAGGCGGAGGGATTGTATTCTGGCTTTGCCAAGGAAATGGATGTAAACAGCTTTCTTCAGTTTTACTCCGGCAATCTGGATGTAAAGAACCTGGGATTTACCCCATGGTCTTTCTTCGCAAACATCAGCTATCCATTGACTCCTTTGCTCACCGGAAGTTTCGCCACCATCTGGTATCCCAAATGGAAAGGAGCCTATCTGGGACCCTCCCTGGATCTTTCAATTAAGGACAACTTTGTCCTCTCTTTGATCCTTCAGTACTTCACAGCCGAGTTTAAAGACCCCTCCGGCGCCTCAAAAAGAGAAAATAATACCTTCGCATTCTTTCGTTTCAAATGGAGTTTTTAAAGGTTTTACACAAGCTTACTCCTGCTTTGCCAAATTGTTAAAAACTATCTTCAACCCCCATTCATTTTTCTCATTATTTAGATGGTGTCGAACTGGTGGATACTAATGCGATACTATGAAGAAGGTTCAAAACGACTACTCGTACTCATCGAGAACACAACCTGAATTTGACTGGCACAACAGGGTGGTACTGATTACAGAGGATGAAGAGGTAAACTTTTTTTACCTGAAGACCCTGCTGCAAAAGGCTGATGCAAAGGTGATCCGTGCCAAAAACGGGAAAGAGGCAGTGGACATCATTGCCAAACATAAAGGGCACATTGACCTGATCCTGATGGACCTTAATATGCCCGTGATGGATGGCTATGAGGCCATGAGGATCATCAAATCACAGCATCCCTCCATCCCCATCATTGCCCAAACAGCATATACCATGAATAATGACCGGCACAGATGTCTGAAAGCTGGTTTCAACGATTACATTGCTAAGCCCATCAATCGGCTTGCCCTCTACCGAATGGTGAATGAGAATCTGTCATGAGGGCCGTCGTTCAAAAAGTGTCTGACGCCTCCATTGTCATCAACAAAGGCGGCAGAAAGAATATAGGCCAGGGCCTGGTCATACTTCTGGGCATTGAAGAAAGCGATACTCCTGAAGATGTAGGGTGGCTTAGCGGAAAAATCAGCCGCCTCAGGATCTTCGATGATGCAGAAGGGATTATGAACCTTTCAGTGCGCGATGTGAATGGAGAGATCATGATTGTTAGTCAGTTTACCCTCCATGCCAGCACCAAAAAAGGAAACCGGCCTTCTTACATTAAAGCCGCCCCTCCTGAAACAGCCATTCCTTTGTACAAGTCCTTTGTTGGACAAATGGAACTTGATCTTAATAAACCGGTGCTTACAGGGGAATTTGGAGCCTATATGCAGGTAAACCTTACCAACGACGGACCGGTTACCATTTTGATTGATACCAAAAACAAAGAGTAATGACTATCCAGGAAGCCCAAAAGACAGTGGACAGATGGATCCAGAAGTACGGGGTGCGGTACTTCAATGAGCTTACTAACATGGCAATCCTCACCGAGGAGGTGGGCGAAGTGGCGCGGATTATCGCCCGCAAATATGGAGAACAGTCGGCAGGACCGGCCAATACCGACAATCTGGAGCTGGCCGATGAACTGGCCGATGTACTGTTTGTAGTCATTTGTCTGGCCAACCAGACCGGCATCGATCTGGAGCAAGCATTCCAAAAGAATCTGCAGAAAAAAACCAGCCGGGATTTTGACCGTCATCAACAAAATGATAAATTGTAGGAATAGATCCCAATCATGAAAATTCTTTCCGATTTTAACCTTAGCGTTGATCCTGACGAGGTTAATCAATGGCTCGCCAAAGCAAATGCCGCAATCCCTTCCGATGGCATTAAAGATCAGCTGAGAAAGATATTCGGACTTATCGACCTAACCACCCTCAGTGAACAGGACAATACGGAAAATGTATCCTTGATGTGTCGGAAGGTAAACCAGATAGGGGAATTATACGCCGACATGCCATGTGTGGCTGCCATTTGTGTCTATCCTGAGCTGGTAGGGGTGGTCAGAGAGAACCTTGAGAACCCGCTGGTAAGCATTGCTTCGGTTGGCGGGGGATTTCCCGCCTCACAGACCTTCACCAACATCAAGGTGATGGAAATAGAACAGGCTATTGAACTGGGCGCCGAAGAAATTGATCTGGTCATGAATGTAGGGAAGTTCCTGATGGAGGATCTTGAATACGTAGACTACGAAATCCATGTAATCAAACAACGCCTGGGACCTGTTCATCTCAAGGTGATTCTGGAAACGGGGAGTCTAAAAGACTTGTCTCTTATAAGAAAGGCATCACTACTGACCATTGGAGCCGGAGCCGATTTTATAAAAACCTCCACAGGGAAAATATCTCCCGGCGCCACACCCGAAGCCATGGTTGTAATGTGTTGCGCCATCAGGGACTTTTATATGCGCACTGGAAAAAAGATTGGAATTAAACCTGCCGGCGGGATTTCAGATCCCGAAACAGCCTTGCTTTACTACCAAATCGTAAAGGAGATTCTGGGCGAAGAATGGCTTAACCGCGAAAGGTTCAGAATAGGTGCAAGCAGGCTTGCAAACCGTATTTTGGCCCAAATTTTTGACAAAGGGCCTGATTTTGGGTATTTCTGATAGTGTTTGGTCCGACTAATTACGTATATTTGTTAAGTAAGAAAGACGTTCTTAAACTTATTACGATAGCGGTTCGATAGACATTCCATTCTCATAGAGACGGGTTGAATTCCATGGCTTTTTTTCTTCATATCGAACCGCTATTTTTTTATTTCGTTAAACGGTAGTGAAGATAGTCCAGCATGAGCGGGATATCCTTCTCAAAAATCCCGTTTTGAATAAGGATCGAGCGGTCGTCCTCCATGGTTTTCTGAAAATCTTTCATTTCAAAATTCAGGTCCCTGAGTGATTGCAGGTAAAGCTCCACTGCATCCCTTTTCTTCCCAAGTGCCCATTGAACATGACCATAGTTGATGTAGTCGTAATAGCCGGGCAAGGCTTCAAACACTCGTGCAAAATACTTGTCTGATTTTTTCAATTCCCCCAGGGCAAAGTAACACCAGGCTATGGGGCGTAAGATATGCTGGTTCCCGGGATTCATATATTCTATTTTGAAATAGTGCTTCAGGGCGGTCTCATATGAGCCCAGCTTCAGGTGGCAGAATCCAATCAATGATTCAATGGTCTGGTCCTCGGCTTGAAGAGAAGCTGCTTTTTCATATACTTCAAGGGCAGATTTATAATCCCCTAATTTGCGATAGCAGATCCCCATATTCTTCAGGGTCCATAAAGTCAACTCACTGCTAAGGCCAATCTTTTCATAGCTGCCCACAGCTTCCCTGAAATTCCCAAGCTTCTGGAGGCTGTAGCCCGCCTTTTCGAGCAATTCCCGGTCATCGGGCTTATCCTCCAGCAACATTCTGAATATATCCAGGGCTTCTTCAAAGTGATCTTTCTCAAACAGATATTCAGCAATGTTTCTGGTGATGGAGTCATCCTCCACAATCTCATTGAAGAAATCAGACCTGTAGAGGTCCAGTTTCCCTCCGAAAACATCCTCGAATTCGTTTTTAAAAGGGGAAATCTTAAAAAAGCGGTAGAGGTCCTGGATGTACTGGATAAATACCGTTCGTGTGGTAAAATCGCCCGAAGTCATCTTTTCATCGGCAATTAACTCCTGCATTCCTTCCACCTCCATTAAAAAGGCAGTGGATAGCATTTTTTTCTGCTCTTCGGGCAGGTAGCGCAGGTTAAAAATGAAACTGTACTTGTCGCTGTTGCATAAAAACGGAGTGTTTTTCAGGCCATCCACAAAAATGTCCGGATCAAACTCCTCACTCCTGGTGGAGTAAATCTCAGATAAATCGGGATTTTCCCGGTGAAAAGGAACCAGCCAATTGGTCATTTCACTGAAGAAGGGAAATTGCTTTAGATGGGCAAAAGTGGTCATGTAGACATCGGCCCCTTCCATTTGCAGCTTCATAAATTCATCCACCTTCCTATAGAGATCGTCCGACTCACTGAACACCGATTCCCAGTCGGGATTCCTTCCCTCCTCCAGCAACTCTTCCCGGATATCATCCATTTTCAGTTTATCCTCCAGCTTGGGTTTGATTTTGGCCATTTCAGGCATCAGATCCTCCTGCAGCTTCCTGCCAATCTCCAGGGTATCGCGGGTGCGGATCAGCTGCAGGGCAATCTTTTCCAGGTTTTGTTCCAGTTTCAGATCCTCATTCAAGAGCTTCAGCCTGTGGATGATATTTGGATAGAACTCAATGCGGTGGTCGTATTGAAACAGCATAATTACCAGCGCTACCAATGCCCTGGCAGAAACCTCCTGGTCCTCCTCTTCGGCAAAATCGATCAGGCGGTGAACCTTTTGTTCGTCCCAGTATCTTAATCCCGATAAGAGTATGGCGCTTACGTACAGGGCTTTTTCATGCCACAGGAAATTCTGGCAGGATAGGATGGCTGAGGACAGGCTGTTCTCTGCTTCGTTATAACGATTGCTCAGCCAGAGGTGTCTGAAAATCTCAGCAGAAAGCTTCCTTCTGCGTTCATCACTGGCCTCTGGTGAAACTTTTGCCGCATCGATCATCTCATCCAGTTCCCTTTTAAAGGAAAGATCATCCAGGGTTTCAATGACCCGTTTCCCGGTCAGTTCCTGCTCCCTGTCCAGCTCCTGCTTCAGAATATAAGTATGCCATCCCGAATGACTTTCCATGAGCCGGTTTTTAACTCTGTCGGCCAGCTCCAGGATGGAAGTCAAGAGCCTATGATATACCTTATCCCTTTCCGGATCCTGAACTCCTTCCAGCATGTAGTTCAGCATCTGCTCATAGGTATGCTCCAGATGCTCCTGCTGGATGAAAAAATCGCTGTAGCCCGATTCCCCTACCAGTTTATTCAGCACATCAAGGGCATCTTTTACCCTTCTGGAGGAAACCAGGTGGCAAAGATGCTGGTATTGGGTCTGAATCTTCCGGATATTGATCATTCAATGTGTTTTCTAAGGCTGTCCAAATATCACGCCAAGGAAACATGCGGACAAATTGGCAGGAAATGGGTACACATAAGGGAGGACCTGCTTAATAGGTGAGTACATGGTACCCGTTCTTCAGGTACTTGGTCAGGGGAACTCCCATTCCTTTGACATCGATGCCCAGTTCTTTTAAATCCTCAGTAACACCCAGAGCGTTGCTGCATGCTATACATGCTTCTAAAATCACCCCATCCTCTTTCATGGCCTTAATCTTCTCCTGAAGTGCCTCATCCTCTGCCAGCAATCTGGACGATGAGCCCCAGACAATTAAAACCACTTCGTCGAACCAGCCATTTCTCTTGGCAGCGTGGGTATACATCAGGCAGGATTTCTCGGCCACATCACGATCGCCCGAAACCCATAATACAGCTAATTTTTCCTTTTTACTCTCCATATCTTGTGCACTAATTGCCATTGGAAGGGTAAGTAGTATGATACAAGATAGAATAAACCAGCGAAGTTCTTTTCGTTTCATAAGTGTAAGCTTTGATTGTTTCTTTCTCAAACAAATGTATGCTTATTCTCACTATTCTTACCTTTAGCAGATAAAGCCAGGAAACATGGATATATTCAAGGATAGTCGAGCAGTGCTTACTTTCGATGCAGGAGGTACCAATTTTGTTTTTTCCGCCATGAAAGGAGGTCAGGAGATTGTAGATCCCATTACCCTCCCGTCCAATGCCGACCATCTGGAACGCTGCCTGGATACCATCAAGACGGGATTTGACCAGATACTTGCCCTTCTGGACGAGCCGGCTGTGGCCATCAGCTTTGCCATTCCTGCCCCAACCGATTACTTCAATGGAGTGGTGGGGGATTTGAAAAACCTTCCGGGATTCAGGGGGGGAGTACCCCTGGCGAAGATCCTGGAGAATCAGTACCAGATGCCTGTATTTATGAACAACGACGGGGATCTCTATGCCTATGGCGAAGCCCTGGGAGGTTTCCTGCCCGAAGTAAACCGGATGATGGAGAAAGCGGGAAATCCCAAGAGATTTAAAAACCTCTATGGCCTTACCCTGGGAACCGGATTTGGAGGAGGTTTTGTTTCGGATGGAACGCTTATCCGGGGGGATAATTCCATCGCTTCGGAGGTCTGGATAATTTCCAACAGCATCACCCCGTCCAGGAATGCAGAAGAAGAGGTCAGTATCAGGGCCATTACGAGAAACTATAAAAAAGCCATCGGCCAAGCTGAAGAGCTGGATCTGAGCCCTAAGGATATATATAGGATTGCTTCCGGGGAGCAGGAAGGAGATCGTGAAGCAGCCCTGAAAGCCTTTCAAACCCTGGGCCAACACCTGGGGGATGTAATTGCCAATCTGGTTTGTCTCACAGACGGACTGGTGGTCATGGGAGGTGGCATTGCCGGTGCCGATCGTTTTTTTATGCCAGCCATCATGAAGGAGCTGGGACGGGATTTTGATTTTCGCTCCCACGATCCTATTCCGCGCCTGATTCAAAAAGCCTTTAACCTGAACGAAGAATCCGGACAAAAGGAGCTGTGTGAAATTACGGGCAAGTTCATTGATCTGCCCGGAACCGACCAACAGGTATACTACGATGAGCAGCCGAAAGTGGCCATAGGAACCAGCCGCATAGGAACCGACAGAGCCATTTCTCTGGGGGCCTATGCTTTTGCCCTCAATCAGCTCGACCGCTGATATTATCGGATCACTTTTCCCCTTTTCGCACCAGCGGATATACAACATAAGTGTACACCCAGCAACCGGCACAGAAGTTTAATCCGCACTCCAGGAAAGCAAACACCACCAGGGTGCTTCCGGTAAGATAAGCAGTCAGACTCCAACCCAGCATAGCGGCGGCGGTGGTTATGAGAGTAAGCAGAAGACCGACCCTGGCAGCAAACATCTTTGGAGCTTTGTCTATCCAAACAGGCTGTGTACCCATCTGCTTAACAAAGAGATTTGCCAACCAGCTAATGGGGCTATATGGCAGCTTAGTAAAAGCACGAATATAGAAATCAAGTGCCGCTAAAGCTGTAAATATAGCATTGCCTGTCACAAAATACGCTCCCATTAATAGTATTACTCCAAGAGCGGTCACCCGAACCCTGTTCTCATCCACCCGTTCCGTGGATACCGGACATATAAGTTGATTTAATTGTTTCATAGCTGTAAACCTAAATTGACTGCTAATAAGACGCAAGAGGAGATCAATACTTACGGCTGCAGCGAATTTTAGCACATTTTTAACATTTTCCTGTATATTCATAGCAGGCAAACCCAGATATGCAGGTCATTTCCCCATACATAGAAAAATCAAGGATACACGCACATCCGGAGGACATAATCCGTCTTCTTGGGGACCAGGAGGGTTTGGGCGATGCTCATACCTCAACCCTGGTGGAACAGTACATTGAAAAGTGCAGCAGGATCATGACTCCTCTGGCGGAATATGTGATGGTAGATTCTGTTTCAACAGAATCTTTGGAGGAGATCGCCATTGGAGGCATCCATTTTCAAACCGGGAAGATCATTCACAATATGTTGAAGAACTCCGATACCTATGCATTTTTTCTGGTCACCGTTGGTCCGGATCCGGAAAAGCTGGCCAGGGACCTTCTGGCCAATGGAGAGTTCCTCGAGGGCTATATCACCGATCTGGTGGCATCGGCCCTGGTGGATTCTGTAGCCGACCAGGTACATGAAGCTATCCGGAATGTGGCTTTCTCCAGAGCTTTGAAAGTGACTAACCGCTACAGTCCGGGGTATTGCTCATGGGATGTAGCAGAACAGCAAAAACTGTTTAAGCTCTTTCCTGACAATACTTGCGGGATCACCCTCTCGGAGTCATCCCTCATGAGCCCGGTGAAGTCGATCAGCGGAATCGTGGGTATGGGGCCTGATGTGAAATTCAATGAGTATACCTGTGAAATCTGCCCCATGAAGACCTGTCACTTCAGAAAGGCAAAAAATCAATTATAGGCTGCTTCCAGGCCAAGCAGATAGGCCACATCAAATTCCGGATTGGGATTGAAATGTACTGGTGCATCTTCCTCTTCAAGCCACATGGTAAGTAGATTGAGCAGTTCCGCCTTTTTATCAGGATGGGCAGAAGCCAGGTTGTTTCTTTCCCCGGAATCCGTATTGAGATTGTATAGCTCCACTTCTCCATCCTCATAGTAGTAGTGGAGCTTCCACTCGTCCTTTCTGATGACCGATCCGGGTCGTGTTCTGAACAGGGGATCCCGACCATCATCATACCCGGCCCTGTAGGCCTCCAGATAGACCGGAAAATGAAAATATAAGGCTCTTTCCGGAAGTTCCCCTTTCCCGCTAAGCAGGGGCCAGAGAGAAAGACCATCCATATCAGCCGGGCACTCCTTGCCGGTGAGCTCCATCAGGGTGGGGAAAAAATCCATGTGGATCACAGGGTCCTCTACCCTGATTCCGGGTTTGATCATTCCGGGCCAGGAATACACCAGGGGGACCCGTATTCCTCCTTCATAATAGGAGCCTTTTCCTGCCCTGAGGGGATCCTGGCAGGATATCTCCCTGATGCCGCCATTATCGGAGGTGAAAATGACCAGGGTGTTTTCACGAAGTCCCGATTGGTCCAGCTCTGCCAAGAGCAATCCTATGCAGCGGTCCAGATTATCCACCATGGCCGCATAAGCCGCATGGGACTGGCAGCCCCGGCCTCCTTTTTCCAGGTACTTCTGTTCAAGTGAATCCTTGGCCTGGATAGGGGTATGTACAGCATAATAGGGCAGGTACAGAAAAAAGGGGCGATCGCTGTTTTGCCGCATGAAGCCAAGGGCCTCTTCGGTGAGCCGATCGGTCAGGTACTCCCCTTCAGGCGCCTCAAGGATTGGACCCCCATAAGGAGCATAATAACTACGGGGATGGCCCCGGCGACTTCCCCCCACATTCACATCAAATCCCTGGGAACAGGGATCCTCTCCCAGGTGCCATTTTCCGATGCTTGCTGTTGTGTATCCAGCTTCGTGCAAGGCCTCAGCCAGGGTAAAGAAGTCATTGCGAAGGATGGTTTCATTTTTTGCAGGGATAATCCTTCGTATTCTTGAATCTCCCCTCTCTGAGGAACCTACTGTATAAATGCCATGAGCAGTCCCATACTGCCCTGTCATAAGGCTGGCGCGGCTTGGAGCGCAATTGGCTGCCGGAGCATAGGCCTGTTCAAAGGAGATACCCTCCCCGGCCAGGCGGTCGAGATTAGGAGTCTCGTAATAGGAGGAGCCCATGAAGCCCACATCTTTCCATCCCAGGTCATCCGCCACAATCAACACGATGTTGGGCAGAGGTGCTTCAGGCTTCCTGCAGGAAAGAGATGCTGTCAACAAAAGCACCGTGAGCAAAAAGGAAAGTTGCTTCATTACTCTCCCGAATAAGTAGGCATCCCAAAATTAAATTTGGCCGAAGGGACTCTCTCCTCCTCCATCATCCTGGTAAATTTCTCTGTCAGCTCGGGGTGTGCATCGGCCACATTGTTCTCTTCGTAGGGATCGCTCTCCAGGTTATACAGTTCAAGGGGGCCGTCGGGATTCTTTCCAACCCCCAGTCTGATCGCTTTCCAGGGACCAGCCAGGATGGCCTGTTTCCCTCCTCTTTCATGAAACTCCCAGTAGAGAAACTCATGGGTGGCCTGCTCTTCTCCCAACAAAGTAGGGAGAAAGGAGATTCCATCGTTTTGCGGAGGCTCAAAACCGGCCAGTCCGGACAGGGTAGGTAAAACATCCCAGAAGGCGGAGACATGGTCGCTAAGCCTTCCTTTCTCGATGGTTCCGGGCCACGATGCAATCATGGGAACACGAATACCCCCTTCATAAAGATCGCGCTTCACCCCGCGCAGTCCACCACCACTGTTGAAGAATCCAGGATCGGCCCCGCCCTCCTGGTGCGGCCCATTGTCGCTGGTAAACATGATGAGGGTGTTTTCAGCTATACCCAGCTCTTCCAGGACCTGTACGATTTCTCCCACATACTTGTCAATGCGGCTTACCATGGCAGCAAAGGTGGCATGCGGATGCTCCTGGCTGCAGTACATTCCAATGACCATATCGGGACCATAATCGGCTCCAGACCTGCCCACATAGGCTTCTTCCGGATATTTGTCAAGGTATTCCCGGTAAATATCATCGTCCGGGACAATCAATTCCGCATGGGGGATTACAATAGGGACAAAGGCAAAGAAACTGGTGTCTTTGTTCGTGCGGATAAACTCCAGGGTTTTCTCCTGGATAAGATCCGGTGCATAGGTCTCCGTGGAGGACCAATCGTTACCCGGGAGAAAGACCTTCTCCTGGTTTTCCCATAGGTACTCGGGATAATAGCGGTGGGCATAGCGCTGACAGTTGTATCCGAAAAAGAGATCGAAGCCCTGGTGGACAGGATCTCCTTCTGAGCCCGGGAAACCCAGTCCCCACTTCCCGAATGCTCCGGTTACATACCCGGCCTCCTTCATCAACTCGGCCAGGGTAAGCACCGAGTCGGCCAGGGGCCACTGCCCCTCTGGTTTCACTTCCTGGTTCCCCCTGACAGGTGTATGACCCGTATGCAATCCGGTCATCAGCACCGACCTCGATGGTGCACACACAGTACTGCCCGAATAGTGCCGGGTAAAACGGATACCCTCACTGGCCAGCTGGTCCAGGTGGGGAGTGACAAATTTCTCCTGGCCATAGCACCCCAGGTCACCGTAGCCCAGATCATCGGCCAAAATATAGATGATGTTGGGTGGCAAGTTTTTCTGAGATTCAGGAGTATTGCCGGATTGACAGCCGCTTGTAGCCAGAGCTATTACAAGGGCTAAGAGAGATGCAATTCTTCTCATTCCAAAGGTCCTTTAGATTGTGAAGCTACAAGATATGCATTTTGAACCTTAGCTTTGAAGGATTGTTTACATTTGCGGAAATGAAAAAGGTCTCATTTAAAACATTGGGCTGCCGCCTGAACCAGTATGAAACCGATGCCCTGGTAACCCAGTTTCACCAGGCTGGTTACCAAATAGTGGATTTCTCCAAGACAGCTGATATCACTGTGATTAACACCTGCACGGTGACCAACCAGAGCGATCAGAAATCAAGAAACACCATCAACCATGCTGCCCGGAAAAATGCCGGGGGAATGGTGGTAGTTACAGGATGCATGGCCAACAACCACAAAGAGCAGCTGGAGGCCAATGAGAAGATTACCTACGTGGTCGACAACGAACACAAGAACAGCATTGTCTCGATGGTGGATGCCCATTTCAAGGGCGAACTGGTTCACCCGGAATCCTTTGCAGGGGATGTCTTTGGTTTTGAAACGGTCGACCAGAGCCTGCATACACGGACCTCCATCAAAGTGCAGGACGGTTGTGACAATTTCTGTACTTACTGCATTGTTCCTTCAGTGAGGGGCATGGCAGTGAGCCGTCCCCTGGATGAAATCCTGGAGAACATCAGGCGAGTGGTGGATAATGGATTTAAGGAGATCGTGATCACCGGGGTAAATATCGGGCGCTATGAGCACGGATCCATCAAGCTGGAGCAAGCTATTGAAAAGATGGCAGAGCTGCCCGGAGATTTCCGCATCCGGATCTCATCCATGGAACCCGATGGCTTTGGTCCCGATTTCCACAAGGTGTTCCAGCACCCTAAAATGGCCCCGCATCTACATCTTTGTATCCAGAGTGGTTCCGATGCCATCCTGAAACGAATGCGCAGAATGTATACCACCAGCTCCTTTATGGAGATCCTGGATACCTTCCGCAAACATAAGCCGGACTTCAATTTCACCACCGACATTATTGTGGGCTTCCCGGGAGAATCGGAGGAGGACTTCGCAGAAACCCTGAGAATTGCCAGGGAGGCACGTTTCAGCCACATACATACTTTCAGGTACTCCCGCAGAAAAGGTACCAAAGCCGATGGCCTGGAGGATCAGATCGCTGAAAAAATCAAATCGGAACGAAGCGAAGTGATCCGGATGGTATCTGAAAAGAACCGGATTCGCTACATGCAATCCCTGCTTGGAAAAGAACAAGAGGTTCTTATCGAAAAAGTAAATCGCCAGGGGATAGCCCACGGCTACGGGGAACATTATCTACCCGTGCAATTCCCGGCTTCAGACGGAAGCAGAAACATTTTCCGGAAAGTGCTGCTTGATAAAGTAGAAGAATCGGAAACTCCATTTATCCACGGGGTAGATCAGAGCTTCAGACCGTAGTAAAGGTGATCGGCTTCCTGACCTTCGATCAGGGCTATACCGGGCATGACTCCCCAGGATTCAAATCCAAACCTTTCCAGCAAGCCGATGCTGGCCGGATTCTTATCCAGAAGTATAGCGATTAGTACCGAAAAGCCGAAGGAGGGAGCCACCTTTACTGCATGTTCAAGCAAGCTGATTCCCAATCCTTTGCCCCTGTCCTTTTCATCCACATAATAGCTTACCTCGGCCACATGAGCCAGTGCCTGCCTGTCCTCCCGGTAGGCTCCCAGGGAAAGCCATCCGGCAATCCGGTGATTAGTTTCAATTACAAACACTGGAAAAATACCTGGATCGTGTGAGGCAAACCATACCTTCCTCTCTTCCATACCTACCGGTTTCAGGTGGGCGGTACAAAAGCGTTGACGAACCGCCTGGTTGTATATGTCGTTGATGGCTAGCAGGTCGCCTGCTTGTGCAATCCGGATCCTCATAACACAAAGTTAAAAAACAGATGCATTTCAAGCTCAACTTAAACCTTTTTCCAAGTTCCTTGTCTAAATGCTATCTTTGCGCGAATTTTTGACTTTTAATTACAGATAATGAGAAAAATAGACAGGAGAATTGTCATCATCATCAGTGTATTATTTATCCTTGTGGTGGCTTACGGTTTAATGCGCTTTTTGATTGCGCAGAAAGAGGCTCCCCCGGTTCGCAGATCCATTGAGGCACGCCGCTATGTGAGGGTCGAACCCGTTAAATATGGACAGATTGAATCGGCAGTTTCTGAAAAGGGAAGGCTAAGTTCCATAGCCGAAATTGATATTGTGGCCGAAGCCTCGGGGAAAATTGAAGCAGGAAAAATATCCTTGAAAAAGGGAGCCAGCTTTTCCAAAGGAGATGTGCTTTTCGAAATTTACCCCGACGAAGCCATCCTTTCACTCAAGGCCCAAAAGAGCCAGTACCAGAATACCCTGGCCAGCATCATCCCCGATCTGGCCATCGATTTTCCTGAAGTGGAAGAAGGCTTCATGGCCTTTTTCTCTTCCATTGATGTGGGCAAGCCACTTCCACCTATGCCGGAAATTGAAGACGGCACGCTAAAAATCTTCCTTGCCAGCAGAAATGTAATCAGTGATTACTATAGCATTCAGCGAGATGAGCTTCAGTTGAAGCGTCGAACCGTCAGAGCTCCATTTAACGGCACCTTCACGGATGTTTACATGGAACAGGGTGCCTACACCAATGCCGGGGGAAGAGTGGCCCGGGCCATTCGAACCGACCAGCTTGAAATGGAAGTTCCCCTAGTTCGTGCAGATGCAGCCTGGATCAAACTGGGCGATCCCGTAAAAGTCATATCTGAAGCCCGAGCCCTAAGCTGGGAGGGCACCGTGATCCGGAAGGGTCAGTTTGTGGATGAAAACTTTCAGAGTCAAGCCATTTTTATCCGGATCAAACCGAACAGCAAGCAGTCTCTGCTTGCCGGAGAGTATCTGACCGCCATTTTCCCGGTTCGTCCCATTGGAAATGCCATGGAGATTCCCAGAAACTCCGTATTCAACAACGACGAGGTGTTTGTGGTCCGCCAGGGGCGTCTGGTCAAGGAAAATATCGAAATTATCAAGAAAAACACTCGTACCCTGATATTTAATGGCATCCCTGAAGGGGATACCATTGTGGTACAACAACTTATCAATGTCTCTGAAGGAACCCTGGTCCAGACCGATAAAGAAGCACCGGGAGAAGCCGGCAGAGGTCCCGGAGGACCAGGAGGTCCCGGACAGGGCCAGGATACAGCAGCAAAAGGAAAAAAGGCCAAAAGCTAATAAGACCGGATTATGAGGAAAATTGTAGAAAGATTTGTCGAATACCCGGTATATGCCAACATCATCATTGCCATAGCAGTGCTTGCGGGGGTCTACAGCATGACCAACATGAAGAAGGCCTTTTTTCCGGAAACAGAGAGCCGTTTTATTACGGTATCTGTATTCTATCCGGGAGCATCTCCCGTGGAAATGGAAGAAGGCGTTACTTCGAGAATTGAGGAGGCGGTTCGCGGACTCATCGGAATCAAAGAAATTACCTCCACTTCAGTGGAAAACTCGGCTAACGTGTCCATTGAAACCACCGGAGAGTATTCCATTAACGAGGTGCTCCAGGAGGTAAAAAATGCGGTGGACGGAATATCCTCCCTTCCCTCAGCTGCAGAAAGACCCATAGTCTCCAAACAACGTTCCAGGGCCGGGGCCATCATGTTGGAAATGGTTCCGAAGGACGGGCACGAGGACATGGACCTGATGACCCTGAAGGAACATGCCCAACGGGTGGAGGAGGACTTCTTCCATTCAGGGGTTATGAGCCAGATATCCATCTCGGGCTATCCCAGCCCAGAGATCTCTGTAGAGATTCAGGAAGAGGAACTCTTGCGCTACAAAATCACTTTTGATGAAATTGTGAGGGCCATCCAGAACAACAACCGCGATATATCAGGGGGTGAAATCAAGTCGGAGGAAGAAGAGTTCCTGATCCGCTTGCGTTCCAGGAGTGCCAATCCTGACAAGATCGGGAACATTGTCCTGCGGGGTCAGACCGACGGCAGCTATGTCCGCATCCGGGACGTGGCCGAGGTCAAGATGAAGTTTGCCGATTCGCCCAACCGACAGTGGACCAATGGCAAACCCTCTGTTTCAATCTCTGTGCAGAAGCTCCCGGAGGAGGACCTGGACGAAATCACCGAATATGCTAAGAATTATATCGAAGAATTTAACGCCAGAAACCAGGGCGTGGAACTTATCGTTTCCAGGGCCTTCCTGGAAATCCTTCAAAGCAGGTTACACCTGCTCAGGCGCAATGGACTGATGGGCTTTGTACTGGTGATTATTGCACTTTCCATGTTCCTCAGCTTCCGGCTTTCCCTTTGGGTTTCCATAGGTATACCCATTTCTTTTCTGGGCATGTTTATCATTGCCAACTTTGTGGGGGTTACCATCAACCTGCAATCCCTCTTCGGGATGATCCTGGTCATTGGGATCCTGGTAGACGACGGCATTGTGATTGCAGAAAATATTTACCTTCATTTTGAGAGGGGCAAGGGGCCCATGCATGCCGCAGTGGACGGAACCATGGAAGTGATGCCTGCAGTACTTACCTCGGTAGCCACCACCATTGTGGCCTTTTCTCCCCTGCTCTTCCTGGCCGGAACCCGTATGGAAATGATGCTGCATGTGGCCGTGGTGGTCATTGCTTCACTGGCATTCTCCCTCATAGAGGCTTTCCTGATTTTGCCTGCCCACCTGGGTAGCGACTGGGTGCTGAACCGGAAAAGACTGGAGGCGAAAAAACGCGGACTGGGTAAGGTGTTTGACGATTTCATGCATTGGTTGCGCGACCGGGTCTATCACTACTTCCTGAACTGGTTGGTCAAATGGCGTTACATTGCCCTTAGCTTTCCCATTGCCCTGGTGTTGATTACCATGGGACTATTCATGGGGGGGCATATCCGGAACACCTTCTTTCCCATGGTCGACTTCGACAGCTTTACACTAAATGTGGCTTTTACCCCGGGGGATGGAGAAAGGCAAACCCTCGAATTCCTTGATAGGTTTGAAAAGGTGATCTGGGAGGTGAGTGATGAGATCACTGAAGAGTTGGGACTGGAAGTACCCCTTATTGAGCGAACCAGCAAAAGGCTGGGATCTGCCTTCAGTGGGCAGGAGCGTGGTGCCCATGCAGGCAGCATCAATGTGTATCCCGTGGATTTGGAAGGATTAGATATATCCGGCCGGGATATCTCCACCCGGGTAAGCATGAAAATCGGAAAGGTTCCCGAAGCCAGCAAGTTTACCGTGGGGGGACGGAACCGCTGGGGTTCCCCGGTCTCCATCGGACTGATGTCCAAAAACCTGGAAGAGCTGGAGGAAGCCAAGGAATTTATGATTTCCCGCCTCAACGAAATGCCTCAGCTAAAAGATGTAAATGAGAACATTGCCCTGGGCAAGCAGGAGATCCGGCTGGATCTGAAACCCAGGGCCTATTTCCTGGGCCTGGATGAGGCCTCAATAGCCTCGCAAGTACGACAGGGATTTTACGGTGCACAGGCCCAGCGCCTGCAGGTAGGACGCGACGAGCTGAGGGTCTGGGTTCGCTATCCCAAATCGGACCGGACCACCCTGGGCCAGATGGAGAAAATGAAGATTAAAACACCCCAGGGAACCTTCCCTCTTTCTGAACTTGCAGATTACCATATGGAGCGGGGACCTGTAGCTATTAACCGCTTTAACGGATCACGTGAGATCAGAGTGGAAGCAGAAACGGTCGACCCCCTGGCATCGGTGCCTGATATTCTGGAGCAGGTGGAGCTGGAAATAATGCCCGAACTGGAAGCACAGTTTGCCGGCATTCGTTATGTATACCAGGGACAGCAAAAATACTCCCAGGAAGCCATGGGTCAGGCAGGTAAATACTACCTGGTGGCCTTTGCCATTATTCTCATGCTCCTGGTTCTTCACTTTAAAAGTGTACCCAAAGCCTTGATCATTATCCTGATGATTCCGGTATCCCTTCTGGGAGTGGCCTGGGGACACGGACTACACGGACAACCTCTCTCCATTATGAGTCTCTGGGGTGCCGTGGCACTGACCGGGGTGATCATCAACGATGCCATTGTATTTTATGCAAAGTTCGATGGATTGCTGGTAGAAGGCTGGAAGGTGCCGGATGCAGTGAAGGAAGCCGGAAAGATCAGGCTCAGGCCCATTATCCTTACCTCCCTGACTACCACCATCGGCCTCTTCCCCATGCTGTTTGAAAAAAGTGTGCAGGCGCAGTTTCTGATTCCCATGGCCATCAGCCTGGCTTACGGGGTAGCGCTTGGAACTATTTTCATCCTTATATTCTTCCCTGTTCTGATTATGCTGCTGAACGATGCCAGGGTCTATACCCGCTATCTATGGACTGGCGTGAAACCCAGCCGGGAAGAAGTGGAGACCGCCATGATCCAGGAAAAACGAAAACTGAGATTTGAAAAAAACCGGGGCAAATACAAACCCACCCTTGAAGAAGACGCATCATGAGTATAAAAAGAATTCTTAGTTATATTAGCATCAGCCTGTTACTTGTAGCAGGTGCAGCCGGGCAGGAACAGGTTCTGAACCTGAGCTCTGCACTGGAACAGGCACTAGCAAATAACTATGGCCTGATCATATCCAGGGCAGATTTGCAGGTGGCGGAGATTAATAACAACTGGGGTACCGCGGGCCGATATCCAACCATAGGATTCGATGCTTCGGACAACAACAACTATGAAATTAACAATAGTATCTACACTAACCGGCTTTCGGCTGGAGTGGGGCTTAACTGGGTATTGTTTGATGGTTTCAGGGTAAATATCACCAAATCAAGGCTGGAAAATGTGGAGGACCTTACTTCAGGCCTACTTGCTGTGCAGGTGGAATCCACCATTGAGGATATCGTCCTCGGATACTATCAAGTATTGCTTCTGATGGAGCAGCTTAAAGTACTGGAAACCATTATGACACTTTCAGATGATCGGTACCAGTACGAACTGAAAAAACAATCACTTGGCGGTTCGGTCACTTACAATGTATTACAGGCAAAGAACGTCTACCTCACCGATAAGGCCAATCACATGAACCAGGAGATGCTGGTGCGGGGTGCGATTCGCAACCTAAACTATATAATGGGCGTGGAGCCTTCCCAAACCTGGGAATTTTCCGAGGCATTTGAAGCTGATACTACAGATTTCGTTTTGGGTGACCTTCTTTCCAAAATGAAAGCCAACAACCAGACTCTGAAGAACCAGTACACCAATTTGTTGCTGAGAGAAAATGAAACTTCCTTGCAACAATCGGCTTACTACCCATCCATATCACTGGGAGCTGGAATGGATTACGGTCAAACCTGGGCCTATTCAGGTGGGACCCAGACACTCAACACCAATAGTCTGACCCCCTATGGAAATGTACGTCTCTCTTTTGATATCTACAGTGCCGGAGTGCGTAAAAGGGGGGTGGAGATTGCCAGGATCAATGAGGACGTGGCCAATGTGGAGATCCAGCAAATGGAACATTCTCTCACCAATGAGCTCTTCAACCTCTTTGACTTTCACGAAGTACGCAGGGAACTGTTGAATGTGGCCAATGAGAATTTGGAAGCGGCCGAATTGAACCTCTCCATTTCAGAAGATAAATACCGCACGGGGGTCATCAATTCATTTAACTACCGGGATGTTCAGCTGATCTACCTGAACGTAAGTTTCAACCGCCTTCGGGCAGTGTATAACCTGATCGGTTCACAGGCCGGCCTCACCAGGATTACCGGTGGATACCTGGGATATGCCGCTGAATAGGCGGGCTTCAATTGCACGAATCCGGACATTCTTTGTCCGAATCAGGGCATTTGAGTATAAGAGCTGGCAGTGCAAAGTATACCTTATCCTCTGATTTTCTGTGTTTTAAAATGAATGGTAAGGCATTTGTGCTTCTTTGATTGCCATATTCATATTAATACTGCTTCATGCTCCGACATTTATTTACCATTTCTATCAGGAATATCCTGAAACATTTCAACTATTCTGTATTAAATATCCTTGGCCTGGCCATCGGAATCTCCAGCTTCCTGTTTATCCTGATCTACGTCTCCGATGAACTCAAGTACGACCGCTTTCATGAAAATCATGAGCAGATTTACCGCATGAATCGTTTGTACAACGCCAATGAAATCCACGAAGATGCCTGCACGGTCTCTTTTCCCTTTGGCCCGGCTTTGGTCCAGGATTATCCGGACATGGTCAAGTCAATGGTACGCTTCTTTGATTTTCAGATATCAGAAATGTTGATTGAGTATGAACGGGACAGCACCGATATCCTGAAATTCAATGAAGAGTGGTTATACCTGGCCGATTCCAATGTATTCCAGATGTTGACTTTCCCCTTGCTGGTAGGGGATCCCAATACCGTCCTCGACAGACCCAATACGGTAGTCTTGAGTCAAAGTACGGCCATGAAGTATTTCGGGGATGAACAGGCCATAGGAAAAATCCTCAGATTAGAGGAACAGATCGATTTGGAGGTAACTGGTGTCATGAAGGACCTTCCGGAGCAATCGCATTTCAAGATCGACATCCTGGGTTCTTTATCAACATTCAGGGAAATGAATGGAGGGCAGTTTCCCCAGACCTGGATTGCAAATCCTTGCTGGACCTACATAGAACTTCATGAAAACATCACCCAGAAACAGCTGGAAGCCAATCTTCCTGATTTTCACCTGGCACAGTATGCTGATTTCAAGGACCAGGACATTTCTCTCTACCTTCAGCCCCTTACCGATATACATTTGAATTCCCATCACGACTACGAGATGCATCCCAATGGCAATCTCTCCTACATTAAGATCCTGGCCATCATAGGGATTTTTGTTCTGATCCTGGCCTGCATCAATTTCATGAACCTGAGCACTGCCAGTTCTGCAGGCCGGGGCAGGGAGATAGGAATGAAGAAAGTAGCAGGAGCCAGAAGGGGACAGCTAAGTACACAGTTCCTGGGAGAATCTCTGATCATTACTTTTTTGGCCCTGTTGCTGGCTGCTATTTTTGTGGAGCTATTGCTTCCCTCCTTTAATAATTTCACAGGCAAGTCGATCTATACAGGAATTGTAATCCAGCCACTTAGCCTTGCGGTGGGTTTGCTGCTTCTTTTGGTGGTAGGGCTGCTTTCGGGATCTTATCCTGCATTTTTTCTGTCACGCCTCGACACCAGTCACCTGAAAGACAGTCTCAGCTCGGGAGTCGGAAGGGGGCTGGCACGCAAAGTCCTTGTTGTAGTGCAGTTTCTGATATCCGTGGCCCTGATCATCGGTACCATAAGTGCATTTTCGCAGCTGAACTACCTGAGAAAGGCCGACCTGGGATTCGACCGCGATCAGGTGATCCTGCTACCGACCAAGTTTAACATGGGCTTGCATTTCGAGACATTTGCCGAAGAACTGAAAAAACATGAAGATGTTGTATCTGTTACAGGCATGGAAGACATTCTGGGAGCGAATCATAATACCCGCTCTTTTGTGATTGAGGGGATGTACGACGATCAGCCTTTCTGGTACCCGGCCTTCCTGGTCAGGTATGATTTCATCGAAACATTCAATATTCCTGTAGTAGAGGGAAGGGCGTTTTCAAGAGCTTTCCCATCGGACACTTCCGAGGCAATCATGATCAATGAAAATATGGTCAAGCACCTTGGGTGGACCAACGAAGAAGCTATCGGAAAGGCGATTCGTTCGGACGGAAATGAACGGGTGATTGGGGTGTTTGGCGATTTTAACGCTCTCTCCCTGCACAAACCTGCCGGCAACTTCATCCTGGACATGGTTCGAAATCCTAATGGAGCCGCATTTCTTACCAGGTATATGGCCGTAAAGGTAAATACCGATGACTATACATCTGTCCTCAAATACATTGGGGTGGTATGGAATGATTTTGCCCCCACCCGTCCCTTCGAATACTCCTTCCTGGATGAGGACCTTAATGCGCTCTACAAAGACGAAAGCAACTTCTCAAAACTTTCCATCATTTTAACCATCCTGGCAATTATCATCGCCTGTCTGGGCCTGATTGGGCTTACCTCCTTTATGGTAGAGAGGAAGACCAAGGAGATCTGCGTAAGAAGGGTTCACGGAGCTACAATTTCCAATGTAAACACCCTTCTTTCAAAAGAGTTTCTCGTACTGATCATGATTGCCAATTTGATCAGCTGGCCCATTGCCTGGTTTGGAATCAACCGCTGGCTGGAAAATTTCAGCAGGCACATCGATGTCCAGTGGTACCTCTTCCTGATTTCAGCACTTGTGACCATATTTATCACGGTGATGATCACCTCCATTCACGCCATTAGGGCCTCCCGCATGAACCCGGCCGATACACTGAAATACGAATAGGACTTGACTTAGCACCTTAAGAGTCATAACTTGTATGATCAGCAAAGCAAAAAATCCTGATCATGAAAAAATTTGCATCCCTGCTAATTCCAGTCTGTATAGCTTTGTCCGGAATCATTACCGGATGCAAGCAGGCTGCCGGTCCCAGGATCGATATTATCCAGATAGAAGGAGCCTCCTGGGCCAGCAACGTGACCAGCTCTTATGGATGGTTTGGCGCAAGCACTGAAATTGAGGGGCAGAATAAGCTCACCCTGGCTGCATCCGATGGAGACCTTCTCTATATGTTCCTGGATGACCTGCAATATTACTACAGGTATAACTCAAAAGATGGCAAAGATCTGGAACTTACCTACGATACTCTAAGGGCTATTTCCGTATTCCTCAACGGAGAACTAAATTATATGGAGCTAAGCGAACCCTCCTGCCTGGAAGCATTCGCCGCCCTCACAGATCCGGAAATAGCACAGCTTTCTACCCTTAATTTCAATGGTCCTCTGGCAGAGGATATTATTCCCATCCTGAAAGAGCATGAGTCCCAGCTGCAGGGCATAGGGCTCGTGCTGGAAAACGAATCAGCTTTCCCCGACCTGAATGAATTACTAGACCTCTGTCGCCCGGAATACCTGGTGCTACATAATTCCAGCCTCCTTCCCGAGCCAGATGACAATAACACAAGACAGGGCCTGGAACTTCTCTGGATTGACGAGAGTATTCCCTCCCTGTCGAAATCAGTGGCTTGCTGCACGGACCTGGAATCGATCATTATCTCCGGATGGGAACCCCTGCCGGGAGAAATCCTACCGCTATCCTCCTTAAAAGGATTGCGTAACCTCACCGTGGCAGAATCGGACCTTACCTCCCTCCAGGCCATTGAATTTCCAGAAACCCTCCAGAGTCTGAATCTGATCTACTGCGATACCCTGGTAAATATTGATCAGATAGCTTATCTTCCGAAGCTCTGCCGCCTGAGCCTGACTGCCTGCGAGAGGGTAAATAATATTGGACTATTGAAGGATCTGGAATCGCTTCGCTGGATTTCCTTTCCAGGCAACGTCAGCCACCTGGAGTTCCAGGAGCTATGCAGCAGTTTATCCCAACTGGAGGTAGCCGAATTATTGGACTGTCCCGAAATTACTGATCTCTTACCCCTCAATCAAGTGCAAAGCCTAAGGGTTCTGGCACTTCAATTGGAGGAAGAACAGCTCACCGGTCTGGATTCACTGAAACAACTTGAGTTGCTTATACTAACAGATGAATTGTTTAATGATAATCCCGACTGGATCAAGGACTTGCGTGCCTCACTTCCCCAGGTTCAGATAGTTCCTGGCAGCGGTATGTGTCTGGGTTCGGGATGGCTCTTGTTGCTGCTTCCCCTGATCCTGCTTTTTCGTTTTAGATTTCGCCAAAAAGCATAGCAGGTGTCGAAAGGCGAACGATCTCTTTCCTCAAGAATCAGGAAGCACCCCCTTAGGATCAGGAATGTTTCTATGTCCGTACTGGGCATTCTGCTGTTTGCAGGTTTCATACACCAGGCTTTTCCCCTTCTGCTGATAGCCCTCGGGGGACTCACCCTGGCCGGAGCGGTCATAGCATACTCAATCCGGGGACAAGCGATTGCTGAAGCTTTTGCTTTGAACCGCTTCGATCGGAAAGTGCTTCTTTACAGCCTCCTGGCTATCGCTATCGGGGCCCTCCTGGGAATGCTTACCAGAAACACCTTTGATATCTCTTTGTTTCCAGTCCGGATCACCGCCGTGGCCCTGGTGGCCCCCCTGGTAGGAGCAGCTGAGGAGCTGGTTTTCAGGGGCTTTATCCAGGGATATCTTCATCCGATAGGCAGAGTATTTTCTGTGGTTTATGCATCCACGGTCCATACCTCTTACAAACTGCTGGTGATCCTGAGCCTGTCCATCCCCCTCCAATTTGATTTTTTCTTCCTGGTACTCTGGACCTTTGTGGGAGGACTGCTCTTTGGGATTTTGCGGGAACTCTCAAGAAGTACCCTTCCTCCTGTGATTGCCCATGCTGTATTTGATGTGGTATTGTATGGTGGACTTGCCACTGCTCCGGTGTGGGTTTGGTCTTAGTTTGAATTAAATTATTGCAAACTATAGGTATATTTATTGCATGAAAAACGGACTTCACATATGCATATTCCTGGCAGCAAGCCTGCTTCTTGGGTGCCAGGAGAAACAGGCAGATTATATTTTGACAGTGAACGGGCCCATTCCGGCTTCAGAA
>Ga0316191_10000577_pt1 | contig 24055 bp, 20 predicted proteins | sample Eddworburr2cm_MG_FD_204928 | JGI IMG/M metagenome (GOLD analysis project Ga0316191, IMG submission 204928) | Coastal sediment microbial communities from Maine, United States - Eddy worm burrow 2 cm | ecosystem: Environmental > Aquatic > Marine > Coastal > Sediment | place: USA: Maine... | reverse complement strand
GCGACAGCAGCGCCCAGCTCGTAGCCGATCACCGGGTTCAGGGCCGTAACCAGAATAGGGTTGCGCCCCAGCGCACGGTTGATATTGGCTTCGTTCACGGTAAAGCCCTTGATCGCCTTGTCCGCGAGGCAGGTCGACGCATTCGCGAGCAGCTCGATGCTCTGCAGCAGGTTGTAGGCAACTACGGGCAGCATCACGTTGAGCTGGAAGTTGCCGGACTGTCCGGCCATCGCGATTGTCGCGTCGTTGCCGACGACCTGGGCGCAGACCATGGCTACCGCTTCGGGAATGACCGGGTTCACCTTGCCGGGCATGATGCTGGAGCCCGGCTGCAGCGCCGGCAGCTCGATCTCCCCGATGCCTGCGAGCGGGCCGGAGTTCATCCAGCGCAGGTCGTTGGCGATCTTCGTCAGGCTGACCGCGAGTACACGCAGCTGGCCGGACATCTCGACCGCCGTATCCTGGCTGCTCAGACCCTCGAATTTCGACGCGGCCGGCGCAAACTTGACGCCGGTATGTTCCGACAAAAGCGTGGCGACTTTCTCGCCGAATTTCGGGTGCGCATTGATGCCCGTGCCGACCGCCGTGCCGCCCTGCGCCAGGCACACGAGCCGCTTCAGCGACCCGCGAATACGCTCGCCGCCATGCTCGATCTGCGAACGCCAGCCGTCCAGTTCCTGGCCCAGCGTCACGGGCATCGCATCCATGAGATGCGTGCGGCCGGTCTTTACGACGTCGCGCAGCTCGTCAGCCTTGGCCTCGAGTACCCCGCCCAGGTGGTCGAGCGCCGGCAAAAGCTGCTGGTGAATGGCGATGGCGGCACTCACGTGGACGCAGGTCGGGATCACGTCGTTGCTGGACTGGCTCATGTTCACGTGATCGTTGGGGTGCACTTCGGCGCCGAGTATTTCGGTCGCGACATGCGCAATGACCTCGTTCGCGTTCATGTTCGAGCTCGTGCCCGAACCGGTCTGGAACACGTCGATCGGGAAATGGGCGTCGTGCTGGCCGTCGCCGACCTCCAGCGCAGCCTTCTGTACGGCCACGGCCACCTCACTCTTCATCAGGCCGAGCTCGGCGTTGGCGCCGGCTGCCGCCCACTTGACGAGGCCGAGTGCCGCGACGAACTGGCGCGGCATTGTGAGCCCGCTGATCGGAAAGTTGTCCACGGCGCGTTGTGTCTGGGCTCCCCACAATGCGTCCTGCGGTACCTGGAGTTCTCCCATGCTGTCGCGTTCTGTACGGTATTTTTTGTCGTTCATCGGCTTGTTTTCCCGGTGTAGGCCATGAAAATTCGGGTCTGGGGTACTGTAGCAATCGTGTATGATTCGCGCTTTGCGCGCGCAAGTCTACACTGGTTTCACTGTCATGAAAGTCTCCCCCCTCAAGGCCCTGTCGCCAGCCGACGGCCGCTATGCGGACAAGGTCGACGGCCTGCGCGACATTTTCTCGGAATACGGCCTGATCCGGTTTCGCGTGCTCGCCGAGGTCCGGTGGCTGCAGGCCCTTGCCGACGAAAAGGATATCCAGGAAATCGGCCCGCTCTCACCGGTCCTGAAAGACCTGCTGAACGGCATCGTGGACGATTTTTCGCTCGATGACGCCGAACGCGTGAAAAAGATCGAGGCCACCACCAACCACGACGTGAAGGCCGTGGAATATTTCATACGCGGGAAAATCGGCGACGGACCCGATACCGGGCCTTTGAAGGACTTCCTGCACTTCGGCTGCACGTCCGAAGACATCAACAATCTCGCCTACGCGCTCATGCTGCGGACGGCGCGCCGCGAAGTACTCATCCCCCTGATGCGCGAGCTGAAGGCCAGGCTGCAGTCCCTCGCCAGGCAGCACGCCGATGTGGCGATGCTTTCCCGGACCCACGGACAGCCCGCAAGCCCGACCACGCTGGGCAAGGAAATCGCCAATTTCGTCAAGCGGCTGGAGCTTGCGCAGCAAAAGTTCGGCAACGTCGCGATTCGCGGCAAGTTCAACGGCGCCGTCGGCAACTACAACGCCCATGTCGTCGCCTATCCGGACGCGGACTGGCGCGGTATAAGCGAGCGCTTCATCGAGGCGCTGGGCCTCGAACCGAACTCGCACACGACCCAGATCGAACCGCACGACTGGACGGCCGAGTATGCGCATGCGCTGGCCCGCTACAACACGATCCTGATCGACCTCTGCCGGGATATCTGGAGCTACATATCGCTCGGCTACTTCAGGCAAAAGGTCGCGCGTGACGAAGTCGGTTCGTCCACGATGCCGCACAAGGTGAACCCGATCGACTTCGAAAACGCCGAGGGCAACCTTGGAATGGCGACGGCGTTGCTTGGCCATTTCGCCGAGAAGCTGCCGGTATCACGCTGGCAGCGCGACCTCACGGACTCCACGGTACAGCGCAACTTCGGCGTCGCACTGGCCTATGTCGTCATCGCCATGCGTTCGGCACTGAAAGGCATCGACAAGCTGCAGGTCGAGAGGGAAGCAATACGGGCGGATATAGCGGACGCCTGGGAATTGCTCGCCGAAGCGGTGCAGACGGTGATGCGTCGTTACGGCATCCCGGAACCTTACGAAAAGCTCAAGGCGCTGACGCGCGGGCAGACGGTGACGAAAGAACTGATTCACGGTTTCATCGAAACGCTGGACATTCCGGCCGCCGAAAAGACCCGCTTGCTGTCGCTGACCCCGGACGCCTACCTGGGGCTGGCCGCAGACCTCGCCCGGGATTGCTGAGACAAGGCACGTTTATGCGCCTCGATTCCCACCGGCGGCACGATTTCGCGATATGTGAAGTCACCGGAAATGGCCGGGAATTCAGCCATAATGGCTGAAACGTATATCTGGCGCCGACCGCGAATAATTCTCATGTGGCAGCCGGGAATGCAAAACGTGACGCAGTTAGCACGGCTCATGTTGTACGGCCGGTAAGATGTCAATCCTGCAACCGGCATTCGCAGTCGCAGTAATGACACGAGAATAGCAGCCGCAACGTATGGAAGAAGCACGGGAAAAAGGCAGACGCTGGGTAATCTCCACACGCGAGGAGATGCGCCAGGCCGTTATCGATGTTGCCCGCGAGGCAACACGCAAGGTATCCATATTTACGCACGACCTGGAGCCGGGCATTTATGACGATCCCGAGTTCCTCGAGGTCATCAAGCGACTGGTCCTCTCGCAAACCTACGCCAGAATTCGCGTGCTCATCGCGGATCCGGCGCGTGCGATCAAGAACGGCAACAACTTCGTACATCTCGGCCGCCGCCTCAACACCTATATCGAATTCCGGCACGTGCGCGAGGACCTGCGCACGCACGCCGAGTCGTTCTGTATCGCGGACGAAACGGCGCTCGTCTATCGCCTGCAGGCAAGCCGCTGGGAAGGCATTGCCGATACCTTCGAGCCGGCTGTCGCCAAGCTCTACGGCAAGATGTTCGACGAGATCTGGCTCGCGAGCGAAGTGGAAATGGAATTCAGGCAGCTCGGCATCTAGGCCCGCAGGAGCTTCTGAGATGCAGCCAACGGATCTGACCGTATCCGCCGTCGTCGAACGTGACGGCCAGTACCTGATGGTGGAAGAAGTGGTTTCGGGCGCCGTGGTGCTCAACCAGCCCGGCGGGCATATCGAGGCCGGGGAATCGCCCGAAGAAGCCGTGATCCGGGAAGTGCTTGAAGAAACCGGCTGCGACGTCGCCTGCGACGAGCTGATCGGCGTCTATCTCTGGATTCACCCGCAGACGCGCCAGCAGTTTTTGCGGCTCGCATACGTTGCGACCCTGCTCGGCAAGGACGACTCGCGGCAGCTCGACGACGGCATCATCGCCAGGCGCTGGCTGAGCCGTGCCGATGTCGAATACCGGCGCCGCAGCCTGCGTTCGCCGATGGTGCAGCGCTGCATCCTTGATTTCGAGGCGGGACGCCGGCAATCCGGCGCGCTGTTCTCCGGCATGCTGCCGCTGCAGCACAACGTCCACGCCGTGCTGGCAAGCGCCGACCTGGTCTGACGAATCGATCGCGGGCCGGGGCCCGCTCCCGCAACAGCCAGCCGGCTGGCGATGGTAAAATACGCCGCTTATGGCGTACGACCTCACCAACATCGCTGATCGCAAAGTCATCCTCGGCCTTTCGGGCGGGGTCGACTCGGCCGTGGCTGCATGCCTGTTGAAAGACGCCGGCGCCGAGGTCGAAGCACTGCACATGACCAACTGGGAAGACGACGACGGCTACTGCTCGGCCGCCGAGGACCTGCAGGATGCGCGCCGCATCTGTGCCCGGCTCGACATTCCGCTGCACCACGTCAACTTCGCAAAGCAATACCGCGAACGCGTTTTCGAGTACTTCCTCGACGAGTACCGCAGCGGCCGCACGCCGAATCCGGACGTGCTGTGCAACCGTGAGATCAAATTCGGGGTGTTTCGCGACTACGCGAAGCGCCTGGGTGGCGAGCTGCTCGCCACCGGCCACTACGCCCGCGTCGCGCCTGCCGGAAACACGGTGGCGCTGCTGAAGGCGGCTGATGGCAACAAGGACCAGAGCTACTTCCTGCACGCCGTGAGCGCCGAGGCGCTGGCCGAGACGGTGTTTCCGCTCGGCAGCCTGCACAAGGGCGAGGTTCGCGAGATCGCAAAGCAGCAGGGCCTGGCCGTGCACGACAAGAAGGACAGCACCGGCATCTGCTTCATCGGCGAGCGCCCGTTTCGCGAGTTCCTCGGCACGTATCTTCCGGCACAGCCCGGCCCTATCGTGACCCCTGGCGGCGAGGAACTCGGCCGCCACCACGGGCTCATGTACTACACCCTCGGGCAGCGGCAGGGTCTCGGCATCGGCGGACGCCGCGACGCGGGCGATGCGCCCTGGTACGTGGTGGACAAGGATGTGTCGCGCAACGCGCTGATCGTGGACCAGGGCGACAGCCCGTTGCTTCTGAGCGAGGAGCTGACCGCGAGCACGCCGGCATGGATCGGGCAAGAACCCGACGACCTCGGCGCCGGGCTGCGCTGCAACGCCAAGATCCGCTACCGGCAGGCCGACCAGGCCTGCACCCTGCGCCGCGCGCTCGACGATCGTCTAATGGTGCGCTTCGACGAGCCGCAGCGAGCCGCCGCGCCCGGCCAATTTATCGTTTTCTATCAAGGCGATCGGTGCCTCGGCGGTGCCGCCATCGAGACGCTCGGGAAGGCCGGCACGGCTGCGTCCGCGAGGGCCGAACCGGCAATTTCCTGAGCGCTGCTATGCAGCATTCGCTATAATCCGCGACCCTACGGGGCTGCGGCCCCGCACTAAAATACAAGACTCCGGAGACACACACATGAAGGACACCTTCGGTGCACGCTCGACACTGACGGTCGGCGGCAAAGACTACGAGATCTTCCGCCTCGACGCCGTCAGTGACGGCCACGTCGCGAAACTGCCCTACTCCCTCAAGATCCTGCTCGAGAACCTGCTGCGACATGAAGACGGTCGCGACGTCACGCGGGACGACATTCTCGCGCTCGCGAACTGGGACCCCCAGGCCGACCCGAGCACGGAAATCTCCTTCACGCCCAGCCGCGTGATTTTGCAGGACTTCACGGGCGTCCCGGCTGTCGTGGACCTGGCCGCGATGCGTGATGCCGTCGTCAACCTCGGCGGTTCTGCGGACCGCATCAACCCGTTGTCGCCGGCCGAACTCGTCATCGACCACTCGGTACAGGTCGACAACTACGGCACGCCGAATTCGCTGGATCTCAACAACAAGATCGAATTCCAGCGCAACGCGGAGCGCTACTCGTTCCTGAAGTGGGGCCAGTCGGCCTTCAAGAACTTCCGTGTCGTACCGCCCAACACGGGCATCGTGCATCAAGTTAATCTGGAGTATCTCTCCCGGGTTATCTTCGATACGGAGCAGGACGGCGTCAGAAAAGCTTATCCGGATACCGTGGTCGGGACGGACAGCCACACGACGATGATCAACGGCCTTGGCGTTCTCGGCTGGGGCGTCGGCGGGATCGAGGCCGAAGCCGCCATGCTGGGCCAGCCGATCACGATGCTGATTCCGCACGTCATCGGCTTCAAGCTGACCGGCAGGCTGCAGGAAGGCGCCACCGCCACCGATCTCGTGTTGACGGTGACGGAGATGCTGCGCAAGAAGGGCGTCGTCGGCAAATTCGTCGAGTTCTTCGGCGACGGTCTGTCGGACATGCCGCTCGCCGATCGCGCCACTCTGGGCAACATGTCACCGGAGTTCGGGTCGACCTGCGCAATCTTCCCAATCGACGCGCAGACGGTCCGCTACCTGGAGCTTTCCGGCCGCGACCCGGCGCACATCGAAGTCATCGAAGCCTATGCCCGCGAACAGGGCCTGTGGCGCGAAGACGGCGATGCCGATGGCATCTACACCGACACGCTGGAACTCGATCTCGGCTCCGTCGAGCCGTGTATCGCGGGACCGAAGCGGCCGCAGGACCGCATAGCGCTCAAGGTCGCCGACAGCACCTACAAGGAACACCTCGCAGCCGCGATTGCCGAGCGCAAGGACGGCGGCAAAGCCGTGGCCAATATCAAGGGCGAGGACGTCGAGATTCGCGACGGCGCGGTCCTGATCGCCGCGATCACGAGCTGCACGAATACCTCGAACCCGGCCGTTATGATCGCGGCCGGCCTGCTGGCGAAAAATGCCCGCGAAAAAGGCCTGACAGCGAAGCCGTGGGTGAAAACCAGCCTGGCGCCGGGGTCCCGGGTCGTCACCGACTACCTCGAGAAATCGGGCCTGCTCGACGACCTCGATGCCGTGGGCTTCTATACCGTGGGCTACGGCTGCACCACGTGCATCGGCAACTCCGGGCCGCTGTTGCCGGAAATCGCCGCGGCCGTGGAGAAAGGTGACATCGTCGGCACCAGCGTGCTGTCCGGTAACCGCAATTTCGAGGGCCGCATCCACGCGCTCGTGCGCATGAACTTCCTTGCGTCCCCGCCGCTCGTGGTCGCCTACGCGCTCGCCGGAAACCTCGATGTGAACCTGCTTGATGACCCGCTGGGCGAGGACAAGGACGGCAACCCCGTGTACCTGAAGGATATCTGGCCGAGCCAGCACGACATCCAGGAAGTGGTCACTGCCAATATCGACTCGAACATGTTCAAGTCGAGCTACGCCAGCGTGTTCGAGGGCGACACCAACTGGAAAGACATCGATTCGCCCGAGGGAGAGATCTACACCTGGGACGACAGTTCGACCTACGTAAAGAACCCGCCCTATTTCGAAGGAATGACGGCCGAGCCGGCCGCTGTGACCGACATCACGGGGGCGCGCGCGCTCGCGCTGCTCGGCGACTCGGTCACGACCGACCACATCTCCCCGGCCGGCGGTATTGCGCCCGACAGCCCCGCCGCGAAGTACCTGATCGAACAGGGCGTGAAGCTCGCGGACTTCAATTCCTACGGCTCGCGACGCGGCAATCACGAGGTGATGATGCGTGGCACGTTCGCGAACATCCGCCTGCGCAACCAGCTCGCGCCGGGCACCGAGGGTGGCTGGACGCGACACCAGCCGAGCGCCGAGCAGATGTCGATCTACGATGCATCGCTGAAGTACCGCGAAGAAGGCACGCCGCTGGTGGTACTCGCCGGCAGCGAGTACGGCACGGGCTCATCACGCGACTGGGCCGCGAAGGGCACCGTCCTGCTGGGCGTCCGGGCCGTTATCGCGAAGAGCTTCGAACGCATCCATCGCTCCAACCTGATCGGCATGGGCGTGCTGCCCCTGCAGTTCGAGGACGGCCAGGATGCGACCTCACTCGGCCTGACCGGCACCGAGGTCTATGACATCAAGGGCCACACGGACCCCGCGGCGAAGACAGTGACCGTAACGGCCACGCCCGCCGACGGCGACGCCATCACGTTCACGGCGAAGATCCGGATCGATACGCCGAAGGAGCGCGATTATTTCGAGCATGGCGGTATCCTGCACTACGTGCTGAGGCAGCTCGCTGCCTGAGCTGGCCGAAGCGCTCGTAGAGTCACTCCGGGACGCGCGCCATATCTGCGTCCTGACCGGCGCGGGCATCTCCGCGGAAAGCGGTGTGCCCACATTTCGCGAAGCGCAAACGGGGCTCTGGGAGCAGTACGACCCGCTGGAGCTCGCCACGCCTGAAGCGTTCGCGCGCGATCCCGAGCTGGTATGGCGCTGGTACCAGTGGCGCCGTGAACTCGTCGCCCAGGCCGCACCCAATGCCGGGCACAAGGCGCTTGCCGAGCTGGAGTCGCTCGTACCCCGCCTGACGCTCGTTACTCAGAATGTCGACGGCATGCACCAGCGTGCCGGCAGCCGCGACGTCATCGAGTTCCACGGCAATATTTTTACAAACCGGTGCTTTGCCGACGGCCGCATCGTCGAGACCGCCGGAGACGACGGCGTGCCGAGCTGCCCGGATTGCGGCGCTCAGGTACGCCCCGGGGTCGTCTGGTTCGGCGAAGCGATTCCGGAGGATGCACTGCGCGCCTCGTTTGCAGCAGCCGGGGACTGCGACGTATTCCTGTCGGTCGGCACGTCGGCGCTGGTCTATCCTGCGGCCGGCCTCGCGGATATCGCGATTGAAGCGGGTGCGATTACAATCGAGGTGAACCCGAGCCCGACCGGCCAGTCCGAGTCCTATACTGCGAGCCTGCGCGGCAATGCGGGGCTCGTGTTGCCGAAACTGGTAGAATCGCTCGCCCATTGAAACGATCTGTAGAGCCCGCCGTGAATCAACAATCCGCCAAAAGCATCATGTCCCGGTCACGCTGGACCAAGCTTGTCGCCTCGACCCTCGGCGCCGTGTTCCTTTTCCTGGTGGTGCTGGGCATGTATTGGTCGCCAATGCCCAAGCTGTTCTGGGTCAACGAATACGTCGACGACCAGCGAACCGTGGTCGGGTTCTCGACGACGGATACGCTGATCCGCGTCGCGGAGACCCTGCTCGACAAACGCGGCGGCTATCTCAGCAACGACGTCATGCCGCCCGGTGTCTGGCTCGACAACATGCCGAACTGGGAGTACGGCGTGCTCACGCAGGTGCGCGACCTCGCACGGGTCACGCGCAACGACTACAGCCGGAGCCAGTCGCAATCGGCGGAGGACCCGGACCTGGCCATAGCGGAGCCCAAGTTCTTTTTCGACAACAACTCCTGGCTACTGCCGCGAACCGAATCGGAATACGGCGATGCGATCAAGGGCTTCAGGCATTATCGTGATCGGTTGACGGGCAGCGCCTCGCCGGAGGCACAATTCTATGCGCGCGCCGACAGCCTGCGGGAGTGGCTTGCGCAGGTCGAGAAGCGCCTTGGCAGCATGTCGCGGCGCCTGGGTAACAGCGTCGTGGCCGACGTGATCAATGAGGGACTCGCCGGCGACGCTTCCGCCGAGGCCGCCCAGAGCCAGCCCGACAAGATTGATGTGCGCACACCCTGGCTGGAACTCGACGACGTCTTTTTCGAGGCACGGGGCACGGCCTGGGCGCTGCTGCACTTTTTCCGCGCCGCCGAATTCGACTTCTCCGAGGTTCTGGCCGACAAGAATGCCGAAGCCAGCGTGCGGCAAATCGTCCGGGAACTCGAGGCGAGCGTCGAACCCATGCGCTGGCCCGTGGTTCTGAATGGTGGCGGCTACGGCCTGACAGCGAACCACTCGCTCGTCATGGCGAACTACCTGGCTCGCGCCAATGCGGCCGTTATCAACCTCCGCGAACTGCTCGATCAGGGCTGACGCGCGGCGACGACGGGATCCTCGGGACGCGGAAGCACTACTACCTCATCGTCAATAGATGCATAACCAGCCCGGTATCTTCGACCAGGATTCGCCCAGCTCGCGGTCGAGCCGCTTGTAGTCGGGCTCGTGCTGCGCGACGGCGCGCCAGAAGCGGCGCGAGTGATTCATGTGCCGGGCGTGCCGCAGTTCGTGGATCATGAGGTAACGGACCAGCGCAGGCTCCAGGAACAGCAGGCAGTAGTTGATGCTGATGGTCCCCGTGGACGAATGACTGCCCCAGCAGGTCTTCTGGCCCCGCACCTGCATGCGCTTGAAAGGATCGCCGGTGCGCGCCGACAGCGCCCGCAGCCAGGGCTCGAATTCCTCTTTCGCAATGATGGCGAGCCAGCGCTTCAGCGCCGCAATGCACTGCGCGTCATCGGTGGTGCCGCCCGTCAGCACGACCAGGTCGCCGTGACGGCGAAAGCGCACGGTCTCCGCGCCCCTGCGCGAACGGTAGGCCACACGGTAGTGGCGGCCGATGGCCGCGAGACTGATGCGATCGGGTAGTGAAAACGGTTCGGGCGGGTGTTTCGCGGCGAATGAAGCGCGCGTCTGCTCGATCCAGTCGCGATGCTCGTCCACGAACGACTGAACGTCGCGCGCGCGCGTGCGCTTCGGCACGACGACTTCGACACGACCGCGCGGGTATACCTTGATCGACAGGCGTTTTGCGCGGCCGCTCTCGCGCACGGAAAAGCCCGGCGATTCGCCGGGCCTCTCGGTATCCGCAAAAAGCTTCAGTTGTCGGGCTGCGCCAGGCACAGCCGGAGTTTACTGCGAATCAGGGCTTTTTGCCGCTGAAACGAACGGCGTCGTCGAGCGTCATCTCGCCTTCAACGCCGCCGACCTCGGCCGACTCGCTGATGTACAGCTTGACCTCGCGCTCCAACCGAATGACGCCCTCGACCCGGGACCCGGGCCCGATAACGACGCGCGGCGTGCGATTATTATTGCCCCAGCTGCCGGGCTTTTCGACGACCAGATCGCCCATGACCACCGCACCATCGGCCAATTCGATATCGCCGCTGACGGTGGAGACGTCGCCGCCAACCTCGCTGCCCTCGAGTTCGATCTTACCGTTCACATTGCCGAGATCGTTCGCGACCTTGCTGCCGCCGCCGACCGTGATCCGGCCATTGACCGCGGAAACCCCGCCGTCGACCAGGACGTCCCGCGCGACGTCAATGGCGCCGTTGACCGTGCTGAGATTCCGGCTCCTGACCTTGTCCGCTACGCGCAGCCCGCCGTTCACCGTTTCCGCATCGGCGACTGTTGCGCCCTCTTCAATCCGGATTGAGCCGTTCACACTGCTGACCTCGCCGGTCACCGTGGCACCGGCACCGACCGTAACCTTGCCGTTTACGGTGGACGCCCCGTCAGAGGCCGCTCCGGCATCGATCGTGATGCTCTTGTTAACGCTTGCGTGGACCGGCAGCGCCAGCAACATCGTAACCAGCGCCGTCAGGACGGCATACCTGCTTGAAGTTCTCGTCATGTCTCTATGTCCTGTGGATTGTTGATGTACCGGTTTGATGCCGCTCGTTGCCATTCGGTTGCAACGGCGCACCGGCGCGTGCTGGCTGCCGCAGGCCCCTTCGGCTACCCTTACGCTCTTTGCCGGACGGATCCCGATGCAGATCGCACTCGAGGCCAGGAATCTCGTCAAGCGATATCCCGGTGTCGTCGCCGTGGACGGCGTGAGTTTCAAGGTAACCGAAGGCACCTGCTTCGGGCTATTGGGTCCCAACGGTGCCGGCAAGACGACGACCGTCGAGATCATTGAGGGCGTCACTCCCGCCACCGCCGGCGAAGTCTACTACTTCGGCGAACTTGCCGGCCGGCGTTTCCGCGAAGAGGCAGGCATCCAGTTCCAGAACACGGCGCTGCAGGATTTCCTGACGGTGCGAGAAACGCTGGAGATGTTCCAGAAACTGTACGACCGGCACGCGGACCTGGAGCGCATCATCGAGGACTGCTCGCTCGGCGAGTTGCTGAATCGCGACAACCGCAAGTTGTCGGGCGGCCAGCGGCAGCGGCTGTTTCTGGCCGTGGCCCTGGTCAATGAGCCGCGGCTGGTGTTTCTCGACGAGCCGACGACGGGTCTCGATCCCCAGGCGCGGCGCAACTTCTGGACGCTGGTGCGGCGAATCAAGGCGAACGGCACCACGATCATACTGACTACACACTACATGGACGAAGCGCACGTCCTTTGCGACGAGATCGCGATCATGGACGCCGGCAAGATCATCGCAAGCGGCGCCCCGGACGAACTCCTGAGGAGCCGTTACGAAGGCCTTGTCATCGAACTGCCGCTCGAGGACCTGTCGCGCGATCTCGATGGCATCGATCATGTCGTGTACGAAAACCAGGGAATCGTCGAGATCATGTCGACCGACGTCTCCTCGAGCCTCGAGGCGCTTGCGCCCCGAGTCCAGAACCTGAATCGCATCAAGATCCGGCAGCCGAACCTCGAGGACCTGTTCCTCGACCTGACCGGCCATTCGCTGCGCTCCTGAGCGAGATGCCGACGATGCTGAAGCGAATTTACGCCGTGTTCCTCGCTCGCAATCGCGAATTCGTTCGCGACCGTGGCACGCTGGCGTGGAATATCCTGATGCCGGTCATCCTGGTCTTCGGTCTCGCCTTCGTCTTCGGCGGCGAGGGTCGCAGCCAGTACACCGTGGGCGTGTTGCAGTCCTCGAGTGAAATAGACGCCGCCGACCACCCCTTTCTCGAATCCCGCTACATCGACTTCGTGCCCGTCACCGACGAAACAGACGGGTTTCGCAAGGTGGAACGTCATCGCCTCGACCTGCTCGTACGCTTCGGTGACGAACGCCGTTACTGGGTCAATCCCGAGTCGCCCACGGGCTATTTTGCGGAACGACTCCTGTTGCAGTCGGACGCGGAAGTCGGCGGGCAAATGCAAAAAGCGCAGATCAGTGGCGACCCGATCCGCTACGTGGACTGGGTATTGCCGGGCATACTCGGTATGAACATGATGTTCAGCTGCCTGTTCGGCGTCGGCTATGTGGTCGTGCGTTACCGCAAGAACGGTTTTCTCAAACGACTGCGGGCTACGCCGCTGCGGCCCGCGGAGTTCATCGTGGCCCAGGTCGCGTCGCGCCTGGTGCTGGTGCTGATCGTTACCACGTTCGTCTATCTCGCCACGCATGTCATTCTCGATACGCGCATGGACGGCAGTTACCTGACGCTGCTTCTCGTCACGGTCGTGGGCTGCATCTCGATGGTCTCGCTCGGCCTGCTCATCGCCGCGAGGGTGACTTCCGAAGAGCTGGCGGGCGGTCTGCTGAACATGATCTCGTGGCCGATGATGATCCTGTCCGGCGTCTGGTTCTCGCTCGAGGGCGCGGGACCGGCCGTGCAGGGTCTCGCGAATATATTTCCCCTGACCCATATCCTCGATTCGGCGCGAGCGGTCATGCTCGATGGCGCGACCCTTCTCGACATTGCGCCGAGCATGATCATGCTGACACTATTGAGCCTGGCATTTTTGGCCCTCGGCGCATTCTACTTCCGCTGGGGCCCGGACTGAGACGATGGATTCCCTGGTCGACATAGGCGCGAATCTCGCCCACGACAGTTTTGACGACGACCGCGACGAGGTTCTGCAGCGTGCTGCGGACGCGGGCGTGTCCCGCATCGTCGTGACCGGAAGCAGTGACGAAAGCAACCGGAAAGCGGCGCAACTCGCTAACGAGCATCGGGGCGTCCTCTGGTCCACTGCCGGCGTGCACCCGCACCATGCCTCGGACTACACGGACGACAGCGATGCACAGATCCGCAAGCTTGCAGCCGAGGGCCGCGCCGTAGCCATCGGCGAGTGCGGGCTCGATTACTTCCGCAACTTTTCGCCGCGCGACGCGCAACTCGCGGCGTTCCGGGCCCAGCTCGATATCGCGGCAGAAACAGGCCTGCCGGTATTCCTGCACCAGCGTGACGCGCACGACGACTTCCTCGAGGTCCTCGAACCGAGGCTGCCGGAGCTCTCACGGGCCGTCGCACATTGCTTCACCGGCGAGCATGAATCACTGCGCGAGTACCTCGCAATGGGCCTTTACATCGGCGTCACGGGTTGGATCTGCGACGAGCGCCGCGGCGCACACCTGAAGGAAATCGTTTCGATCATTCCCGACGACCGCCTCATGATCGAAACCGACGCGCCATACCTGCTGCCGCGCACGATCAAGCCGAAGCCGAAAACGCGCCGCAACGAGCCGATGTACCTGCCGGAAGTGCTCCGAGTGGTCGCGGAAGCACGCGGCCAGTCGGAAGCACACGTCGCAAAGATAACGACCGAAAACGCCCTGAAGTTCTTCGAACTGGGCTAGCTGTTGGGAGCTGTTGGGGTCGGACCTGGATAAGCCTTTATTTTTAAACGCAATTGGTAGGAAAAAGCGCCGGATTAAGCACTCTAAACCGGGCTTTTTGGGGTAGAAATCGGCATGTTAGCCGGTCCGCATCACGCTGGGGTCCCCAAAACCGTTGATTTGCGCCCCAAAACCAGCGGATTAAGCCCTTTATTGGCTCGAAAATGCTCTAAAAGTGAATGCGAATCAATAGTTTATCTTGGTCCGACCCCGACTTATTCCAGTGCTAGCCACATCAGGTGGTCGGCGAAAAGTGACTTGCCGAGGCGGAAGTCTGCGGTGCCGGCCCGCCGATAACCGTAGGCCTCGTAAAACCCGGTGGCCCAGTCCGCATCCTGCCAGACGCTGAGCCAGAGTCCGGCATGGCCTTCCTGACGAGCGGTTGCAACCGCGCGATCCATGAGTGACCGCCCGACACCTTTGCGCTGCCGGTTTGCATCCACGTAGAGCTGCTGGACCTCGATGGCCTCGGCGGCCGGAATGCTGTCGGGCGTGGGGCCGCGCGATATTTTCATAAAGCCCGCAATGGCATCGTCATCGTACGCGATCGTGTAACTGACACCTTGCTTCTGCAGTTCGGCCAAGACGTTTTCGCGCCCGAAATACTGCTCGACATGCAATTGAATATCGTCGGGCCGCGAAAACTTGCCGTAGGCCTGCACGAACAACCGCTCACCTGCCGCCGCCAGCGCCCCGGCATCCGTGACGCTCGCGTCAACGAGGCGAATGGCCTGGCTCACGCGCCACCGAGTGCATGTTTCTGCAACAGCTCCCAGTGCGGCTTGAACGCCTCGACCTTGCGTTGCGCCGCGGCCTTGTCCTTCTCGCCGAACTGCTCCTGCAACTCGTCGAGCGTGCATACCATCGAAGGAACGCCCTTCGTGAATTCCGCGCCATCGAGGAAAAGAACCCGTCCCTCGACGGGCACCTGGCGCACGATCTGCCTCACCGCAGCAATGCGATCGTAAAGTGCCGGCTGCGGGTTCGAGAACGTGTAACGGCGATCCTTGCTGATCACCGTCCAGTCCTGCATCTTGTCGCTGCCGAAAACCACGCCCTGCACGTCCTTGATGTGCAGAATCAACAGACCCTGCGACGTCAGCAACAGGTAATCGATCTGTATCTCGCCGTCGTCGGAGTCGGGAACGACGAGCCCCTCGATGCGCGCGTAGGCAATGTCCTTCAATACGCGCTGCAAATGGTCGCCGCCGACACGGCGGCGATAGATGAGCCAGACAACGAGAAGAACCACAAGCGCCGGCAACAACCAGGTCGCGTCAACGGATTCGAAGATCTCTGTCATTTGTCGGGGCGGACTCTTGCTGACCAGCCGTATTAATGGCGGCTGATTGTGCGATCGTCAAGCGCTCATGCGGAAAAGTAGTCGTGCAGGGCCCGGTCGAGCGCCGCGAGCTCCGGCTCGATCGGCACCGAGCGGCTGGGTCGCGCGAGAATTTCCGCGAGCCCATCCGGCAGTGGCACCGTGGCGCCGATCTGCGGTTCCACGATCGTTTCGAATTTGGCCGGGTGTGCCGTTGCAACCAGGATCCAGTCGTGCCGGGTCTTCATTTGCTCGTCGAGCTGCCGCCAGGCGTGCGTTGCCGTCGCCGTGTGCGGGCAGGTGGCAAAACCGAACTCCTCGTAGTCCCGGCGTATTGCCGCCTCAATGAGATCGTCGGTGACCGCCAGCACACCAAGCCTCTCGCGCAGGATATCCGCGTCCCCGACAAGGCTCCGCAGCCGTTCCATGTTGCTCGGGTCGCCGACATCCATCGCCGAGGCGAGCGTCTGCACGCTGGGCCGCGGCAGCCACTTGAGCGTCTCGAAATAATCGCTGATCGTTCGATTGGCATTCGTCGCGAGAATGATCGGACCTATCGGCAAACCCATTTCGCGCGCCATGACACAGGCCAGCGCGTTGCCCAGGTTGCCGGTCGGGATGATGAAGCCGGGCTCGCGGCCGGTGCGCGCATAGTGGTCAAGGCTCGCGTGCGCATAATAGGTGCTCTGCGGCAGCAAGCGGCCAATATTGATGCTGTTCGCGGAACTGAAGCGAAAACGTTGGCCGAGCCCGGGGTCGGCAAAGGCGCTCTTCACCAGCGCCTGGCAATCGTCGAACGCGCCACGTACGCGCAGCGATAACACGTTGTCGCCCCAGCAGGTGAGCTGATGGGCCTGGCGCTCCGAGACGCGGCCATCGGGGAACAGCACCACGACGCGCATGCCCGGCCGCTCGTTGAAGGCGGCAGCAACCGCCCCGCCGGTGTCGCCGGAGGTCGCGACGAGTATCGTCAACGGATGGGCTTCGTCGCCCTCGAGCCGAGTGAGGCAGGCGGCGAGAAACCCGGCGCCGACGTCTTTGAAGGCCGCCGTCGGTCCGTGATAGAGCTCGAGGAGCCCGGCAGACCCCTGCCCGGCCGGCAGCGGCGTGACAGGTAACGGGAAACTGAAGGTCTCGGCCAGGATCGCGTGCAAATCGTCGCGAAGCATCGATCCCGCGAAAAACGGTGCCAGCAGCTTCTCCGCTACGTCCGGGATCGAATTCGCACCGGCAAATTCGTCGCCGGTGAACTGCGGCAGCTTCTGCGGCAGGAACAGGCCGCCGTCTGCGGCGATGCCTTTCACCAGCGCTTCGTCGAGCGTAGCCGGCCCTGCACCGCGCGTGCTGAAATACTGCATCGTCAGGGTTCCAGCCTGGCGCCTTCCGCGTCGAGCGGGCTCACCCACGACTGGCATTCGATACCGAGTGCCCGGCAGGCCTGCTCCATCGCGCTCGCCAGGTTGAGCGCCCAGCGCTCTTCGCAAAGCGCGAAAATACTCGGCCCGCTGCCCGACAGGCTGCAGCCCAGCGCCCCTCCATCCATGGCCGCCCCCTTGACCGCCTCGAAGCACGGCACTGCCGCCGCACGCTGTGGCTCGATCACGACGTCGCGCAGCGTACGGCCGATCAGATCGACGTTGCCGGCCATGCACGCCGCGATGAAACCGGCCAGGTAACCCTGTTGCTGGAGCCATTGCTCCATCGAATAGCCTTTGGCCAGTCCCCGTCGCGCATGGGCCGTATTCACCTGCAATTCCGGGTGCAACAACACGACGCTGACGCCCGCCGGGGTCGGCAGACGCACCACCTCGGGCAGCAGTACGGTCGGACAGAGGATCAGGCCGCCGAGCAGGCTCGGCGCGACATTGTCAGCATGCAAGCCGCCGCTCGCGTATTTCTCGCCTTCGATCGCATACGGCAACAGTTCCTGTTGCGCGAGCGGTTCGTCGAGCAGCGCATTGACCGCGACGACGGCCGCAACCGCGGACGCCGCAGAGCTTCCCATCCCGGATTGCAGCGGCACACCTTTGTGCACCTTGAGCGAAGCGCCGCCCGTGGCGCCCGCGGCATCCCACAGCGCCTGCGCCGCGATGGAGGCCGTGTTCTCTTTCGGGTCGGTAGACAGGTACGGGTGGATCTCGCCATCCAGCCCCCGTACCTCCGCAACCGCGATCCCCGGCGTCTCGCTTCGCGATGCGATCACCGTGTCGCCGGCGCCGCCGGCAAGCGCCAGGCCGAGCATGTCGAAACCGACGCCGACGTTGCCGATCGACGCGGGCGCGAACGCCGTTACCGTGTCAGACATAGCCCGCACCCGTACTGAGGTAGTTCGCCAGGCGCAACAGGTCGGCGAAGACGCCGGCAGCGGTCACTTCCGGTCCCGCACCCGGCCCCTGCACGACGAGCGGGTTGGCCGAGTAACGATCGGACTTGAACTGCACGATGTTGTCGGTCAGGTTGATATTGCAGAAAGGGTGCTCGGCATCGACCGCTTCGAGCCCGACCGATGCGTCGCCACCCGCCTCGAAACGGGCGACATAGCGCAGCCGCCTGCCCTGCTTCGCCGCGTCGTGGTACAGCGCCTCAATTTCGCCGTCGTACTCGGGCAGCCGGGCGAGGAATTCCTCGATGCTGCAGTCTTTGAGCGCCTCCGGAACCAGGTTCTGCACCGCGAAGTCGCCGATCTCGATGCTCTCGCCGATCTCGCGCGCAAGTATCGTGAGCTTGCGGGCCACGTCCATTCCCGACAGGTCGTCGCGCGGATCCGGCTCGGTAAAGCCGTTCTCTTTCGCCTCGCGCACGATGTCGGAAAACGGCCGCGAACCGTCGTAGACATTGAACAGGTACGCGAGCGTGCCCGAGAAAATGCCCTGCACGGAATGCACCTCGTCACCCGTGTGAATGAGATCGCACAGCGTGCTAATCACCGGCAGTGCTGCACCGACCGTCGTCTCGTAAAAGTAGTGGGCACTGCCTTTGTCGGCGGCCGCCTGCAACGCGCGGTAGTTCTCGAAAGGGCCGCTGAATGCTTTCTTGTTTGGCGTGATTACGTGAATGCCGCGTGACAGCCACTCGGTGTACTGCGACGCAACGGCTTCGCTGGCCGTGCAGTCAATGATGATCGCGTGCGGCAGGTGATCCGGGTTTACGTGCGCCTCGAATGCGGCGAGGTCGAGATCCACGGCGTCCGCGTCGAATGCAGCCCGCCAGTCCGTGAGATCGATGCGCCGGTCGCCGAGCAGCATCCGGCTGGAACGCGCAATGGCGCGCACGCGCAGATCGAGATTGAAGCGGTCCTCGAGGCGCGCATGCTGCTTTTCGATCTGCCGCAGCAAGGCGCTGCCCACGGTACCGGGGCCGATCAGGCCGATCGAAACCGTCTTTGCCGACAGGTAGAAGCCCGAATGCGCGGCCCGCAATGCGCGGGTCGCCTCGTCCGAGTCGACCACGGCGGAAATATTGCGCTCGGACGACCCCTGCGCGATGGCGCGCACGTTGATGCCAGCACGGCCCAGCGTGCCGAAGAATCGTGCAGCGATGCCGGGCGTGCCGGCCATTCCGTCGCCGACAACGGCCACGATGCTCTGCGAATCCGTCACGTCGACGCTGTGAATCTGCCCGCTCGCCAGCTCATCGGCGAATGCATCGGAGATGACCTGCCTGGCACGTTCCGCCAGCGCCCGCGGCACCGCGATACAGATCGAATGCTCCGAACTCGCCTGCGAGATCAGCGTTACCGAAACCCCGGCATTCTTGAGAGACGCAAATAGCCGATCCGCCGTGCCGGGCACGCCGATCATGCCGGCGCCTTCGAGATTCACCAGCGCCATGTCGCCGATGGCCGTGATGCCCTTGATGCTGTCCGCTTCCGCGGCAACGGCCGCGATGCGGCTTCCGGGATGCTCCGGATTGCGGCTGTTGCGAATGAAAACGGGGATCTCGTTGTCGATCACCGGGCTCAGGGTCTGCGGATGGATCACCTTCGCGCCGAAGTACGCGAGTTCCATCGCTTCGCTATAGGTGAGCTGCCCGATCACGCGCGCCTCGGGCACACGGTTGGGGTCGGCGCTCATTACGCCGTCGACATCCGTCCAGATAGTGAGTTCGCACGCGCTCGAGAGCGCGGCAAAAATAGCCGCCGAGTAATCGCTGCCGTTGCGGCCCAGCGTCGTCTGCAGGCCGGTCTCGTCGGTTGCGATAAAGCCCGTCATGACGGCGATGCCGGAAAACTCGTCGGGCACGGCCGTCCTGAAATTTTCCCGCGACGGCTCCCACAGAACGGTGGCGCCGAGTTCGGTCTGCCGAACCGTGATCACCTGGCGCGCATCGACCCAGGTGCCGCCGCGCCCGGGCGCCAGTTTTCCGATCAGCGCGGCGAGCAGGCGAGCCGACCAGATTTCGCCGAAGCCGGCGACGACGTCGCGGCTCCTTTGCGGCGCCGAACGCACCAGCGCGATGGCTTTCAGGACGTCGCGGATATCCTCCGCATCCTGTCCCCAGGCATCGAGGACCTGCACCAGCGCCTCGCCGTCGAGCAGCGCTTTTGCCGTCTGCGCATAGCGGTCCCCGATGGCGTTGAGGCCGGCCTCGTACGCGCCGTCGTCACGTTCCGCCTGGCTCGCGAGATCGAGGAGTGCGTTGGTCATGCCGCCCATGGCGGATACGACCACCCCGATGCGTTCCCCGGGGCGCTCGATCATGAGACCGGCTACGCGAGTGAAACAGTCTGCGTCCGCGAGGCTGGTGCCTCCGAACTTATGGATTTTCCAGCGATCTTTGGCCAATTGCCCGTGCGCCCTTTACGCAAAACGCTGAATGATAACGGCAGTTTCCGGCGGCGTCGCCTGTTTATTAAAGGGGACAGTGACTTTAAGTGCCAGTCGAGGACCAGGAAGCGACGGTTAGACTGGAACTTAAAGTCACTGTCCCCAAATGGGTCTCGCGAGGAAAATGGTGGGGGCACTAGGATTCGAACCTAGGACCAGCGGCTTAAAAGGCCGATGCTCTACCTACTGAGCTATACCCCCGGGGATGTCCGAGACACGGGCTCCGGTCGCGAGGCCGCGCATAATACCGTAAAGCCGCCAAATGACAAGCGGGCCGCGCCTCAGACGCCTTCCGACCCCATTCTTTCCAGCCGCTGGCCGGCGAGCCTTGCAGCCGTCGTTTCCGGGTAGTCCGCGCGCACCTTGGACAGGGCGGCGCGCGCCACGTCCCAGCGCTGCAGCTCGTAATTGCAGTACCCCATCTTCAGCAACGCATCGGGCACTTTCCGGGAACGCGGATAGTCATCGATGACCGTCTGGAATGCCGACAGCGCCTTTTCGAACTGCTGGGTAACGTAATGCGACTCCGCCAGCCAGTACTGGGCATTGTCGGCCAGCTCGCTGTCAGGGTAAGTCTTCAGGAACTGCTGGAACGCCAGCGCCGCCGGCTCGTAGCGCTGTTCCTTGAGCAGCTCGAACGCGGCCTGGTAGTTGTCGCGGTCGGAGCCGCCGGGAACCGGCAGCTGACCCGGAGGCAATGGCCCCCCGTCGAGCACGTTCACATTGCCACGTGCCTGCAGCGTACTCTCGAGGCCCTGGATGCGGGCATCGAGGTCGGCGTACAGCTCGCGCTGCCGCTCGTAGGTCGTCGACGCGTTGTACTGGATTTCCTCCGCGGTGCCCTGCAGCTCGTCGACACGCCGCTCGAGGGCGCTCAGCTGCTGCGTCATGTTCACCAGGCTCTGGTTTTGCACCACGCGCTCCACCGCCTGCAGGCGCTGGTCCAGCTCTTCGAGCTTGATGAGCACCGGGTCCTCGGACGGAGGCGTGACGGCCAGGCACCCGGACATCACCAGGGCCGCCGGTAAGACTGCAAACGTACGACTACCTTTCACGTTTCGATCACCGTTGCTGCTAATTGGTGTATTTGATCTCGACGCGGCGATTTTGTCCCCAGGAATCTTCGTCGCTGCCAAACGCGACGGGGCGTTCCTCGCCGAAACTCACCGTCGCGATCTGTGCTGCCGATGCGCCCTGGATCATGAGCATGCGGCGCACCGATTGCGCGCGCCGCTCGCCGAGCCCGATATTGTATTCGCGCGAGCCGCGCTCGTCGGCGTGGCCTTCGAGCCGCACCTGTACCGTCGCGTCATTCGCGAGAATCAGCGCATGCCGGGCAACGATATCGGTGAAATCGTCGCGCACCTCCGACGAGTCGAAGTCAAAGTAAATGACGTTGGTGAGCTCGCCCGCCGTGTAGTCGTCGTCGAGCGCCGCGCCGCCGCCGAGCGGGTCGTCGCCATACATGTCGGTATCCGCGCCGGAACCCGCCGCGTCATAGGTGCTGTCGCCGGGCTCCGGGTCCGGCACCTTGTTCGATGCGCAGCCCGCAAGCAGCGCAAGCATCAGTATGGTTACAACCAGTTTGTAGTTAAGCATCGTGTCGTCCTTCGCGAAGTGTATTCCGGCCAGATCGGAATATAATTAAAACAATAAGTTACTGCCTTTTTTTAATGCAAACTCACAACCTAGTAACGCGGGAATGGCGACCACACCGGTTCACGCACATCCCCCTGCCCGGAACTGACGCGCTGGCGAATCAGTCCGTCGGCCGTCACCGTTTCGAGTACCCCGTTGCGCGCCTGGCGCGTGGCGTAAATCAGCGTATCGCTGTTCGGCGCAAAACTCGGCGACTCGTCCTGCTGGCCCGCGGACACCACCAGCAGGCCCTTGGTCTTGACGTCCATCACCGCGATCCGGTAGTTGCCGCGATCGAGATGCACCATCGCCAGGCGCTTGCCATCCGGCGACAGCCGTGGGCGCGCATTATAACTCCCTTCGAAGGTCACGCGCTCCGGTGTACCGCCGGCGGCCGCAACCCGGTACACCTGCGGGCCGCCACTGCGGTCGGAGGTGAAATAGACGTAGCGCCCGTCGGGAGACCAGCTGCCTTCCGTGTCGATGGCGCGGTGGGTGGTAAGGCGCCGGGTCTGCCGCGTCGACAGGTCCAGCACGTGGATGTCGAGATTGCCGTCGATGCCGCCCAGCGTCAGGACCAGCTGTCGGCCATCCGGCGAAAACGAGGGCGCGCCGTTGATGCCGGGCTTGTTGGATACCTGGATGCGGTTGCCGGTGCGCAGCGTCTGCACCCAGACCGACGAGCGGTCGTTCTCGAAAGAGACGTAGGCGAGGCGCCGGCTGTCCGGCGACCACGCCGGCGACATGAGCGGGTCCGCGCTTTGCAGGACCACAGTCTCGTTGGCGCCGTCCTGGTCCGCGACGACGAGGCGGAAAGTCTGTCCCTGCTGATTGCGCTCGGCAGTGACGAAGGCGACCTTGGTCGCGAATACGCCTTTGATGCCGGTCAGTTTCTCGTAAATCATGTCCGCCGCGCGGTGCGCGACGATGCGCATCGTGCCGCGGCTGGCAGGTATGCGGTAGCCGACGAGCTGCTCGCGGCGAAACACGTCGAACAGCTGGAAACTCACGTCGTACGCATTGTCGCCGGTCTGCACGATCCGGCCGACGACCACCGCTTCGGCTTTGACGAACGACCAGTCGTCGAAATCGAGTTCCGCCCCGGTGGTCGGCTTCTGCAGCATGTTTTCCTCGGCAATCGGCGCAAAGCGACCGCTGCGCTGCAGGTCCGCCGCGATCACTTCAGCGATATCGAGGGGCATGTCGGCCGCCCGGCCCTCCCAGCCGAACGGCACCACTGCAACGGGCGTCCGGGCCACGCCGCCCTTGGTGATTTCGACTGTGATGTCGCCGAGGGCACTGCCCGCGAACAGGCACGTCGCGAATCCCAAAATGAATGAATTTCTAAGCACGATAGACACCTACTTCCGTCATTGGCGGGCTATTGTTCAGGTATAAAGCGAAATCGCAAGTTCGGATCGAAAAGCAGCCGGTTTTCGGGCAACGGCAGCGGCGACGCCTTGTAGACCGCGGCTTCGATCGATCGTTCGACGGCCGCGTCGCCATTACAACTTACCACGCGCGCAGAAATAACTTCGCCGGTCGCAGACTGGCGTACCTGCACCAGGCAGTCCAGGCCAGCCTGCGCACTCGCCGGACGCGCCCAGTTGCGCAGCACTCGCTGCTGCAGCGCGAACTGGTAGGCCGCCATCTCGTTGGAATTCATGGCCTCCATGCGTTCCGCTTCCTCGTTGATGGCGCTCTGCAGATCGGCCTCCTCGGCTTCGCGCCGCTTGCGCTCGTTTTCCGCGCGCTGGCGCTCGATCTCGCGTTGCCGCTCGAGTTCGGCCTCCTGGCGCTTGCGCTCCAGCTCCGCCTCCTCCTCGCGCTTGCGGCGAGCTTCTTCCTCGCGTTTGCGCTGTTCCTCGGCTTCCTGCTGGCGGCGCAGTTCCTCGAGCCGTTGCTGTTCCACCAGGGCGTCCTGCTGCCGCTTCGCCTCCTCCGCGGCCAGACGCGCCTGGTCTTCAGCGGCGGTATCCACGACCGGCGGCGGCTCCCGCTCGACCACCGGCGGCGGCGCCTTCTTTACGGGCGGCGGCACGATCGTGCTGTCTGCGACGAGCGTGCCCTTGATCACGAGCGGCATCGGCGGCGGCTTGCGGCGCGTGAAATCAAA
>Ga0316191_10000576_pt1 | contig 24061 bp, 22 predicted proteins | sample Eddworburr2cm_MG_FD_204928 | JGI IMG/M metagenome (GOLD analysis project Ga0316191, IMG submission 204928) | Coastal sediment microbial communities from Maine, United States - Eddy worm burrow 2 cm | ecosystem: Environmental > Aquatic > Marine > Coastal > Sediment | place: USA: Maine... | reverse complement strand
ACCTGAAGCAGGCGCTCAAGCTGGGCGGCAGGATGTTTGTCATCTGCGGTCACTCCCCCGCTATGGAGGCGTTGCTGATTACGCGCGTCGGTGCCGCCGAATGGACGACGCAATCGCTGTTCGAGACCGATTTGCCCCGCCTGCAAACTGCGGGGTAAGCCATGTCCTCAATGAGCGCAACCGAAATGGTGGCATATCTGCAACAGGCTTCACCGCTGTTGCTGGACGTCAGGGAACCCTGGGAATTCGAAATCTGTCATATCGAAGGCAGCACCAACCTGCCGATGGGGCAACTTCCGCAACGTGTCGCGGATTTGCCCGAATCCGGTGAAATTGTCGTCATCTGTCACCACGGAGTTCGCAGCCAGCAGGTCATCCGCTTTTTGCAGGGCCAGATGACAGCAAGCCTGATTAACCTCGATGGCGGCGTTGATGCCTGGGCGCGCGAGGTGGATCGCGATATGCCTCTCTACTAAGCTCGTTTATGGTATAAAGCTTTTTATGAATAAGTTAGCAGATTCTCTATAATCCACTTTGCTAACAAAACCACTAATGGAAACACCCTTGTCAAAGTCCGCGCTAATGCTCGCCATAATTCTGGTCTCCCTGTCCTGGTGGAAAACCTCATCAGCCGAAGACCTGATTACCGTCTATCGTCTGGCACTCATAAACGATGCCGAATTGATGATCGCCGAGTCCAACTACCTGGCCGCCATTGAAGCTTTGCCGCTGGCTCAGTCAAGAAACAGGCCGCAGGTGTTCTTCAATGCGGAGGGACGTCGTATCGAGGCAGACGATGCGGACACCGGTTCCAGCAGCTCTGACAACACGCGTTATGGCCTCAATCTGACGCAGTCGCTTTATAACACTGAGTTCGACGGTGACATCGAAATCGCCGAAGCGAACACTCGAGCAGAACTGGCGCGGCTGAATAACGCACGCCAGTCACTGCTGCTGCGCGTTGCGCAAACCTATTTCAGCATTCTCGCAGCCGAGGACAACGTTGACTTCACCTACGCAGAGCGGACTGCCATTGCACGCCAGCTCGAGGAAGCGCAAAAACGCTTTGAAGTCGGGCTCATCGCAATTACCGACGTGGTGGAAGCCCAGGCCAGTTTCGACAATTCCGAAGCGCAGGTGATCCTCGCCGAAAACATCCTCGAAAACGCATGGCAGGCGCTGGTGGTGCTAACCGCTGACAATTCAATCAGGAAACTGGCACCGCTCGGCGACGACCTCAAACTGTCGCTCCCCGATCCGGTCTCGGTGGAGGCCTGGGTGACGCTGGCACTGAACAATAATCTCGAGCTGCTCGCCGCGCAGGAAAATCTCAATGCAGCGCGTTATGATCGCGACAAAAACTATCGTAACCGCTACCCCACCCTTGACTTCGTCGCCAGCTACGAAAGCATCGATGTCGACGATGAGCTGCTCGGTGATACAGATCGTGACAACCTCACGGTTGGTATCGAACTGGAAATTCCCCTGTATGCCGGCGGCCGCCTCCCCGCCGAACGGACCCAGGCCGAAGCGCAATTCCGGGCAGCGCAAAATACATCATTACTGCAAAGCCGGCTGGCAGTGCAACAATCGCGTACTGCCTATCTCGACGTGGTTTCAGGCATCAGCCAGGTGAAGGCGCTCAAGCAGGCATTTAAATCGACCCAGATCGCCCGCGATGCTACCCAGGCCGGGTTTGAGGTCGGCACGCGAACTTCCGTCGACGTGTTGATCTCGCTGCGTGAAACCTATCGCACCCAACGCGACTATGCGGGCTCACGTTACGAATACCTGCTCAACAAGCTGCGCCTCAAACAGGCGGCAGGTATCCTTACGGAAGACGACCTGAAAGATACCAATGATTTCCTGATCAAGCAGTAAAAATGGGCGCGCAAAGCTCCGTACTTTTCAAAGCGCGCGATTATTTACACCCCCGATTCTGGCCGTTGTGGTGCACTTTCGCAGCCTTGCGCCTGGTCACTCTGCTGCCTTATCGCAGCGCGACAGGTATCGGCCGTCTGCTGGGGCGATTGCTGTTGCTGCTGTCCGGATCACGGCAGAAAATCGTCGATACCAACCTCGCCCGCTGTTTTCCTGATAAATCTCTCGAAGAAAGAAACCGCATCAAGTCTGAATGCTATCGCAACCTGGGTGTATCGCTGGTTGAAATGGCCATGTGCTGGTGGTGGAGCGCGCACAAGCTTAAGTCGTTGGTCGAAATCCGGGGGCGTGAACACCTCGACGCAGTACTGGCGAGCGGACGCGGTGCCATCCTGCTGACAGGGCATTACACCAGCCTCGAAATCGGTGGCCGACTGCTGACCCTGTTCATGCCCCTGCAAGGTCTGTATCGCACCCAGCGCAACGCGATGTTCGACAGCTATCTCTACACGCGTCGCCATAGTTACCTGGTTGATATAGTCTCGAGCAAAAACACTCGCCAGTTCATCAGAGGCATTCGCAATCAGGTTCCCACCTGGTACGCTCCCGATCAGGATTTTACCCGCGAACGCAATGTCTTCGCCCCCTTCATGGGGATTGAGGCGGCAACCATTTCGGCTAGCTCGCGCATGGCGCAGGCAGCCAATGCCGCGATGCTACCGTATTACCCTGAACGCAAACAGGATGGTACGGGATACCTCCTGCACATCGGCGCCCCGCTTGAGGATTTCCCCAGCGGCGATGAAATCAGAGACGCAACTGCCATTAACAGGTCAATCGAAAACTGGGTCCGCATTTTTCCCGAGAACTACATGTGGATACAAAAGCGCTTTAAAACCCGCCCACCCGGTGAGGCTCCTTTTTATGAATGAGCAGCTGTGAACAAACGCAGATGAACGCCACTGCCCCGGGTCTCGCCTATCGTCTGCTGGCACTGCTGCTTTACCCGTTGTGGATGATTCACGCATTACAGCACGGGCGCAGGTACGCACTAGGTTGTTACCGCTCGATGCGAATGTCGCGCGACAGGACAGATCACGACGGGCCAGATCACGACAAGCTCGACCAGGACCCGCGTATCTGGGTGCACGCTGCTTCGGTAGGAGAAGTTCGCGCCATCACTCCGTTGGTACATGCGCTGATGGACGGTGGTCACAAGGTCCTGTTCACCAGCTTTACCGCCAGCGGTTTGCAGGCCATACAACGCGACTTTGCTGATTCTGTGCGCAGCACCGTCATTCCCATCGATTGTTACTGGCACTGCCGCCGATTCTTTACGCGTAACAACATCAAGCTCGGCTTGATCATGGAAACCGAGCTCTGGCCCGAGCTGCTCTACCAGGCGCGGCATCACGATGTCGGACTGCTGCTGGTTAACGCGCGTTTATCCGCCAGGTCCCTCGAGGCCAACAGATTCGTGCGCGCCCTGCTCGCTCATACACTCGAATACTTCTCGGAAATCCTTACCCGCAGTCGTGCAGATCAGCAAGCGCTACAAAGCCTCGGCGCCAGCCCCGCACGCATTCGCATACTGGGTAACCTGAAAGCACAGCGCCAGACCCCGACCAACCCGGTGCGCCTGGTCGATCGCGAATACCTGCTGCTGGCTTCCAGTCATGCTGGCGAGGAACTGGCCTTCCTCGCCAGCCGGCCCGCTGCAGCGCAGTCGAGATTGCTGGTCATCGCTCCCCGACATCCTGCTCGCAGCCGGGCCATTCAGGCCGAAATCGACGGTCTCGGTTTACGCTACGCAGTGCGCAGTCAGTCACAACCGGTGACGGCAGAAACCGAAGTTTACCTGGCTGATACGCTGGGTGAATTAAGCCAGCTAATGGCTCATGCCGAAGTCGTCATCATGGGTGGGTCGTTTGATGATACCGGCGGACACAATCTGATTGAGCCAGCCAGTCTCGGTTGCGCGATAATTACCGGGCCTTCGGACAGTAATATCGACGCCGATATTAAACTGCTCGGCGCCGGTCAGGGCATAATCCAGATCAAGACTATCGACGCCTGTTGGAGCGCCATCATGGGCTTGCTGGAGCAGCCTGAACGCGCGCAGGCGCTGGCAAAGGAAGCACAGGCCAGGCTGGCGCGCCAGCCCGACATCCTGCAGGTTTACCTGGACGCGATCGCGCACCATCTACCGGAGCCCTCTGGCTAAGTCGCATTGAGTTTGCTCCGTACCAGCTTTACGGCCAGCGTCGTCACCAGTTAAAGGGACACTGCAGCTCGCATCCCGAGCCCGGGTAATGCACGCATTTCCCGCCAGGCGCAGACACAGACAGCCGACACGACAATCGCGGAATAAAGATGCTACTCGTTAGCGCTGTCAGGACTGATAGGCATCCATCAGCACCTGCCAGTCGTCATCGTCGTAATGCAGGTGTTGATTTTTATGGCGCTTTTCAATCGACCGCTGAAAGCGGTGCAGCGGCTGCCATTGCCAGTCATCAAGCCCGGTCATGATACGCGCCTTGTCAAAATCGACCAGGTAAAGACGGTCACTGGAATCGATTAGTATGTTGTCAGAGGTAAGATCCGCGTGGTGGATGCCCGCGACGTGCATTTGCTTGATCAGCAGCCCCAGATTTCGCCAGCATTCCCGCGACAGTGTCTGACGCTGCAAGCGCTGCGTCATCATCTCGGTATCGTCGAGGAAGAAGGTGATTAACGCGGCGCGATACAGCAGCCCGCTACGGCAGGTGCAGGCGGCAACCGGTTCCGGCACCGGCAGACCGGCCTCACGGGCGCGGATCAGCACATCCCATTCACGCCAGGGGCGTGACCTCGACTGACCCAGCCACAGATACTGGTCGCTGAACAGGCTGCCGGCAATGCCACCACGATGATAGCGGCGCAACACCGCCCTATGGCCGTCGAGGTCGATCATACAGCTACCGCCGCGACCACCGATAGTGGCCTTGAAACCTTCCTTGTGCTGCCAGTAACGAGGGTCGAAATGTGCATCCTCGAACTGCCAGGCAAGACCCGACTGCTGGCGAATCTGGCACTTTCCTGGCGCTGATGGCGATGTCATGCTAGTGCTCTTTCAAGGTGATATAACGGGTTCAGAGCACTAACCGAACTCGGCCAGCGGAACCTGTGCCTGTCGGGCATGATTAGCTAACATCGTTGCATCCACGGACAGGGCATCGACACTGACCCGAGTGATGCTGGAGGCGCTAATATTCGAATCGCAGGAGATGATCTTGTGATAATGCGGGGTATATCCAATCCATTGACTGGAATCAGGGTTGATCTGCTGTTCCCACAATACCTCCACCTCGCTGCCGATGTGGCGCGCCAGCTCGCGCTGCTTGAGCTCGGCCGCCAGGGCGTGCATCTCCCGGCTACGCGCTTTTTTTATCGCGCCGCCCAACTGTTCCGGCAGCCGCGCAGCCTTGGTACCTGAGCGTGCCGAAAATGGGAAGATATGCATGTGTCCAAAACCGACACTGGCAACGAAATCCATGGTCTGACGCCATTCATCATCCGTCTCACCCGGAAATCCGGTAATCAGGTCTGTGGTCACATTAAACAACGGAACTGCGCTGCGCGCCTGTTCCACAAGACGTGCAAACTCAGCCGTCTTGCAGCGTCTTGCCATGCGTCGCAATACGGTATCGCAACCACTCTGGATCGGCAGATGCATGTGCGGCAACAAACGCGGATTCTCGAAAAGCTCGAAAAAATTCGACTCCAGATCCCAGGGTTCAACCGAAGCCAGGCGAATACGCGGCATATCGGTATACGCGAGAATCTGCCGCAGCAAGCGGTAAAGGCTGGAATCGATATCACTACCATAACCACCGACGTGGACGCCGGTTAACGCCACCTCCTGGATTCCCTGCTGATGCAGGCGATTGATTTCCGCGAGAATATCCGTCTCGCTGCGGCTGCGCTCATCACCACGCGCAATGGTTACAATGCAATAGGTACAGCGGTAGCGGCACCCGTCCTGGATCTTGACGAAACCGCGATGCCGACCACGCACCAACAATGCGTTAGGCGACTCAACAAGCGCTCCGGATACGCTATCGCCGTCTTCACCGACCAGTTGCAGTGCCTGCTCGACCAGTTGCTCCTTGTGCTGGTTATCGACCACCAGGTCGACGCCCAGGCTGGATCTTACGGCCTCGGGATTGAGACTGGCGTGACAACCGGTGACCACCAGGCTAGCCGTCGGGTTACGGCGCTGCAGTCGCGCGATTTGCTGACGCGATTTACGATCAGCCTGTGCGGTCACCGCGCAGGAGTTGAACACCACGACATCGGCTTCCTCCGCGTCGGCAGTGACCTGATGTCCGCGTTGCATGAATTGATTGGCCCAGGTTTCCAGCTCGGCTTCGTTCAGCCGGCATCCGAGCGCCTGGAAATTGATGTACATGTTGATCGCCGTGGCAAAATTTGGCGGATTCTACCAAGAAATCAGGAACTACCGCGGAATTTTTACTGCTTTAGCAGTTGCAGCCGCTTTTCGCGCGCCTTGGAAATAGTCGTGGGGTCTGCATCACTCGAAGCCAATACCTGATCATAGAGGCGGATAGACTGTTGAGTGTTGCCATTCAAGCGGTGGAACTCGGCCTCAGCCATCAATTGCAAGGCCGGCTTACGCAGCGATTTATAGATTTCAGACAGAACAAAATAAACCTCCTGCTCGCGCGGATACTCAAATTCGAGGCGTCTTGCGATATCAAGCGCAGCCTGCGAACGGCCACTGCGATTCAGCAGGCGCAGCAACCCCATCGATAATACGTAATCGTCCGGAAAAATATCCAGCAGGTGCCGATACACCTCTTCCGCTTCTGTATCTCGACCCAGATGTTCGAGATTTTCTGCATAGGCTACGCCGTACCAGACATTCTCGTTATTCGAGCGATACAGAGTCTCGAGCATTGCGTCGGCCTGTTGATAGGCGCGCGCCTTGATGGCCGCCAGTGCCCGCAGGTATTGGCTTCCCTGGTTCGCCATCTGTGAACTGCTGACATAAATAAGGTAATCCTTGAAGAGCGCATAATGATCGACCTGGTCTCCGCTCCCGGGCTTGTTCTTGACCCGTGCAATAGACTCGGCAATACGGTTACTGCCGACCGGATGCGTGCGCAGGTACTCGATATCACCGAATTCGCTGCTGCCTGAAAGCCTGGTCATGATGGTAAAAAACTCGACCATTCCATTGGTGTCGAAGTTCGCGTCATACATTAATTCAATGCCGAGGCGATCCGCCTCGTATTCATTCTCACGCGTAAAGTTGACCATCGCCTGCTGACCCGCCGCAGCGCCCCCAAACAATACCGCCGAGCCTACCTGTGAATCGACAGACCCAAGCAACAGGCCTGCGAGCATGGTCAGGATAGTTGCAGTATTCACTTCGCCGCTCTTTCTCATCTGGTCGAGTCCATGCATCAATCGCACGTGGGCAATTTCATGGGCCATTACCGAGGCCAGTTGATGCTGGGTTTGTGCATGGGCTATCAAACCGCGATTGACGCCGATGTACCCACCGGGCAGGGCGAACGCGTTCACCGAATCGTCGCGCATGATGAAAAAACGGTAATCTCGCAGGCGCATATCGAGCCCGGCCAGCAGTCGATGACCGAGTTCGTTGATGTAGCGATCCAGTATCGGATTGGTTTCGACCAGCCCCACGGCGAGTAACCTGTCGTACACCGATGCCCCCAGGCGCGTCTCACGCTCGATGTTAAAGGCAGAATTTTCACCCAGGCTCGGAAGTTCCGATGCGGCCGGGGCAAGACCGGTGGCCAAAGCCAGCACCAGAGCGATTACCGAGCGCAACCATAGACGCAGGTGGCTGGGGTGGCAGAATCGGAGGAACATGTGAGGTGGTTCGATTGGAAATAACGCCATATTAGAATAGTATCGACCCGGCAGTACAGTTTTCGTTCCTTGCGCCTGGGTGAAATGTCGAGAATAAAGGAAATAAGCGTTGCCGACCTGGCACGCATGTTAGTTAATCAGGACCACTTCGAGCTGGTCGATATTCGCACGCCGGTAGAGATTGCGCGCGGCGTCCTGCCCAATGCGAAATCACTATCCATGCATCTTGTGCCCCTCAAACTAGGTTTTTTCTCGGCATCACCAAGACAGATCGTGATCTACTGTCGTACCGGCAGCCGCTCCGCCCAGGTCTGCCGCTTTTTAAACGAGCAGGGTATCAATAACGTAATCAGTCTGCGCGGCGGCGTTGTTCGCTGGGCCGCCGAAGGCCACCTGATGGACATAGAACCGCAGGAAATAATCGATTGAGCGCACTCGCTTGCGTTTTCATAGACGCTGGCATATAACAGCAACCTGCCGCAACTACCCAATGACAGAAGGAGATTTCTGATGGCTGATTTCGACCGTGAACTGGATGCGTCCGGACTCAATTGTCCGCTACCGATTCTACGTGCCAAAAAATCACTTGCCGACATGGAACGTGGCCAGGTGCTGAAAGTTATTTCTACCGACCAGGGTTCTGTCAAAGATTTCGAGGCCTTCTCCAAACAAACCCGTAATCCGCTGTTATCTTCTGGCGAACAGGGCGGTAAATTTGTATTTTTTATCCAGAAAACCTGAACTATTCGGTTAAGGTCAAATTGGTCAGCAGCAAACCGCCGAGTCGCGTTATTATCGGCATTTGTGGCATTTCGTGCACGGCAAGCCGGAAATTGCCGGTTTATTGAGATTATCCTCACTAATTCCAGGCCGTTACTAGTGCATTTGTAATTTAACCATAATAAAATTTACGGTTCGGCGCGGGTAAACGCGCCGTCTGGTTTTTGGTGTGTGTCAACAAGCTCGTGTAAACAGGATATTAGAGGTTAGCGTGGAATTATCGGGTTCTGAAATAATAATTCAGTTTTTGAAGGACGAGGGCGTCAAGCATCTGTTCGGTTACCCGGGTGGTGCCGTACTGCATATCTATGACGCATTACAGAAACAGGATGACGTGATGCACATACTGGTGCGCCACGAACAGGGCGCAACCCACGCGGCAGACGGCTATGCCCGTGCTACCGGCAAACCAGGTGTCTGCCTGGTCACTTCCGGACCGGGAGCCACGAATGCGGTAACCGGAATCGCGACCGCGTACATGGATTCGATTCCGCTGGTGGTGATCACCGGCCAGGTTCCAAGCCACGCTATCGGCAGCGATGCCTTTCAGGAAGTGGATGCGGTTGGCGTCACGCGCCCCTGCGTCAAGCATAATTTCCTGGTCAAGGATCTAAACAAGCTGGCCGAAACCCTGAAAAAAGCTTTTTATGTTGCGACCACCGGCCGACCAGGACCAGTCGTTGTCGATATCCCCAAAGATATCACCGCACCGCATATCAAGATTCCCTACGTCTATCCGAAAAAGATCGAGATGCGCTCGTACAATCCCACGTCCAAAGGGCATCCGCGCCAGATCAAGCGCGCGGTCGACCTGCTGCTCTCGGCCAAGCGCCCGATGATTTATTCAGGTGGTGGCGTCATCATGGGAGAGGCCTCCGCAGAACTGCGCCAGTTCGTGCGCAAACTCGGTTACCCGATCACGCAAACCCTGATGGGTCTTGGTGCTTTTCCAGGCACCGATCCACAGTTCATCGGCATGCTGGGTATGCACGGCACTTATGAAGCCAACATGGCGATGCACGAATGCGATGTACTTTTTTGTATCGGCGCTCGCTTCGATGACCGGATTACCGGTGTCATCAGCAAGTTCTGTCCCTATGCCCAGATTATTCACGTCGATGTCGACCCCGCTTCAATTTCCAAAACCGTTATTGCCGATGTGCCAATCGTGGGGGAGGCCAAACAGGTTCTGACCGAGATGCTCAAGGCGCTGGACAACAAAGCGAAAGAGATCGATAGCAAGGCACTCGAAGCCTGGTGGAAAACAATTGCGGCCTGGCAATCACAGGACAGCTTTGCCTATGACAGGAACAGCGAGCTGATTCAGCCCCAGGCTGCCGTCGAAGAGCTTTACCGGGTCACCAATGGCGATGCCTATATCACTTCCGATGTCGGCCAGCACCAGATGTTTGCCGCCCAGTTCTATCCCTTTGACGAGCCGCGCCGCTGGATCAACTCCGGAGGCCTCGGCACCATGGGATTCGGCCTGCCCGCGGCGATGGGTGTCAAGCTGGCCTTCCCCGATAAAGATGTGGCCTGCATTACCGGCGAAGGCAGCATCCAGATGTGTATCCAGGAGTTGTCCACCTGCCTGCAGTACGACACCCCGGTAAAGATCATCAATCTCAACAATCGCTACCTCGGCATGGTGCGCCAGTGGCAGGAGTTTTTCTACGAGAAACGCTATTCCCACGTGTACATGGACTCGCTACCCGATTTTGTCAAACTGGCTGAGGCCTATGGCCACGTCGGCATACAGGTTGATAAGCCGGCCGATTTGCACGACGCCATGAAGGAAGCATTCAGGCTCAAGGATCGCACCGTTTTTCTCGATATCATTACCGATCAGCAAGCCAATGTGTACCCGATGATTTCGGCGGGCAAAGCGCATAATGAAATGGATATTTCACCGTTACAGCAACAGAAGCAGGCTTCGCTGAAGGCCAAGGGGGAACTGGTCTAATGCGACATATCGTCTCCCTGCTGGTCGAAAACGAATCCGGCGCACTGTCCCGCATATCCGGGCTGTTCTCGGCGCGTGGCTACAACATCGAATCACTGACTGTAGCCACCACCGAAGATCCCACCCTGTCGCGTATGACCATCATTACCACCGGATCGGATCGCATCATCGAACAGATCACCAAGCAGTTGAACAAGCTGGTTGATGTGGTCAAGCTGCAGGATGTGACCGAGGGTAACTTCATCGAGCGCGAGATGATGTTCGTCAAGGTGAAGGCTGAGGGCGAATCACAGCGGGCTGAAGTTCATCGCCTTTCCGATATCTTTCGCGCGCGCGTCATCGACGTTACCGACACCACTTTCTGCATCGAGTTGACGGGATCGGGTGACAAGCTCGAGGCCTACATTCGGGCAATGCACGAAAACAACATAATCGAGGTCGTTCGTTCGGGATCGATGGCAATACTGCGCGGCGAGAAAGCCCTGACGCTTTAGATTCCGGTTTTCGCCATTCCAACCAGGATATTTATTTTTTAAACACTAACCCACGCTTTACGAGACAGTTATGAACATTTATTACGATAAGGATTGTGATTTATCCATTATTCAGGGCAAGAAAGTAACCATCGTCGGTTACGGTTCGCAGGGGCATGCACATGCCAATAACCTTAAAGATTCAGGCGTCGATGTCACCGTGGCGCTGCGCGCCGGTTCTCCCTCAGCGGCCAAGGCTGAAGCCGCAGGCCTGACGGTTAAAAATACAACTGACGCCATTCGTGACGCCGATGTAGTCATGATTCTGACGCCGGATGAGTTTCAGCACGACCTGTATGAAAATGAAATCGAGCCGAACATCAAGCAGGGCGCAGCCATGGCCTTTGCCCATGGCTTCGCCATTCACTACAACCAGGTTGTGCCGCGCCCGGACCTTGACGTCATCATGATTGCTCCCAAGGCACCCGGACACACCGTGCGTTCTGAATTCGTCAAGGGTGGTGGCATACCCGACCTGATCGCAATCCAGCAGGATGCATCCGGTATGGCCAAAGATCTGGCACTGTCCTATGCAGCCGGTATTGGCGGCGGGCGTACCGCGATTATCGAAACCACTTTTCGTGACGAAACTGAAACCGACCTGTTTGGCGAGCAAAGCGTACTCTGCGGTGGCACCATCGAACTGGTCAAGGCGGGTTTCGAAACTCTGGTCGAAGCCGGTTATGCACCTGAACTTGCCTATTTCGAATGTTTGCATGAACTCAAATTGATCGTCGACCTGATCCATGAAGGCGGTATCGCCAACATGAATTACTCGATCTCGAACAATGCCGAATTCGGCGAGTACACCACCGGTAACAAGATCATTAACGAAGAGAGTCGCTGGGCCATGAAGGAATGTCTCGAAAACATTCAAAATGGTAATTACGCGAAGAGCTTCATCTCCGAGGGACAATCGAATTACCCGTCGATGACCGCATGGCGACGTAACAACGCGGCTCATGAAATCGAGCAGGTCGGTGAACGCCTGCGTGCGATGATGCCCTGGTTGAGTGCCAATGCCCTGGTTGACAAATCAGTCAACTAGACGCGGGCCAGTCGGTCAGCTTGCTAGACGGCTAGTTTGATCATTGAAGTAGCACCGGCGCAGCAACGGTCGATACTGATGGAAGACACGAATGGACGATAGCAATCCAAAAGAAACGCGTAAGAATATGCCGCGAGGCATATTCCTGTTGCCCAATCTGTTTACCACCGGTGCGCTCTTTGCCGGGTTCTACGCCATCATCGCGGCCATGAACGGCCGCTTTGAAATCGCCGCCACGGCGATTTTCATTGCTTTTCTGCTGGACGGGCTGGATGGTCGGGTAGCGCGCCTGACTAATACTCAGTCGGCATTCGGTGCTGAATTCGACAGTCTTTCCGACATGGTTTCTTTCGGCGTTGCTCCAGCACTTATCGTTTATATGTGGTCGTTGGCATACCTGCGCGACGTATCTAACTTCATGGGTAAACTGGGCTGGCTCGCAGCTTTTATCTACGCTACCGCTACCGCGCTGCGCCTGGCACGCTTCAATACCCAGGTGGGCACTGCCGACAAGCGCTATTTTCAGGGGCTGGCGAGCCCGGCGGCGGCGGCCGTAGTCATGGGAGCCGTCTGGTTCTGCGAAATTTACGACATCCAGGGTGTAGACGTAACCTACGGCGCGCTGGTCCTGACCCTTACCGCCGGCCTGCTGATGGTATCGAACTTTTCCTACTACAGTTTCAAGGATCTTGATCTGCGCGAAAAGGTTCCCTTTGTTGCGCTTCTTGCTGCCGTCCTTATTTTCGTGTTTCTATCCTTGCGGCCCGCCACCGTACTGTTTGCATTTTTTTTCCTCTATATGTTATCCGGGCCGGTCGTTTCACTGTTCCGCTGGAACCGGAAACGCATGCGTATGGCTGAATCCAACCGCGGATCGACGCCCGAAACCTGAAGTTTTTTGCTTGGCAAGCCAGGTGGACTTGGCTATATTTCGGCCTGTGCGATCCTGCCTCTGCGACGTTTCGTTAACGTCGACAGCCACCCCGATTCGCTGCCTGGATCAGGAACGCCACCCCTGTGGCACATTCTGCTGCCGCGACGAAGGCGTGAAAAATCTGGCGCGAGCCTTAGGTAAACCATAAAAGATTCTGCCAGGGTCTGGAGACACGAGACAACGATGAACAAAGAGAAACTGATCATTTTCGACACTACCTTGCGTGACGGTGAACAAAGCCCGGGTGCGTCGATGACCCGCGATGAAAAAATCCGTATCGCACGTGCCCTGGAATTGATGAAAGTCGACATCATCGAAGCTGGTTTTCCGATTGCCAGTGACGGTGACTTCGAATCAGTCAGGGCTGTCGCCAAAATCATCAAGGACAGTACTGTTTGCGCGCTGGCACGCGCCAAGCAGGTAGACATCGATCGCGCCGGTGAAGCAATCAAGCCGGCGACTTCCGGTCGCATTCACACTTTCCTCGCGACCTCGCCGATTCACATGCAGCAGAAATTGCGCATGTCACCCGACCAGGTGGTTGAGGCCGCGGTAGCCGCGGTACGTATGGCGCGCCAGTATACCGATAACATCGAGTTCTCGCCCGAAGATGCGGGTCGCTCGGAACCTGATTTTCTGTGTCGCGTGATTGAAGCGGTGATCGCGGAAGGTGCTACTACCATAAATATCCCTGATACGGTCGGCTACAACCTGCCCCACCAGTTCGGCAACCTCATCCGCGACCTGATCGAACGCATTCCCAACTCGGACAAGGCTGTCTTCTCCGTGCATTGCCACAATGACCTTGGCCTCGCAGTCGGCAACTCGCTGTCGGCAGTATTAAACGGTGCACGCCAGGTCGAGTGCACGATTAACGGTCTCGGTGAACGTGCAGGCAACGCATCGCTTGAAGAAATTGTCATGGCCGTGCGCACCCGCCAGGATGTCTTCGGTTGTGATAGCGGCCTCGACACCACGCAGATCATGAATTGCTCCAAACTGGTATCGGGGATTACTGGTTTCAGTGTGCAACCCAACAAGGCAATCGTCGGTGCGAATGCCTTTGCGCACGAATCCGGCATCCACCAGGATGGTGTGCTGAAATCACGAGACACCTACGAAATCATGCGCGCCCAGGACGTCGGCTGGAGCACCAACAAACTGGTTCTCGGCAAGCATTCGGGACGCAACGCCTTTAAATCACGCATGTCGGAGTTGAATTTCCAGTTCGATTCGGAAGAAGAGTTAAACGAAGTGTTCGCTCGTTTCAAAACCCTTGCAGACAAGAAGCATGATATCTTCGATGAGGATTTACTGGCCCTGGTCAACGAAGCCACCTTCGAGAATGAAAATGAAACCATCAAACTGGTGAGCCTGCGGGTATGCTGTGAAACCGGTGAAGTGCCAAGCGCTACCATGACGCTTAACATTGACGGCAACGAGCAACAGGCGGTAGCAAGCGGTGACGGTCCGGTCGACGCCTGCTTCAAGGCAATCGAAAAACTCACTTCTGTCGGGGTCGAATTACAACTCTACTCAGTCAATGCGATCACCACCGGCACGGACTCTCAGGGTGAAGTCACGGTCAGAGTGGAAAAAGATGGTCGGGTGGTCAACGGTCAGGGTGCGGATACCGATATCGTGATCGCCTCGGCCAAGTCCTACATCAATGCGCTGAACAAGGTTATCAATAGCGACGGTCGTACGCATCCACAACTCGGAAATGTATAAATCCCGATGCTAACTACCCGGCAACAGCATTGTTTACAGGGGATTGGTCTGCGACTGTGGCGCAATCGCAGTGCCAGCGAAACACAATCGCTATCACCATCGGCCAGCGAACCTGTTTTCGACGAGGTGGTGGATAGCAGGATAGCTGTCGCTCCGCCCGCAGCAGTCCACGAGTACGATCGAGCCCCTGCCCCCATTCCGGCCGCCGTTCCGAATGAAACCCCAGCACCCATAGCGCGGCGTGAAATCGACATTTCGACCCTCGATAACTGGGACGGCATCAATACAGCGATCCTGCAATGCGACGCCTGTGAACTGTCACAGAACTGTACCCAGAAGGTTCCCGGTGTCGGTAATCGTGAGGCAAGTCTGATGATTATCGGCGAGGGTCCCGGACACGACGAAGACCTTCGTGGCGAGCCCTTTGTCGGCCGTTCAGGACAATTACTTGATCGCATGCTGCAGGCTATCGGCATCGCCCGCGAAGAGGTTTTTATCACCAATATCGTCAAGTGCCGCCCGCCCAATAATCGCGACCCGAAAGTGGACGAGGCAAAGCAGTGCAGGGTTTACCTGGATGCCCAGATAAAACAGATTGCACCAAAGGTTATACTTTCGGTGGGCCGCGTCTCGGCACACAATCTACTCGGCAGTAATCTGCCGGTTGGCAAGTTGATTCAACAAATGCACCAACTGCCCGGCACAGATATACCCGTAAAAGTTACCTATCACCCCGCCTATCTGCTGCGCAGCCCGGCCGCCAAGGCCATCGCCTGGCAGGACATGAAACTGCTGCATCGTATGTTGCAATGAACGCAGCAGGATTACAGTTTCGTCGCATGACGCTGGACGACCTTGAACAGGTCATGAAAGTTGAACTCGACGTATATGAATTTCCCTGGACTGAGCGCATATTCAGTGATTGCATACGCGTGGGATATTACTGCTGGGTTGGCATGCAGCAGCAAAACACGATCGGTCATGCGGTTATCAGTGTCGTCGGTGATGAAAGCCACATGCTTAACCTGTCGATTGCACGTGCCCATCAGCGTAAGGGCTACGGTCGCCAGTTCGTCGAATTCCTGGTCAACGAGGCGCGCAAGCATAAGGCGCAAACCATGCTGCTCGAAGTGAGACCCAGCAATGCCGTGGCTATTAATTGCTATAATGGCGCGGGTTTTAACGAAATCGGTTGTCGTAAGGATTATTACCCGGCGGTCGATGGGCGCGAAGATGCGCTGTTGCTGGCAAGGCATATATCCCCGCCGACGGATGGGCCCGTCACAGACCAATCTTCATAACAGGTACTCCTAAATAATGTCAGACTTTGACGAAATGCGCCGGCGCCGCACCTTTGCGATTATTTCACATCCGGACGCAGGTAAGACCACGGTCACCGAGAAACTGTTGCTGTTCGGCAAGGCGATTCAAATGGCCGGCACGGTAAAAAGTCGCAAGGCGTCCCGGCACGCCACCTCCGACTGGATGGAACTGGAAAAACAACGCGGCATTTCTGTCACTTCGTCGGTCATGCAATTCCCCTATCGCGACTGTATCATCAACTTGCTGGATACCCCGGGGCATGAAGATTTTTCAGAAGACACTTACCGCACCCTGACCGCCGTGGATTCCGCGCTGATGGTCATCGACTGTGCCAAAGGTGTCGAGGAACGCACCATCAAACTCATGGATGTCTGCCGTTTGCGCGATACTCCGATCATTACCTTTATCAACAAACTCGATCGCGAGGGCCGCGATCCCATCGACCTGCTCGATGAGGTCGAATCGGTGCTTAAAATTCGCTGCGCCCCGATCACCTGGCCGATCGGCATGGGCAAAAGCCTTAAAGGCGTGTTCCATCTGCTCAATGATTCGGTCCACCTGTTCTCGGCCAGTGGCGCCGACAAAATCAGTTCCGGTGACGTTGTCCAGGGTCTCGACAACCCAAAGCTGGACGAATTGCTGGGCCCCCTGGCCGATGAGTTCCGCGAGGAAATCGAACTGGTCAGAGGCGCATCCGACGAGTTCGACCTCGACAGTTACCTCGCCGGCGAACTAAGCCCGGTATTCTTTGGCTCGGCCATCAATAACTTCGGCATGGCCGAGTTGCTGGATGCATTTAATGACTATGCCCCGGCACCGACAGCGCGTCCCAGCAAAACCCGCATGGTTCAGCCGGACGAAGAAAAACTGACCGGCTTCGTGTTTAAAATTCAGGCCAACATGGACAAACAGCACCGCGACCGCATTGCGTTCATGCGCATCTGTTCGGGCAAGTACCAGCGCGGTATGAAGGTTTTTCACGTACGTATCGGCAAGGATATGAAAATCCCCGATGCCCTGACCTTCTTCGCCGCCGATCGTGATCATGTCGAAGAAGCCTACACCGGGGATATTATCGGTATCCACAATCACGGCACCATTCGTATCGGTGACAGCTTCAGCCAGGGTGAACATCTCGCCTTCACCGGCATCCCGAATTTTGCGCCCGAGCTGTTCCGCCGTGCGCGCCTTAAAGACCCGCTTAAAATGAAGGCCCTGTTAAAAGGCCTGACACAACTCTGTGAGGAAGGTGCGACCCAACTGTTCAGACCACTTGCCAATAACGATCTGATCCTCGGTGCTGTCGGTGTCTTACAGTTCGACGTGGTCGCGCATCGACTGATGGACGAATATAGCGTTGATTGTCTGTTCGAGCCGGTCAACGTTAACACTGCGCGCTGGGTAACCAGCAAGGACAGCAGGAAACTGGAAGAGTTTAAAGTCAAGCAGCGTAGCAATCTGGCCCTCGACCACGCCGGCGATCTCGCCTACGTGGCGCCATCGCGGGTAAACCTGACCATGACAGAGGAACGCTGGCCAGACATCGAATTTCTCGCAACTCGCGAACATGGTGATTATGAATCCGATTAGGGTTGCCGCGATTGTCCTTTCCACTGCGCTACTCGCGCCCTTCATCGGTGGTTCGCAGGTCGTCGCCGACGGTGGTTTCGCTACTCGGGATCTGAACCCGTTGTTACAACCCATTTATCTTCCCACGCTAGCCACCTTCAACCCGGATAATGGCTGGAAGATCGACAACAGCTTCTACATTACCAACACTTTGCAGAAAGAGTCGAAAGGCGACGAGAGCCTGATGATCGACGTTGAAAACTATCGCTATGAACTGGGTTTGAGGTACCGCCGGGACCAGTGGCTCGCCCGCATCGACCTACCCTTCATCAGGAATTCGGGTGGCGGGCTTGATCGTCCGATTGATAACTGGCATCAGTTCTTTGGCCTGCCGGAAGGCGATCGCGACGAGTTTCCGAGCGATCAGATCGACATAAACTACTCTCGCAATGGTAGGCTGGAGTACGAACAGGACAGCTCCAGCAGCGGGCTTGGCGATATCGCGCTCGCCCTCGGATATCAGGCAAACACAAGGTTTGCCCTGTTTGCCGGAGTCGAGCTGCCGACCGGGAATGCCGACGACTATACCGGTAACGAAGCTATCGATACCGCGCTGTGGGTTACCTACCAGAACCGGGTCAATGCGGAGATTGGCACTTTTGGCCTGCTGGGCATCAGCTTTCCTGGTGATGATGGCAACCTCGAGGGTCTGATCGTCGATCAGATCTGGGTCGCCCAGCTGGGTCTCGACTATCGCTTTAAACCATCCATAGTGGGCACGCTGCAGTTCGACCTGCACTCCGAAAGCATCGAAGACAGCGAACTAGATGCTTTTGGCAATTCAATGCAGGTGCAACTCGGCCTCGGTTTCCTGCGCCTGATCGGCGAACACCGGCTCGACCTGTTTTTTTCCGAAGACATCCTCGTCGGCTCGGCGCCCGACATCAGTTTCGGCATGCGACTCAGCCGCTCCTACTGACCGCTGCCGCCGATCAATTCGGTTACTATCTGCGGGTCGTTTCCCAGGGTGCGATGCACCGGACAACGATCGGCAATTTCCAGCAGGCGTTGACGCTGCGCCTCATCAAGTTCTCCATGCAAGCTTATGCGCCGGGTTATGCGTTCGATACGGTGATCGCAATCAACGCAATCCTCGGCATGAACGCGCTCGTGCAGCAGGCGAACTTCGATATCCTCAAGCGGCAGCTTTTTAAGATTGGCATACATGCGCAGAGTCATCGAGGTGCAGGCACCCAGCGACATCAACAGTAGATCGTAAGGCGACGGCCCGAGGTCGGAGCCTCCGTACTTCAGCGGTTCATCCGCGCGCAAAAAATGCTGGTTGCTGTACATACCGCGCAGAAAAAGGTGATTCTGCTCGGTTATCAGCACTTCGCCATCGAGCAGATCGGCTTGCGGCAACGCCTGTTTCGCCTGTTCAGATTCGAGGTAGCGACTCGCCCAGGTTGCGATCATGCTGGCTACGTACTCAGCGTCAGCAGCCCTGCTCAATAAATGATCGGCGCCATCCAGCGAAATAAAGCTCCTCGGGTGCTTTGCAGCCTGGTAAATGCGTGACGCTTCATCGATCGAGACGACCTGGTCTATGGGTGAATGCATGACCAGCAGCGCGGCATCGAGCTGGCGAATTTCATCCGTATTAGAATAGTTGTCAATATCGTCGAGAAACTGCCGACGGATCGAGAATTCGCGCACACCCAATGTCACCACGGCTTCACCCTCGCGCGCGATCGTTGCAGACTGTTCCTTGAACAGCTGCCTGACGTGTTGCGCAGTAGCCGGTGCACCAATTGTCACCACGGCCTTGATCGAGTCCAGCTGCGATGCAGCCGCGAGCACCGCAGCACCACCCAGGCTGTGCCCGATCAGAATTTGTGGCGCCTGGTACTGAGCCTGCAAGGCACGCGCTGCCTGCACCAGATCATCGATATTGGAAGAAAAGTTACTATTGGAAAAATCACCATCGCTATTGCCGAGACCGGTAAAATCGAAACGCAACAGCGCGATGCCGCGTGCTGCCAGGGCGCGCGAGATGCGGGACGCGGCGGCGATATCCTTTCCACAGGTGAAACAGTGCGCGAACAGCCCGAAACCGGTGATTCCGGCATCATGTTCAGGCATTTCAAGCAGTCCCGCCAGGGCTTCACCATTCGCGTTGTTGAATTCAAATTTTATTTTTTTCATTATTGATGCTCTGGGGAGGTATCATTCTGTGACCCAGGCTGTCACCACAGGTTCACATTGAACAAGCAGTTTAACCGAGTTATGCGCTGGATCCTGTTTCTGTGGGTCAGGGTCGAGGTTTTCCCACAGCCGGACCCAGCCACCGGCATCGATCCGCTGCAACCCGTCCTCTACGTGCTTGCCGACCGCGGACTGAGCGACCTGCTGGTGTTAAACGAGCTGACCAGTAATAACGGCATGCCCGACCCGCTGGCGCGGGCCCCGCTGACCGCATTACGACGCTATCATCTGGTTTACAGCGTCGCATCCCGTAACCCGCTCACCGACTGGATTAAACGCCGTCGCAAACGCTCAACGATGCTGAGCGATTTTATTACCGCCTTTGCCGACAACCCCGACCTGCAACTGCAGATCGTTCCGGTTTCAGTATTCTGGGGGCGCCCGTTGGCACGCTACAAACACTGGCTGCAGGTCCTGTTCGCCGACACCTGGGCAATGGCCAGTCGCACCCGTCGATTCTTTACTATCCTGGTTCACGGGCGCAACACCCGACTTATTTTTTCACAGCCACTCGATTTTCGCGATCTGCTCGAACAAAGCGCATTTGACGAGCAACGGGTGCAGGAGCACCTGACAAGCCTGCTCCAACAACAGCGCGAGGCAACCTTCGGTCCACAAATCACCAGCCACAAGCAGCTTGCACAGGAAGTCATCGCGGATGAACTGGTGCAGCAACAATTGGCTGCAGAAACGGATAGCCATGCGCGGGCAGAACAACGGGCACTGAAGTATTGCCGGGAGATCTTCGCGGACTGCACGCAACTGACCATCGAAATCATGCTGCGTCTGTTGCGTATTTTCTGGAATCGTTTTTACCGCGGCATCCAGGTGCACAACGCTGAAGTTGTGCGCGAGATAGCACTGAGCCATCAACTCGTCTATGTGCCCTGCCATCGCAGCCATGTCGACTACCTGCTGCTGTCCTATGTCATCTACAATGAAAACCTCGCGATACCCTATATCGCCGCCGGCGATAATCTCAACATTCCCTTCATCGGACGCATTCTGCGCGGTGGTGGCGCGTTTTTCATGCGTCGCAGTTTTCGCGATAATCGACTTTACGGCGCTATCATGCGCGCCTATGTTTTACAGCTGGTGAAGCTCGGAGTGCCACTGGAATACTTTATCGAAGGCGGTCGCAGCCGCACCGGAAGAATGCTCAAGCCCCGCTTCGGCATGCTCGGCATGACCCTCGAGGCCTATATCAACACTCAGGCCCGACCGCTGGCTTTCGTCCCGGTTTATATCGGCTATGAAAAACTGCTCGAAGGTAACGCTTACCTCGGCGAACTTTATGGCGGCAAGAAGAAAAAGGAATCTACTGTTGGTGCACTTAGCGCGATCTTGCGGCTGAAGGGAGATTTTGGCAAGGTGAGCGCGAGTTTCGGCGAGCCCATTATCGCTGCTGATCTGCTGCGCCAGCATTGTCCTGACTGGGAAAACCGGGCAGCCGAAATCACGCAAAAGCCGGACTGGTATCAGCACAGCCTGCAATGCCTCGGTGCGAAAATCATGCAGGGCATCGGTCGTGCCTGCGTGGTTAACCCGGTCAATACTATCGCCACGGTTTTGCTTGCCACTCCCCGCCAGAGCATTGAGATTGAAGAATTGATCAACCAGGCAGAATTTCTTCACCGTTTGATTCGTGGCGCGAACTGCCTTGGCTCGATACACATCCAGTGCAGCATTGATCAGGCGCAGATCGAGCGCATCGCAAGTCAGAAAATCGTTCACCTGCGCCAGCATGAACTGGGCGATATCGTGTACCTGAAGCCGGAGGATTCGGTATTACTCAGCTATTACCGCAACAACAGCCTGCACAGCCTGGTTATTCCAGCACTAATTGCCTGCTGCTTTACCAACCTGCGTCGAGTTTCCCGCGCCAGCGTGCATCGCAAGATTGCCCTGCTCTACCCTTTCCTGAAATCCGAATTGCAACTGGAGTGGTCCGCCGCGAATCTCGAGGGGATCGTCGATGAGTTTATTGACTGCCTGATAAAGGAGGCCGTGCTGGAGCCAATGGGCAAAAATCTAAGGCGCCCAAGGCGCAGTCACCTTGCCTTCATTCAGCTCCTGCGACTCGCGCACATTGTGCAGCCGATTCTGGAACGCTACTACATGACTTTTATCCTGCTGTGGCAAACTTCCCCAACACCAATGGACGAGAGTCAGCTTGAGTATCGCTGTCACCTGCTGGCCCAAAAAATCTCGATGATCTACGGCATTAACTCGCCTGACTTTTTCGACCGCCTGTTATTTCGCGATTTCATCGACACCATGGTCAACAGCGAGTATCTGCTGCGCGACGATAAGCAACAACTCCGCTTCGCTCCGGGATTCGAATACATCAGTCTCGATCTGCGAAACCTGCTGAGCACCGAAGTTCGCAGCAGTATCCTGTCTATCGTCAAGAACGCGCCTCACCAGGACTGACCATGGCTCCTGTTAATCAGGGCCACATACCATGAAGCTGCTGCTTGCCGTCACATAGTTCAGCCTTGACGATATACATCCAGGCATCCCCGTGGTGGGTCGGGATTACAATTCGCTGGTAAAAATCCGGATACCATTCGAGCTCGTCCAGCGAACGGAACTGAGAGTCGTTGACGTGATAAATTTCACCGTGAATGGCGTGTTGACCGTCGACGCATACCGCGGGGTAGTCCTCGAAAACAAACATCGAGTAAATTGACTCAGTGCTGAATTGACCGACAAATTGAGCCTCCTGCAGGTAATGAAAATTCCGCTGTCCCCGTTTCAGAGTCCCGTAGACGAATACATTATGCAGCGATTTACTCCTCTGCGGATTCATGGTTTCTCGATAAACTGGCGTATCTTGCGACGCTGCTTTTTATCGGGTCGTCCTGTAGTCTGCGGACGCTGCATCATTGCAAGCTTGCGTTTCTCCGCCTCCGCCTGGCGCCGCAGGACACTACTCTCGGTCTCGCGATACAACAACTGAGCTGCGCTTGCTGACCCCCGACGCTCGCTAATGGCGGTAACGACAACTTCAAAAATTTCGTAACCTCGCCGGACCTCAAAACAATCGTCAATCTTGACCGCACGCGAGGGTTTCACCGACTGGCCACGCGCATGAACTTTGCCACCGTTCACCGCGGCGGTGGCAAGCGCTCGGGTTTTGAAGAAGCGTGCCGCCCACAACCACTTGTCGAGCCGGACATTCTCTACCGACACGCGAACAAAACCAACGGAACGGGTTCAGGCATGGTGCTTGCGTACGTATTTCATCACCCGGTCAGCCATCGAAAAGCCGCTCAATACCGCACCTTCAATTCGCGGGGCCGTACACCAGTCGCCACAGGCACCGATCGCCTTCGAGTCATCGAATAACGAGTCTTCGCTAATCGGGTTAATCGGTAATGCATGTTTCCAGCAATGCACCGAAGCAGATGCCGGTTTGTGTACTGCCAGATCAGTCGCCTCCCAGAAGGCGTCCAGCAAGGCATTCATCACGCGCCCACGAAAACTGGCGACGTATTGTTGCGACCACTCCGGTGTTGCATGCAAGACCCAGCAATCGTTGTCAGGTCGCTGTTCGCCATAGTGGTAACGCGAGATCCAGGACAAGGGTGAATCGAGCACAAAGGCGGCATCGTAGGGCAGACTAAGAGGGCGTTCAAAGGCGAACATGCCGCTCCAGCAAACTGTCATGTCGACATTGTCGGCAGCCCTACTTATATCTGCAACCGGCCGGCACAGTTCGACTGCCTGGTTCGCCGCCGTGGCTACGATCACGATATCGAACAAACCCTGGTAGTCACCCCGCTCATTGAACAGACGCCAACCACCGGACTCCTGGTGCTCCAGTTCGGTGATGTTTGTTGACGTCACCAGGTCACAGTGACGTGCAAGATTTTCCACGATTGTCACCATGTACGGCGCACCGACAAAACGCTGTGTCGACATGTCGCTATTGGTGATATGTCCTCTTTGTAGCTCGACTATCCAGCCGTCCCAGGGTCGAACAATACCTTCGCTCTGCCAGGCCGAGACGATGTTCCAGAAAAGGGGATTATTGACCGTGAAATATTGCGCGCCATGATTGAATTCATACTCACCAGCCTGAAATCGACCGACACGACCACCGGGAAACACATCTTTCTCGAAAATGC
>Ga0316191_10000575_pt1 | contig 24062 bp, 26 predicted proteins | sample Eddworburr2cm_MG_FD_204928 | JGI IMG/M metagenome (GOLD analysis project Ga0316191, IMG submission 204928) | Coastal sediment microbial communities from Maine, United States - Eddy worm burrow 2 cm | ecosystem: Environmental > Aquatic > Marine > Coastal > Sediment | place: USA: Maine... | reverse complement strand
TGAGCAATACAAGGCTGAAAATATAATAGTTCACAAGAACTTACCGTTTATGCAATAGATTTTATTTCTTTGTTATAGATGCTCAATAAGCTATCCATAGCGGTGGTCATCCCTGCCCTGAATGAAGAAAAGCAGCTGGGTGAGGTCATTGACGCCATCCCTGCATTTGCCGACCATATCATCGTGGTGGATGATGGATCGACCGACAAAACCGTGGAGGTGGCTGAAGGAAAGGGAGCCAAAGTCATTTCTCATAAAAGCAACAGGGGCGTGGGTGCTGCGCTGAGCACCGGAGTAAGAACCGTGCTCGGAATGGATGTGGATATCATGGTGAACATGGATGCAGACGGACAATTCGATCCGGCCGACATTGAGAAACTGGTTCAACCCATCCTGGACGGTCAGGCCGATTTTGTCACGGCTTCCAGGTTTATTGATAAAGCTTTCAGGCCCAAAATGCCAGTGGCCAAATACTGGGGCAATAAGTTTATGTCCAGGTTTATCAGCCGCCTTACCAGGCAAAAATTCTACGATGTATCGTGCGGCTTCCGCGCTTACAGCCGTGAGACCCTCCAGCGACTCAACCTCTTTGGAGAATTCACCTACACTCAGGAAACTTTCATTGACCTGGCCTTTAAACAGCTTGCCATTCACGAAGTACCTGTTCATGTAAGAGGAAGCCGGGAACATGGCAAATCGAGGGTGGCCTCCAACCTGTTCAGATATGCCTTTCAAACCCTGAATATCATCCTCCGGACCTTCAGGGACAACAAACCCTTCCGCCTCTTTGGCTCCATGAGTTTGATTGTGTTTCTCCTGGGATTGGGCTTCGCCATCTTTCTGGGTCAGCACTACCTGCGCACCGGTTTTTTTACCCCCCATAAATGGGCCGGATTTACAGCAGGCTTCTTTTTTGTGGTCTCCCTGCTTCTCCTTTTAATTGGATTTGTGCTGGACATGTTCGCCCGCATGAGAAGAAACCAGGAGGAAATTCTGTTCCAGCTGAAAAGAGACCGTGACAATGCCTAGTCCCGTTTTCATCCTTTCCACGGGGCGTACGGGGACGCAATTTTTCGAGGATTATTTCAACCAGACCTCCGATGCCATGTGCCGGCATGAGCCCTGGCCTTCCAGAAGGTTCAAATTCCTCTCTAACCTTTACCTCAACCAGAAAGTGAGCGCCCGGCGAGTGAGCAGGATCTACCAAAGGAGCCGAAAAAAACTTTTCAGGTCGCTGAAGGGCCGTAAGTATATAGAATCCTCCAATTTTATTTTCGGATGCATGGATCCGCTCAGAGAGCACTATGGAGAAGTGAAGATCATTCACCTGGTCAGACACCCGCTAAGCTATATCACCTCACACCTGGGAAAGGGATTCTGGAGGGGGCATAAACGTTTTTTTGCCAGATTCGTCCCATACTGGCTGGAAAAACTGCCTGTGAAAGATCGCTCAGATCCCATTGAGCTGTTGGCGGCCAGGTGGAACTATGTAAACAGACATATCGGCTCCTATGCAGATGGTCATCCCTATCTAAGGATCCGCTTCGAGGATCTTTTTTCTAAAGACTCAACTACTGCCTCCGCTACGCTGAACCAGATCAGGGAATTTTGCAGACTTCCTCCCCTGATTCCTTCAGAAAATGAAGGCTGGCTCGGGCAAGCCAAAAATGCATCCCGGCGTAAAAATGTTCTCCTTGAAGAGAAGGAGTCTTACATCCTGGAGACCTGCTCGGACCTGATGAAAGAATATAACTACACCAGCCTGCGTTCATGAAGAACTGGTTCAGGTACATATTTTATGCTTCCCTGATATTCCTGGCAATCGCTCTGGTAAAAGCCGATTACCTGGTCATTCCCTCGATCTATGATCCGCTGAAGCTGACTCTCTCCCTTTTGTTCCTTTTTGCGGGCTTCCTTCTAAATGCCCTAAGCTGGTCCAGAATACTGAGACATACCCCCTACCAGGTTCGCGACCGCGAAGGCATTGCTTCTCACGGACTGGCCATATTTGGCAAGTATATTCCGGGCAAATTCTGGGTCATTATGGGCAGGGCCGAATACCTGGCCCTACGCTCAGGACACTCCCGCAAGGATCTGGCCAGCCTTTCCCTGGATGCCCAGTTCATTGCTTTGTGGTCAGCTCTTTTGCTGGGCACCATTGGAATGATCTTCGTGGGGAGCAAACTCTACGGGATTGGAGTGCTTATTTTGTTTGTTTTACTAAGCCTTGTGATCTTCACCCCTCTCTTTCACCGCCTAGCTGAGTGGCTTCTGTCCAGAATATTCCGCCGAAAGGTGATGGTCCCCCGGCTCCCCCTGAAAAAAGTGATCAGAGGCATGGTATGGTATCTGATGAGCTGGCTTACCTGGAGCGCGGCATTCTGGTTAATGGCAGCCAGTCTGGTGCCTGATCCGCTTCCTCTAAGTATTGCCTTTGCCTTTGCTCTGGGTGGATCCATAGGCATCCTATCGATTTTTGCACCCGGGGGACTAGGGGTCAGGGAGGGAGTCCTTACCGCCTACCTTAGTCTGGCCGGATTGGCCGTTCAGGATGCCGCCACCATTGCGGTGGCCAGCCGTCTCTGGTTCCTGGCAGGGGAAGCATTTATTTTCCTTGTGGCCCTGATACTCGACCGCTCGGGCGATTAATTGGTCTTGCGGTAGTACATCCTTTCCAGGACCAGGTTCATGGCTGTATCCACTGGCTGGCCCTCTCGCTCAGCATAACGGCCAATCTGGCGCTGAAGCTTTGGATCGGTGGCAATTTCCTCCCCGATTTTTTCCAGTGCTTCCATTTTATCCATGCTGGCCCATTCCTCTTTATCCTCACCAGTGGAATAGCTGACATAAATGCCCAGACGTGCCAGGTTAAAATCGGGCACTTCGAGCATCTCCCAGGACTTTTCCGTGGGTCTCACCTTTAAAAAGTTTTCCTTATAGGAACGGAATGTGGTCGCCGAATAATGGATAGCCTGGGTGCTGAATTGCCGGATCTGGAATAACTGGTAGGCCGACAGGATCAGGATCAGGGCCGTAATTCCTCTAAAGGCCCATTGCCGCTTCTTCAATCGCAGATGATTGAGCAGGAAGGCCATGGGGATGGCCAGCAGGGGGTACATGGAAATATAGGGCCGGAGACCCCATCCCCCTCCAAACCACCAACACCACCAGGAACTCTGCACATAGATCATGACCATGACATAGATGGCCATTGCCAGGAACCAGGGTCGGGCCAATTTGCGCAGGTAGATAATGCCAGCCAGAGCAAAAATCATGACCGGGGTATAGATGAGCCAGCCCTTTCTGAAGCTGAAAAGACTTTCCAGGATGTGGGGGTGGGCAAAATAGAAAGTGGCACCCTTTTCTGCGTAGGTGAAAAAAAGGTAATGGCCTGTCACTGCTTTCCAATAGAGGAACTGTGGGATCCAGGGAAGAAAAAATCCCAGCAGCATGATCAGGACCAGGTACCATCGCTGCAAATAAAACAGAATCCTGTCTGTAAAAGTACGCCAGCTGCTTACCCCATAGAGGAAGAGGAAGAGAAGAAGCAGGATGTTGGAAGGCCTGACCAGGGCGATAAATCCGAAGAGAAAGCCGATCCCCAGGGTTTTTTGCCAGGTGGGATTTTTATAATAAGGGATGACCAGGGTTAGAAAAAGGGTGATCAGAAAGAAATTGTGGCTGTGAGGCATAGCCGCTTCCTTGGAGGCATAATGAAACAGATTCGTCCCCAAACCAATGGCAATCAGAACAATGGCCGTAAGCACCGGATCAAAATATTTCAGAAGCAGCCTACGCAGCAGGATCAGACCCATGAAGGCGTAGAACAAACCGCTGATGGTCAGCATAAGCTGGTATATGTTGGAGAATCCGTCGGCCTCCTGCCCCAGAAGCGGAGCGAGCAAATGGGCCACAAAAAAGAAGGGAGCGTACATAAAGGAAAGTCCCATGGAGGTAACCACCAGTCGATTGCCGTTCTCGAGCTTTTCGTACCAGAATTTATTATTGTTCTTAAACTTCCCGTCACCGATAAAACCCAGTGTCACATCGCCATAAATCACGGTGGCAGGAAGATAGCTATAGTAGGAGATTACATCCCACTGGATCACCCCTCTGTTTCCATCCTCATTTCTCCTCCACTCCTGGAAAAAGAAGATAGCCCCTATGGCTAATCCAAGGAAAAGAAATAAGGAGATCCCGGGAAGATTATTTACTGCAAAGATTCTCTTGAGCATGGCCAAATATAACAAATATTGAAGGTATCAGAACTGGAAGTAGATAAAGGGCTGCAGGTCGGAGGACCAGGCCTGGTAGATGACAAAGACCACCCCCACGGTAATCAGCACCTTGGCCCAGAGGGGGGTATCAATAAAGCCATTGAGCAGGCGGAGCTTCCATCGTTCCGGTACCCAGTGGGTGAAGTAGCCCAGGCTCATCACTAAGAATACCAGGCGATAGCTCCACAATACCTCAGGGATGATACGGAAATTGAAATCATGAAGCACCTGGTGAATCAACTGCCTGGACTTCTCCATGGATTCGGAACGAAACCAGATCCTGGTAAAGGTGATAAAAAGGAAGGTATTAAAGATCTTCCAGAAGCGTACCCCCGGGTGTTTACTTTTTTCGTAGGGTGAGACCTTCCTCCACATTTTGTAGACCACCAGTCCCAATCCGTTGAGTCCGCCCCATATCACAAACTGCCAGCTGGCCCCGTGCCACAGTCCCCCAAGCAGCATGGTGATCATCAGGTTCACATCGGTCATAATCCTGCCCTTCCGGTTTCCCCCCAGGGGAATGTAGAGGTAATCTTTCAACCAGGTGGAGAGGGAGATGTGCCATCGCTTCCAGAAGTTGCCCACACTGGTGGCTTTATAAGGCGAATTGAAGTTCTTGGGAAGCCTGAAGCCCAGCAGCAGGGCCACACCTATGGCGATGTCGGTGTAGCCCGAAAAATCCACATAGACCTGGAGGGAGTAGCCAAAGAGAGCCGTGAGGTTTTCAAAACCGGAAAATCCGATGGGATTGGCAAAGACCCGGTCCACAAAATTAAGGGCGATGTAGTCGCCGATAAACATTTTCTTAAATAATCCTTTCAGGATCAGGAAGAGGGCAAATCCAAATTCCTGCATGGTGAGGCTGTAGCGTTTATAGAGCTGGGGGATAAACTCTGAGGCCCGGACTATGGGCCCTGCCACCAGCTGAGGGAAAAAGCTCACATAGAATCCAAAGTCAAGAATGTGTTTGACGGGGTCCACCTTCCCCCGGTAGATGTCGACTGTATAAGAGATGGTCTGGAAGGTATAGAAGGAAATCCCCACGGGAAGCAGGATGGCACTTACCTCAAAGTGGGATCCTGTAAGCCGGTTGGAAAAGAGTCCCAGGTGGTTGATCACTTCCAGATCGAGGTTAAAGAGGCCGTTCACCGTATCCACAAAGAGGTAGGTATATTTGAAGTAGGATAGCAGGAAGAGGTTCACTACCACACTCATAATAACCCCGAACTTCTTCCAGCCCTTTTTCTGACTATGGTGGATCAGGTTTCCCAGGTAGAAATCCGATACGGTGGAGAAAACCAGGATCATGAAAAATAATCCTGAGGTTTTCCAGTAAAAAAAGAGACTTGCCGCAAAAAGAAAGACATTCCTGGCAGCCCGCTGCTTGTATATCAGCGAGTAAATCAGCAGCACCACAAAATAAAATCCCCAGAAAAACAGCCTGGTGAAGATCAGGGGTTTCTCCGGATTATACAGAAATATGTCCCAAAAAAAACCGCTCACCTTGTGTCCTTTTGGGTGTTAAAATCATCAAACTCCAGCATCAGGGCATTGTAGAACATCTCGGCCATCAGGTTAATACCGGTGCCTGTGAAATGTATATAATCTGTGGAGGCCAGAGGAGGATCGGCATGCACAAAGGAGGGCATGGAGTTTTCACCTCCCATGGCTTCGTAGAGGTCCCAGAACCCAAAGCCCGACTCCAGGGCGGCATTTTTGAGTGCATCCCGGATTCTCTCCAGCCCGGGGTAGGTCACAAAGACCCCTTCTTCCTTTCTGGACATGTCCGCCGGACCAATCACAATGATTGGAATGTCGGGACAGGCGGCCTTGAAGAATTGCAGCTGCCGCTTAAAAGCTCTTTCGTAGTAAGCGGCATTCATATAGGGCACCACATTTCCACCATACTGCAACAAGATTAATCCGGGCGACAGGTTATCGAGCATGGCCTTCTGCGTGCTCCAGTCCATGCCTGTGAAGATCAGTCCCGACCCGCCCCGCATGGCAATGTTATCCACCTGGAGACCGCCGCCGGATTCAAAGGAAATGGCATAAATCCGTCCCCCTTCCGGCAGCTGGAAGGAGAGTTTTGCCTCTTTGATCCCTTCGTGATGCCGGTAATCGGCCACACTATATCCGTCGCTCAGGTAAGCAAGTGTATCAGCATAACCATCGTTAATCTGCAATGCCACCGAAGCGCTGTCCACATAAGAGTGCATGTAAATCCTGATGCGCGACACCTGTCCACTTCTGCGAAGGGTATTGAAACTGTAATGGAGGGAGGGCCAGTCACCGCCCTTCATCATGGGGACAGAAGCAAAGGCACCCATGATTCCGTAGGATTTGTGGTTGATGGTGCTATCCCTTTTCCCAAAATAGGTGTAGCGCAGCCAATCGCCCGTCTGCTCCTGATTATAGGAAAGGCTTCTGGAATACAGGGGTATGGCCTGAACCAGTCCGGTTCCGGAACCCCCGAAATGCTTTTGCAGGCGGTAGCGGATCAGGGCTGTCATGCGGTTATTCTCTATCTGTGAATCGCCAAAATGGAGAATCCGGGTACGGCGGGTATGACCCGAGGAAATTCTGTCCAGTCGCTTGAAATAGGCGTGAAGAAGTTCTGTACCTTCTTCCGGAAAAGTGATCCTGTGTATTTGATTTTTCAGACTGTCGGCGTTCACTGGAATTACCTGGGGCTCGTCCTCTTGCTCTTCCACCTGGGTCACTAAATACAGGTCGGTACCCTGGTCCGATTCAGGATCGTCGGTGATGATTGAACCGGCCAGCAGCTGCTCCACCTTCTCCCCTGCTTCGATAGAATCCCTGCTGGAGAGATCGGAAAATGAAAGGAAAGACAGCCTTAGATCACCGCCAATCCCAATTCCCTCATCGGGGACCACCAGGGCCACCAGGGAGATCAGCAGTAGAACAGCTGCAAAAAAAATGAAGGTCCGAATAGGCTTCATACACAAATATAACAAAAGCCCCGAAGGCCTGGGTCCTATAACCTGCCTGCAAAAGTCTGCTTTTCGGCAAAGGACATTTTGTCCAGGTCCTTGTAGCGCGCCGAATTACCCTTGGGTTTATAGATAAGCAGTTTCTGGCCCACCTTGATCAGGTTGCGGCTGATGTTGTTCCAGTAACGCAGATCGGAAGCCCGAACATCGTACCAGTCAGCCACAAATCCTACATTATCGCCCGAACGCACCGTATAGTAGAGTTTGTCATACTTATCAGCTGGCAGATCGACCTGGTAGGAGGAGGAATAACGCTGGGGAGAAGCCACTTTCTTCCCGGGATCAAAAAATACCGAATCCTTGTAAGCAAAGATGCTATCCTGCAAATCAATAAATGCAGCCGTCTGATCCTGGGGGATTCGTATGGCATAACCTTTTTTGGAAGTACCCGGCACCACATCCTGGCGGTACTGGGGATTAATATCGCGCAAGAGCCCGATTGGGAGGTTCATTACTTCCGACACCTGTTTCAGGTGCACGGGTTCATACACCATCATCGTATCGGTATAGGGCGGGAGTGTCAGTGCTGCCTTGCTCAGAAGATGGTCCCCGGGATAGTTCATGGCATAGGTGGCGGCAATAAAAGCAGGGACATAGCCTCTGGTTTCCCTGGGAAGATAGTAGAAAATGTCCCAGAAATTCCTCTTGCCACCCGACCGGCGAATGGCTTTGTTCACGTTGCCGGGACCGCAATTGTAGGCAGCCAGAGCCAGGGTCCAGTCGTGATACATCCTATAGAGGTCAGCCAAAAACCTGGCTGCTGCATGGGTAGCGGCCAGAGGATCGCGGCGCTCATCCACCAGGGAATTAATGGTCAATCCATAATGTTTTCCGGTGCTGTACATAAACTGCCAGGTACCCACCGCCCCGGCCCGGGAGACCGCCCTTGGATTGAGGGCCGATTCAATGATGGAGAGGTATTTTAGCTCATATGGTACCCCGTAAAGATCAAACACGGCTTCAAACATGGGAAAATAATAGTCCGACAGTCCCATCATGACCCTCACCTGTTCGCGGCGCTTCTGAGTATAGACATTGATGTAATTCTTAACAATCCGGTTGTAGCTCAGGTCCACTACCGAGGGAATCTCGGCCAGCCTTGCCAGGTAGACGGAATCGCTGAAATCGGGAATGAGGGTATCGGCCTCCGGATTGTAATCATCCACCGGGGTCTCCAGTGAACGGTTCACGTACCAGAGGTTCAGGAGGCTGTCGAGGTTCTCCGGGGTGAGCAGCTCCACCTCTCCCTCCATGGAAAAGGTATCCATAGCTTCGGTTTCCGCGGGAAGGGTATCCGCGGGAAGGGTATCCATGGAATATGCAGGCAAGGGCAAATCCTGTGCGCAAACAGCCGATGCTGAGACAAAGAGGGCAAGCAGGATGACCTGTAAGCTGACCAATGGCTTAGAGATCCTTTTCATCGACCACGGATTTTTAAACTACAGGTGAGCCCCACCGCCTGTCCGGTAAGGCTGGAGGGGTGCATTATAGGCTGAAGGGAGGGATGTATCCCCATGCTAAGATTATCGTTTACGTTCCAGTTGTAAAGCTGGGCATCCACATAGGCATCCAGCACCTGGAGTGTATAAACCACAATCAGGCCAATGTAGCTGAGCTCCACGTACCTTCTCCAGTACTTCAGTGCGCGCTGGTTTTGGTCGGAGGGCTCTAGGCCAAATTCATACTTGGCCTCATTGTATTTATTTGTATTGAAATTAATGGCATAGCCAATTCCCCCCAGTCCGGCCCAAACAATGGGCATTTTCCAGTACTTTTTGTTATAAGCCTGTCCCAGTCCCGGAAGCACCAGGGCATAAAGTGTGGCTTTCAGGGGAGAATGCGTGAGATCAAGTTCTGTAAGCAGGGTGTCGGCATTGAGGCTGTCCACATAGAGGCTGTCCGCTTGAAAGACTTCCTCATTGGCCAGGTTGTAAATGGAATCAAGGGACACAGATTCGCTATCAGGTTCCTGGCCTTTAGCTGGAAACACTGCAATAAGAAAAATCAGTACTGCTAGACAGAATTTGCTCATTTACCCGGTTTGTCGAGTATGCTTACGATGCGCTGTAAGTCCTCGTCCGATTTAAATGGAATAACGATTCGGCCGACCCCTTTATTGCTCCTGTTGAATTCAATGGTGGCTCCAAAATAGTGAGACAGATGCTCTCTCAAATCTTCATAATCGGAGCGGCTTTGTTCCTGCTCAGGCTTTACTTCCTCATTCACCTTGGCTTTTTTCGCCAGACTTTCCACACTCCTTACAGATAGATCCTGGGAGAGGATCTTGATGAACACCTCCAGCTGATAATCTTTGTCCTCGATCCCTGCCAGTGCCCTGGCATGCCCCATGGAGATTTTCTTCTCCTTGATGGCTGTCTGAACTTCGGCAGGCAGATTTAGCAGGCGAAGGTAGTTGGCAATGGTGGCTCGCTTCTTTCCCACCCTGCCACCCAGGCCCTCCTGGGTAAGGTTGAATTCTTCAATCAATCGCTGGTAGGAGATGGCCACCTCAATGGCATCCAGGTCCTCGCGCTGGATGTTCTCCACCAGGGCCAGCTCCAGCATTTTATCATCGCCTGCCTCCCTGACGTAGGCCGGAATCCTTTTAAGTCCAGCCTTCTGGGCAGCTCTGATCCGTCGCTCCCCGGTAATTAGCTGGTAGTTATTGTCGGTGGTCCTACGGACAGTAATGGGCTGGATGATTCCATGTTCCTCTACCGACATCACCAGCTCATTGAGTGCCTCTTCATCAAATGAGGTTCGGGGCTGGAAGGGATTCACCTCAATGTTCTTAAGGGGTATTTCACTGACGGCCGATGGCGAATGCAACAGGGAACTGTCCTGCTTTTCATCACCTACATCGATCAATGCTCCCAAACCTCTTCCCAGTGCGTTCTTTTGTGCCATCAGTTATCTTATTAGTCCATTACTTTTTCTTCCTGCTTCAGCAGTGTTTCTTCATTCTTCTGAAGGATCTCCCTGGCCAGGTTCAGATAGCTGACCGCTCCCCTGGATTCTGCATCGTAAAGGACCGCCGGTTTCCCAAAGCTGGGTGCTTCACTCAGTTTTACATTACGTTGGATGATGGTTTCAAAAACCATCTGCTGGAAATGCTTACGAACCTCATCCACCACCTGGTTGGAAAGCCTGAGCCTTGCATCGTACATGGTGAGAAGAAAGCCCTCGATATCCAGGTCAGGATTCAGGCCCCGCTGGATGATGTTGATGGTATTCAGCAGTTTCCCCAGTCCTTCCAGAGCAAAATACTCACACTGGACCGGCAGAATGACCGAATCAGCGGCTGTGAGGGCATTTACTGTAATCAAACCCAGGGAGGGGGAACAATCGATCAGGATGTAGTCGTAATTATCTCTTACCTGTAAAATGACATTCTTCAGTATATACTCCCTTTCATTCATATTGAGCATCTCGATCTCTGCACCCACCAGGTCTATGTGTGAGGGGATCAGATCCAGATTCTCGATCTCGCTGTTCAGGATGATCTTCTTTGGATCGGCATCCTCGATCAGGCATTCATATATGCTGGTCTTCACCTTCTTAATATCGAAACCAGTACCGGAAGTAGCATTGGCCTGAGGATCAGCATCAATGATCAGTACCCTTTTCTCGAGTACGGCCAGGCTTGCACCCAGGTTGATGGCTGTGGTGGTCTTGCCAACTCCTCCCTTCTGATTCGCTATCGAAATTACTTTACCCATCGGCCTATCTCTTTTGTTTTGTCAATTATAAAACGGGCTCAAATTTACTATTTTAGAGTCCCCTGCACTTTTCACCCATTTCGTTATTGTAAACAATAATTTTTCAATTATAAACACCTTATTAACAATTCCCTCTGATAACCCCATAAGTGTCTCAATGCTAAAAAACCCCAAAAGTCTCCCCGGGGTCATCCTGTCTTGCTTGTGTTCAAAATAACTTATCTTTGATTCCGGAACAGTGACAAATGATGAAAAAGTCAAACTGGATAGCCATCATTAACCAGGCAGCAGGTGGAGGAAAGACCCAAAAGGACTGGCCCCATATCGAAGCTTTACTCGTGAAAGAGGGAATTCGCTTTGAGCCTTATTTCACCGATCGCAGGCTGCATGCCTCCATCATCGCCAGATCTAAAATCAAGGAAGGCTACTCAAAAATCATTGTGGTGGGGGGCGACGGCACCATGAATGAGGTAATCAACGGGCTTTTTTCGCAAAAAAGGATCCAGACCACCGAAGTAATGCTGGGCATGATCTCGGTGGGTACGGGAAACGACTGGGCCAAGACCTTCAAAATCCCCTCCGATTATGAGGGAGCCGTAAGATGCATCAAGGAACAAAGAACCTTTATCCAGGATGCCGGACTGGTCACCTACCGCAAGAACGGAAAGGCCTGGAACCGCTACTTCATCAACATTGCAGGAATGGGCTTTGGCGCCAGGGTGGTGGAACGCAGCAACCGGATGAAAGATAAGGGGAAAAGCGGGCCCTTCCTCTATTTCTACAACATCTTCCGAAGCCTGCTCAGTTACAAATCCAAAAAGGCTGCCATTGAGATTGATGGCACCACTTATATGCGTAAGGTCTTTTCCCTTAATGTGGGCATTGGCAAGTACAACGGGGGAGGGATGATCCAGGTACCCCATGCCATTGCTGATGACGGCCTCTACAGCATAACCCTGATTAAAAAGATAGGGAAACTCAATGTGCTGGCCAATGTGAAGAGGCTTTACGACGGCAGCATTGTCACACACTCCAAGGTGGAAACCTACATGGCCAAATCGGTTCAGATTGATGGAACAAGCCCACTGCCTCTGGAAACCGACGGCGAAACACTGGGCCATGGTCCGGTTTCTTTCCAGATCATTCCCAAAAGTGTTAGAGTAATCTCCGGGGAATTGTCAGCCTGATTCCCTGATCCTGATTTCAAAGAGTTTAGGCCAGAATTTTCCTGTGACAAATACCCGGTCCCCCTGTGAATCCCAGGCGATACCATTAAGCACATCTGTACTAGGCTTCCGGTCGGTAGTCTTCAGGATTCCTTTCAGGTTGATGCGACCCTCCACCTTTCCGCTTTCGGGATCGATGATCACGATTTCGTCGGTATAGTAACGGTTGGCCCAAAGTTTTCCATGGATATATTCCAGTTCGTTGAGACTGTTAGCCGGTCCATTGTTATCGTAGACTTCAAGCTGCCGGTTCACGGTGAACATTTCCGGATCAAGGAAATAGATGATGTTGGTGCCGTCACTCATTATCAGTTCTTCGCCGTTGTGGGTAAGTCCCCAGCCCTCACGGTTCTGGTAGTAAACCTTCTGGATCTGCTCGAAGCTGGATTTGTCATAGATAAATCCCACCTGCGACTTATAGGTCAGCTGATAGATCCTCTGACCCATCACTGTAATGCCTTCCCCAAAGAGCGATTGTTCCAGGTCCCTGATCTTGGTGACCTCTCCGGTTTCCAGCCGGACCCGCCGGAGAGACGAGGTGCCATAATTCCCGGTTCCCTCGTAGAGAACTCCCTCATCGTACTGCAGTCCCTGGGTATAGGCAGCAGGATCGTGAGGATATTCTCTGACTACCTGGTAGCTGTATTCCACCGGTGCCACATCGGAAAGAAAGGTAAGCTGACAGCTTTGGTTCTCGTTCAGGCCACCTGCAAAGAAGAGTCTGATCCGAAGGCCCGATTTGCCGGTAAAAGCTCCTTCAGTGGGAAGGGTGAAGGCTACTGTCCCCTCCTCCTGTAAGCGAGGGAACTCCTTGATTGTCTGCTTCAAAGAACCTCCCAGAAAGGCCTGTACCGAGTCGAGGGCCACCGTATCTGGAATACTAAGTTGAACACCGATCTCAGCTCCCAGGGGAAGGGTCAATGCCCCTGCCGGTTCCACCAGGGTGCTGACCCTGGATTGCCTGGCTTTGGGTACAGGTGTCCGCTCGGTGTTACCACCTCCTGAACAGCAGCTTAGACCAAAGGTCAAAAGCAAGGGAATAAATAAGGGTGCTATCATCCTCATGGGGCATGCTGAGTTATTTCGCAGCTTTCTTTTTAAACAGAGACAGCTTCTTCTTGGTAGGCAGGCTTTTCAACTCCTCCTCCAGGGTCGGAGCCACCGCAGGATTGATCATCTGGTAGATTTCCCCCCAGGGAGGCAATCCCCCAATGTTCCGGTCATCGATGAAGATATCGCAGTCAATTTTCCGGCTGTCATAATCCTCATCAAACTCTTCTTCGGGATAAGAGGAGTTTATGGCATAGAATTCCACCCCGTTTCTCCTGCAATATTCAACAGCCTCATCCAGCTCCTTGCCCGACCGGTATGTCCAAAGGATCAGCTGATGATTTTGCTTCTGAAGTGCCCTCAGGGTTTCAAAAGCAAAAAGTATCTCCTTGCCAATCTCAGGATACTTGTGCTCCACGATGGTGCCATCAAAATCTACGGCTATTTTCAGAGGGATATCCATGGCCTACGGTTCGAAAAACAATCCCAAATTTAATAAAACCTCTTAAAAGAGATCATCTACAGAAAGATATCTTTCTCCAGTATCGTAATTAAAAGTAAGGATGAGGGAGGAAGGATCGGCCGTTTCCAGCACTCTGGCCACGGCAGCCAGCGAAGCTCCGGTGGAGATTCCTGCAAAGATGCCCTCCTCTTTGGCTACCCTTTTTGCATAGGCATAGGCCTCTGATTTTTCCACCTGGATGACACCGTCGAGCATACTGCGATCAAGGTTTCCCGGGATAAATCCTGCTCCAATGCCCATGATTGCGTGCTTACCGGGTTCTCCCCCGCTGATTACAGGTGAGTCGGAAGGTTCCACTGCCAGAACCTTTATGCCGGGCATCTTTTTCTTCAGGACCCTGGATACCCCGGAGATATGTCCCCCGGTACCTACCCCGGTGACAAGGTAGTCGATACCCTCCGGAAAATCGGCCAGGATCTCCCGGGCCGTGGTAGCTTCATGGATGGCTGGATTGGCCGGATTGTCAAACTGAGATGGGATCCAGGCACCCTCAATCTCCGAGGCGAGCTCCCCGGCCCTCTCTATGGATCCTTTCATGCCACCCGCACCGGGCGTGAGAACAAGCTCCGCGCCGTAGGCCTCCAGGATCCTGCGCCGCTCCAGCGACATGGAATCGGGCATTACCAGGATCATTCTGTAGCCCTTTACTGCGGCCACCATGGCCAGTCCGATCCCCGTATTACCAGAGGTGGGCTCTATGATGACTGAGCCCGCCTTCAAGATCCCCTTCTCTTCCGCATCATTCACCATGGAAAAAGCAATGCGGTCCTTAATGCTTCCTCCCGGATTGCTTCGCTCCAGTTTCATCCAAACGTTTCCGGCTCCAGGAAATAATTTACGAATGTGTACATGCGGGGTGTTTCCAATGGACTCTATAATGTTTTCGTGCTTCATGATAAATTTCCTTTCTTTTTTGATGATCCTTTTCTCTCCTTGACCTCGACCCGGTGGTTCCTGAATACCAGGGAGTTGGGCTGAATACTTTCGGTGATCCATGTGTTTCCTCCCACCACTGTATGGTGACCGATCACCGTCGATCCTCCCAGAATGGTGCTCCCGGCATAGATGATCACATGGTCCTCAATGGTGGGATGCCTTTTGGTATTGGCCATGGACTTATCCACAGAAAGAGCTCCCAGGGTCACCCCCTGGTAGATCTTCACCTCTTTGCCAATTTGGGCGGTCTCCCCGATCACCACCCCTGTTCCGTGATCGATGAAGAAGGGGGAATCAATTTCCGCACCCGGATGAATATCAATGCCCGTTTTTTCGTGGGCGTATTCCGACATGACCCTGGGGAGCACCGGCACCTTCAGTTCATACAGGATATGGGCCATGCGATAGACCGAGATACAGAAAAATCCGGGATAACAGAGGATGATCTCCGACACACTACTGGCTGCCGGATCAAATCTGGTGATTGAATTCGCATCTTCTACCAGCTGGTCAAAGGCTGTGGGAACCCTGGAGAAAAACTCCTCCACCAGGGCTTCCGGAGTAGTGTCCAGCGATTTACGGATGGAGTAGAGCAGCTCCTTCAGATTGATGGCACAGCGGTCCATCTCCAGGGTGATTTTATCTTCCTGGGCCATCAGGTTTCGCTTGATGGGGAAGAGGGTATGGATCAGATTTGCTATAAAATCGCGTGTGGCAACCATGGAAGGCACAGCAGTGCAATGGCTGGCATTGAATTCTTTGACACGTTTGACGAAGTCTTGTTGCATCTCATCTATGATTTAGAATGCCTCACTCCAATCAGAAGGTTCAGAAGCGAGAGCAATATATATACTAATATGACCAGGGAAAGTCCCGGCAAACCGGTAAGCAGCAAAATCACCCCGGCCAGGAAAATCAACAGGTAGCGGATCAGGTTTCCCCTGACCCGGAAATGTGTAAACTTAAGGCTGTACATGGGAACCGGGAGGATCATATGGAAGGCCATGATCAGCATGATGGCCCAGAGGAAAAAGAGGTTCAGGGGGGTACCAAACAGGGTGCCGCTCCCCATAAACTGCCAGAAAATTCCGGTCCAGAAAAGCGCATGTGCCGGAGTGGGAAGGCCCAGGAAAAAGGCGCCCTCGCCAGTATTAGCATTGAAACGGGCCAGCCGGATGGCCGAAAGGGCGGGAACGATGGCTACGGATGCCAGCACGACCCACTGAAGGTTGTGGTGGAAAGTACTGATCCCTTCTTCGGCCAGGTTCAGGAAGAGGGCTTTGAAAATGGTGTAGATAAAAGCAGCCGGCAGCACCCCAAAGGTGACCATATCGGCCAAGGAATCGAGTTGCTTTCCAGTTTCACTGTAAGCATTCAGCATACGAGCGGCGAAACCGTCCAGGAAATCAAGGACCGAGGCTATCAGCATCAGGTATACAGCCCATTGCCACTGACCTTCCAGGGTCAAAATAATGCCCCCGGTACCACAGACCAGGTTCAGAAGCGTCAGCAGATTGGGAATGTGTCGTTTCATAAGTCCTTGTCGGAGGTCTTTTTTTCGAAATAGTTCAGGGCCCACCGCACCGCCAGGTAAGAAACCGTGATCATGAAGGGCCAGCTAAGATATCCGATGATTGCTCCAATGTACATAGATAGTAGATAGTTGCTAGTAAGTTAAGGTTTTAGTAGACATGGGGTTCTTCTTTCATCTCCTTCTCATCGATTTTTTTCTTGTTAAGGGCCCGCCAGGCAAATACTATATATGCCAGTACAAAGGGGATAAACAGGGAAATCCAGCTCATGGCCACCAGTGTGTATTGGCTCGAGGAGGCGTTCTGAATCGTTATAGAGCTCTGCAGGTCGTGGGCCGAAGGATAGAAGGCAGTGTTGTTGAACCCGGCAAGCAAAAAAAGCGAGAAGACTACCATGACCGTACCGGGACCCGTAAACCAGATCCCGAAGCTGCTTTTCCTAAGCAATGAAAGAAGGATCCCCCCCAGCACCCCAAGCACCCCTGCCACACTTATCCAAAGCACCGCTGGCATGGCCAGCAGGTTATGCAGGTACTTGAAAGGTTCCATAAAGACTACTCCTGTCTCGGGATGTACAGCAAATCCCTCCCGCAGCATAAGCCAGACTGTAAAAACCAGGAAGAAGAAGATAAAGGGAATGGCATTATGGAGCAGGGCCTTCCTTGAACGTGCGAGGATGATTTCATGATCAATGGTATTCATGAAGTAAAGCAGGCCCAGCACCCGGGCCAGGAAAAAGACTGCCAGACCCAGCGACAGATTGAACAGACTTAAGGCAGCTTCCAGTCCGTGAGTCCCTGTGGCCCAGGTTACACTGTTCATTTCATCCAGTGAAAACTGTGATCCGGAAAAAAAGGTGGCCACCGCTACTCCTACCAGCAGGGTCCCCACCAATCCATTGATGAAGAGAAAACTCTCGTAGGTTCTCTTGCCCAGAAAATTACCTGCCTTGGTCCTGAATTCATAGGAGACCGCCTGGATCACAAAGGCGAAAAGAATGATCATCCAAACCCAGTAGGCTCCTCCAAAACTGGTGGCATAAAAGAGCGGAAATGAAGCAAAGAAAGCACCTCCGAAAGTGACCAGAGTGGTAAATGTGAATTCCCATTTCCTTCCCAGGGTATTCACCAGGATGGTGCGTTCCGATTCGGTTTTTCCAATGCGCCACAGAAAGGTTTGTCCTCCCTGTACAAAGAACAGGAACACCAGAAGCGCACCCAGGAGAGATACTATGATGAACCAGTATTGCTGCAGATCCGTGTATGAAAGATTTCCAAACATATGCTATTTTCCTTCCGGTCCTTTTTTAATCTGTGTGGTCAGGATTTTAATCTCAGCGATAAAGAGTGCCGAAAAAGTAAGCAGGAAGATCCAGAAGGTCAGTTGGACCGCACCGGGCTTCAATCGCGAGACTGCCGTAAGGGTAGGCATCAGTTCGTATACCACCCAGGGCTGACGACCCATTTCAGCAAGTATCCAGCCAGCCTGGCTGGCTATCCAGGGAAGAGGAAGGGTAAACAGCGCCACCCACAGGAGCCATTTATGCTCCCCCCAGCGCATTCTCAGACTGAGCCATAGCACTAGAAGTGTAAGAATCAGGAAATGTACCCCCAGGATCACCATCACATGGAAGGCATAAAAATTCATCTTTACATTGGGAATTAGTTCGGTCACATTGCGGTTCTTGTAGTATCCGTACCCAAAGTTGCTGTAGTAAGTATCCAGCCAGACCGGATCAGAGAATAGCTTCTTCAGAGCCGAATAGCTGGCTTCATCGCCCCGCTCCTTCGCTCTTTTCAGTTCCCGCAGAGTCTCAATGGCTACAGCCCCCCGTTCCACCTTCTCCTCGTAGGATATAATCCCCTGCTCCTTATTCCCGTATACCAGGTCGGTGATGCCTGGTATAAATCCACTCGGGGTGAGGAACACCATGTAAGAGAGGGCGTTAGGGATCTCAAACTTAAAAATAAATTCCTCCTGTGGGTCGGTATAGCTGGTGGTATCGGTACGCATGACTCCAATGGCCACCAGAGGGGCATGGGTCTGTCCCTCGTAAAGGGCTTCCATGGCAGCAAATTTCATGGGCTGTTCCCTGGCCACAATCCTTGCCGAGCTATCGCCTGTTACAATGGTGGATATGGCTGTGATTACCCCGAAAACTGAGGCCACCACCGTGCTGCGTTTGGCAAACAGTATTTCGCGTTTCCGGAGAAGGAACCAGGCACTGATGGCAATTACAAAGAGAGAAGCCAGCAAAAAGCTTGAGCTTATTGTATGTAAAAACTTGTTTACTGCCACCTGGGAGAAGATCACCTCCCAAAAGCTTGTCATCTCGTTACGGGCCAGATCGGGATTGAAAACAGTACCCACGGGATGCTGCATCCAGGCATTGGCCACCAGAATCCAGACCGCCGACAGGCTGGCACCGAAAGCTGTGAGCCAGGAAGCCGTCAGGTGAAAGCGCTTGCTTACCTTGTTCCATCCAAAAAACATAATGGCAATGAAAGTGGACTCCAGGAAAAATGCCAGGATCCCCTCTACGGCCAGGGGTGCTCCAAAAATGTCTCCCACAAACCAGGAGTAATTGGACCAGTTGGTACCGAACTCAAACTCCAGGATGATCCCGGTGGAAACTCCTATGGCAAAGTTGATGCCGAAGAGTTTCATCCAGAATTTGGTGATCCGCTTCCACTCTTCATCACCGGTGCGCACATAGATACTATGCATAAAAGCCACTATGAATGACAGTCCCAGCGTGAGGGGTACAAAGATCCAGTGAAACATGGCAGTGAGGGCAAATTGTCCCCGCGACCAGTCAACCAGTGACATATCAATAGATTCAAGCATATAGTCAGGGTTGAGTCATTTGTTCCAGTACGTGGCTGCCGCGCTCTTCATCGCTATTGAAATCGCGCTTCAGCAGATCGGGAAAGAAAAAGAGCCGGAGCACTGCAAACATTATAAACAGTTTGATCAGGATGATTCTCCATAACTTCCGGCCCCAGGTCATGTTCCTGAATCCATTGTAATAGAAGTTGAATGCCTTTCCAATCATTAAGAGTTTAATTTTCATTTGAAATTAATAATAAATCCAAACCCAGAGACTTTGGAAGGATATTATTTTTAAGGTTTCTAAATAACCCTGATTTTTTCATTGAGATATTGGGAAATAGATCAAATTCAACGGATATTTGTTATTATACCTAAACCTAAAACGACCAAAGTTATCATTGACCTCTTAGCCTAACTTGAAAGGATGAAATTTTACACTATTGCCGCACTCCTGTTTCTTGCTATCCTGTCCGCCCCAGCTCAATCAGATTCCTATGTTGAAATCGGTGTTGTCGAAAAACTCGACCAGTATATTCCTCTGGATGCCATGCTTGTAGATGAACATGGCGACACCATGACCATTGGTGATCTTATGGACAAACCCACTATTCTGAATTTCGTCTATTACCGCTGTCCGGGAATCTGCTCCCCCCTCATGGATGGACTGGCCGATGCCATGGATGGGAACGACCTGGTGCTGGGGGAAGATTACCAGGCACTCACCATCAGTTTTGATGCCAGGGAAGGGACCTTCCTGGCCATCAAGAAGAAAAATAACTACCTCAACCTGATGGAGAAAAAGGAGCAGGCCGAAAAAGGCTGGCTCTTCTTTACCAGCGACAGTGCAAGCATTGCACGGCTTACCGAGGCTGCCGGTTTCAGGTACAAGCCCACTGGCAACGATTTTATTCATTCGGCCACACTGATCATACTGGACCCCAAAGGCAAGATCACCCGCTACATGAATGGCATATATTTCCTGCCTTTCGAGTTAAAGATGTCCCTGCTTGAAGCAGCAGAAGGGAAATCAGGGCCCACCATAAACCGGGTGCTGCAATACTGTTATTCCTACGATCCGGAAGGACAAAAATATATGCTGAACATCACCAAGATATCGGCTACACTGATTATATTTTTCGCTGTAGTATTGCTGCTGGTCTTGTTCTTTTTCAGAAAAAGAAAAACCACTTAAACTATGAGTTCGACCACAAAAGAACATACACCCTATAAATCGTACCTGGAGGAGGACGGAGGGAGAAAGGGCATTTACAAATGGATCCTTTCCACCGACCATAAACGGATAGGCCTGCTCTACCTCTACACCATGATGGGCTGGTTCTGCATCGGCGTAGTGCTGGGGCTGTTAATGAAACTTGAGCTGATCGCTCCTGGAAAAACCCTGATGGAAGCAAAGGCTTACAATGCTACCTTCACCGTTCATGGAGTAATCATGATCTTTCTGATTGTGATTCCCGGACTCCCGGCTGTGTTTGGAAACTTCATGCTACCTATTCAGATTGGGGCCAAGGATGTGGCCTTCCCCAAGCTCAACCTTTTCTCCTGGTACATCTATGTTCTTGGAGGAATATTGGTGATTATCTCCCTGTTTGGGGACGGACCACCCGATACGGGCTGGACCTTCTATGCCCCCTACAGTTTTAAAACTGGGACCAACATGCTCCCGGCAGCATTGGGAGCCTTTGTGCTGGGTTGGGCATCCATCCTGACCGGATTGAACTTCATTGTGACCATTCACCGGATGAGGGCCCCCGGCATGACCTGGTTCAAAATGCCCTTGTTCCCATGGACCCTCTATGGTACAGCATGGATCCAGCTTCTTGCCACTCCCGTGATAGGTATTACCCTGCTGATGGTAGCCGCGGAACGTATCATTGGCATAGGCTTCTTCGATCCTGCCAAGGGGGGCGATCCCTTGCTCTACCAGCACCTGTTCTGGATTTATTCACACCCCGCGGTTTATATTATGATCCTTCCTGCCATGGGGGCCATTTCCGAAATCATTCCCACCTTTGCCAAAAAGACCATCTTCGGATACAAGGCCATTGTCTTCTCCACCCTGGCCATTGCTTTTGTGGGCTATTTTGTGTGGGGGCATCACATGTATACTTCCGGGATGAGCGGTGCTTCCCTCTGGGCCTTCAGCCTGCTTACTTTCATTGTGGCCATTCCCAGTGCTATCAAGGTATTTAACTGGATCTCCACTATGCACCAGGGCTCGATCAGCGCAGAGATCCCCTTCCTTTGGGCTGCCTCCTTCATCTTCATTTTTATGATCGGGGGACTTACCGGATTGGTGCTTGGTTCGCTGGCCACCGATGTGCATCTCCACGACACCGCCTTTGTGGTGGCTCACTTCCACTTCATAGTTTTCGGAGGAGTGGGATTTGCCTTCTTCGGAGCCATACACTACTGGTTCCCCAAGATGTTCGGGCGCATGTATGATAAGAGCTGGGCCAAAACCGGATGGATCACCTTTTTTATTGGCTTTGTGACCCTTTATGGACCCATGTTTTACCTTGGAATAGTAGGAATGCCCCGCCGCTATTTCGATTATCTTCCGGAGTTTCACGGACCCAACATCATCTCTACGCTGGGTGCCCTGGTAATGATTACCGGATTCCTGATCATCCTGGTGAACCTGATCAAATCGGCCCGCAGCGGGGAAAAGACAACAGAAATGAATCCCTGGGGGGGTACCAACCTGGAATGGCAGGTACCCACACCTCCGCCCCTGGAGAATTTTGATGAGATTCCGGTCATTGATAAAGCCACCTATAAATACGACTAAAGCTGAACCCTATGTCTGACAGTATTGCACATCATGACGAACACAGAGACGACGAAGCCTCCAAGCTCGGCATATGGCTCTTTATATTCACTGAACTTCTGTTTTTCGGGGGACTCTTTATCACCTATGCGGTGTACCGGCATGCTCACCCCCAGGCCTTTCACCTGGCAGCCCAACAACTGGACGTAGCGGTAGGCACCATCAACACGGTGATCTTGCTAATCAGCAGTATGACCATTGCCATGTCCATCACCGCCATGCAGAAAAAAGACAAACGGACCACTCTGATCCTGATCGGGATCACCCTGCTCCTGGCCCTGGTATTTCTGGTAAACAAGTACTTTGAATGGAGTGGAAAGATCGACCATGGTATCTGGCCAGGATCCCCTTTGCTGGAAGAATTGGGCAGAGGCGACACCCTCTTTTTCGGACTATATTTCTTTATGACCGGACTGCATGCCCTGCACATCATCATTGGCATGGTCCTGATAATAGTTATTTATGTGAGGGTACAAAAAGGCAAAATTACCTTTGACAATTTCCAGTTGCTTGAGAACGGAGGCCTTTACTGGCACCTGGTGGACCTGATCTGGATTTTCCTCTTCCCTCTATTTTACCTGATAACTTAAGTATTTAGCCATGTCTGACACAACACATCATATAGTATCCTACCGCACCTATGGCCTGATCCTGGTCCTGCTGCTGATCCTTACGGGGATCTCAGTAGCGGTTACCCAGATTGAGCTGACCAGGTGGGCAACCATTGTGGCCCTCTTGCTGGCCACAACCAAATCGTCCATTGTGCTGGCCGTATTTATGCACTTGAAGTTCGACCAGAAAGTTTACAGAGTCATGGCCATCTTTGTCGTGATGGTCATTGTAGCGGTCATTGTGCTCACTTTCTTTGATTACGGATTCAGATAAAACAATAATATGAATACTGCAGATCCACAACAAGCTTCCAATTTTGTCGCAGGTGTCGACCTGGCATTCCTTATCATCCTGGGAGTTTCAATATTTTTCCTGATCCTTCTCACGGTTATCATGCTGGTCTTTATCCGGAAATACCGGAAGGATAAGCACCCGGAAGCCATTCAGAACGAGGGAAGCAATAGGCTTGAGGCCCTGTGGACCGGGATTCCCCTGGTACTGGTCCTGGTAATGTTTTACTTCGGATGGATGGGATGGAAACCCATGAAAAATCCACCGGACGACGCCATGCACGTGAAAGCCATTGCCCGCATGTGGAATTTCAGGTTCGAATATCCAAACGGTAAATTCACTGACACCCTTTATGTGCCCATCAATGAGCCGGTGATCCTGGACCTGGTGGCCCTCGATGTTTTGCACAGCCTTTATATCCCGGCATTCAGGGTGAAAGAGGATATGGTGCCCGGTCAGGAGAAGGTCATGTGGTTCATTCCTGGAACAGAGGGTGATTTCGACCTCTTTTGTACCGAATACTGTGGGCTGGAACACTCCTATATGTTTACGGGAGTAAAAGTAATGCCCAAAGAAGAATTTGATGCCTGGATGAACGATACTTCGGCGGTGATAACAGTGGTGGATACTGAAACCTCCCTGGCTGACCAGGGATGGGAGGTGCTTCGAAGGAATGGTTGCAATGCCTGTCACACTGTAGATGGAAGCAAACTTATAGGCCCCTCCTATCTGGGAGGATGGGGTGGAACCCGAACTGTGGTCACCGGCCGGGAAGAGCGGGAGGTCAACGTGGATGCTGAATACATTAAGCGTTCCATTTTTGATCCCGGTGCCGATGTGGTTCAGGGATTCAACAAGGGATTGATGCTAAGTTACGAAGGCACGGTCACCGAAGAAGAGGTGGAACTGATCATCGAGTATCTGAAAAAGCTTAATGAATAAATACCTGACACTGGGTAAGTTTGGCATAGCCCTGCCAGTAGCGCTTACCGGGTTTCTGGGATATTTCATGGCCCGGCCACTTTTGGAGCTGAACGCAGCGCTCTGTGTCGCAGGAATTTTTTTCCTGGCCATGGCTTCGGGTACAATCAACCAGATTCAGGAGCGGCACACCGATGCCCTGATGCCCAGGACAGCACAAAGGCCCCTTCCCTCAGGAAAAATTAGCCTCACCCAGGCATTTATTGCCGCTACTACTTTGA
>Ga0316191_10000570_pt1 | contig 24253 bp, 21 predicted proteins | sample Eddworburr2cm_MG_FD_204928 | JGI IMG/M metagenome (GOLD analysis project Ga0316191, IMG submission 204928) | Coastal sediment microbial communities from Maine, United States - Eddy worm burrow 2 cm | ecosystem: Environmental > Aquatic > Marine > Coastal > Sediment | place: USA: Maine... | reverse complement strand
CGGTCTGATCACACTCATCGGGCTGATCGCAAAGAACGGTATCCTGATCGTCGAATTCGCCAACCAGCTGCAGCTCGGTGAAGGTCTCTCGAAGCGCGAGGCGGTCATCCGTGCAGGCGCTATCCGGCTGCGACCGATCCTCATGACCACGGTGTCGATGATCATGGCCATGGTGCCACTGCTGCTCGCCACCGGGCCGGGCGCAGTGAGCCGTTTTCACATCGGGCTGGTGGTCGCAAGCGGGCTGGGTATCGGCACGCTGTTCACGCTGTTCGTGGTGCCGGCGGTATACGTGCTGCTCGCCCGTGATCATAGCGGCGTACACGCGGCGGAGCCGGCTTGATAACGAGCACCGTAGCCGTCACCGCATCAGCAGTACCCGTACAGTGAAAACGGACTTTGCATACCGATGACTGCCTCAATTTATTGTTCCGGACCCTTTCCTTTATCGATACACAACGCGATAATCTCTTGTATTGACACCACACAGGACTGCTTCCCATTCGTCGGCGTATAGCCTCCAGACTGTCTACGGCACTCGTCATCATCATGGTCACGAGCGGTGTCCTCATGGGCATCGTGATCACCCAGTCGGGCACCAACCTGCTGATCTCCGCCTCCACCAACCGACTGACCCAGGAGAGCAAGGTCGTCGCGACCCGCCTGCAGGATATTTTTGATGCCGTGCAGCGCGACCTGGAATTCCTCGCGCGCAGTCCCTCGCTACAGCGGCTGGTGAATACACTCGGAAGCACTACTGGCGAGTCCGATGACGACGCGGCCATTGAGCAGGCGAAACGCCAGTTGCAGGAGGTGTTCGCTGCCTTGCTGGTCAACCACCCCTGGTATGTGCAGGCACGTCTGATCGGCGCCGCTAACGAGGGCATGGAGGTGGTGCGCGTGGACCAGATCGACAAGCAGATCAGGCGGGTGCCGAAACGCGAACTGCAACGCAAGAGTCAGCGGCCATACTTCAAGGAAACCTTTGGCAGGGAGCCCGGCCAGTTCTACTGGTCACCTATCAATCTGAACCGCGAGCATGGACAGATAGTGGAGCCTTACCAACCGATGTTTCGTGTGGCACTGCCGATCGACAATGCGGATGACACACCGTTTGGTATCGTGATTATCAATCTGGATGCCCGGCGGGTATTCGAGGCCACGAGGAGCGTGGTCAGTTCCGATCTTGCGTTTTATGTCGCAAACCGCCAGGGTGATTACCTCTACCACCCGGATCCGGACAAGACCTTCGGCTTCGAGCGGGGTCAGCATTACCGTATAGTCGATGACTTTCCAGAGGCAACCCCGTTGCTTGACAGCGGTCGTAGCGAGGTGATCGAAAAGAAAGTCACGCTCCCGGCCGATTCAGAGCCCGTCGTGGCGCACCTCGGCATGTTACCCTCGCCACAGGGTGCCAGCGAGGAACTGCTGCTCGGCCTGACCATGCCACGCTCACTTATCGTCAGTGAAGTCAACGCGGCACGCCGCGAGAGTGCGGCACTGATCCTGCCATTTTTACTGATAGGCACCATTGTAGTGATCTGGCTGGTGCGGGTATTCATCGCTCCGCTGGAGCGGGTCACGCGCGAGGTCAGCCGTTTCGCACCGGGCACACGCCGCCCGCGACTGCCCGAAGAGGATCGCCATGACGAGGTGGGCCAGCTGGCGCAGGCGTTCTCGCTGATGGCCGGGCGCATCGAGCGCCAGGTAGGTCAGCTCAAGGAGCAGCGCAAACGTTTCCAGAGCCTGTTCGAGACCGCACCGGATGCCATCATCATCATCGACGAGGACGGTACCATGGAGTTTATGAATGGCTCCGCTGAACGCCTGTTTGGCTACGATGCCAGCGAGGCCCTCGGCCACGACATCAACATGCTCATGCAGGAACCGGACAGCAAGCATCACAGCGAGTACATGAAGCGCTACCTTGAGGGCGGCGAGCCCCACATCATCGGCATCGGACGCGAAGTGACAGGCAAGCGCAAGGACGGCCGGACCATCGCGCTTTACCTGTCCATCGGCGAGTTCACCCTCGACGGGCGCCGCAAGTTCACCGGCATACTGCACGATATTTCGAGCTAGCCCGCATGGCTGCAGCGCCCGGGCGCGGTCCAGCTACTGCCTCAGACGATAGCCGGTCTTGAACATCCACCACACGACCAGCAGGCAAATGGCCAGGAATACCAGCACCATCAACAGACTCAGGCCGACGCTGACGTCGGAGACCTCGAAGAAACTCCAGCGAAAACCGCTGATCAGGTAAACCACCGGATTGAACAGTGTGGCGGTCTGCCAGGCAGGCGGCAGCATGCTGACCGAGTAAAAGCTGCCGCCGAGAAACACCAGCGGCGTGATGACCAGCAACGGGATCAGCTGCAGCTTCTCAAAATTGTCTGCCCACAGCCCGATGATAAAGCCGAACAGGCTGAATGAAATGCAGGTCAGCACCAGGAACGCCATCATCCACAGCGGATGGGCAATCTGCAGCGGCACAAAGAACCCGGCGGTCGCGAGAATGATCAGGCCGATGATCAGCGACTTGGTCGCCGCCGCCCCCACGTAGCCGAGCAGGATCTCCAGGAAGGAGACCGGCGCGGACATGACCTCGTAGATGGTGCCGGTAAACTTGGGAAAGTAAATACCGAAGGAAGCGTTGGATATGCTCTGCGTCAGCAGCGCCAGCATCATCAGTCCGGGTACGATGAATAACCCGTAGGGCACACCCTCGATCTGTTCGATGCGTGAGCCGATCGCCGAGCCAAACACCACAAAGTACAGCGAGGTGGACAGTACCGGCGAGGCGAAGCTCTGCAGCAGGGTATCCCAGGCGCGCAGCATTTCGTACTTGTAGATGACCCTGACGGCAGAGGTATTCATTGCCTTGTGTTTACCAGATTAACGAATATGTCTTCCAGAGAACTTTGCGTCGTTTTCAGATCTTTCAGCAGCAGACCCGCCTCCCGGACCGCCTGCAGCAAGCCGCTGATACCGGTGTGTGTGTTGCGGGGATCATAGGTATAGGTCAGCCGACTGCCATCGGCCGACAGTTCCAGCGCCCAGGGTGCCAGCGCATCGGGCACCACGCGCACGGCCTCTTCCAGCTCTACGATTAGCTGCCTTTTACCGAGTTTATGCATCAATGCCAGCTTGTCATCAACCAGCAACAGTTCACCGTCATTGATGACACCGACACGGTCGGCGATGGCCTCGGCCTCTTCTATATAATGAGTCGTGAGAATGATGGTGACACCGGACTCGCGCAAACGCCGCACCAGCGCCCACATGTCCTTGCGCAATTCCACGTCCACGCCAGCCGTGGGTTCATCCAGGAACAGCACCCTGGGCTCGTGCGACAGCGCCTTGCCAATCAGCACCCGCCGTTTCATGCCGCCCGACAGTGTCATCAGTTCGCTGTCTTTCTTCTCCCACAACGACAGGTCCTTGAGTAGCTGTTCGAGGTAGGCCGGGTTGGGCTTTTGGCCAAACAGGCCGCGACTGAAACACAGCGTGTTCCACACCGTATCGAAGGCGCCAAGCGTGAGTTCCTGCGGCACCAGGCCAATCATGCTGCGTGTGGCACGATAGTCTGCAACGATGTCGTGCCCTGCCACCGTGACCGAGCCTGAACTTGCCTTGACGATGCCGCAAATAATCGAGATCAGCGTGGTCTTGCCGGCGCCGTTGGGGCCCAGCAGTGCCAGAATTTCACCGCGCATAATATCCAGCGTTACGTCCTTCAGGGCATGGTGGCCGCTGGCGTAGGTCTTGGACAGGTTTGATATGGAGACAATGGACGGCATTTTGATTTCCCGGACGCGTTGTATCACAGCCATTGCTGGTGTATGTCGGCAATCTGCAGATCCTGTGCCTGTTCACACAACTGACGGACCCTGCCCATATCAGATTCCAGCTGCCGTTTGTCATTACCCACCACACAAACAGCCAGGACCGCGCGTTGCCATTTGTCCTGATAGTCCACCTCGGCCACCGAGGCATTGAAACGGGAGCGCAGACGATCCTTCAGACCGCGCACGGCACTGCGCTTGTCCTTCAGGGACCTGGCCCATGGAACCAGCAGCTCGATGGTCAGCAGGGAGATAAAAAGGTCTGGGTCAGACACGGCAACGACCGGCGTAATTCAGCACGAGAGTATACCTGATTTCATCCACCAGACCCTGTTGAGCGACGGCCCTTTTCGACCGGCCTGCGTGAATATTTGCTACCCCGGCGGCAGATACTTAGCTGCTGCGCGGGCATGACCGTTCGATTAAACTAGCCGCATGCAACAAGACATTGATAACACGGCCTGGCTCGATCGGCACACCAGGGCCTCGCTGGCCCGACTGCTGCCGCGGCTGGAAGCACGCTTCGCTTCCAGGGTCGAGGCCGACCAGTGGCAAGGTTACCTGCAACGGGTGTATGCGCACTTCCCGCGCCTGTTCGGCCTGTTGTACAGGCTCTACGGACACCACTATGACTTTTTCTACCACCTGGATAGCATCCTCAGTACCACCACTGAAATGTGGATGGAAAGGTCCGATGAACTCAAGGCGCTGGATGCTTCCAGAGAAGCCGATCCGCACTGGTTTCAGTCCAATCGCATGGTGGGTGCCATGTGTTACGTGGACCTGTTTTCCGATGATCTTGCCGGATTGCGCGCACGCGTGCCCTACTTCACGGAACTCGGTATCACCTACTTGCACCTGATGCCCTTGTTCAAGACCCCGCAGGGCGACAACGATGGTGGCTACGCCGTCTCCAGCTACCGCGAGGTCAATCCACAGCTCGGCACCATGGAAGAACTGGCGGAACTGGCCACCGAGTTGCGGCATCGCGGCATCAGCCTGGTGGTAGACTTCGTCTTCAATCACACCTCCGATGAACACGACTGGGCAAAACGGGCGCTTGCCGGTGATGCCGATTGCCAGGATTACTACCGCATGTTCCCGGACCGCCAGCAACCGGATGCGTTCGAACAAACGGTCAAGTCCGTGTTCCCGGACGAACACCCCGGTTGCTTTACCTATCGCAGCCGGATTCGCAAATGGGTGTGGACCACATTTCACAACTACCAGTGGGACCTGAACTACGAAAATCCGGCCGTCTTCAACCACATGGCCAAAGAAATGCTGTTCCTGGCAAATCAGGGTATCGAGGTGCTGCGGCTTGATGCCGTGGCCTTCATCTGGAAACGCCTGGGAACGAGCTGTGAGAACCTGCCGGAGGCACACCAGCTGATTCAGGCGTTCAATGCCGTGGTGCGTATCGCGGCACCTGCCATGGTGTTCAAGTCCGAGGCGATCGTGCACCCGGATGAGGTTGCCAGGTATATTGGTGAGGGGGAATGCCCGCTTTCGTATAACCCGCAACTGATGGCACTGTTGTGGGACAGCCTCGCTGCCCGGGAGACGCGCCTGCTGCGCCATGCCATGCAGAAACGCTTCGCGGTACCGTCGGGATGCAGCTGGGTAAACTACGTTCGCTGCCACGATGATATCGGCTGGGTGTTCTCCGATGACGATGCCCGTGAGCTCAACATCAATCCCCGGGATCATCGCCGCTTTCTCAGCGATTTCTACATCGGACGCTTCACCGGCAGTTTTGCACGTGGCCTGCCGTTTCAGCAGGATCCTGTCACAGGCGATGCGCGCGTCTCCGGTACTGCCGCCTCACTCACAGGTCTGGAAAAGGCCCTTGATGAAAATGATCCCCATGAACGTGAGCTGGCAATACGCCGACTCATCCTGTTGCACGGCATCATCTTCACGATCGGGGGCATCCCGCTGATCTACCTCGGTGATGAACTGGGCCTGCTGAATGATTACAGCTACAGCGACGCACCTGAAAAGGTGGGTGACACACGCTGGATTCATCGTCCCGCATTCGACTGGGAAATCGCGGCACAGCGTGACAATGCCGACTCGATAGCCGGACAGCTGTTCCACGGACTGCTGAAGCTGGTGCAGCTGCGCCAGCAGAATCTCGCCTTCACCCGCGCCGAGACAGAGATTGCGGATCTCGGCAATGACCACGTGTTCGGCTATTTCCGGCATCACAGCGAACAGAGTGTGCTGGTGCTGGGCAACTTTTCAGATGCGAACCAGGCGATATCAGGAACGCGCTTGAGACAGCTGGGCATGCGCAAGACGTTCACCGATATCATTGCCGGCAAGACCGTAACCGCAACGCATCAGCTGGTGCTCGAGCCCTACCAGTTTTCGGTGCTTGTCGGGGTTCGCTAACCCGCTTATTACACCCGTCGGATATAACACATGGTCTGGGAAGCATGGTTGACGTTGTCGGTAGTGGCGGGGTGTTTCGCCATGATGGCATTTACCCGGGTCTCGCCCGACATCATCATGTCGGCCGGACTCACCGTGTTGCTGGTATCCGGCGTGCTGCTGCCCGAGGAGGCACTGGCCGGGTTTGCCAACCAGGGCATGCTGACCGTGGCCGTGCTCTATATCGTGGTCAGCGGCCTGACCGAAACCGGGGCCGTCGGCTGGATCGTGCAGCACATCCTCGGCCAACCTCGCAGCACTCGCCAGGCACAGGCACGCTTGATGGCGCCGGCTGCCGTCCTGAGCGCCTTTCTCAACAACACGCCGGTGGTAGCCGTGTTCGTGCCGGCGGTCAAGGTGTGGGCGCGGCGTAACAACCTCAGTCTGTCGAAACTGCTGATTCCACTGAGTTACGCCAGTATCGTGGGCGGCACCTGCACCCTGATCGGCACCAGCACCAACCTGGTGGTCAACGGCCTGCTGGTTGACCAGATCGGTTTGCCCGGTCTGGGTATGTTCGATCTGGCATGGATCGGTGTGCCCATCACCGTGAGCGTGTTGCTGTTCGTACTGCTGTTCAGCGCACGGCTGTTACCCGACCGCAAGGAGCCGCTGCTGCACGGCGAGGGCATGCGCGAATACACGGCGGAAATGATGGTGGAAGAAGGCAGCCCGCTGCAGGGCTGCAGCATTGAGAAAGCGGGACTGCGCTCCCTGCCCGGCCTGTTCCTGGCCGAGATTGAACGCGACGAAGCCATTCTGCCAGCAGTGGAACCGCGTGAACGCCTCGAGGCCGGCGATCGGCTCATTTTCGTGGGGGCTATCGAATCGGTAGTTGATCTGCATCGCATTCGTGGCCTGGTACCCGCGACAGACCAGGTGACGAAGCTGGAAGGGGCGCGCAAGGACCGCAGCTTTTTCGAGGCGGTGTTGTCGGACACCTGCCCGCTGGTGGGCAAGAGCGTGTGCGAAGGCCGTTTCCGTACCCGCTATCACGCGGTCATCATTGCCCTCGCCCGCAACGGTGAACGCCTGCGCGGCAAGATTGGTGACATGGTGCTGCGGACGGGTGACACCCTGCTGCTTGAGGCGCGACCTGATTTCATAGATCAGCAAGGCCGGACACGGGATTTCTTGCTGGTCAGCGAGGTCGGAGGGTTTCATCCGCCCAATCACAAGGGTGCCCCACTGGCACTGGCCATCATCATTGGCATGGTAGCACTGGCAGCGAGTGGCTTGCTGAGCATGCTGGAAGCGGCCCTGGTGGCTGCCGGCCTGATGATCGTGTCAGGTTGTACCAGTGGCCGCGTGGCGCGACAGGCGCCGGACTGGCAGGTACTGGTGGTCATCGCGACCTCGTTCGGCGTGGGCGCGGCGTTGCAAAAGAGTGGCGCGGCCGGGGTGCTGGCGGACGGTATCATCAGCCTGGCAGGAGGCAATCCCTGGGCTACCCTGGTGCTGGTATTCATCGCCACCGCACTGCTAACCGCCATCGCCACCAACAATGTCGCGGCAGTGCTGGCATTCCCCATTGCCCTGTCGGCTGCCCATCATATGAACGTGGACGTCATGCCGTTTGCCATCACCATCATGGTGGCCGCGTCAGCCAGTTTCGCCACGCCGATCGGCTATCAGACCAACCTGATGGTGTACAACGCGGGGGGTTACCGGTTCGCGGATTTCGTGCGAATCGGCTTGCCCCTGACCCTGCTGGTGGGCCTGGTGAGCGTCGGCCTGGTGCCGTTGATTTGGGGGTTTTGACAGCTCGCTTGACCGGGAACACAAGCCGCCCAGTATATTTCAGTATAATAAGCGGTATTTTCAAATGACGGCGCTGCCAAATCCTACCGTGAATACGACTGAACTGCTGGCCCCGGCCGGCAACCTGAACAATCTGCGCTACGCGATCGCCTACGGTGCAGATGCCGTGTACGCTGGCATGCCGCGCTACAGCCTGCGGGTGCGCAATAATGATTTTCACAAGCTGGAAAACCTTGCCACCGGCATTCAGGAAGTTCACGATGCCGGCAAGCAGTTTTACCTCGCCAGCAACGCCCTGCCGCATAATGCAAAGATAAAGACCTTCATCAAGGACATGGAACCCATCATGGAGCTGGGTCCGGATGCGCTCATCATGGCAGACCCGGGGCTCATCCTGATGGTTCGCGAACGCTGGCCCGACACCGCAATACATCTGTCGGTGCAGGCCAATACCATGAACTACGCCAGTGTGCGCTTCTGGCAGCAACAGGGGATTACGCGCATCATCCTGTCGCGCGAGCTTTCACTGGACCAGATTGAGGAGATCCGCCAGCAATGTCCCGACATGGAACTGGAGGTCTTTGTGCACGGCGCACTGTGCATAGCCTACTCTGGCCGCTGTCTGCTGTCCGGGTATTTCAATCACCGCGACGCCAACCAGGGCAGCTGCACCAATTCATGCCGCTGGGACTACCAGGTAAAAGCGGCCACCGTGAACAGCAGTGGTGATATACAGGCAGTCAACACCCCGACGCCCGCACCCGGTGAACAGGTTTACCTGCTGGAGGAAAGCAGCCGTCCCGGCACCCAGATGCCGATCGAGGAAGATGAACACGGCACCTACATCATGAACTCCAAGGACCTGAGGGCCCTGGAGCATGTTGAACGGCTGGTCAATATTGGCGTCAAGAGCCTCAAGATCGAGGGCCGCACCAAGTCACATTATTATGTTGCACGCACTGCCCAGGTTTACCGTCAGGCCATCGATGATGCCGAGGCCGGCCGACCGTTTAATGCACAGTTGCTGGGTTCACTGGAAAACCTCGCGAACCGCGGTTACACCGACGGCTTCCTGCAACGCCACCCCGATCAGGATTACCAGAATTATTTGTTGAACCATTCGAACAGCCTCAAACAGCAATTCGTTGGTGGTCTGACCGGTTACAACCGCGAGAACGGCATGGCCCATGTTGACGTAAAGAACAAGTTTTCCGTGGGTGACGAACTGGAACTGATACTGCCGGGAGGCAACCGCACGTTCCGCCTGGAAAACATGCTCGACATGGATGGCAACCTCATGCATGAAGCCCCGGGCGGCGGTTATCGAGTACAGATTCCACTCGACAGACAGGATTTCGAGATGGGGTTACTGGCACGTTATTTATAGTTTGATCCTGCCGCGGAAAGTGCTCCACCAGAGTGGGTGCATCAGCCGGGCATATTTAAGTTGAAACTGTGCCCCCGGAAAGAAGGCTTTTTTTATATGCCCGCTTTATGTCTTCATTAATAAATTAATTGTACTGGCACTTGAATACTTAAGTATCTGCTTATATTATTACATCGTTGCAAATAGATACCATTTAGAAAGCATTTTCTAAAATAACCTTTACTTTATACTCTGGAGAAACACGATGAAAAAGATTGCTACAGCACTGACTGCTGCGACTTTGATTGTCGCTTCAAGCGCCGCTTCTGCCTGGGGTGGCTGGGGTCCCTGGGGCAACCGTGGTTACAACGACGGCTGGGGTGATGGCTGGGGCGATGGCCTCGGTGACTTCTTTGGCGACGGCGACTTCGGCTTCAACATGTACGGCAGCGGCAGTGGCAGTGGCCGTGGCTATGGTCGTGGTTATGGCCGTGGTTATGGCGACTACTATGGCTATGATGGCTATGGTTACGGTCCGTATGGCTATGGAGGCTATCCCGGTTATGGCTATGGCGCTCCTTATGGTTATGCGCCGTACGGTGCCCCTCCCGCACCGCAGGCTGCCCCGGCAGCACCTGCTGCTGCACAGTAAGTAACCCTTACTACCAGAAAAGCCAAACGGGGGTGACTCGCTAGAGCCGCCCCCGTTTCTGTTTATAATGATAAAGTTACTGACCATGCGACACTATGCCGCAGCGGATTTTAATGAAAGTACAACACCGAATAGTTATTATAAACCTGACACGTCATCCCCACTCCTAATCGACGTGTGTAGTAACTTTTTCATTGAAGTCCCTCCAAGCCAAGGCGGCTGCTTCATAAGCAGCCGCCTTTTTTTATCAAGTGACTCTCCTGGCCTGTGATACCCGCACAACTGAGCCAGGTGGATTGCCTTACTCTGGCCGCCCGAATATTCGGCAGCACAACGGTTAATTGATGTATTATTGAGCCCGTAACAGTGAACATCTGAATTCCGAGAGATGCACCCAATGTCATTATTCATACGCAACATTTCCTGGCTGGCATATATCCTGCTGGCTGCCAGTCTGCTGCCTGGCTGCTCGATTGACCAGGTCCACTCGACTGCCGATCATGAAGATTTTTCCCTGGATAAAAATGATCTGGAGACCTATGGCCTTGCCTTTGTCACGCCCTCCACGGTCACGGGACAGGAAGAGGACAAGCAAACACTGGCATTTGCCTTCGCCAATGCGATGCAGGAAAGTCGCCCCGATATCCGTCTCGTCACCCTGCCGGAGACCATCAGCGCCATCAACGTTGCAGACATGACTGAAGACTACAAGCTCATGTATGTCGACTATCGTGATACCGGTGTTTTCAAGCATGATCTGTTGCAGAAGGTCGGTGAAGTGACCGGGACACGTTATCTTGCACAGCTGAAACTCTCTGATTTCAGCCAGAATTCAAAAGCACGCTTCAATCTCTTCGGGTTCCGGCTGTTACAAACCAAGGAGGCGAATATCCGCTTATTTTTCCAGATCTGGGATAGCTCGGATGGCACCATCGCCTGGGAAGGCACCGAGGAAATGAGTTACTCGTGGGACACTGGTAGCGAAAAACCTGTCACCTTCAGGATAATCGTCGAGAAAACCGCTAACAACCTGATCACCCTCCTGCCCTAGCGGACTATTATAAAACTTCCTGAAACAGCCTCTAGTTATTCAGACGGCGCGAGAACGGCCTGAAGGCAGCAAACTCCCATTCCCTCAAGGCCAGCAGCAGACCTATACTGCGGCGCTTACCCAGGGGAAGATCACTATCCTGTCGATGCAGTTCGTTAAACTCCTTTCCCAGTGCCAGCAGCTTCCGGGTAAATGCATCCTGCGAGCGTTCGCTCAGCAGGCCCGGTATAAAAACACGTAGACTGCCGGCGCTGCTGAATCCCGATTTCAGAAACTGGCTCTGCACTTCCCGTTCAAAAAAGCGTTCAATGGGACCGTTGGGCAGCCAGCTGAAGTTTTCATCAATGCACAACTTGATTCTGTTGCGCGGCAGCAGTTCGATGATGTGCAGTCGATCCAGTTTGGCGAGGCAGTGCATGCACTCGCTTTCCGTGATCATGTAGTTACGTACGATCTCATCATAGCTGAGGTGGTTGCGCACCGACACGGCAACCAGCAGCAGCTTCACATCGGCCACCAGTTCGCGTTCCTGCTCCTCTAACAGTTGGGTGATGCGCTGACGTGATGCCTCAACCAGCTGAAACAGTTCAGTCAGGTCCATGTGCATGAGTTCGCAGATCGCTTCTAGCCGATCGAGCCTGAAGTGCCCCGAGGCAAACATGCGCTTGACGTTGGCCTCACTCATGCCCAGCCCCCGAGCAACATCGGCGTAAGTAAGATGCGCCGCCTTGAGGGACTGCTTCAGGGTGGCGATGACGGCTTGTGCCTGGGCCATGGGAAAACCTCCTGTTTGACCTTAACGATAGTATAGTTAATCAATACTAAAGGAATATATTACGAATGCTTTTACTATTTTAGTTTATTTTTACGCGTCTCTGGCTAATAGTTTACATACCGAATCGAAAAACTATGGAGGGAAGGCGTCATGTCAATCATCAAGCGTTTATCGGCAACTCTGGCATCAAACATCGACCGGGTCGTCGGGGAAATCGAAAACAACGATGCGGTCATCCAGGCCACCCTTTCCGAGCTGCGCAGGAAGGTCGCCACCGCAAAAGTAAGACTGGCACAGGTGCATCGCCAGGAAGCCAACCTCAACAGGCAAATCCAGCAACGCCGCGAAGACGAACAGCTCTGGGGTGAGCGAGCGCAGGAAGCTGCCAGCACCGATGAAGCCAAGGCACTGGAATGTGTCCGTCGTCGTCTGCAATGTCGCCGGCAAGCTGAAAAGCTGGAGCAAGGTCAGCAACACTACCAACTGACTGCCGAAAAACTGGCACGCGGTGTAGAGGAAGGTGAGGAACGCCTCGCGGAGATGGGCCAGAAACACACGCTCATGCGCGCCCGTCAATCGACTGCGGAGGCACTGCATACGGCCAACCAGGGCGGAGAGGATTGCTTGCAGCAAGTGGAAGACAGCTTCGATCGCTGGGAGGTCAAGATCCTCCAGGAGGAGATGATGGTGGATAGCGACGACATGCTGGATCCGCTGGATCGCGAATTCTCCAACTCGGAAAACGAACAGGCGCTGCGCGATGAACTGGCAGCACTGATGACAAAGGAGTAACACCATGAGCACAGAACTCAAAACCTGGAACACAAGCATCGACACTGTCGATGATCAAGACGGATCAGAATTGATGAAGAAATTACCCAGCCTGTTACGCATACTGGGTACCACGGCGCTGCTGGTTGCCATGTACAGTTTTCTGGTCAAGGGCTGGCAAAGTGGCGGCGATGTTTTTCGCTATCTCCTCATGCTCGGTCATACCGGCGCCATGGCCGCCATCGGCCTGGCCAGCGGCCACTGGCTTAAGGAGGGCAAGGGGGCGCGCCTGCTGCTGACACTGGCACTCGTCTCTGTTGCGGCAAATTTCGCCATCCTGGGAGCATTTATCTATTCCCAAACCGCGGCAGTATCGGCCCTGAACTATCCCGGTTATGTCGCCTGGAAGGTAGGCAGCCTGTCCACGGCGCTAGTGATCACTGCCGTAGCCATGGTTGTATTGCTACCCGTCGTGTTGCTCGGTTTCCGGGTACTTTCGCGCAGCATGTCCAGCAAGCTGGCTGCGCTCTACCTGATCAGTAACGCCGCGCTGTTGATCCCGCTTCGCGATCCGCATCTGGTCGGTTACATGGTGATCGGACTGAGCCTGCTGGTACTCATGGTCAGCAGAAATGCTGCACGACAGAATATTTCCGCCAAAACCAATGAAGGGATGATGGCCCTGGTGCTGCAGTATTTTCCCATGGCAGTGCTGTTGGGTCGAAGCATCTGGCTGTATTCGCCGGAGCTGTTTTTGCTGACGGTACTGGCATTGACGGTATTCTTCGCCTTGCGCCAGATCAGTATTCGCCTGGAAAACTCTCCCGAGATTCGCAGCCTTGTCGAGGGCTTGTCGGTGTTGCCTGCGCTGGGGTTTGGCACAGGCCTTGGCGCCACCCTGGCCGAGAATGGCTATTTGGCGACCGAACTGGTCCTGCCCATCGCGGCGCTTGCAACTGCGAGTCTGATCTATGAGGTCTCCCTGCGAGCCCGGCAAGGCGCGGCACTGTACAGAACGCTTTCCGTCACTGTACTTAGCGTCGGTGTGCTGTCAAATATGCTCATCCTTGACGGTGTATTGACCGCGGTAATGAGCACGGTCATCGGTATCGCAGTGGCTGTATTCGGTTACATGAGACAACAACGCACTGTTTTTGGCGGTGGCATGGTGATGATGAGCGCTGGACTGATCTATCAACTTTACTATGCCATCCTGATCTTCCACCTGGGCAGCTGGGCCAGTCTTGCCCTGCTGGGTATGGCCGCCATCGTTGTCGGATCAACAGTCGAAAGCCACGGTTACCGTATCAAGCTGATGCTGACGGCCTGGAAGGCAAAACATGGTGAATGGGACTATTGAACAACGTCACGTTCGAGCTTGTTTGCCGCGCCCCCCCCGGGGGCGCGGTTTTTTATGCAAGCCCGCTTGAACGCTTTGCTCTTTCATTCCGGCCCTGCAGGCTTTAGCGTGCAGGCATGTTTACCCGGAACTCGGCACCAGGTTCACAGTTGACGACATCCACCTGCCCCCCCATGGCCCGTGCCAGCTGATGCACCAGCGCCAGACCGATACCGGTGCCGACGGTCTCGCGGGTGAGTTCGTTTTCCGAACGGTAGAACAGCCTGAAGATCTTTTTCATCTGGTCAGCGGGTACGCCGGGGCCGTAATCCCGCACGCTGAACTGCACACTGCCGTCACGCAGTCGCTGACAGCCGATGTCGATGACTTTCTGTTCCGCAGCAGCGGAGAACTTGATGGCATTGTCCACCAGGTTGATAAAGATCTGGGCAAATCCATCCGCATCGACCTGAATGATGACCTGCTCTGCGTCAGGCTCGCAAGTCATGTTCAATTCGAACCCTGCGCGTTCAACCTGCGAGGAAACCCTGGAGCGGATGCCGTCCATCAGTTCCACCACGGTAAGGGGTTTTGTCTCCACCTGCAGGTGATTACGGGTCATGCGCGCCAGTTGCAGAACATTGGCGATCAGGCGTGACAGGCGCTCGCTTTCATCAAAGATGTAATCGTAGTAGGTTTTTTTCTTTTCCTCGGAAGCCCAGCCCTCGCGCAGCATCTCGCCGTACATGCGGATGGAGGTGAGCGGGGTTTTCAGTTCATGGCTGACGGCGGAAACGAAATCCTGCTGCTGTCGCGTCAGCTCGATTTGCCCGGCCCCCAGCCGGTACATCAGGTAAAAGCCGCCACACAGCACCAGCAGCAGGATCGCCGCAAGCCAGGTAATTACGCGGCTACCGGCGCCTGCAGGCAGACGGGTAACGCTCAGAATCAGTTCCAGATCACCCAGTGGCGCTGACAGGCGCGCCTGGTAGAGCAAGGTACCACGCAATTCCTCGGCACTGGACAGGTACTCCCGCGCTGCGCGCCCACTGAAGGCCGAAAACACATCGCCCCGCCAGGCCACCAGCAGGTCGCTCATGGTCGACAGTACAGTCTCGAGGAATACCGTTTCGATCAGGCCCTCAACAAACGGTTGCTGTTCGATCAATGCCCCCTGTATGTAGCGCTGTCCATCGCGCCAGACCTTGCGGAACAGCACAAAATGGCCGCTGTCGAGCAGGCTGAATTCGAACGGATCGATCTCGCTCTCGAAGGTCCGGATACGGATTTCGTTTTGCATTCGTGACGCATCCGCTAGCGCTGCATCGGCCTCGCGACCGCCTTCAAAGAAGGCAACACCGGATTCAGCCGCTGGTTCCGGCAAGGCACTGCGCTCCTTGCGCACACGCTTGGCTGCGGCGGGGGACCTGGCGCTCGGGACCTGACGCTGAACTTCTTCAGCCACCTCGAACTGATAACGATCATCCAGTTTCAGATCCTCGACCCTGCCGAGGGTGCTGGCGGCCTGCTTCTTCTCCTTCTCCCGGGGGGTGGCAGCCGTATTGAGCCGGTCGAAGGCGGCTTGCCCCGCCATTTCCTCGTCCAGGGGGACGGCACTATCATCCAGGACCTGCTGCTCCATCGCGTCCCTGTCACCGCTGACCACAGGGGCAACCGCACCTTCCAGCTGGTCGCGGCGCGCTGCCTTTTCCTGCAGTGCAGCCGTGGCTACCGCCCTGCCTGTCTCGCGCTCCTGCACCAGCCGGTTGCGGCCAAGGATCTGCTCGATGCGCTGCTGCAGGGCCAGCCGTTGATCCAGTTCCGTTGCAGAAAGACCGTAGCTCGAGGCCACTGTCCCCGCCGGCGGCACCAGCGGTGTCGTAAATGCACCATCGCTGTCGACCTGGAAATAACCGACCAGTCCGGGAATGGATGACCGCGGCGGATACGCCGACAACGGCGAGCGCTGCAGAAAATTAGCTGCCGGATCACCCGCAACCGTGAGGAAGGCATAATCGGCAAACGAGCGCGCCTCCTCGGCATTGATCAGCTGCACGATACGGCTATCAATGCGCTCGGCCAGTTCCCCGGCCAGTACCCGGTACTGGTGAAACACTTCCCACTTCAACTGGCTGTATGCCTGGTAGACGAGAATCCCGGTCGGAATCGCCAGCGCAAGGAAAAACACCGCCAGCCACAGCCGCAGTCTTTTTCGGTCCAGTCCTGTGAGTGAATTGCGCAACATAAGCATTCAATATGCCGATTCAGTTCATTCCACTACCAGGCGATAACCCGCGCCGCGCACCGTGACAAGGTAACGCGGTTGCGCCGGGTCCGGTTCGATCTTGCGCCGCAGTTTCGCAATATGAATATCGACGGTGCGGGTTTCAATATCGAGATTCCTGGCATAACCCCAGACCTTCGCCAGCAATTCGTCGCGAGGTACCGGACGCTCCGAATTCCTCTGCAGGTACTGCAGCAGCTCCACCTCGCGGCGCGTAAATGACAGCGCCTCGTTATTGCGTTGGCCAAGGAGATTACGGCAATCGATCTCGACATCTTCACCCAGCCTGATCGTGGCATCACGTTCAGCGCCGATGCGTGAGCGGCGCAGCACGGCCTGCACGCGCAGCACCAGCTGGGCAACCGAGAACGGCTTGGCCACGTAATCATCAGCGCCCAGCGACAAACCCTGGATGATGTCCTCGTCCGTGCCCTTGGCCGTCAGCATGATGACCGGCTGGTCGCGATCCTGCGCGCGAATGCGGTTGCATATCTCAAAACCGTCCATGCCCGGCAACATGACGTCCAGCAGGATCAGGTCGAAGCGACCGCTCAGTGCCTTGTCCAGGCCCTGCCGTCCGTTGGCAGCGAAGTCCACATCGTAACCATGATAGACAAACACATCCATCAGCCCGGTACGGATGGCCTCTTCATCTTCAACAATCAGGAGTCGGATCTTGCGTTGCATGCCTTGTTTGTCCCGGCCAGCCCTGGTCTGGTAGTTAATGAATAAGTATCTCTTGCCACAGTTGCCCCATAAACAATCACCGAGTTGTCTGTCGCGTCATGAATAAAAAAGCTCGCGGCTGTCACCACAAAGCAAACAGGGCATCCCCTCTCCCTCAGGGAGAGGGCCAGGGAGAGGGGGCATAAAAACCGTGCCGTCAGCTTTATTTTTACCCCCGCTCCCCAACCCTCCCCCGGAGGGGGAGGGAGTTTTTGAACAGCAATGACATCGCACACTGTTTACCGGTTCGGGAATTCCTGTTTGAAAGACTACCAGCTCACTCCTTCCCCGGCATGTAAATCTTTTGTAAATCCAGCGCCACAGGTTTTACCAAAGCCTGTCTACAAGTACCCCGCCCTCCTGCCTAGACTGAACTCACCATCCAGAAATCAATCCACAGGAGGTAACAACCATGGCACTTATCACACGCGTCTCGCGGCTGTTCCAGGCCGATTTCCATGCCGTACTCGACCGCATCGAGGAACCCGAGGTGCTGCTGCGGCAGGCAGTTCGCGAGATGGAGGAGGATCTGGCCAGCGATGAGCAGCGCAGCAGGATTCTGCAGCAGGAACAGGGGCAGCTCACTGCCCGCGAAACCGATCTCGAACAGACACTGCATGAGATCGAGGAACAACTCGACGTCTGTTTTGACTCCGGGAATGACGACCTGGCCCGCGCCTGCATCAAGCGCAAGCTGGAGACGCAACGGTTTTGCAAAAACCTGTCCCGTAAACGTCAGGCGCTGCAGGAAGCGCTTGATGATCTCGACACACGGCTCAGGGAAAACCGGGCGCGACTGGAAAGCATGCGCCAGAAGGCCGAACTGCTGGCCGAGGAAAACGCCCGCGCCCGACCCGCAGACAACTGCAACCTCCCGGACATCGCGGTACGTGATGAGGACGTGGAAGTGGCCTTTCTGCGGGAAAAACAGCACAGGAGACGGTCATGAAACAGCCTACCTTTCTTGAAGGCGTCGGCGTTGCGCTTGCCGCGAGCCTTGTTGGCAGTATGTTGTATACCGCCATGGGGGTGCTGTTTCCCGGCGTCCCGGTGCTGCGCCTGCTGATCGCCGGCATCGGTCTCGCCTACGTTGTCTATCTGCTAAGCCGCAGCCCCGAACGTGTTGGCCGCATCACGGCCATCGCGGCCTGGGCAGTGATCGCCGGCGTACTCTGGTTCACGCACCCGCCCCTGCTGCTGTACGTGTTCGCACACCTCGGCACCCTCTGGCTGATCCGTTCGCTGTACTTCTATTCCAGTGCGTTGTCTGCGCTCGCCGACCTGGGACTGAATGGCCTGAGCCTGGCTGCAGCCATCTGGGCCGTCACCCGCACAGGCAGCGTGTTTCTTGGTATCTGGTGCTTTTTCCTGGTGCAGGCGCTGTTTGTTCTCATCCCGAAAAGTGTCCATCGCAAACAGGGCAGCGGCCATGTCAGTGACGAGCGCGAGGACCGCTTTCAACACGCCTACCGCGTCGCAGAGACCGCGGTACGCAAACTCTCATCCAACCATTGAACCTTGAAGGAGCTACTCAAATGAAATCGAAACTCATAGCACTGGCATTGTTTGCCTTTACCGCAACCACGGTTGCATTCTTCCCCGCCTACCAGAGCGTCGGGGGAATTACCCCGGTCGTCCTGCCGTCCACTGACCCGCCTGTTATCAATGCAGGCGTCAATGACCAGTCGCGCATTGATGTGGTGTTCGTACTGGATACCACTGGCAGTATGGGGGGGCTGATCCATGCCGCCAAGGAAAAGATCTGGTCCATCGCCACCACCATGGCCTCGGCGCAATCCGCACCCGAGATCAGGATGGGACTGGTCGCCTACCGCGACCGGGGTGACGCCTATGTCACCCGCGTGGTAGACCTGTCCAGTGATCTGGATTCCATGTACGCCACGCTGATGGATTTTCAGGCCGACGGCGGCGGTGATGGGCCGGAAAGCGTCAACCAGGCGCTCTATGACGCTGTCCACAAGCTCTCCTGGAGCCAGGATAGTGGCACCTACAAGGCGGTGTTCCTGGTCGGTGATGCCCCGCCGCACATGGATTACCAGGACGACATCAAATACCCGGTGACACTCAGTGCAGCCAAAGACAAAGGTATTGTCATCAATACCATCCAGTGCGGCCAGATGGGCACTACCACTCCCGCCTGGCAGCAGATTGCCCGACTCGGTGAGGGTCATTATTTCCAGGTGGAACAGGCCGGCAGCGCCGTGGCAATCGCCACACCCTTTGACGAGAAAATCGCCAGCCTGTCTGAAAAGCTGGATGACACCCGCTTGTACTACGGCAGCGAGGAGGACAAGGAAAAACAACGCCGCAAGATAAAAGCGTCCGACAAGCTGCATGCGGCCTCATCGGTAGAGTCCCGGGCCCGGCGGGCGGCCTTCAATGCTTCGAAGAGCGGCGCCGCCAACTTTCTCGGTGAGGGAGAACTGGTCGATGAAGTGAGCAGCGGCCGCGTCGATCTATCCAGTATCGACAAGGACCAGTTGCCGGAGCCACTGCAGGCCATGGCGCCGGAAGAACAAGCGGTCATTATCAGCGAGACGGCCGAACGCCGTGACGAACTCCAGCGCCAGATTAATGAGCTGACGGAACAGCGCTCGACCTACCTGGAGAAGAAGCTGGAAGAAGCCGGTGGCGCCAGGGATTCCCTGGATGACAAGATCTACAGCGCCGTTCGCGAGCAGGCCGGCAGGCTCGGCCTGACCTATGAAGCGGACGCACCCGCTTACTGAGCCACTGCAAACACGGCCCGGTCACCCTACCGGGCCGTATCATGCCCTTACACTATTTCCCGGCCAGCCTTTCTCTATTCAGCTCCCGTTCACCTGCCCGGTTCTATGATGCAGTCATCGGGATAACCCCGATTGTATTGACTAACCCGATGGAGAATGAAACATGAAACTGAAACCGACATGTATCAAGCTGCCCCTGATTGCCTTGCTGTCAATGGGTCTGGTGTGTGCACCGCTGGCGGTGAGTGCTGATGATGACAACCGTGGCTGGCGTGGTCATTACCAGCAGGATCGTGGCAAACATGATGACAGGGTTGATCGCCGCAGCGACCACCATGACTACGTCTATCACAAGACGCATGGCCACCGTGACAGCTGCCGTACGAACGACAAACACGGCCACAAGCACGGGAAGCACCATAACAAGCGGGCGAAAGGTCAGCACAGGCATTACTCCGGTGTCAGGCATCACTACCGGGACCAACAGCGTCACGAGAACGTCCGTTACATTCCGGGCGCATACCACAGTAGCCTGGCTGTGCTTTTTTACAACTAGACTGACCCGCACTGGCGGCCACAAGTTACCCTGCAAAGCGGCGTAACTTGTGGCTATCCAGATGTCGATGGAGGACCTTCGACAACCGCACTAAAGGAAGCCCGTGATAATTCGTCATTCCGGGCGGAGCGTAGCGGAGACCCGGACTCCAGTGGTTTATTTTCAGCGCGTTATGGATTCGCGCCTTCGCGGGAATGACGAAAAACTGGCTTAATCAGAACGTCCCTGAAATTAAAAACAGGTGTTGTCTTTTTTTCCATATTCTCAAAAACGTATTTCCTTCACCAGCGTTTGCGTCCGGGCGATTACCGGGAAACGGCTCTCTATGAAGGCATCGCTCCATTTTCCGTTGTACGAGCCGGTGCCTATGCTGTATATCAGGGTTGCACGCACCTGCCAGGATTCATTCACGGCAAACCCCGGGAAGCGCTCGCGTAACTCCTGTTGCGGGACATAGATGCGAATGTTGCTGGTATTACCCTCCAGATAGAAACCGGAAGCATCGAGCAGCACGGGTGATAAGCCGGTGCCATCCGGAATGATTTCAAATACCAGCATGTAGCCGTGTGCGCCGGTACCTGAAAAATCAGGAATAATATCAAAATCGCGTCCGTTACCATTGCGTTCGATGCGAAAATCGGACAACTGCACATGGCCCTGCTGATAGTCTCTTTTCATCTGCTCAATAGCGTCGCGGTCTTTGGCAATCTCTTTCTCGACACGTTTTTTGCAATTCGATTCCGAATAACCCCAGCTGGATGAAAACAGGGCGCGTCGTTGCCTGACCTTTGCACACAGCTTGCTATCGCGAAACCTGATGGCGGCCTTCTGGTAGCACTGCGATCGCAGGTAATAGGAACGATAACCATCCGGGTTCAAGGCCAGGCCGGTCTGATATTCCCTTGCGTTGATGGCCTCGCATGCGCCAACCGCCATTGCATGCTGCTGCTCATAATCATTGTTTGCTGGCGAAAATCCGGGCAACAACAAGCATGCAAAGGCGATACACCGCAACTTCATCAGGAATAAACCTGCTGTAAATATTCGTCGATCCTGTTACGTACACCCCGCGGCGAGCTGACAAGTTCATGTATCAACTGAAAGAGCGGGTAGTCTTTGGTATTGAACAAGCGATGACGACTTACCATCGCGAGTGTATGGATGCCCTCCCCCTCGATAGCACCGACTTCTTCTCTTGCCAGCATGCGTCCCAGTTCATGGTGATGTGAATCCTCACTGGTAGCGGTCGTGATCAGGTCACCCAGACCTGCCAGATGGTAAGGACTGCCCGCCTGACCTCCCATTGTACGTACGATCCTGTCCAGTTCCCGCAGGGCTGCGACCGCGAGATAACCGCGCATGTTATCGCCCAGCTGCAACTCGTCCGCCATGCCGAACACCAGGGCATAGACATTTTTCAGGATGACCGACCAGCTGATCCCGGTAATATCGGACGTATGCTCAAGATAAAGAGGTGTACCCTGATATAACGCGCGCACCCTGTTATATGAATCCATACCCGCACAACCCAGTTGTGCGAAGGCGTAACGGCCGGCACGGATTTCCTCGGAGATCATCGGGCCATATAACAGGCAATAGGCCTGCTGCGATCCAAACTCCTCGGCAAAGATTTGCGCAGCGGTGTGTCCTGCCTCGTCCAGGCCCTTGGCAATACTCACACAGAGACAGGTTTTCCTGAGTAGTGGTGCGATGCGTTGAACCACCTCCCGGTGCGGGTTGACCGGCAGGCAAAACAACACGATATCCGCCCGGGCTGCAGCCTCCTCAAGCTCCACTGACTGAAAATTGTCCCGGGGATATTTCTCCCAGATAGCCAGTTGCTGACGTTCCCTGAGCAGGTACTCCATGGCATGGCCCATTTCACCATACCCCAGGATTAATACCCTGAAACGTTCGGTCATTGCACTGCTCCCTGCATTGCTTGTGTTTCCGCAGACCGGCCTCGATTCGAAGCCGGAATCCGGCCTTTGTGTTGCGGACCGCTAGCGCTGCATCAGACTTTCCAGCATCGCTTCGATCTTGGCTATACGCGCCTCGATCATGTCCAGACGCCGCACCACCTGCTCGTGCTTGTCCGGCTGTCCACCGCCGCGGCGATCATAGCCCTGCTTTCTGCAACCCGGACCGTGCCCCCCCTGCCCCATCCCCTTGCGCTTCATACCCATGCCCTGCATCGGACACGGTTGCCTGGGAGACTTAGTACCGGATGCATCAGCACCGGCGCCAACCTCTTCCAATGGTGTTACCGTTGCCGTCTGTTCTTCAATCATTGAAGTAGCCGGCGCAGTTGCTACTGCAGGTTCTGCAGACATCTGTTGCGATTCTGCTGGATCGCCCGTGGGCGCAGCGGCTGCAGAAAATGTTTCTGCAACTGCTTGCTGTTCACTCAATTCGCCAACAGCTGCTTGCGCTTCTGCAGGTGTTTCAGCTACCGCCTGCTGCGCGGTTGATTCAGCATCGATGGGCACCACTTTGGCTACGAACGGTTTTACTGTTACCGCCGGCGCTTCGGCCAAAACCGATAGCGGACCGGCCAGGGAAAACAGCATGACTGCTGCGATTATTGTTGACTTCATGGAATTCTCCTTGATGTAGAGATAACCCGACCCCAATTTGTGGGGAGTCAAATTCTTGTGGTCGTGCACTGGAAGCATAACGCGCATATTTCGCCAGGATCAACCTGCCAAACAGCCAGAAGCAATTGTGACTACCCACCATTGCCTCTGTTATACACGATTTTCCGACAATCACTCCTCGCTTTATAATCCGTGCCTGAATGTCAGGGCCTGTTTATGATCATAATTTCCGAGAGAACCCAATGAGCGATTACTTTTACGAATTGGTCGCCCGATTGCAGGAAAATCAGCTGTTAACCGACCCACCCTACATTCACGGCCTGCTGACCGGTTTCGCCACCACACCGGACCCCGATCATGAGAAGCTGTGGATGGAGATCGCAGCGGGACGCCTGCTTCCGGAACAACTCCAGGATGAAGTGATCGACGTTATTGGTTTTCTCTCCGAGGACCTGTCCAGTAATAATTTCCATGCGCTGTTCCGGGAGGACAGCAACAGTGAACCGGAGCGCTGGATCAACGGTTATCTCAAGACTGTGGAAATTCATGAGGAACAGTGGCGTGAAGAAAACGAGCTCCATGCCAAAGCGGCCATAGCGCTAGTCACGCTTCACTCACTGATCGACGAAGAAGTGCGTCAGGAGTTCAATATCATTCAGCCAGGCCATCAGGAACTGCGGGAACAGCCGGAGAAAGTGACTCATCTTGCCATCACCATCCACCAGCATTTTCATGGCGACCTGGATGATGAGTTCAATGCCGGCAATGGTTTCGACCTGCCTGTCGATGAACGCCCCTCACTACCTGGCTACCCGCAAGAACAACTGGACGGCATGGACGAACAGGCCCTCTTTGCCCTTGTTATCGGTAATGATGACAGACTCCCACTGGAGGTAGTACATACGTGTGCCGAGCGGGAGGAGGAAATGGTGCCACTGCTTCACAAACACCTGGAAACCGACACCCACTGGAGTTCCGAAGCAAACGATGGCGACTGGTGGGGACTGTTGCACGCCGTTTTCATCCTCGGCCTCATCCCGGGTGAAGCATCGGCACGGGCGTTGCTCAAAGGATTCCGGCGCATTACCTACGACCGCAACAACAATCTGACCGACTGGTTTTCCGGCTACTGGCCCGCTCTTTGCAGAAACAAAACAGAATACACCACCAGCCCGATGCGACAGATTGCGGAAGACAAAGAGTTGGACTGGTACCCACGCTCTCATGCTGTTCAGTGTGTCATTGCCGACGCCAGTGAAGGAGAGCCTGCCCGACTGGAGGACGCAATTGACTGGCTTGCTGCACTCTGCGCCGACGCATCACAAAACCCGGAATTCCGTATTA
>Ga0316191_10000569_pt1 | contig 24260 bp, 18 predicted proteins | sample Eddworburr2cm_MG_FD_204928 | JGI IMG/M metagenome (GOLD analysis project Ga0316191, IMG submission 204928) | Coastal sediment microbial communities from Maine, United States - Eddy worm burrow 2 cm | ecosystem: Environmental > Aquatic > Marine > Coastal > Sediment | place: USA: Maine... | reverse complement strand
CCGAAGAATAACCCCGCACGCTTCATTTCACCGGCGCAGAACTCAAGCCAGCTTTCGGCAGTTTGCATATAAATCCTGTTGATTCTATTTATTCATAGCCCAATATACAGACTAGCGCGGTAGTATCATTACCATAGTCTCTGAAAGCACCATTCCGGACGATACGATACACTGCTCCAGACAGCCCGACAGGCATTATAGTTGACTGGCATGAACTCCGTAAAATTCTCTACACCCATAGGTTTGCAGAATGAACTCAGATTTTGAACGCATATTTGCAGGCTTGCAGTACATCCTGCCTCAGCATTTTCTGTCCCGCATCGTTTATGCCCTGATGCGAAGCGAAATTACCTGGGTCAAGAACCTCTTAATCTACCTGATCAGCCGCATTGCCGGAATCAATTACGGCGAAGCCCTTTCACCCGATCCTGCAGATTATGCCAGCTTCAATGCATGGTTTACACGCGCGCTCAAACCCGGCGCGAGGACCTTTGACTCCGACCCGCAAGCTTTTCTTTCACCCTGCGACGGCAGGATCAGCGAAACCGGCCCGCTGCAGGAGAACCGTATTCTACAGGCCAAGGGCAAAGATTATTCACTGCAGGACCTGCTTGCAAACGACCCGGTTTGTCAGCAATTGACCGATGGTTATTTCTCCACCATTTACCTGTCTCCCAAAGACTATCACCGTATCCACATGCCGATTGGCGGTCGTCTTCAACGTATGATTCACGTGCCCGGCAGATTGTTCTCTGTCGCACCCTACACGGTTCGACTGGTTCCGCGTTTGTTCGCGCGCAATGAACGGGTCATATCCATTTTTGAGACCGATTCAGGGCCGCTGGTGATGGTGCTGGTAGGTGCAATGCTGGTTTCCAGTACAGAAACTGTATGGGCCGGTGAAGTGACACCTACAAAGAACAAGGAAGTATCCGTTACAGACTACCCTGATGGAGATATCACACTTGCAAAGGGTGATGAAATGGGGCGATTCAATATGGGTTCTACGGTGATCTTGTTAATGCCACCTGGTGCTTTGCAACCCGTGAATGACCTGGGTGCAGGTGATGCGGTTAGGCTTGGGCAGAGATTAGGAGAGGTTTAGAAGTCCAGTGCCAACTGATCGTGGGGGTACGGGTAACACCCTCTGAGACACCCGCAGCGCCGCGACCGAATAGCAAAACTTAACTAGAATCACCTACAGCACCAAAATATCTAAATCGCCCCATACATCGTCCCGGTCACTTGGTCAAACGGTACTCTTGCCAGCTTTTGCTGAGTTTCACCACTTACCAACCGCACTGACGCCCTTGGTTCTGCTCATCCAGCCAGGCCTGCAATGGCGCAAAATAATCCAGCATGGCAGTTGCATCCATTTCCCGCTGTCCGGTCAGGGCTTCCAGTTCATCCGGCCATGGTTTGCTTCGGCCCATTTCCAGCATGGCATTCAAACGCTGGCCTGCCTGCTTGTTGTCGTAAATGGAACAACGATGGATGGGACCTTCATCACCGGCAATTTCACACAGGGAGCGATGGAATTGAAACTGCAAAATTCTCGCCAGGAAATATCTCGTGTACGGCGTGTTGCCCGGCACGTGGTACTTGGCACCCGCATCAAAAGCATCTGCAGGCCGTTCATTTGGAGCCTTAACGCCCTGGTATTTTTCACGTAACTTCCACCATAAATCGTTATACCCTTCAGGACCGGTCTGACCCGCAAATACCTGCCAGCGCCATTGATCCACCATCAGGCCGAACGGCAGGAAAGCGATACCTTCCAGTGCCCGTTTCATCAGCAACGCGATGTCACCGGAGGCATCCGGTACGTTTTCCAGCAAGCCGATTTTTTGCAGGTATTCAGGTGTGATAGAGAGTGCGATCGTGTCACCGACCGCTTCATGGAACCCGTCGTTTGCACCCGACCGGTAAAAGAAATTTTCCTTATTGTAAGCCCGCTGGTAGTAGTTGTGTCCGAGCTCATGATGAATGGTTTTAAAGTCCTCGGCGTTAACCTTGATACACATCTTGATGCGCAGATCATCCTTTTCATCGACATCCCAGGCCGAGGCGTGGCAAACCACTTCCCTGTCCTCGGGCTTGACGAACAGCGAGCGTTCCCAAAAGGTTGCCGGTAATTCCTCAAAACCCATGGAACTGAAAAACGCTTCACCTGCCTGGACCATGGTGATGGCGTCAAACCCCCTTTCTTTCAGGATGGAGGTCAGATCATAGGAGGACACTTCTTCGGGCGGTGCCAGCAGCGGATAAATATTGCTCCAGTCCTGCGCCCACATATTGCCAAGCAAATGCGCAGGAATCGGACCATCCTTTGGAACCAGGTCTGTACCATACAGTTCCCCAAGTTTTGCCCGTGCATGGCAGTGCAGCGCTTCGTAGAGAGGTTTTACTTCACCCCACAGACGATCGAGCTCTGCAGGGAAGTCTTCCGGAGGCATATCATACGCGGAACGCCACATCGTACCGAGATCCGAAAAACCCAGCTCAGCTGCACCTTCGTTAGCCAGTTCAACCTGGCGTGCATACAGGTCTTTCATCGGAGGTGAAACTCTTCTCCAGCCATCCCATGCCTCAAGTAAAGTATCGGGGTCACGGGACTCAGCCATGATGTCACTCAGATGCCCAAGGTCGAGACAGTTGCCATCTTCATAGCAGTACTCCCCCTTGCCATACATACCACCCAGTTTGGCTCCAATCTCTGACTGCTCTGCTGTTTTGGCAGCGTCACTGGGTGCCGGGATGGTAATCCCGCTACGTAAAATGTTCAGCTTGCGCCGGGTATCGCTGTCAAGTTCCGGGATCTCGTAATACCTGGCAGCTTCGACAGCCAGTTCTACCTGTTTCGTAGTAAATTTTTTGTTGGCCAGCGCAGCCAGCATCTCGGTGTCCTGGGTAATAAAGTTGCTGTACACCCAGGCCATGCGCTCGTTTTCCACAAGTAAGCCGGCCAGTTGCGTCTCGGCACCTATGATGAAATCGACGGCATCATTTGCAGTCAGTTTGCCTGGACCGGTTGAATCTGAAACAGATGGATCATTTGTTTGCTTACAGGCAACGAGTATCAAAAGAGGCAACAGTGCCAAGGTACGAAGGATGGTTTTAAACATTTTGGGGTCCTTGTTTATATTCAGCATTGCAAAGAAAACGGTGGTTATTTTCATTGCAGCATCAACCTGCAGACTGATAAATGCCCTCTCGAAAAACCTGTTTCCTAAGATGCTATCTTGTAGCAGGGACTGTAAGTAGCACCGGGTAATTTCATACGCCGTTGCTCAATAAATGACGCCAGCAAGCGATCCAGCGCCAGCATGATTTCCTTTTCGCCGTTAATTTCGAACAGACCTTTGCGACGTACCGACATGATTGTTTCAGGTTTGACGTTACCCGCGACAATGCCGGAGAACGCACGCCGCAGATTTGCAGCCAGTGAATGCCTGGCTTGATCGCGGTGCAAATGCAAGGCCGCCATATTTTCATGACTGGGGTCGAATGGTTGCTGGAACTCCTGTTGGATTTGCAGCAGCCAGTTATAATAATAGGCGTCCTTGTGTTTCTTGCGATAGTTTCTGACCTGTATCAAACCTGACGTCATTGTCTGGGCGACTTTTTCAGGATCATTAATGATGATCTGGTATTTCGCCTGCGCCTCTTCACCCAGCGTGAGGCCGATGAAGGCATCTATCTGTTCAAAATACGCGGCAGATTCAGCTGGTCCTGTGAGCACAAATGGAAACGGCATATCGTCATTGGCGGGGTTGAGCAACACACCCAGCAGATAAAGTATTTCTTCAGCCGTTCCGACACCGCCTGGAAAAACCACGAAACCATGACCCAGGCGCACAAATGCCTCAAGGCGCTTTTCAATATCCGGCATGATCACCAACTGGTTGACAATTGGATTTGGCGACTCGGCGGCGATAATACCGGGTTCGGAAATCCCGATATAGCTACCACCTGACACCCGTTGCTTGGCGTGGGCAATGGCAGCCCCTTTCATCGGTCCCTTCATCGCACCCGGGCCACAACCGGTGCAAATATTCAATTTACGCAGACCGGTTTCATAGCCCACTTTCTTCGTGTAGTCATATTCCAGGCGTTCAATTGAATGCCCGCCCCAAAAAACAACCACATCCGGTTCCCGCGCCGGGTTCATTGTTTTCGCATTTCGCAAAATTTCAAAAACTGCGTTGGTTATACCTTCCTGGCTCTCGAGATCGGTGGAAGAGCGACCACTGATCTCTGTATCAAAGTAAACCAGGTCACGGATCACCGCGGACAACAATTCGCGTACGCCCTGGACCATGATGCCGTCAACAAAAGCCGAGCCGGGAGCATTGCTCAACTCCAGCCGGATACCCCGGTTGACCTGCTGGATTTCTATTTCGAAGTCCTTGTGGAGTTTTAACAGTTCTTCGGCGTCGTCACCCTCGTTGCCGCTATTGAGCACGGCCAGTGCGCAACGACGTAATAACTCGCCCAACTCCCCACGACTGGCATCATGCAAACGCTCGACTTCCATGCGGCTTAGCATGGTCAATATTCCAGCAGGGTAAATCCGGGCACTAATAGGTTCAGCAGACAAGGCAAACTCCGTTTTCTTCCAAGATAGTTATCTCTCCAGCTTTAGGCCGGAACAAACACGATACCGCGTGTTTATACGCGGGACAAAAATAAAAAAGAGAGGCCAGCAATAAGCTGGCCTCCCGGTCACTCCCCCAAGTGCAAATCAAATCAGAACTCGTATTTCAGACTAACAGGCACTTCCCAAAAGTATGCCCGTTGTGACTTGAGTAAAACCATGCCTTAGCGACCACGAAAAAAGAGCGCCACTAAGGCAGGTCCATTCTTTACAATTCTATCAGTTAAAATATATATTTTATGCCAAACCGAATTTCGTAGCGTGAAGCATCTCCGATACGAGGTTCCCTTTGGCCCCTTACGACCGTGGCCGGGAAGTTATGCTGTTTCAGGATGCCCCAATCGTCATTGATCAGATTGGTTAAATTATCAACGATCATGAATACAGATAACGTGTCATCACCACGGAAACCCGGTATACCCACTTCAATGCGAAAATCGAGCTTCGTCCACGAAGAACCGGTTTCAGAATTTCGTTTGTCACCCGGCTCTAATACGATAGGCAGAAAATCAAGATAAGGTGTGAATCCGTAAGGGACAATTGTTCCGTCGTAGGTATAACTGAACGGTTGACCGGAATTATGGGAACCATAAAGTGAAACGATCGACGGGAATTTGCCGAACCAATCGCTTCGCCATGTCGTCGTGAAGGTGACACGGTGTTTGATGTTGTAATTCGAGGTAGACACAACATCTTCCTGCGGATCAAAGAACGCGCGATTGGTATAGTTTGAAAATGCCACTGAACTGGTCATGGGTTGCACGTCCTCAGAATCGGTGTATGCATAGCCAACAGTGAAGTCGAAGCCATTGTCATAAGCTTTTGCGAGACCAACCGAGATGGTCTTGGATTCAGGTTTTTCGTTGCTGTTGGTCAGTACAAAGCTCGCCTCGCGAACACTGTCATAAATCGGATAACCATCCGCGTTCGTACCCACTTGCTCTACGTCTCCGTGTAAGACAATTGGAGCATCCTGCACCTTCGTTAACAGTATATCTGCATTGAAAACATAATCACCGGGGAATACGTGTGTGACACCCATCGCAAGTTTCCACTCGGAAGGCAGCTTGAAATTCGGATCAAGGTAATTGATTTCAAAGTTGTCACCTACACCAGATGCAACCGCATCGTACATTTCACCAGGAATACAATAACCCGGTCCGGTTGGGACACCTTCTTCACAAGCTTCCCAGACGATATCGTCATCAAACAGAGAACGGGATCCATCGGTATAGCCGAATGACCGGCCACGTTGACCAAACTGGAGTACGTTATTTGCAGAATAGGTGTTTGACAGCCACACATTCGGGTTACCACCCGTGTAGAGACCAATACCACCGTGCATGGATGTGTTATCCCCAATTTCATAGGTAAAGCCAATTCGTGGCTGGAATAGGCCTTCGCCATCAACCGTGGAATCATTGGCAAAGCCGTAATCATTCACAAAGTCTGAATTCACTTCAGGTGAATCGTTGGTGGAATACCAGTCATAGCGAACACCGGCAACGATAGTCCAGCGATTGCCAGGCTCTATCCGGTCCTGGAGAAAAATGGTGTTGAGCTTATAGCCCCAATCGGCGGCCGCATCCTCGACCACGTTAGAAGGCGCGTTGTTGTAATAGATGGACTTTGCAAATCCATTGCGGAATTCATCAATGCCGTCAAAGCGTATTTCTGTTTCCGCGTGCTGTACAAAAAGATTGAAAATATCGAGTGATTCCTGCTCGATGCCAAGCGTCAGGAAGTGGCCATTCCCAAAGTCGTAATTACCTTTGGCCGAGTAGCTCCATACATCATAATCAAGTTTATTTGCTTGCCGGCTATCGTCTCCACCGATATAGACATCAACAGCATCCAGTTCAACTCTGATCTCACCAAAATCTGTTCCACCAACTGAAATCTGACGATTGTCAATTTTCAGATAACTGGCACGTAGTTCGGTTGAGAAACTGTCCGTCCAATTGGAGTAGAGTGTTCCGACATAGGAATTGAGCTCTGCACCACGCTCGTAAAGATGATTGGAGAACTCAAACTCGTTATTGTCACCATCTGACTCGGTAAAATTCTCACCATCATTGTAGGTGTAAGTAAACTGTGCCCTGTGTGCATCATTGATGTCCCAGTCAAGTTTTATCAGAATTTTTTCATCATCATGATCCAAGCTGGTAGGGATAAATCCAGGATCATAGCCATAATAGGTCTGGGCGATATTGACGATTTCATTTAGCGCTGCCTGTGTGACAGGGATTTCGTTTACAGCACCGGAACCGATAGGGCCACGGTCGAACAGATTTGCTCCGTCGAGTTTTTCATACGCAACAAAGAAAAACAGTTTGTCTTTGATAATGGGACCACCCAGGGTAACGCCATAGCGATTCTCGGTATAATCGCCAGACCGGATTTTGTCGCCTTCAAGCTTGTCGCCACGCAAACCGTCGCCAGTGTAGTCATAGAATGCGGAGCCGAACCATTCATTGGCACCGGACTTTGTTACCGCATTGATATTACATGCGGAAAACCCGCCATACTGTAGATCAAATGGTGCTAACTCAACTGCAACTTGGTTGATGGCATCATATGAAAATGGCATACGCTCAGTAGGATACCCATTCCCGTTCAAACCAAAAGAATCAGCCATACGAACCCCGTCAACGGTCAGGCTGTTGTACCTGGAGTTCTTACCGGCACATTGTATTGCGTTGATATCACCACGTGATTCGTCGACAAAAATCCTGGCGTCAGCACGGATGACGTCAGTGATGTTTCGGTTAATGGCCGGTGCTGCCTCCAGCACTTGAATATCGAAGTTGGAGCTCGGACCAATGGCAAGATCAACCCCTGTAAATGTAGCAGAACCGACGACAATAACCTCCTCAATCATCCCCTCTTCCAGTGAAATATTGAAAGTGGCGGCCGCGGACAGATTCGTATATACCTCGGTAATCAGCGCGTCCTTGTGCTCCAGAGACTTCACTGCAATCGTGAAGGGACCACCAATTGCAAGACCGCCGACATTGAATGCGCCGTTACCATCTGTAGTGGTGGTACGGCTGGAGTTAGTTCGCGTGTCAGTAACCGTCACTTCAAGGCCAACGGCAGGCTCTGCAGAAGGTGTCTGCACAAAGCCGCGAACGGTGCCTGAAGTTGATTGTGCGACACCTGTCACCGGAACGGTTAGCATCAATAGAAATACTAGGAAAGCAAATGAATTTCGGGTTCTTTTATACATTGAGTTGTCCACCTGTAAATCATCAAAGAAATGTTGATTTTTGGAGCCAGGAAGAGGTGAATTTGTTTTACCTGCATTGGAAACCACTAGTGCTGCCAACCGGACAAACGATCACGCCCCTGCGTTCACTGTCTCCTTCACACTGCTCATACACTGATCACATTATGATCGGGGCGATTGTAGCAAGGATTTATTACAAAATCTTAACAATTGAAAATTATTTTAAGGAAGGATGTTCAGCGATACAGTAGCTAATCACTGTATGTGTTTGTTGATTGGTCTGTTTTCCACTCAAAACCCTAAAACAGGCTTTTTCACATGAGGGCAATAAACATTGCCCCAGCCTTTCATTGCCCGGTCCGCTTGGTTAGAATACGCGCCTTAGTCGGGGTGTAGCTCAGCCTGGTAGAGCACCACGTTCGGGACGTGGGGGTCGTGAGTTCGAATCTCGCCACCCCGACCAATAAATATAAGGGGTCCAGGGGGTTCTCGAAAAAATGCAACCTCTTGAATCAGCCTTGAAAGACACCAGTCTGAAACTCCCAGGCATCCTGGGCGCCGAGGGCGTTGCCTGACAACATTAGCGTAAAAAGAAACAGGCAAGTGGGTAATCGGGGTATCGATACCGTCATCGGATCAGCCTTGTCGGGTGCGTAAAAAAATGAGCAGAAGCCATTGATTCAATTATCTTACATGCTGATGTGCTAACTAAATGTATCCGGCCCGTATTCTCTTCTTTTCACCTCATCAGGAAAGGGCTCCGACCCTCCTTTTGTGGTCAATGCTTTGAGGTCGGCCGGCACTGGATAGTCCTCTGTCTCCACGGTATGGTGGCAGTAATAGGCTGGAACAGGGGGTTCCCATAATGATGCAATGGCAGCCACCTCCTGCTCAACCGATTGCAAATTTTTTGGTAATGACTGCTGCCATTCGGCGGGCCAGTCCTGGCTATTAGCTCGCGCCACCACCATGGCCATCCAGCGCTCACGGAGTTCAACCCAGCGTGGCGATTGCACCTTACTTTCAATCATACTGACTGCAGGGCGAAGTTCTATGTATATAGTGCGGCGTGCTCCGGGACTGCGCTTGGGTTGGGATCCATGAAGAATCATCATGTCCTGAACCAATATGTCACCGGCCCTGGCGGGTAATTCCACCACTCCGGGGATATCCCATCCATACTGCTTTGAGAGAGCACAAATATCCTGGCTTTCTCCCTGGGTCCCTGGAACATAGCGCAGACATCCATCACCTTCAGGTGCATCATCCAGATACACTCCAACATTCAGATAAGGGTAATTGCGTGGGTGTCGAGCGCCCTGATGCCAAATCACCACGGGATGAGGGTGCTGATATTTATATAAAATATCCATCTGTATCGGCACCGTGCCCCGCCCACATAACTCCCGCGCTACTGCCATCATCGCCGGGCAAGCCAACAAATCCAGCACAGCCTCAGGGTCTACCTGAAGAATATCATCGTAACGCATCAGGCGCGGGCCTACAGGATCGTCAACGACACAGGCACCATGCAGGAATTCGCCGGCGTGGTGTTTTTCCATCGCCTGGGCTTCCAACTGTTCGGCAATGTTTCGCCAGCGGCTTAATAGCTCCACCGGAAGGGCAGCGTCAAGACGGGTATAACCCTGATTGAGTATTTGCTGTTGTTGCTCAATGGTAATGTGATAGGTGGGCATTGTCCCCGTTCGTACTCTGCAAGTTGAAGTTCCTGGTAGAACCCATGAATCTCAAAACGAAACCTCTCCATGCTGGATGATTGAGAGGCCATCGCGAGTTCCCGTAATTACCGTCGGCGTATTAGTTTCTTGACGGAAATACTCCCACGAGGGCAATGCAAAAGTTGACGACCTGGTAGGGTTGCATATTGTTGACACTCTGACTATTGCCCGTATTCCCGGTCGTACCCTCAGCCATTGCTGCATTTGGCGAATTGAGATAGTTATCCTCTTCAGCCAGTGCAAAGACGTTATTGGTTGCGACGTCGGTATTTCCTGATGTCGAGCCAGAAGGGGGCGAGAACAAATGGTTATGAGAAGCTAGTTGGTTGACATTCAGCGTATTGGTCTCCGCACCGGACTTCTGCCCTAACGGCCTATTGCTCAAACCGGGACCCTGGCCCATATGTAGTGCCGCTCTCCCTTGCAGATCAGGCAGTCCAAATGTTGAACGGCCATCTCCCCCATAGGTCGTACCCAACAGTGAAAACAAAGCGGAATTTTGCGAGATAGGTAACAATTGACCATCACAAAACGCCCAGCCTCTCGGGGCGAAGTTAAACCCGTTTGCCCTGATCTCACCAATAAAAGGTTCCGACATTACTTACTCCCAAACAAATTAACCAATCCAGTCAACACTGCAAAACACCCTACCATGTATCCATGTTTCTATAAAATCGCCAGCACTTCAGTTTCTTGACGGAAATATTCCTTGAAGTGCAATACAAAAGTTGACGACCTGGTAGGGTTGCATATTGTTGACACTCTGAGAACTACCCGTACTCCCGGTCGTACCCGATCCCATGGTCGCATCGCTGGTGTTATGATAGTTGTCTTCTTCAGCCTGGGCGGGATAGTTATCGGTTGCGACATCGGTATCTCCTGAACCTGAGCCGGACGGAGGCGCGAACGTATGGGTATGAGAAGGTAGTTGGTTGACGTTCAGCGTATTGGTCTCCGCACCGGACTTCTCCCCGATGGTTCTAGGGGTTAAACCGGGACCCGCGCCCATATGTAGCGCCGCTCTCCCGCGCAGATCAGGCAGTCCAAATGTTGTACGGCCATCTCCCCCATAGAACGTACCCAACAGTGAAAACAAAGCTTGATTTTGCGCGATCGGCAACAATTGGCCATTACATTGCGCCCAGTTTCTCGGGGCGAAGTTAAACCCAAAAGCTGTGATCTGACCAAGAAAAGGTTCGGACATGAATTACTCCTAGTAAAATTCTAATGTTTAGTTGAAAATTGCCTCGTACTCACCTAACCCGACAGGCACCAGAAATAAGTCGATCACTCCAAGGTCGGTGTCGAGGGTAAAAGTCCCTTGATCCGGTTTAAAATTTGTAACCTCTTTAACCAGTAATGAAAATGCATCCTGTCGAATACAACGACCGGTCTGGGTGATCGTTGGTGGCAATTTGGATACCTCGGTCAATTTGAATCGCATGTCGGCACCGCCGGATTGCGCTGATAATTCGCCACCTAACAATTTTTCAAATACCGATAATTCGGATACCAGTCTGTTGTCCTTCATTGAGTGGCCTCACCTTCTGATGAATCCCATTCCATTTGCCAATGGCTTTGTTCATCGGCAATTTTTCTGAATCCCATTCGGGTATACCATCTCACTGCAGGACTGCCGGGTATGACCCGCAATCGAACCGGCACTTTTTCCAGCCTGGACCGATCCAGTACGCGTCGCATGATAGCTGTGCCAATTCCACTGTTCCGGAACGCCGGTAAAATCGTGATATCAATAACCTGAATCCCGGTAAAATCATATTGAACATACAAACGACCGACCTGGGTGTCTCCGGATAACACGATGTCACGTTTTGCGTTCGGAAAAACATTCAGATAGTGTGCGTGTTGAGCCTCGAATTGCTGGTCTAAAATTTGGGTCCTCAATTTATCGGGTAAATTTAACTGGTCGATATCATCGCGGGTCGTACGGTATAAATGCCTTAAAAATTCCATGTCGTTTTCGACCATCGAACACAGACTCAGCTGAGAATCCGACTGTATCAATACAGTCGTGCTTCTGTTCATTTCAGTTCGATCAGGCTTCAATTCATGCATGATCGTCAAACAGGGCGCCAAACACGCCCATCCGGTGATTTGAGTACCGTAGTAAATGACCTGTTGTTGACCTCAAACCCCAGCGTAACCTGGGTACCCGAAGCGTCTTTGTTAACTTCCAGCACTGAATAACCAGAACCAAAATCGAAGTCCGGCTGACTATCAGCAACCACGCGAGCGATCAGGCTAACCGGCATCGCGAGAGCCAGAGTGCCTAGACTGGCAAAGCCAAGAACCTGGCGTCGGGACAACCTGCTTGAAGCGTGGGTTTGTACGCCTTTGCCACTTTTTGGATTTACAGTATTCAATATACACATCCCCAGTCTTAACCATTGATGAACAGATGCAAACGGCCACCATTGGCCCTTCACCTTTCTAAATAATAATCAAGCATATTGTCATTTACAACAAACTGCCTCTAACCACACTTTACCGACTATCCCATTAACACAAGTTAAAGGGTGAGAGCGAAAGACTCCGGGCATACTACCGTGGACGCCCTAAAAATCGCTCTGTCTATTCAATGCTGAAGTTCATAAGCTCGACCGGTGTCGAATTAGCAATGAGGGTTCCACTGAGCCAGAATTCCGCCTGGCTGCTGCTAGCGGTAAACGTCGCGGTAAGTGTCACATTTGGCGTCGCAGAGGAACCACCTGGGTGCGTCCAGTTGATCGTCACTCCAGAAGCGGTTATGAGGATCCCGTCACCAACACCGTCCGCATTGGTATCCTCCCTCAAAGGACCGAGGCCAATAGGAGCCGCATCAGGTCTCAAGTCAATGGTCCTAACGTCCACCCCATTTACATTCAGTGCCAACTGGATCGAATTAATCAAGCCCACGTCATTGGGCCAGCCGGCTTCCGCGGCCGCAAGCGTTCCTGAAAAATTAACCGAATCAACATCCATACCACCGCCCAGCGCAAGGTCCCATACCGCTGTTTGAGTAACGGGCTTTGTCTGGTGGTCATCAATATCTCTTCCTGCTACTGAACCAGAGGGTGGCGAAGTCTCAAGTGGTGTGAAACTGGTACCGTTAATTGTGACGCCTCCAGCGTCGACAACGCCAAAATAGTCACTGACTCCATCGCTGTAATTTATGCTTGTATCCGGTATGGATAGTGACTCAGCGTGCGTGTTGGCCACCAGCATGAATGTACTGATTGTGACACAGAAAAACAATTTGACCGGGAACCGTCTGGATGACGATTTTAAACTCTTGTTGTTGATTGACTTCTGGTGGCCTGTTTTCATGAAGTATTCCTCGTCATCATCAGCAGTGTACAAATTTTTTGAAGCATAGACAAATCGTTGAATAATTTCGTCCTTTTCTTGAAATTCAATTTTTGATTCAAGTTTCTTGAAATTCGTGCGCTCCAAAACTTTTCCAGCTGATCGAAAATCTTTTCACAAAAACGGCGATGTTGTCGATCGTGACAGCCATTCCAAATAACACCATCACATGATTTCCTCACTGGTTATTGAGCCTGAGAATATCGCCAAACCAATACTCGAAACCGGGAGATGGCCACTGTTAAATTATATCGCTCAGAATCAGACTGACCGCTAAACTGATGGGAGGGAAAATCATGACAAAACCAAAACATCGTTCTGCTCTGATGAATGACCGCATTCAACTTCCGCCAAATTCCGATGTAGACAGGATGCAGGAGGAAGATCATGCATTGGACCTCAATAGTTTCTTTGAGACCCGGTTAGTCTTTTTTACCCAGCACAGACGCAATTTCATCCAGAACGAAGGGGTCGTCAATCGTGGCCGGCGTTTTGTACTGCTTGCCATCAGCTATGTTACGCATCGTACCCCTGAGAATTTTGCCTGAGCGTGTCTTTGGCAAGCGTGGAACAACATAAATATCCCTGGGTGTGGCGATCGGGCCTACCAGTGAACGCACGGTTCCTATCAGGCTCTTCTTCAAGTCGGCTGCATCGACATCTGCACCGGCGTTGAGTACAACAAATCCGAGCGGCATCTCACCCTTTAACTTGTCCTCAACACCAATAACGGCACACTCGGCAACATCAGGATGGGACGACAGTGCCTCTTCAAGCGCACCGGTTGATAAACGGTGACCGGCGACATTGATTACATCATCAACCCTGCTCATGACCCACAGGTAGCCCTCCTCGTCCATCACACCCGCGTCACCTGTCAGGTAGTAACCCTCAAACCGGGAGAGGTAGGCATCGTGATACCGTTTCCGGTTGCCCCACAATGTATTAAGGCATCCGGGCGGCAACGGTAACTTGACCATGATGTAACCGGATTGTCCTCTTGGTACTTCCTCACCTTCATCATCAAGCACCCTGATGTCATAACCGGGAACGGCAACCGTGGGTGAACCTGCCTTGACCGGCAGATGCTCCACACCCATCGGGTTGGCCGCCATTGGCCAGCCACTCTCCGTTTGCCACCAATGGTCAATCACCGGTAGCTTGAGTTGGTTTTCCGCCCAGTGCAGTGTGTCGGGGTCACAGCGCTCACCCGCCAGGTAGAGGGCTCTCAGGCTGCTGATATCATGCTGTTTGAGCAGATCACCACCCGGGTCTTCGCGGCGAATAGCACGAAAAGCCGTGGGTGCGGTAAACAGGCAATTCACCTTGTGCCGTTCGATAACACGCCAGAAGGCACTCGCGTCGGGCGTTCCTACCGGCTTACCTTCGTACAGAATGGTTGTACAACCATGTAGTAACGGCGCATAAATAATATAGGAATGTCCGACGACCCAACCAATGTCTGAAGCGGCCCAGTAAACATCACCGGGATCAACATTGTAAATATTTTTCATACTCCACTTGAGAGCAACGGCGTGCCCGCCGTTGGGCCTGACCACCCCTTTGGGTTCACCCGTTGTTCCTGATGTGTACAGGATGTAAAGCGGGTCGGTCGCACTCACATCAACACAGGGCACAGCGTGTGCTTCGGCAACGGCGTCCTGCCAGAGCACGGCTGCCGGGTGCGGGTCTTCGATGGGTAACTGTGGTCGTGAGACCAGGATTCTCGTCAGGTTTTCAACACCGGCAAGATCCAGTGCTTCATCCAGTAAAGGCAGATAGGGAATAACTTTTTTACCCTCAATACCACAGCTTGCACTGATCACGAGCTTCGGACTGGCATCCACTACTCTTGTAGCAAGCTCCTTTGCGGCAAAACCGCCAAATACGACCGAGTGGACCGCGCCGATCCTGGCGCAGGCCAGGACCGCGATCACCGCTTCTGGAATCATGGGCATGTAAACGATGACCCTGTCACCCTTTTCAACCCCGTTTCTCTGCAGGACGTTGGCAAACACCGCCACTTCGTCACGAAGCTCGGAATAGCTGTAGGTCCGAACCTGCCCGGTGACCGGACTATCGTAAATTAATGCTGCCTGTTCGGCCCTGCCCTGTTCGCAATGCAGGTCAAGGGCGTTGTAACAGGTATTGATTTCACCGCCGGCGAACCACTCGTAATAGGGTGCATCCGAGTCATCGAGCACCTTGTCCCAGGGTTTTGTCCAAACCAGCTCGGCGGCAGCGTCTGCCCAAAACCCTTCCGGGTTTTCCATTGAGTTCCGATAGAGTGTCCGGTAGTCCATTATCAGGTATTCCTCTGTGTTTAAGCTTAATGTCGTTGACTATTTTATGACCCGTGATCGAGATGAAAATATGCTACTTTAGTGAGGGGTAGCCTAAAAGACCCTGGTATGTGGTTGCAGCCTGAGTGAACCGGTAGGCTCCATCCTCGACGCAATGGCCAACATCAGTTCGGCGGTTGCACAGGCATCAATCAGGGCATTGTGTGCCGTGTATCTTGGCAGGTTGTAACTGGAACGCAATGCGCTTAGCTGTAATTCACCGGGCTTCACCGGTTGATCGCGCCGCTTTCTCCTTGCCAGTTCCAAATGCAGGGTATCCATAACAGCAAAAGGCGGAGCAACGCCTGCCCAGCCAAGACAGGCCTTTTGCAGGAAAGCAACGTCCAGACCGGCATGGTGAAACAGCCAGACACGGCCAACGGCGGCCTTGAAGAGTTCTTCCAGACCGGTTTTGATACCAACACCGGCAGCCACTTCGCTATCCATTAACTCATGGATGGCTGCGCTATGCCCCACTGAGTGTTCTGCGTTAATCATGATATGCCGGTTCGAACCAAGACGAATACGTCCATTATCGATCTGCGTCCACCCGATGGCGATAATCTGGTTCTTTCTGGCATCCAGACCGGTTAACTCAAGATCGACCGAGATCAGGGGGGTATTGGCAAGCTTATTAATATGCAGACCGGTACATGAATCAATATAGGGTAACAGGCTGGCTTGCCGACACTGTTCGGCAAGCACCCGGCAGCGTCTGCGCAGGCGCCATTGCTTGAACATCAGTGAACCTGGTACCGGTGTTCCAATCCACTCTGAGCCTCCACGACCAACATGAAGGCTGCCTTGAGATTTCGTCTCATCAAGGGCGAAAGTTCTTCGGGCGACACGAAGTTGGTCGGCTTTTCACCCGCCATCATTTGCTTCGATTGGTGGGAGATACGAATACGGTTAATCAGTATCAGGGCATCCCGCAAACTACTGGCGTCCTTCTTATTCATCACCCCGGCCGCTGTGGCGCATTCGATCCGTCGGAAAGTGTTGGCCTCACTTATACCAGCTTCCAGTGCGCGTATTCTCACCAGGTCGATTATCGGCACTATGCCCCGGTGCTTCAGATTCAACCCCTCGCTTTGAGTGCCATCGTCCTCCTGTACAAAGCGGCGGAAAAACCCCAGTGGTGGTCGATGGCTCATGGCATTGCCGGCCATAAAACGCAAGAAAATCCGGTTGTCCCTGGTGATTTTACTGACGTGTTTTTGCAGACTATCCACCAGAGTGGATTCACCATGCACGCAGCGAATGTCAAAAAATATACTGCTGTGCATCACCGACTTCGGACTCGGCTCGTCGACCCAATGATCAAAGTAGCGCTTCCATTTAGGTAGCGAGACCCGCCATTTAACATTGAGGGCCATGACCTCACCCGGGCAATAAACATATCCAAGCTGATCCAGACCATCACAAACCATTCCGGAAAGCTTTGCAAAGTAACGGCCTTCTTCCTCATTGGCATCACGCTCAAGGACTATCCCGTTGTCCTGATCGGTCCTGGCTGTTTGCTCCTCACGCGCCTGCGAACCGAAGACGACCCAGGCAAAAGCCATGGGAGGCGGTCCCAGTTTTTGCTCGGCAAGCTGAATCAACCTGACCGTGAACGCATCGGTCACATGGGTGACCATTCGACCGATCTGCCCGACACCCCGACCAAGATTAACCATACGCTCATATAGGGAAGGCAATCGCTGACTCAGCACCAGTAATTCATCTATGCTGTTCTTTTTGTAAATATCCCGGACCAGCCTCAAGGGGTGCTCCGATTGTGCCCGCAGGATATCGCCCGCGGTGACCAGACCAAGTGGTTTAAGTCCATCGACAATTGGCAGGTGGTGATAATTTTTTCGCATCATGATCAGCAAGGCCGAGTCCACATCCGTTTCAGCCGGGATACTCATAGGACTCGTGGTCATGACGGTCTTGATGGGTAAACCTGAATCCAGCCCTTCTACCAGTACCCTCTGGCGCAGATCCTTGTCCGTCACGATCCCGCAAAGCTCACCGTTTTTTACAATCAGGATACTTGATACATTTTCCGCACTCATCACCTGTGCAGCCTCACGAATACTTACCTCACTGTCGACCAGCACCGGTTCACGGTTCAAAAGACCCCGGACCTGTGTGACCGAATGTTTTACCTGGATCGCAGCGGTCAGACGGGACTTCAGATGGCTGCTGAAGTACTCACCGATGAGAGGATACTTAATACAAAGCTGCTTGAAATCCTCCGCGCTCAGGTGCCACAGGAGACAATCTTCCTCTGCCTCGGCAAAATAGTCCTTTAGCTCACCATGAAAATAGATTTCGTGTCCGAAAATCTCCCCCTCTGAACGTTTGTCCAGAAATTTGTGATCCTTGTCCAGCAACCTGGCTGCACCCTTGCGAATGATGGCCAGTCCGGGTGATGGCCGGGATGCAAAAATGGATTTTCCCTGGGGGTAATAGTTGACTTCCATTTTCCGGACCAGCCATTGCAGGTCCTCCCCTGCCAATGCATTGAAAGGTTGAACGGTATGCAGGAACTCGGCCGCGAAAGTCACATCGCTAAAATTATCATTCATAGTTTCATTCTAAATCTTTTGACGTAAAAAAAAAGGGTCAGCACGAATGCTGACCCTTTTTCCGTTCACAGCTTTCTATTAATGATCTCTTGCTGTTTTGGCTGCACCCATAGGTACGCGGATATCTTCCACCAGGTGCTGGATATGCTCAGGTGGGGGAGGCGTAATTTTGGAAACAACATATGCAGCGGCAAAGTTAAGCATTGCACCTACTGCGCCAAATGACTCGGGTGAAATACCCATGAACCAGTTTTCCGCCGTGTTGGCCGCCATCGCTGTTCCAGGAACAAAGAACCACCCCTTGAACCAGAATATGTAGATCAACGTTGATAACAGGCCAACCAACATACCGACAATAGCGCCCTTGTCATCCATGTTCTTGTTAAAGATACCCATCATCAGGGCCGGGAATATTGAAGATGCTGCCAAGCCGAAGGCTAACGCCACCACCTGCGCGGCAAACCCGGGTGGATTCATACCCAGGTAGCCTGCCACTACGATAGCACCTGCCATCGCAAGACGACTTGCCAACAGCTCTTTCTTCTCTGAGATATCCGGTGCAATCATACCCTTGATCACGTCATGCGAAATGGCCGTGGATATCGCCAGCAACAGGCCGGCTGCCGTTGACAGCGCCGCTGCCAGACCACCGGCGGCCACCAGGGCGATAACCCAGTTGGGCAGATTCGCAATTTCCGGATTGGCCAGTACCATGATGTCCCGGTCGACCTTGACCATCTCGTTGCCAGTCCAGCCAAAACTCGCGGCCTTTGCGGCAAACTCTGTATCCTTGTCATTGTAATACTGGATACGCCCGTCACCGTTCTTGTCTTCATATTTTAACAAACCGGTGGTTTCCCAGTTCTTGAACCACTCGGGCCGATCTGCATAGACCAGGTTGCCGTCTGCAGAGCCAACTTCACCCGTCTGGATGGTTTCCATCAGGTTCAGGCGGGCCATCGCACCAACTGCAGGAGCAGTGGTATAGAGAATAGCGATAAACACCAGTGCCCAACCGGCTGAGGAACGAGCATCCGCTACCCTGGGTACCGTAAAGAAACGCATGATGACGTGCGGCAGGCCAGCCGTTCCGATCATCAGCGACAAGGTCAGCAGAAACATGTCCAGTGTCGACTTCTTCTGCGCCGTGTATGCGGCGAAGCCGAGATCATTCACAATCATGTCCAGTTTGTCCAATAGCGCCATGCCAGAGCCGTCGGCCATGGTGCTGCCCAGGCCCAGCTGTGGAATTGGGTTGCCCGTTAGGTTCAGCGAAATGAAGATTGCTGGCACCGTATAGGCGAAAATCAGTACGCAATATTGTGCGATCTGGGTATAGGTAATTCCTTTCATACCACCCATAACCGCGTAGATGAACACGATCGTCATACCCACAAAAACCCCGGTGGTAAAATCAACTTCCAGGAAGCGTGAGAAAGCAACACCGACGCCTTTCATCTGGCCGATTACATAGGTCACTGAAGCCACGATCAAGCATAGTACTGCAACCATGCGCGCTGCCTTGGAGTAGTAGCGTTCGCCGATAAACTCCGAAACTGTAAATTTGCCGTATTTGCGCAGATAAGGTGCCAGCAAAAGAGCCAGCAGAACATAACCACCGGTCCAGCCCATCAGGTAAACCGAGGCATCGTAACCCATGAAGGCGATCAGGCCCGCCATGGAAATGAATGATGCGGCAGACATCCAGTCGGCAGCGGTAGCCATACCATTGGCAACCGGGTGTACCCCCGTGCCCGCCACGTAGAATTCTTTTGTGGTTCCAGCCCGGGCCCAGATAGCAATGCCAATGTACAGGGCGAAAGTGGCTCCGACGACTATAAAAGTGAGTGTTTTAAGATCCATTATTTTTCTCCGTCAGTCTTCGTGCACGTTAAATTTTTCGTCGAGTTTTTTCATGCGGTTAGCATAGAAAAAAATCAGGACAACGAAGATATACATTGAACCCTGTTGGGCAAACCAGAAGCCAAGCCCGTAACCGCCAAGTTTAATGGCGTTAAGCTGGTCAACCAGGATGATTCCAAATAGGTATGACACGACGAACCAGATGCTGAGGCACAATGCCACCAGCTTCAGGTTTGCGATCCAATAAGCCTGTCTTTGTGTTTGTTCACTCATGTGGGTAGCCTCTCTTAGATGGTAAATTCCCGATCGCTATGTTACGTTGACACCGCAAGCATAACGCTCCTACTTTAGTCGTAGAGAGCGCTCAACTTTAAGAATGGTCCGTCGAATAATACTGAAAACACTTCGTGACATATGCTTAATCCCTGGAAGCTAAGCCTGATAGTACTGGCCTATATGGGCCTGCTATTTGCGATTGCCTGGTACGGTGACAAGCAGAGGATCGGGCGTAATCATCGCAAGTTCAAAGCCATTATTTACTCGCTCTCATTGGCGGTGTACTGCACGTCATGGACGTTTTATGGAGCCGTCGGCAGCGCGGCTTCCACCGGATGGGGCTTTCTGCCTATCTACCTTGGACCGGTACTGATGATGCTGTTTGGCTACGACATCATCCGTCGAATTGCCGTCACCAGCAGAGACCAACGCATCACTTCCATTGCGGACTTTATTGCCTTTCGTTATGGTCGCAGCCACACGATTGCAGTGCTGGTCACATGCGCGGCAGTCATCGGTGCAGTGCCTTATATTGCCCTGCAACTCAAGGGCATCACGACCGGCATCGATGTGATCACACGGGCAACGGGTAATAGCTCTGTTGTACCCGATCAACTGCCCTTGTACATCGCCTTGTTACTGGCCGTTTTTGCGATGATGTTCGGTACCCGAAACATGGATGCCAGCGAGCATCACCGGGGGTTGATGTGGGCAATCGCCTTCGAGTCCGTTGTCAAGTTACTCGCTTTCGTTGCCATTGGCCTGTTCGCTATATTCGGTATATTTGATGGTCTCGGCAGTGTTGCGGAGACCATGCGCGAGAATGCTGACTACCAGCAATTGTTTACCCCGTGGAGATTACCGGAAGGCTTCGGAATCCAACTGATCCTGGGCATGGTGGCTATCCTCTGTTTGCCACGTCAGTTCCATGTGGGTATCGTCGAGTTCCGGGACACCACCGATCTGCGTGTCGCACGTTGGATATTTCCGACGTACCTGTTCATATTCGCTGCGCTGGTCATACCCATCGCCCTGGCCGGACTAACGCAGTTTTCCGGTCAGCAGGTTAATCCCGATAGCTATGTATTATCCCTGCCACTGGCGTTCGACCGGCCTGTGCTTGCCCTGCTGGCGTTCCTGGGTGGGTTTTCTGCAGCCACCGGCATGGTCATTGTCTCTACGGTCGCGCTGGCAATCATGGTCAGCAATGACATCGTTATGCCCTTGTTATTACGAAGCGGCGCGACCAAAGGCCGCGGCCAGCGCGACCTCTCTCAAACCCTGTTGCGTGTCCGCAGAATTTCAATCCTGCTGCTCGCTCTTGCAGCTGTCGCCTATTACAAGGCCATCGAAGCGGGTGTCCCGCTTGCCTCCATTGGCCTGTTGTCCTTTTCCGCCGCCGCACAGTTCGCGCCGGCCATGTTAATCGGTATTTATTGGCGGGGTGCCAGCAGAACCGGTGCCATCTGGGGTCTTTCGCTTGGTGTAATTAGTTGGGTTATCTGGTTGTTGCTGCCATCCGTCACCACCACTGGTCAGCAACAAACCCTGTTTAGCATCATTCCTTCGATGAGCTTTAATCAGGGTGCAATTTTTTCGCTGGTACTAAACGCGACAGCGATCATCCTCGTATCCCTGTTCAAACCGGATAGGGAGTCAACGGTGGTGCGCGGTGCTGACGCAGAGATTAACAGCGGCCTGATCACCATTGAGGAACTGGAGGACACGATTGGCCGTTTCCTCGGAATGAAAAAAACCCGCAAGGCACTGAAAACGCACCTGGGCTTACCGAAACTGCTACCGGGTGCATTGGCTACCCCCCAGACGATCCAATTCGGAGAACGCCTGCTGGCCGGCGCCATCGGGTCTGCCTCCGCAAGAACCGTGTTAAGTACGGCGCTGCATCACCAGGGCCTGGGACCCGAGGCAGTCATGGAACTGCTGGACCGCACATCACAGGCCGTGCAGTTTAATCGTGAATTACTGGAATCAACTCTCGATAACATTTCACAGGGTGTCGCTGTTGTTGACCAGGGTTTACGCCTGGTGGGTTGGAACCGGCGTTACATGGATTTGATGGACTATCCGAAAGGTACCCTGCATATTGGTAAACCGATTTCAGAGTTGATAGAGCTGAATGCAAAACGGGGGTTGATTGACGACGAGAAAAATGAAATAGAAAAACGCCTGACACATTTACGCAGTGGCCAGGATTATCGATATGAACGCAAATGGCTGGGTAACAAGGTCCTCGAAATCCAGGGTAACCCCTTACCAGGGGGTGGTTATGTCACAACTTTCACCGACATAACGCATTTCAAGGACATCGAGCACGAATTACAACTGGTCAACGAAACACTGGAACAACGTGTCCAGCAGCGCACTGTCGAGCTCAGTAAAGCCAACACCGAACTGGAACAAGCCAGGCTGGCCGCCGAAGAAGCCAACCACAGCAAGACCCGCTTTCTCGCAGCCGCCAGTCATGACCTGCTGCAACCCATGAATGCCGCCAGCCTGTTTGTTTCCATATTGCGTCAGCAACAGGAAGGGTCCGATGATGAGCAGTCACAACTGGTAAAACGTATTGACCGTAGTCTCAAAGCCTCTGAGCAGTTGCTGAGCGCATTACTGGACATATCCAAACTGGACTCCGGCATGTATGACCCGGAACCCGAATCCATCAGCGTTACCGATTTGTTTGAGCAATTACGCAGACGGTTTAAGGCCCTGGCAGGTAATCACAATCTGGTCTTAAGGGTTCGCCCGATGGATCGTATCATTCACAGTGACCGAAACCTGTTATATCGCATATTGCAAAACTTTCTGGCCAACGCTATCCACTACACCGAAACCGGCGGAGTGCTGCTAGGCTGCAGGCTACGCGGGGGCAAGTTGCGGATCAGCATCTGGGATACCGGTGTCGGTATAGCCGAGTCTGAAGTGAAGGCCATTTTCCAGGAATTTCACCGCCTGGATTATGCCCGCCGTCTGGACGAAAAGGGGCTGGGGCTGGGGCTTGCAATCTGTGACCGGATTGCGCGGATGCTGAATCACGAAATAGATGTCAGTTCGCAACCGGGACACGGAAGCTGCTTTTCAGTCACGGTGCCACTGGCCCTGGATACCGATCCGGCGCCGTCAGAGACCCCGGTCATCATCCATACAGCACCGACCGGCCTGAAAGACCTGGTCGTATTGTGTGTGGATAACGAGCCGGACATACTCGAGGCCATGAACCTGCTTCTTGACCGCTGGGGCTGCCCTACCGTGTTGCTGGCCGAGACCCAGGCGCAGGCTGCGCAGCAGGTGCTCATACATGGAACACCCGATTTCGTACTGATGGATTATCAGCTCAACGATCAAAGCAATGGTCTGCAGGTGATGCAGCATCTGGACAAAATTCTTGCGACCCAACTGCCGGCCATTGTCATAACTGCCGACCGTTCAAGCGAACTGGAGGAAGCCGTTAAAGCCAGGGGTTATGGACTTTTACGCAAACCGATCAGACCGGCAGCATTACGGGCGCTTATGACCAATATGATGAAAACCAAAACCTAGGGGTTTGTCGGATTTAACATGATCTACTGCGAAAAGCCCGACGGGCTCCTAGCGCAGCGGCTGATCTTTTTCACACGGCTACGACACAGGCAGCATGACATCCAGTTTACTTGCAGCCAACACGGCCTGGGTTCGGTTACTGACTCCCAGTTTATTCATGATTGCCGTCACATGCGCCTTGACCGTAGCCTCCGAAATACCCATGTCGTAGGCAATCTGTTTATTCAGCATCCCCTGCGAGACCATCATTAACACCTTGAATTGCTGTGGCGTTAATTTCGACATGCGCTCAGCCAGTGCCAACTCGGAAACATTCTTACCCGGCAAATTAGCTTGCGTCGAGACCGGGGCCCAGATTTCCCCCATCAGGATGTCGTTAATCGCATTGGTAATCGTCTTGATATCGGAGGACTTGGGGATAAAACCGGCGGCACCATGATCCAGGGCACGCTGGATGACGACCGGATCCTCATTTGCAGAAATGATTACTACCGGAACGCTGGGATAACGTTTGCACAGGTAGACCAGTCCGGCGAATCCACTGACACCGGGCATATGCAAATCCAACAGAACCAGGTCAACGTCCTGGTTGTCATCGACCAGCAACTGTAGGGATTCAAACGAATTGGCTTCCAGAAAAGTCGTCTCACCCTG
>Ga0316191_10000567_pt1 | contig 24295 bp, 22 predicted proteins | sample Eddworburr2cm_MG_FD_204928 | JGI IMG/M metagenome (GOLD analysis project Ga0316191, IMG submission 204928) | Coastal sediment microbial communities from Maine, United States - Eddy worm burrow 2 cm | ecosystem: Environmental > Aquatic > Marine > Coastal > Sediment | place: USA: Maine... | reverse complement strand
TAGCGAGGATTGTCGGCCACCGTCGACCAGATCGGATTGTGATGGTACTTGTAGTACTGGCGCCATCCGGCCCTGACCGCCGCCTCGAACCGGTCCAGCGCCAGGGTCTCCGCACCAAGCTGAAGTGCGGTCTGGGCCGTTGCGAACAGCGCATTGCTGGAATGCGCGAGCCCCTGTTCCCGCATCTTCTGTTGTCTGTCCTTTAGAGGGCGTAGCAGTTGTTCTGCCCTGTCCGGGGCACCGAGCTGAACATACGACCACGCCAGCGCCCAACGCGCCTCGACTTCCTCGTCATCGAAATCGCCGTCTGCTCCGCTGTCCGTCAGGAGGGGCGCGAGGGTGGCGACGGCCCCGACATGGTCGCCGGCCAGCGCCTGCAGCCGTCCCATGTGGGATTCGAGCCAGGGCGTAAGATCGGATAGGGTCATTCCTCTCGTGGCGAGATTTTCTCGATACGCGTCGACCGCCTCCGCGTAGCGACCCAGCCACGACAGGGTCAGGGGGCGAGTCACGATCGCCCATAATTCAAGCTGGGATTCGCGTTCGACGCGCTCTGCCCAGTATCTCGCCCTGTCGGGCAGGTCGAGCAACGCATAGTTGAGCGCCAGCCCGGTATCGGGTACCAAGCCGGTCAGCGCCAGGCGCTTGTACATCGCGTTCTCGTCCACCAAGCGGCCTGTCGCAAGATACAGCTCTGCAAGCCTCCAGATAGCGCCCCAGGTCGGGTTCGGGAGATCGATGAACCTCAGGAGAATCGCCTCCGCGCGCTCGACCTCGCCCCTCTGTTCCAAATTCATCGCGACGTTTCCGCCGATGACACCATGAATGGGATCGATCCGCAGCGCCCGCTCGAGGTACGCAAGGCTCTCATCGTTTCGACCCTGCTGTCCGACCGCTGTGGACATCCAGTTCAGGGCGTCCACCATGTTGGGCTCCGTCTCAAGGACCTTGCGCAGCACGGACTCGGCGGCGGCGTAGTCGGGATCGGGCTGCTGGTTGAGCAGAAGGCCCCGAGCCGCCAGCGCCCTCGGCAAACCTGGACGCAACGACAGGGCCATGTCGATCGCCTGCCGCGCCGCCTCGATGTCCGACAGGTCTGGCATACCCCACGCCCTAACGATCGCATACTCGGCGTGCGCCTCAGCAAACTCCGGATCCAGCTCCAGGGCTCTGGCGATTTCATCTTTCGCCTCCCAGGCCTCCCGGCGCCGGAACAGCTCGCGCCCGGTCAGGAAGTGCTGATAGGCGGCGAGATCGGGTTCGCGTCGCGGCTCGTGGCTTGGCGAGATCTGCGGCACGACCGTGGTCGCCACGACGTCCGCGATCTCAGTCTGGATCGCGAAAATGTCCGCCAGCGTGCGGTCGAATGCCTCGCTCCACCGCTGCACCCCCGTCTCGTCCACCAGCTGCGCCGAGATGCGGAGCCTGTCGCCGTGCTTGCGGACGCTTCCCTGTAGCAGGTATCGGACTCCGAGCAGCGCGCTGATCTTCGGAATCCCGTAATCGCTCCCCCGGAATGCGAAGGACGACGTGCGGCCAATCACATTCAGCTCCGCGAACTCCGAGAGCTTGTCCAGGATCTCCTCAGAGATCCCGACGCAGAAGGTCTCGTTTTCGGGATCGTCGCTGACGTTGGCGAATGGCAGTACGGCGATGGAGTTCGGCAGCTTGTCCGGCGCAGCCATGTTTTCGTGCACAGGCTGCCCGGTCTCCGCGACCCGTGGCGTCTCGATGATGTCGGTGGTTGCATGGTAAAGGATGACCGAGCCGATCAGTACGAGAACAGCCAGCACGAGATAGTCTGAACGCTGCAGGGACAGCGGCACGTCGCCGTCTTCCTGGTCGAGGGACGGCGTACGCACAATGCCGTGCATGGTGACGTCGAAGAACCAGCCGAATACCAGCGCCAATGGGAATCCGATCACGGCGGCGATGAAGAGCACGTTGACGGCCGCGTCCGGCAGGCCCCATCCCGGGAACAGCACGTCTGCCACCTGCATCACCAACCAGGCGCCGACGACGTAGACGGCGGTCGTCCGCAACACGCGCCGACGCCTGAGCTCCCTGAATAACCCCGTCATGAGGCGGTTTCCACGATCCAATCCATCGGCAACAGTTTATCCGCTCGGCTGCAGCAAAGGGCAAACCAGGTTGAACTCCGGACCGGTCTGGGCGCTCAATGGCAGCGAATCAACAATCGGCTACCGACCCTCTGCGGAGGCCCTCTGCTGTGCATGAACCTGATCGAGCAGGGCCGGGAAATCCTCCTCGGCATCGATCCGCTCGATCTCGGCCCGCTGCCGGTCCAGGTCGGCCTTCACCTCGGCCATCAGGGCTTGGTGACGCGGGTCGTCTCTGAGAATCGCCCAGCGGGGATCGGCGAGGTGGACGTAGTAATCCCGCCAGCCGGCCGCGATCGCTTGTTCCAGGCGCTCCAGGGCCAGGTCCGTGTCACCCATCAACAAGGAATTCTGCGCGAAAAAAAACAGCGCGGAGCTCTCGTGGAGCAACCCGTTGCGACGCAGATCATGCAGCTCACGGTCGAAGCTCTGCAGCAGGGATCGGCCCTTTTCCGGAGCTTCCTCCTCCATGTAGGAGAAGGCCAGCGCGTGCAGGGCGCCGACCTGCCAGAAGGCCAGTTGCTGATAACAGACGGGCCCGGTGGTGTCGATCACCGTCTCCAGCGTTCGAATGGCGCCCGCGTGGTTGCCGGCGAGAGCCTCGACTTCCCCGTAGACGAATTTAAAGGATTTCGGCATATCCGCGGGCGTCTTGCCATCGACAGCGAGCACCCTGTCGAGCTCGGCCAGATTCTCCTCGAATCGTCCCTGCAAGAAATAGGCAAAGGCGGGAACGAACCGGGCCCAGAAGTGGTTGGAGTCGGTCGTACTTCGCCGAGCCCAGTAGGACGCCTGCTCCCAGAGGCCCAATAGCGAGTAAGCGATCACCAGGCCGGAGTGGTGATGGCCCACCTCCAGGGCGCGGCGCTTCTCTATGAGGTTCAGGTCAACCAGCCGTCCCATGCGCCAGTAGAGTTCCCGTAATGCAATGTACGGATAGACCCCGGGATCCGGCATCTCCAGCAGGCGCAGCAGCTGGCGCTCCGCCGTCTCAAAGTCCCCGCGCTGGCTGAAACTCCCCGCAATATTAACCGCGACCGCACCATTGAGCGGGTCAAGCCGGGCGGCGCGCTCGAGGCGCGCCGTGTCGTATTCAGGCTTGCACTGCGCCCCGAGGGCGTTCCCCATCCAGTTGAGAGCGTCGACCATGTTGGGGTCTTTTTCCAGCACTTCACGCAGCGCGGCTTCCGAGGCAGCAGGGTCACCGGTCTTCTGAAGCAACAATCCTCGCGCGGCCAGCGCCCTGGGCATGCCTGGCTGCAGCCTCAGGGCCGTCCGGATAGCGGCATCTGCTTTCCCGGCATCCTCAGCAGTCACTGCTCCGAAAGTGTAGGTGACGGCGAGTTCCGCGTAAGCTTCCGCGTAATCCGGATCCAGCTCGATCGCCTTCTGCAACTGCTGCCGGGCCTCGCCCCTGACGTCGTTTCGTCTCCTCACGAGCTCGCGGCCGACCAGGAAATGCTGGTAGGCGTCCAGTGTCGGCTCATACGAAGGCGGAGGGGCGGTAATCTGCGGCACCACGGTAGAGGCGACCACGTCGGCAATCTCGGCCTGTATGGCGAAGATGTCCTCCAGCGTCCGGTCGAAGGTGTTGCTCCAGCGCTGCGCGCCGGTCGAGTCCAGTAACTGGGCGGAGATTCGCAAACGCTTCCCGTGCTTGCGGACGCTGCCCTGCAGCAGGTACTGGGTCCCCAAGAGCGCGCTGATCTTCGGAATGCGGTATCCGCTGTCCTTGAAGGCGAAGGACGAGGTCCGCCCGATCACGTTGAGACCGGAGAACGCGCCGAGCTTGTTCAGGATCTCCTCCGAGACGCCGTCGCAGAACACCTCGTTGTCGGGATCGTTGCTGATGTTGACGAAAGGCAGCACCGCGATGGAGTTTGGCAGCTTGTCTGGCAGATCGGACTGCCCGGCGGGCAGGACAACAGAACCGACGACTCGCGGTGTCTCCGCGATCTCTCGGGTGGCGTCGTAGGCGATGAATGCGGCGACGAGACCGAGGACAGCCAGGATGACGTAATCGCGCCGCTGCAGCGCCAGCGGGACATCCTCGCCCTCTTCATGCACCGCGGGCGTGCGCACGATGCCGTGTGTGGTGACATCGTAGAACCAGCCGAACACCAGCGCTAGCGGAAAGCCGATCACAGCGGCGACGAAGAGCACGTTGACGGCCGCGTCCGGCAAGCCCCATCCCGGGAACAGCACGTCGGCGACCTGCATCAACAGCCAGGCGCCGACGATGTAAATGGCGGCCGTGCGGAAGACACGGCGGCGCCGAAGTTCCCGCAGGAACCCCGTCACTGGCGGATGACCCCGGTGCATTCCATGGCAAGGACAGTGTACCGCCTCAACGGCTCCCGGTTGCACACCGTGGCCCGAACGCGGGCCAGGCCGCCTGTCGGGGCGGCAGGAAGTCCGTATCATGACACGGAGATCACGCTCCGCCGGCAACGGTCGGTAAACTGCAGACAGGGTATTCATACCAACCGGTGCAACCGCTGCTCACGCCAGTTCGAACACACCAGTCATGCACTTCCTGATCCTGGGTCTATTGCTCATCGCGGTCGTCTTCGGCCCCGGCCTGTGGGTACAGCGCGTGATGCGTCGTTACAGCGAACCCGGCGACCGCTACCGTGAGACCGGCGCGCAACTCGCCCGCGTCCTGCTGGACGCGTTCGACCTGCAGGAGGTCAAGGTCGAGCGCACCGAGATTGGTGACCACTACGATCCCAGGGAGAAAGCCGTCCGATTGACGCCGGACAAGTTCGACAGCCGCTCGCTCACCGCAATCACCGTGGCTGCCCATGAAGTGGGTCATGCCCTGCAGGATCAGCAGGGCTACGCGCCCCTGCGGCTGCGTACACACCTGATGGGAATCACCCAAGGTGTCGAGAAAATGGGCGCCGCCATCCTGATGGCCTCGCCGTTCATCGGCATGATCACCCGTGCACCCTCCGCCGGCATCCTGATGTTCCTCGGCGGTCTGGCCAGCCTGGGGACGGCGGCGCTGGTGCATCTGGCAACCTTGCCGACAGAACTGGACGCCAGCTTCGCCCGCGCCATGCCCATGCTGGAGAAAGGCGAGGTCCTGCTGCCCGGTGACGAGCCCCACGCACGCCGGTTGCTCACCGCGGCGGCGTTTACCTATGTCGCGGCGTCGCTGATGAGCCTGCTGAACATCGCGCGCTGGTGGGCAATCCTGCGACGCTGACCGGTGTCCGGCCTGGCCTGTTGTTCGCTGCGTTTCTCTGATGCCCGTTGCCGTCCGGTCAACGACCTGCGACATAAGGAAAAAGGTCGGGCGGGAGCCTCCTCCCGAGCGGCTCTTCAGCCGAAGAACGCAAACCAGCGTGAAATGTAACTATATAAATAACAAATAGTTACAAAGTATACCTACAAATCTTATTGAAGACACCCAGGCGTCGTGTATGGGTTACGGACGCCAGCATCGAAGACTGGGAGACAGATTCGAACTACCGGTAGCCCGCCGCCTGCAAAGAGAACAGGTGAGCGTAGTGACCGTCCAGCGCGATCAGTTGTTCGTGACTGCCGCGCTCGATGACGCGGCCGTCCTGGATGACGACGATCTGGTCGGCCATGCGCACGGTCGAGAATCGGTGCGAGATCAGGATGGCGATCCGGTTCTCGGTGAGCGTGCGGAAGTGTTCGAATATCGTGGCCTCCGCGGCCGCATCCATCGCCGCCGTCGGCTCGTCCAGCACCAGCACGTCGGCCTCGGTGCGCATGAAGGCCCGCGACAGCGCGACCTTCTGCCACTGCCCTCCCGAGAGTTCCTGACCGGCACGGAACCACTTGCCGAGCTGGGTCTCGAAACCGGCCGGGAGTTGCTCGATGATCGGCGTTGCCATACCCATGTCGGCGGCATCCTGCCAGCGGGTCGCGTCCTCGAAGTGGCGCACGTCGCCGGCGCCGATGTTCTCGCCGACCATCAACTGGTAGCGGGTGAAGTCCTGAAAGATGACGCCGATGCGTTGCCTCAGCGCATGCTCGTCCCAGTCCACCAGGTCCAGTCCATCCAGCAGTATCCGCCCCCGATCCGGAGAGTAGAGCCGCGTGAGCAGCTTGATCAGCGTCGTCTTGCCGGAACCGTTCTCGCCTACCAGCGCCAGCGACTGGCCGGGGAGGATGTGCAGATCGATATCCTCGAGCGCCGGCCGGGGAGCGCCGGGATAGGTGAACGTCACACCCTCGAAGCGGATCCCGTCGTCGGGGCTGGGTCCACGCGTCGTCTGTCCTTCCTGCGATCGCACCGGTGTTTCCAGGTACTCGTACAGCGTGGACAGATAAAGATTGTCTTCGTACATGCCGCCGATCGCCGAGAGGATGGCGGAGACCGCGGCTTGTCCCTGGCGGAACAGCATCAGGTACATGGACATCTGCCCTATGGTGATGCGGCCGGCCACGGCGGTGGCGGCGATCCAGGCATAGGCGGCGTAAAGGGTGACAGTACCGATCAATCCGAGCCCGAAGCCCCAGCTGTCCCGCCGGATGGTCAGCGCCCGGTCTTCCTTGTACAGCTTGCGGAAGATGTCGCCATAGCGGTCCAGTAGCAGGTTACCCAGCCCGAAGAGCTTTACCTCCTTGGCGTGGTCCTCCCGCGCCAGCACGGTCTCCAGGTACATCTGCATACGCGACTCCGGCGATCGCCAGCGGAACAGGCGGAAGGCATCGCCAGAGAACTTGGCCTCCGCGAAAAACGACGGCAGCCCGGCGATCATCAACACCAGCACCGCCCAGGGCGAGAACTGGACCAGCAGGAAACCGTAGCTGACCAGCGATACACCGTTCTGGGCCAGCCCGAAGGTACGCGTCACCAGGGACAAGGGTCGGCTCGAGGCCTCCCTGCGGGCGCGGATGAGTTTGTCGTAGAACTCCGAATCTTCGAACTGGCTCAGCTCGAGCGTCAGGGCCTTCTCCAGGATCATGACATTGACCCGCTGACCCAATAGCGCACGCAGCAGCGACTGGCACATGGAGATGCCGCGCTGGGCACCGGCCAGGGCCGCAACGATCAGTCCCTCGATAGCGACCAGTGTGAACACACGCGCAAGAGGCGCATCGCCAGCCGCCTGCATCTGCGCAGCCGTCTCGATGACGGCGTCGATGATCAACGCTCCCACCCAGGCCATCGCGGCCGGCAGGACACCGGCCAGCACCGTCAGGATACCCAGCGCGATCGTCAGTCCGCGGCTGGTCGTCCACACCAGTGCCACGGCGCGGCGGCTGTAACGGAACACACCCAGGAACCCGCGGATAGTCTCCGCGCTGCCGGTGTTCTGCGTCATGCCGGAGTGTGCAGCCATCAAGATGTCCAATCGACCCGAAGACGTCCGTATCTGGGGACAGTATGGGGTCTATTTCAGACCACCACCCCGATCTCTCCGCCCGCGGTGCCCATTCATGCCGGATTACGTGATCGTCAATGGCCCCCGTTCAGCGGGTGTTCAGCGCCCACGATGCATCCTCTCAGGCGTAGCAGCCAGAAGAGAGGATGCCAATATGAGGAAAGCAATCATCATCGCCGTATTGGGCACGGGACTTGCGCTTCCCGGCGCAAGCGCACTGGCCCATGACGACGAACGCTATTTCGCCATGGGATACCTGGATGGCAGCACGCTGGGCCAGCACGAGCATCATCGTGATGCCTCAGACCACCGTCTGCGCGACGTTCGCTTCCATCGGTACCGTCCTGCGCGTATCCCGCTGCAGCGCTACCGGCACTGGCGTGGAAAGCAGCATCGCCGTGCGGCCTACCGTCATGATCACGCTCGACACGCACACGATCGACGATACGACGATCGTTACACTCAGTGGTGCATCGTGAAGCAAGGACATCAGAGTCATTGAGTGATCCGAAACAACGGACCCGGTCATCAGACCGGGTCCGTCAGGCATCCTCTCGTGCGCCCGGAAAATGGGCGGTCAGATCTTGGCCTTGAGCAGCTCGACCTCGAAGATGAGCACGCTGTCGGGACCGATGTCGGCCCCGGCGCCGCGTTCCCCATAGGCGAGATCCGACGGGATATACAGCTCCCACTTGTCGCCCTCCTTCATCATCTGCAGCGCCTCGGTCCAGCCGGCGATGACCGCGCCGACCTTGAACTCGGTCGGTTCCCCGCGGGAATAGGAGCTGTCGAACTCGGTGCCGTCGATCAACGTGCCCCGGTAATGGACCTGCACCGTGTCCTCCGCCGTGGGTGACTCACCGCTGCCCTCGACCAGCACCTTGTACTGCAGGCCGCTGTCAGTCGTCATCACGCCTTCCTTGGCCATGTTGGCTGCGAGGAACTCAGCGCCCTCCTGCCTGTTTTTCTCCGACTGCGCGGCGCGCTCTTTTTCAGCGGCCTGCTGCTGTTCGGCGGCTCTCGCCTGCTGTTCCTGCACCAGCACCTCGATCACCGCCTGAGCTTCCTCTTCGGTGAGGCGCGGTTCCTTGCCCTGCAGGGAATCCTCCAGGCCGGCGGCCAGCGCCGCCTGGTCGATCTGCATGCTCTGGGCGCTGAGACGGCCACCGATATCGGTACCGATGACGTAACTGGACTTCTGTTCCTGGGTCTCGAGAGACACGGCTGCCGTTTCGGCAGACGTCGGGGTCTCCTGTTTCATCATGGCGGAGGTAATCGCGCCGCCGACGACGGCGCCCACGACCAGACCACCGATCAACTTTGCATTGGACATTCTTGTCCCTCGGTTTGTTTGCTCAAAACGCGACATTATATCGCTCCGGGAGACTCTCGGCATGACCGGGCTGCCGAATCCCCACCAATTGACAAACATCCGCGTTCGGTCATGATCTGCCGAGCACCGGCAGCGGGATAAAAACAGGCATGTCGTTCATCGAGGAACTCAAGCGGCGCAACGTCATTCGCGTGGCCCTGCTCTACGTTGTCGCCTCGTGGCTGATCCTGCAGGTGGCCGACGTGCTGTTTCCGAATCTCGGGGCCCCGGACTGGGCCTTCAAACTGGTCCTTGGACTGCTGCTGCTGTTTTTCATCCCCGCGCTGGTCTTTGCCTGGATCTTCGACATCACCCCGGAAGGACTGAGACGCGAGGCGCCTGCTACGCAGGCGGCCGCGGAGCATCGTCGACCGCGTCGCCGGCGTATCGATGCCCTGATCGTCGTCCTGCTCCTGCTGGCCATCGGCGGGCTGATCCTCGACCGACTGATACCCGAGTCCGGACCCTCCGCAGACGCGACCATCCCCATCGCCGAGGACGCATCGGGCCGACCCGGCGAACCGCGCGATACCGCGGCGAAGAAATTTCTTGCGGATGACCAACCCTCCATCGCGGTATTGCCGTTCGATACCCGCAGCGCCGATCCCCAGGACGAGTATTTCTCGGCCGGCATCCACGATGACCTGCTGACCCAGTTAGCCAAGATCGATAGCCTCAAGGTCATCTCGCGCACCTCGGTCATGCAGTACGCGGGGACCACCAAGACCATGCGGCAGATCGCAGAGGAACTAGGGGTGGCTAGCGTGCTCGAGGGTGGCGTGCAGCGGGCTGGCAGTCGCATCCGGGTCAACGCCCAGCTGATCGACGCGATCACCGACGAGCACCTGTGGGCCGAGTCCTATGACGAGGAGCTGACGGTCTCCAATATCTTCCTGATCCAGAGTCAGTTGGCGACGGCGATCGCCGCCGCGCTCGAAGCAGAGCTGTCGCCGGCCGTGCAGGCGCGGATCGACGACAAGCCGACCGACAATCTGGAGGCTTGGCAGCTCGAGTTTCGCGGTCGCTATCTTCTGGACAGAGAGCGCAGCCAGGTCAATTTCGAGCGCGCGGTAGACAAGTTCCGCGAGGCTCTCGATAACGACCCGAGCTACGCACCGGCCTGGGCCGGATTGGCGCAGGCCATCGGCGAGCTGGTCGGCTGGTATTACTGGCCGGGCGACACGCTGCCGGAGGCCTGGCGCGCGGCGGACAAGGCCATTGAGCTGGATCCGGACCTGGCCCAGGGATACTTTGCCCGCGGCGACCTGTTGCGCATGGAACGGCGCTTCGACGAGGCAGAGGACGCGTTCCGGAGAGGCCTGGTCCTGAGCCCCGGCAGCGCGGACGGACACTCCCGCTACGGCGATGTGCTGCGGGACGCCGGTCGCTTCGAGGCATCCATGCGGGAGTCGCGCCGCGCCATCGAGCTTGACCCCCGTATGGTCCGCATCCGCGAGTCCTTGCTGCAGAATCTGTACTTCGGGCGCCAGTGGGACGCGGTGCTGGCGGAGGCCGCACAGGTGCTCGAGATGGAGCCGGACTCGGCCGAGGCGTGGTACTGGATCGCGTTCGCCAATAACTGGAAGGGGAACTACGAAGCCGCGATACAGGCCGCGCTGAAAGCGGTCGAACTGGATTCCGAAACGCCATACCTGAGATCGGGTGTGGCCTATCACTACGCCCTGGCCGGCCGTGCCGATGAGGCTCATGCGCTGCTTGCGAACCCGGACTCCGAAACCTGGCCGTTGCCGGAGGTGGGGCTTGTCTACGGGGCGCTGGGTGACCTGGATCGCGCGTTCGAGAACATGAACCGGGCGCTCGATGAACAACCCCACGGCTTGTACTACCTTGCGGCCGACCCGGCCGCCGACCCGCTACGGGCCGATCCCCGCTGGGAGGACCTTGTCACCCGGTTGAGAGCGTCCTCTCGCACTAACGAGTAGCGCCGCGGTCCCGAATCCTATTCGTAACCGCTGGCGAACTCCTCGATCCGTCCGGCCATGCGGACGACCTGGGCCCAGTCGTGGGACACGAAGTCCTGGGCGTGCGCCAGGTGATTACGCAGCGACTCCAGCTCCTTGGCGGCGCGCTTGAATCCGCCCTTGGTGCTGAAACCCATCTCGGTCAGGAAACCTGGCTCCTGGGCAAGCAGTTGGGCCTTGTCGGTGAACTGCAGGCAGTCCACCAGGCGGCTGGCGAGTCCACGCCGCTCACGCTCCGCCCTGAGCGTTTCGGCCTTCGCCACCCGGGTCTTCGGCAACAGCGGTTTCCAGCTGTCCTCCGGCCAATGCATCGCCAGGCGTTCCGTGATCTCCATCTCGACCAGGGTCACGATGCCGAATAGCCACATCCGCACCAGCGGCTTCTGGATGTCGGATCGGCAGACGTAACCCACGACGTCGCCCAACATGCCGACGAAACAGAACTGGTGACGGTTGAGGATGTGGATGACGTCGGTGAGTGATCCGTTGCCATCGATCACCTGGTCGGGGCTGAAGGTACGCAGCTTGGCGTGCTCGGCGCCCTTCTCCAGGTCGGCCCTGCAGGTGAAGCCCATGACGACGCCGTCGATGCGGATTCCGGCCACCGGCAGATCGTAGTCGGCCAGCAGCCGTGATATGTCTTCCGGATTACGGATCGAGTCGAAGGATCGCAGCGGCTCGGCGATATCGGAGGCGCGGAAAGCGTCGGCGAACAGGCGTGCAACCCTGGGCCGGTAGTACAGCGCCTCGACGGGCGATTCGATATCTTCATCGATAGCCAGCGCGGCGGGCTGCAGCGGCGGCAGCCCCAGCTTGTCTGCGCTCTTCGCGATCAGCTTGCGAGCCCGCGCGAGCAGCTTCGCATCACCGCCCTCGAGAACCTCCAGCAGGGCCGCCGCTTCGGTGATGAACACCCGGCCGAACTTGGGGTCATTCCTGACGATGTCGCGGCAGTTGTCGATCAGGTCCGCCAGCTTCACCGTCTTGGCCCGGGTGCTGGCGCGCGACAGATGCTGACGGTCGATCGCCTTGCGGACGGCCCGGTTGCCGTCACTCGGTCGGCTGGCATCGGTCAGCTCCGACACCAGATGGGCCACCTCCTCGCCGAACTCGGACTCCAGTTCCTCGTAAGTCGCCGTCGTGTCTTCCAGGGTATCGTGCAGCCACGCGGCAGCGATGACCTGCTCGTTTTCGGTCACCGTACGGACGATCTCGGCCACTGCCTTGAGATGGGCGTCGTAAGGCTGACCGGAGTACTTGCGACGCTGGTCGATGCGACGGTGCGCATGGATGGCGAATTTCTGAGCCTGTTTGACGAGATTATCCATAGTCTGCAGCGACCCTGTTGGCGACGGCTCCCGTCTGCAGCGGTGGCGGCGCTTTGTGTTGACCGGGCTGAGATTTTAACGTCTCGGCGGATGATGGCGACGGCCGCTGCCGCCGCTCTACTTCAGCGCCACCTTGAGGACGGCTTCGTACAGGCTGTCCGGCAGCAGCCAATGCAGGAAGATCAGTGCCTTGGCGTCCATCGGCGTTGCATAGCGGCGCCGTGGGTTCGCGCTGTTGACCGCGCTCGAGACGGCCTTCGCAACCACTTCGGGTTTGGCTGCCTTGTCGTATCCGGTCAGCGCTCGCATCATCGGCCCGATCGTATCCTGATAGACCGAGTCCGCAGACGTATTGGCCAGATGGTTGGCGGCGATACCCGACCACTCGCTCTCGATCGCGCCGGGCTGCACCACGACCACGTTGATGCCGAACGGATGCGTCTCCAACCGCAATGCGTCCGACAGCACCTCCAGCGCGTGCTTGGTGGCGTGATACCAACCGCCAATCGGCATCCAGATGCGGCCGCCCATGGATGTGATGTTGACGATCGTGCCGCTGCGCGCGGCACGCATGCTCGGCAGGACCAGTTGCGTCAAACGCGCCACGCCGAAGACGTTGACCTCGAACTGGCGACGTGCCTCGTCCAGCGGCACGTCCTCTATCGCACCATAGGATCCGTAACCGGCGTTGTTCACGAGCGCGTCAATACGGCCCTCCGCATCCAGCAACGACTGCACCGCGGCCGTCATGCTTTCCTCGTCCGTGACGTCCAGCGACAGCACTACCGCACCCTCAGACTGGATATCGATCATCTTCTCAATCCGCCTCGCGCCAGCGTAGACCGTCCAGCCGTCATTCAGCAATCGCCTGACGATGGCCTTGCCAATACCCGCCGAGGCGCCGGTCACCAGCGCCACTTTCCTCTGTCCCGTTGCTTGAGTCATCACCCTGCCTCGCTTGAGTCAATGGACACAGCATACTGCCGCGACGATGCCAGCTCACGGGCGGATCGCGCCAATGGGGGCACGGATTGCGCCAGACCGGCACCGCACACGCCACGGTCCCTGCAATCCGCCCGTTATCCGGCCGGCCTCCGCAGCGCCCTAGCTGTCCTGCGAGCGCTGCGTCAGCAGCTTCTCCAGATGATTTGCGAAGTGCCTGCGATCAGTCTGATTCAATGCCGCCGGGCCACCGGTGTCGATACCGCTGGCTCGCAGGGTGTCCATAAAGTCACGCATGTTCAGCCGCTCGCGGATGTTGTTGACGGAGTACAGTTCACCGCGCGGGCTCAATGCGTGTCCGCCCTTGTCGATCACCTCGGCGGCCAGCGGGATGTCGCTGGTGATGACCAGGTCGCCTTCAGCGAGTCGCTTGACAATCTCGTTGTCGGCCACGTCGAATCCGGCGGGTACCTGCAGCATCCTGATGAACCGGGATCGCGGCATACGCATGCCCTGGTTGGCCACCAGCGTCAGCTCAGTCTGCGTGCGCTCGGCCGCGCGGAACAGGATGTCCTTGATCACGGCCGGACAGGCGTCCCCGTCGACCCAGATCCTCATGGGATGCCGACTGCGTAAGGCGCGCGCCTCAGCGGTGGCGGCGTGGTGCCCGGGCGTGAGTCTATATCCACACGTCAACCTCGGCGGTCAGCTCACCGCCGGCGTCACCGGTATTCGTGACACCCGCTGGCTCAATCAGCAACACGTGGCACTCCTGCTCGGCGACCGGCTTGTGTTCGACGCCACGAGGGACCACGAACATCTCGCCTGCGGACAGTAACACCGCGCCATCGCGAAACTCGATCTTCAGCTGTCCCTCGATGACGACGAAAACCTCGTCTGTGTCCTTGTGGTCGTGCCAGACGAATTCGCCCTCGGCCTTGGCGAGCTTGAATTGATAGTCGTTCATCTCGGCGATAACGCGCGGCGACCAGCGATCGCCGAAGCGGGCGAACTTGTCCTTGAAGTTGAGCGGAACGTAGTCGGTCATTCAGCCTCCTGGCTGCAGGCGCGCGGCGACATGGGCGTGATCGTAGGTGGTGATCTCGTGCATGTTGCCAAAAGGGTCGTGAAAATACATGGACCACGCCAGATTGTGATCGGCGATCCTGAGCTTCACTGAACATTCCTCAAGGTGCGTCTTCCAGGCCAGGAACTCGGCACCATTGGCGCCGAATGCGATGCTGGAGGTTGGCGCCTGGTCTGACTCGAACAGCGCCAGGTGCACTTTGCCGGATTGGTCCTCAAGGGTCAGCGGACCGCTGCCGACGGCCCAGGATTCCAGCGCTTTCATACGCGTAAAGCCGAGCACGTCCCGGTACCATGGCTCCGCTTCGCTCCAGTTCTTGACGTAGACGTGGACGTGATCGATCCCGTTCAGTTTCGGAAGCATGACTGCCCCTCCTGCGAGCGATGCCGTGTCGTCGGCATTCAGGTTAAGAAGCCACCGCTAGAAGCGCAGCAGACTGATGATCCCCGACAGCCCGAGAGCCAGCACGATGCTCGGACCTATCCCCGCCACCCTGGCCAGCACCGACAGATCGCGGAACCGGCGCACGGTGACCATCAACAGGTAGAGTGAGAACAACAGCGCCAGGGCCAGCATGAAAAGAAACGTCATCACCGCCGAGGCGCCGCCGGCGAGGCCCTCATCGGCGGCGGGCAAGAACCTGGGCACGACTAGCGCCATCACCACCATGACGACACAGGCCGCTGACAATCGATAGATCCCCGACTCTGCTTTGTCTCCCATCCTCACAGTCTCCGCAAGCAGCTTCTCTTCGATGACCGCCGATACGCGGGGGACGCCCGCAACTCAGTGCCCTTCGTCGCGGCCCTCATTCAGCCATTGGAACACCTCGGTCCTGGAGCCATCCGCATGGACCATGGACTCGCCGCGCGACATACCCGCCTTGCTCAGCACTCTCTGAGACGCGGCGTGCTCGGGTGCGACGGTGGCGATGACCCGATCCAGGCCGAGCGTTGTGGCCGCGTAATCGAGCATGCCACGGGCAGCCTCCGTGGCGATCCCCTGGCCCCAATACTGACGCATCAATGCGTATTTGAGTTCCGGCTCGGGTCGAGCATTGGGGTGCACGATCCCGCAGAACCCGACCACCTCACCGGATTGTTTCAGTTCCAGTGCCGACATGCCGTAACCGCGCCGGGTGTAGTTGTTGTGAGTAATCCCGATCCACTTCTCGCACAACGATCGCTCCATCGGCAGACCATCATCGACCCAGCGCATCGCCTCGGCGTCGCCGTAGACCGCGTACATGGCGTCAAGATCACCATGATCGATGTGACGGACACGCAGGCGTCCGGTCCGAAATATCTCTCTCGGCGCGTGGCGGTTCGTCTTTGTCTCCATCGGCAACGCCCCTGCGTTATTTAAGCCGGCGGTCCCGCCCACCGCCCACGCGCGTGCCACCAGATCGATGGCCCCGTCGGCATCCCGCGGCAGGGCTGTCTCGAGTCTGCGGGCCAGGGCGGCGCGGCGATCCGGATCGAGCCCGGCGACGAAGGCAGGTGCCGGCCCGGTACCGCCCCGGAACGACGCCCAGTAATCGTCAAAGCTCGTGAAGCGAGTGGAGATCTGCAGCGCCTCGCAGCGCACATCACCAAGCCCCCCGGCCGAAAACAGCTGTGTCAGCGGGTCGGGATGACAGATCGGAAACCGCCTGCCCTCGCCCAGCTCCGCGGCGGCGGGTGCCACGGCGGCGGCTGCATCCCAGAAATAGCACAAAAACTCCGCGCCGCCGGCGTAGTCCCAGACACACGCGGCGACCGTACCACCAGCGCTGGCCAGTCTACGCATCTCGATGATCGCGGCCGCCGGGTCCGGCAAGAAATTGAGCGCCAGCAGGGACGCAACGCACCCATAGCCGTGCGCACGCCCCGGAAGGCCACCAGCGCCGGCGACGGCAAACGATGCAACCGGGTTCTCGACGCTCTGGCGGGCAAATTCGACCAGGGGCTGTGCTGGATCGCAACCCAGCACCGACGCGGGGGCGGCCTCGCCGCAGATCGCGCCTGTCAGTGCACCGGTTCCACAGCCCACGTCCAGCCAGTGCAGATCGTCGGCGACGTTGATCCAGGCGACGAAACGAGGGGCCAGTCGCCGGCTCCAGCGGCCCATGAAGGCCTCGTAATCCGAACCGCCACACCATGGGTCCTGCACACTCGCCAACGATGCATCTCCTGACTGTGGATAGGGCGTAGATCCTGACTTGGCAACAATGCAGCGCACGTATGGCGAACGCAAGCATCGGCCGATCGGCTGGCGGACCCGACGCGTCCGGGTCAGTCGCAGCCACGCGTCTGTAATGAATTAAGGTGGCCGTAGCACGCCGCCGACATCCGGTTCGGATCCGCGGCGTCATGGTCAAGCTTTCTCGCGGGGTCGTTCAGGCGTGCAGGCCGGGAAGATCAGGGCACCAGGTTGAGCGCGGCGGCACGCTCGCGCTGGGCCGCGATGTCCTTGCGGATGGCAGCGATCAGCTCCGAATACTCGGGACGGGCCCGTAACGGCGCCATCGACGGATCTTCTTCCAGTCCGAACCACCAAAAGGATCGTTCGCCCTCCTCGACGTAGAGGCGCAGGGATTCGGCGGCCTCATCGAGCCGCCCGAGGTAGGTCAGGATCCAGACCTCCGAGATCCGGTTGTAGGGCCGGAGCATGCTCGGATCACGCCGGCGCAGCTCTTCCAGGATAGCCTCGCCGATCCTCGTCGCCTGCTCTTCCTGCCCGGTCAGTCGCAACAGCGGGATCACGTCGATGCCGATGTAATTCCGATAAAAGACATTGGTGATCGGGTCCTCGAAGAAATGCGGCACCGCGGAGCGGTACGCAGCCAGCGCCTCGTCGTATTCCCCTGTCTCGACAGCGTGATCGTGGAGGGTTCGCAGCACAACCCACATGTCCTCCTGGCGCTCCTCCATCCCCATGGCGACGTACTGCCTCGCCATAGCCAGCGCCCCGTCGCGATCCCCGGTGCGCCGCAGCCACATCAACCTCGCCACGTGAGGCACCGATTGTCCCGGCCCGATCTCGTTCGCCCTCTCTACCCACGGCAGCGCCGCCTGCGTATCCCCCAGGTCAAGCAAGATCATCGCGACAAGTCCCGGGAGTTCGTAGTCCGATGGATCTACGTCCGCGGACCTCGCATACCACCTGGCCGCCTCGTCGAGACGACCCAGGTCAGTCCTGTAGATCCCAGCCGGCCCGTAGAAGCCGTTCGGTGAGCTGGGATCCACCTCTCTGAGCCTCGCGTACTGCGCCAATGCGTCATCCGTCCGGCCGAGGGTCGTCAGACAGTTCGCCCGCTGAAATATAATTTCGGGGCCCATGGGATCGACGGCCAACGCCCTGGAGTTGTATTCCAGGGCCGCCTCGAAGTCTCCCCGCCGCGCCATCAGCCGCGCCAGACCAAAGTTAACGTAGGAGTTGTTCGGCTGCAGCTGCCGGGCCTTTTCGAATGCCTGCTCGGCCTTGCCCTCCTCCCGTCTGCGCAGGTGAAGCAGGCCCATCTCCGTGTGGGACTCTGCGAGTTCCGGGTCGAGCACGATTGCCCGCTCGAGCGCCGCTTCCGCCAATGGATAGGCTTCCGTCGCAGGCCTGACGCCGGTATCGGACTGATCAGCGTATACCTTGCCCAGCCCCGCCCAGGCCTCGGCGTATTCGGGATCCAGACGCGTCGCCTGCTTGAATTTCGACTCCGCCTGTTTGAGCGAGTCATAGCTGAAGCGGACCAACATGTGCCGGCCGAGGAGATAGGCGTCGTGGGCCTCCGCGCTGGCCGTCGGTGTCCTCCCCAAGCGGACCGCGTCCTCGCCCAGCAGGGTCACCTTGAGCGCATCCACGACCCGGCCCGCGATGTCCTCCTGGATCGCGAATACGTCGTCGATCTCCCGATCGTAGGTGTCCGACCACAGGTGATAGCCGTCGTCCGATTTGATGAGCTGGGCGGTGACCCGAACCCGGTCACCGGACTTGCGTACGCTGCCCTCGAGCAGATGGGCCACGCTGAGTTTCTCGCCGATCACGCGCAGGTCTTCTTCCTTGCCCTTGAACGCGAACGACGACGTTCGGCCGGCCACCTGCAGATCCTTGATCTGCGCCAGTACGTTGAGCAACTCCTCGGTCAGGCCATCGGAGAAGTACTCGTTCTCGACATCGCCGCTCATATTGACGAACGGCAACACGGCGATGGAGCGGTCCGGGGGCGGCGCAAATTTTTCGGCTGCCAGCTCGCCCGGCACCACTTTGGTTTCGGCTTCATCTCCCATGGTCTCGGCGGTCCGCGTATCCGCCACCGGGGCCTGCTCCGGGATCAGGCGATCCAGGGCCAGGCCGGCGATCGCCAGGACCAGCAGCACGACGATGAGAGTGTTGACCTTGCGCCCGGTCTGATGGGTGATGGACGCATCCGGCGGGACCTCATTCTCTCGCTTGAGACCCTCCGGAGTAAGTTCGTAGATCCAGGAGAAGATCAGCACTAGCGGAAAAGCGATGGTCAGCAGCAGGATGACCAGTGAGCCGGTCCACTCGGGGACGGGCATCAGCGAGGACAGGACGTCGGTGATCTGCAGCAGCAGCCACGCTGCGACCAGATATAGCACCGCCATGCGGATGACGTTGCGTCGTTGCAGTTCCTTTACGAAAGACATGGGAGCGGCTGGTCTCCTGCGCTATCGGCGTAATGATGCGGGAAACGTCAGGCACTTGTCGATCTGGCGGCGCCGGCTGCGAATTCATTGCGCCATCCCCTGGCCAATACTTGGAGTGCTCACCGCATTCTGGGACACTGCGGCTTCCCGAAAGGCGGCGCCCACTCCGCCGGCCCCAATGAACTGGAGTGCCACATGCAGATCGCTTTCCTGCTCTATCCCCGCTTCACCGCCCTGGACATCGTCGGCCCCTACGATGTGCTGTCGAGATTGCCGGACGCCCAACCGTGGTTTGTGGCGAAGGAAGCCGGGCCGGTGCGTAATGACAACGGCCGGCTGCAGCTGGTCGCCGAGAAGACCCTCGACGAGGTCCCGTCTCCGGATATCCTGGTCGTGCCCGGAGGCTCGGGGACGACGGACGCGGCCGACGCAGCCACCCTGGGCTGGATTCGAAAGGCGCACGCCACATCGACCTGGACGACGTCGGTGTGCACCGGCTCATTGCTGCTGGCCAGCGCCGGCCTGCTGGATGGCCAACTCGCCACCAGCCATTGGTCTGCCGAGGAACAACTGGAGGAGCTCGGTGCGATTTACAGGCCGGAGCGTTACATCCGCGTAGGCAAGATCATCACCGCCGCAGGCGTGTCGGCGGGCATCGACATGGCCTTGCACCTGGCCGGTGAGATCGCGGGGCCGACAACCGCCCAGGCGATCCAGTTGCTGATCGAATACGACCCGGAGCCTCCGTACGACGCCGGATCGATGGCCAAAGCGCCACCCGACGCGGTGAAGACGCTGCAGCAGATGTTCGGCCCCTGAGGGCTGGCGAGCACCCCAGGCTCCAGCTCGTCTGTACCGGCCGCTGGCTGTCCGGCGCCGTCCTGCCGAGTCTCGGCACAAGTGGGCTGCCGACGACGCGGATCAAATATCGAAATCTTATGAAGAATGGCATTTAAGCTACTATTCTATATAGGAATATTAATGCCTTTTTCATGGCCCGCCCGCAAGTGATACAAGCCTTGCGAGCTTGAGGCAAAGGCAGGCCACTGGAGGGCGAAGTTTATCTGCGGCGCAAAGCCGAGGGACTCTTCGTCATCGCATCATCCGGCGGCGCGCGGCCGCCGCATCGACATCGCGGTGAAGGCCAGCAGCAGGATCAGCAGTTCGATCGACAAAGCCCCGCCGCCCCCGCCGCTGGAGATCGCCACCGGTGGCGTGACCAGGCCGTCGCTGGCGAGGTCCTCCAGCGGCACGTAGCTCAGGGCCGACGTCTCCGCCGGACCGTACTCCACCACCAGCTCATCGTAGTAAGCGTCATAGACCTCGATCAGGATGTCGTAGTCGTCCCGGGGATAGCCGGCAACCAGTTCGGTCTCCACCTCGTAGTCATCGCCACCGGCGGTACCGAAAATCGGAAACACGCCGCTCTCGTAGAACAGGTTCCAGACGCCATTGGCCCCGCGAAGAAAAAGCTTCACATAAACATCGGCATCAGCGTGGCCCGTGTCCACGTCGAAGCCGACGCGGAAGTACGTGTGGTAGCCATCCCGATCAACGTCATCGAACAGCTCCACCCAGGCATCGAAGATCCAGAAGTCGCAGCATAGGACCGTGTGTTTCTGCCCTGCATCGAGTGTGGACTTGTGGCCGGTGCCGGCGGGCTCGCCAGATTCTGCCGGGACGAAGTCCACCAGCAGTCCCCCGTCGCGTCGGCGCGCCCCGCCGCGGTCTGTCTTGAAACCGGCGACCGACCGGCTGCTGCCGACAACGCGCGCCTGGTCGTCAGTAGCCGCCGGAGGCGGCACCACCGGGCTCGCCTGATCGGCGCTGGCGCGCGCCGTGACTCCCGCAAGCATCAGGCCGATTGCAACCATCGTAATAATCCTGGCCATCTTCTGTCGCTCCTTTTCATCGCTCCGTAGGCAGAGGATGAACAGCGGCGACTGAACGGGCGCTGAACGATGGTGGGCGACAACAGCCGACGACGGTCGCGACAACCGTCGCCAGAACCCTAGAGGACGGGCAGCGGCGTGAACTCTGAGAACAGCCTGGCGGCTTCAGGCAGATCCGCGATCGGGACGTAATCACAGACCTCGGCGTACCGGCGCCACAGCGCCTGGACCGCCTCGTTCGAGTGTGCGCTTTCTATTGCATCGGCCGACGCCCACTCGAACACTTCTACCACCGTACCGTCGGCAGCCTGCATGGAGATCGGCTGGCGATCTGTCGCCAGCCCCTCCTGACGGAGGACGGCGACATGCCGGGCGGTTAGCCTGACGAGGTCATCTGCACGACCGGGCTTCGGGCGATAAGCGACGACAACAATTCTGCCCATATTCCTCTCCTTCCGATATCGCGGCGGCCAAGACCGTCATCCTGCCAGGCGGCTCACGTATACCAGATGACGCGGACCGGGGCACTCCACCCATGGCGAGAAGCAGGTTGCCGCGGGAGACACGCACCAGGTCACACTTGGAGTCATCGCCGGTCCATGCGAGGATGCCACGCGATGCCAGGCAAGAGGGTCGGCATCGACGCCGGCCAGGCCGGCCCACACCAACTGACGAACCCGCGAGCTGGCGGCATAACTGGAGCCCGCACACCGTTCATGCTGAACACACAGACAAACCGCGATCGGCTCAGGATGACCGTTCTGCTGACCTTGCTGTCGGTCATCTGTGGCTGCGCCAATATCACACCAATGCGTGAGGTGCGGCCGGAGCCTGACTTCATCCGGGCTGCGGTCCAGCCCGACCACGAGATCGCCATCTCTACCAGCGACGGGCGCCGCCTCGAGTTCCGGGTCGCCAGTGTCGAGACCGACGCACTCGTCGGGACCGACGGGCAGAGGGTCGAGTTCAGGGATATTGATACCGTCTCAATCCGCTCCTGGGAGGAACCCGCCCACCCCTGCGGTGGCGGACTCCCCGTTGGCTGCTCGGTGCCCGAGGTGGTCTCCGCGGTCAGCAGTTACCACGATCATTACAGGGATGAATTCCACCGGGCATGCTCGGACCACGACTACTGCTATCGCCACGGCTACGCCACCTACGGCCTCGATCAGCGCTACTGCGATGATCGCTTCTATGGCGACATGATGGAGCAATGCGGGTCGGCGGGCGGCGGTGTCCTCGGCCTGACCGACGTCGAGGGCCTGGCGGAGAGAGCCAAGTGCCGGCTCGCCGCCGACCAGTTCTACGCAGCCGTCCAGCGCTATGGATCCAAGGCGTTCCGGACAACGGACAGCACCTATTGCCCATTCGATGGCGCCGACGGCCCGCGCTGACCTGGTTCAGTCCGCGGCCTCCTCGGGAGGCGTCAGCAGCTGGGTCGAGGGCTCGAGTATCTGCCAGTAGGTCCACGGCCGCAGCGCCAGCATCAATCCGTAGCTGCGTTTCTGCTTCTTGGGCAGGTTCATGTCCAGTTCGGCCAACTCGTCGAAGTCGCGTGCCAGCCGGTCGAGTTGCCGTCGCAACACCTTGACCGAGGCTTCCGACAGCTCGGTGGTCTCAAGGCTGAGCCACTCATCCCGATCCTTGAAGCGATAGTCGAGGAACTGCGCCTTCACCTGGCGCTCGTACTGGCGGCGGATCGGACCGTCCGGTCGCCACACGATCCGCCGACTCACCAGCAGCCTGACACGATTCTTGGGGAACAGGTCGATCAGCTTGAGCCGATCGAGCCGGGTCAGTATCCGCGTCTGGGCAAGCTCATCCAGGCCGTACTCGTCGGCGATGCTCTCCGGCCTGCGCCCCAGCAGCAACAGATAGAAGTAGGTCAGAAGACTCGAATCAGCCGCCAATGCCTCTTCCTGGGCGATCGTCAGCACGGTCGACTCCTCTTCCCCATACATCTTCGTCATACGCGCCAGATCGTAGATGCTCATGTCGAGGAAACGACAGACGTCCTCCAGCCGGCTCAGAGTGAAGGTCTTCTGGGAAAACACGCGCTTGACGCTGGCCTCGCTGATCTCCAGCGCCTCCGCCACATCCTGGTAGGTGACTCCCTTTGCCCGAAGACACTTCTTCAGCGCGTCGAGAAGCTGGCTGGTCTGGCTCATGACTCAATCCTCCCGTTTTCCGGGGCAACTTCGTATCGGTTTTTAATACTATCATCATTAGTATTGTTTATCGCTTCCTTGCAGCCTAGATTGAAGCTGAACCTGGCCGATCCGGTTCAGGCAGCGAAACCTGCCGGTTCCGCGACCAGGCGGATCGCAACACAGACACAGGAGAGTGTGATGAAAACCCTACTCACCGTAACCGCCATCGCAATGGTCACTACCGGCTGCACCAGCGCCGCCACCCATCGGGCGGACGTGCAGGATGACTCCATGGACCGCCTCACGGTTGGTACCGTCCAGAAAGAGATCTATGTGGGCATGAGCGGCGCCGAAGTCGCCACCCTGCTGGGCTCACCCAATATCGTCTCCACCGACGGCAACCGGGACGAGGTCTGGATCTACGACAAATTCGCCACTGACGCCGCTTACTCGAAGAGCAATACCGGGCTACTCGGCCTGATCGTTGGCGTCGGCGGCGACCTTGGCGCAGGCGGCGTCGGGTTCAAGACCCATTCGTCCGGCGCCGACTCACGGTCCCAGCGGACCCTGACGGTGGTGGTGAAGTTCGACGGCGACCGGCGCGTTCGGGACTTCGCTTATCACACCTCCAGGTTCTAGGAGGATCTGCCGTGAAAACTCTCAATCATCGATCCCAGGGCCCGCCGGCGGCGGGCCCGTGGACCCGCCCGTTGTGGATCGCGCTGTTCCTGCTGGCCGTGATTTGCTCGATTACCGGCTGCGCCAGCGGCGTCCCCGATGGCGCACTGCGACTATCGCCGGAGACGCTGGAGCAACGGAAGCTGCAGACGCGGCGCTTTGACGGCATCGCCGAACCCGAGATCCTGTCCGCCTGTGCGGCGGTACTCCAGGACCTGGGATTCAACCTGGACGAGAGCGAGACCGAGTTGGGCCTGCTGGTGGCGTCGAAGAAACGCTCGGCCCGCGACGCCCGCCAGATCGCCGCGGCTTTGTTACTCGAGGTGATCGGCTGGGACATGGACACGGACGAGAAACAGCTGATCCGGGCCTCTCTGGTGACACGCCCGAGCGAGGACGGTTCGCCGCAGGATCCCGACAGCAGTTTCTACGTCCGGATCACTTTCCAGCGCGTAGTGTGGAACTCAAACAATGAAGTCTCGAGGACCGAGCGGCTGGATGAGCCCGGACTCTATCAGGGCTTCTTCGACCGCCTGTCCAAGAGCGTCTTCCTGGAGGGACACAAGATATGAGACCCATAGAAACGACATCGGCGCACGATAACCAGAGGCACCGCCAGGCTGCCCTCGGCAGACGGCGATCCGCCGGCCCCAACCGCTGGCGACGATTTGCGCTCGCCTGCGCTCTGCTCACGACGGCGGCGGGCTGCGAGCTGAATCCGCCGCGGCCGGTCCTGGA
>Ga0316191_10000566_pt1 | contig 24307 bp, 26 predicted proteins | sample Eddworburr2cm_MG_FD_204928 | JGI IMG/M metagenome (GOLD analysis project Ga0316191, IMG submission 204928) | Coastal sediment microbial communities from Maine, United States - Eddy worm burrow 2 cm | ecosystem: Environmental > Aquatic > Marine > Coastal > Sediment | place: USA: Maine... | reverse complement strand
CTTGTCGATCTGCCACGCTGGGTGGCAGAAACGTCGGTCATACTGGGTGACGATGGTCAGGCAATCTGAACCTGCCGTTTAGAATTTCAGGATCAATGTGATGGCGGCTTGAAAGCTGCTGACCGGCATGGTTGGTGATGTGAGTGTTCATTCCAGCAGGAACAGGCCTCCCATGAAATCACATGCACGCGTAGTCATTATCGGCGGTGGCATTGCCGGTTGCTCCACACTGTATCACCTGACGCAGGAAGGCTGGAGTGATGTCGTTCTGCTGGAGCGCGACGAACTGACATCGGGTACCACCTGGCATTCTGCAGCACAGGTCACCAATTTCGGCGCGGTGCAGACCATGGTTGGCCTGAAAACCCATTCCATCAAGCTGTACCGGGAACTGGCCGATGATGCCGACTATCCGATCAACTATCATCATGGCACCGGCGGGCTCAGGCTGGCGTCTACACAAGATCATCTCGACGGCTATCGGCATTTTCAGTCCATGGCCAGGGGGATGGACGTTGATTTCGAAATAATCGATGCAGACGAATGCAGGAAACGCCATCCGCTGATCACCACGGACAACCTGCTGGGCGCGCTGTGGGATCCGATGGACGGTGACATCGATCCGGCGCAACTGTGCCAGGCACTGGCGCGCCGGGCCCGTCTGGCGGGCGCCGAGGTGTATCGCCATACGCCGGTAACCGGCCTGACGCAGGCGGCGAGTGGTGAGTGGACTGTACACACGGCAAACGGCGACATTACGTGCGAGCATGTGGTCAATGCCGGTGGCTATCGTTGCAACGAAGTGGGCGCGATGATGGATGTCGTGCATCCGGTTGCTTCCATGGAGCACCAGTATTTTCTGACCGAACCGATCCCGGCCATCGAAGCTCTGGATTTCCGCGTGCCGCTTATCCGGTGTCCCACGGATGACTTTTATTCCCGGCAGGAGAAAAACGGACTGCTGGTCGGGTTTTACGAACAGGATTGCCGGACCTGGGGACTGGACGGCATCGATCCGGCCTTCACCAATGCCCTGTGCCCCGATGATCCTGACCGGGTGCTGCCGGTACTGGAAAATGTGTTCGAGCGCATGCCGTGTCTCACCGAGACCGGTATTCACACCATCATCAACGGCCCGATCACCTACACGCCGGACGGCTTGCCGCTGGTGGGTCATATTGCGGGCAGGCGCAATGCCTGGTGCATAACCGGGCTGCGTGCCGGGCTTGGCGAAGGTGGCGGGCATGGCTGGCTGCTGGCGCAGCAGATGGTGCACGGCGAGGCCTGTTATGACACCTGGTGCCTCGATCCGCGACGCTTCGCACAATATGCCGATGTGAAATATACGGCGTTGAAATCCATCGAGGACTACCAGAACGAATTCCGGTTTCACATGCCGCACGAACACCGCCCGGCGGGCCGGCCGGCGCGGACCACGCCGCTGTTTGAAACGCTGGCAGACGCGGGCGCCGAATTCGGTGCGGTAAACGGCTGGGAGCGTGCGATGTATTACAAGCCATCGCCGGACTTTGAGGAGGACTATTCTTTCCGGTTCAACAACACCTTCGACGTGGTGGCAACAGAAGTTGCCGCGGTTCGTGACCGGGTCGGTATCATGGAAGTGTCCGGTTTCAACCGCTACGAGATTACGGGCGAGGGTGTGCATGACTGGCTGGACAGTGTCATGTGTTCGCGTGTGCCGCGCAAATCCGGAAAAGTGGGGCTGACCTACTTCCTGAACGAAGATGGCAACGTGAAAGGTGAAGCGACGCTGGCCAACCTTGATGACGGGCGGGTCTGGTACGGGTCGGCAGCCGCAGCCGAACTGCACGATATGGACTGGCTGGCGGGGCATCTGCCTGACGATGGCAGCATCACTATAAAAAGCCTGGTGGATACGCATTCGATACTGGTTGTGGCGGGGCCCAAGTCGCGCGACCTGTTGCAGGCGGCATTTCCGGACACTGACTGGTCAAAGGATGAATTTGGCTGGTTGCGTGTGCGGGAGTTCAGTTGCGCCGGTCATCAGGCGGTTGCCATGTCGGTGAGTTTTTCCGGCGAACTGGCCTGGGAGCTGCATGTGCCATTCGAAGGTCTGGTTGAGGGGTATATGGCACTGACCGGGGCCGGGAAGGTCTTCGGACTGGCGCATTTCGGATTGCATGCGACCGAGTCCATGCGCATCGAAAAGGGCTACCGGCACTGGAAAGCCGACCTGATCACGGAATTCAACCCGGTGGAATCCGGCCTCGATCGATTTGTGCGAATGGACAAGCAGTTTGTCGGTAAACCTGCCTTGCAGGAGATGGTCAAGGCAGGCCCGCGTGCGGTGTTTGTGTGCCTGGAACTGGACCATGACGCGGCACCGGCCCATCCCGGAGACAGCATGGTTGTTGATGGCCGGGTTGTCGGTACGGTCACGGCGGCTGCCTGGGGACACCGGGTACAAAAGAACCTGGCAATGGGATTTGTTGATCCTTTGTACGCACACATTGGCTGCGATCTGCAGGTTGAGGTGATTGGTGAACCGGTTGCGGCAAAGGTATGCGAGGCATGCCAGTACGACCCGGAAAACGCGCGCGTCAGGACATGACGGAGACCTGTTGCGTGCCGGCAGACGGCACGGCAGCGGGCAGTCCGCCAAAACGGCGATTGCGGTTTCTGAAAGCGGCAACCGCATCGGCCAGTTCTTCGCCGGTGAAGTCGGGCCACAGGGTCTGTGTGAACCACAGTTCGGCATAGGCGCTTTCCCACAACAGGAAATCCGACAGGCGTTGTTCGCCACTGGTGCGAACAAGCAGGTCAATGTCGCGATAACCAGATCCGGTGGCCAGGGCATTCGAGAGTGCATCAGCGGTAAGCTGGCCGCTCCAGACCGCTGTGGCGGCGGCTTCCAGCAGGGCGTGGCGGCCGGAAAAATCGATTGCCAGGCGTGCATTGAGTACGCTGCCGCCAGCCGTAATTGCTTCGATTGCCTCGATGGCAGCAACAGTCGACCCGGGCAGGCGATCGCGGCGTCCGATCACGGTGAGCCTGACGCCCGCATCGGCGAACGGTTGCGCCTGCATTGTCATATAGTGCTCGATGAGTTGCATCATGCCGTCGATTTCCGGCTGTGGCCGTTTCCAGTTGTCTGACGAGAATGCGAACATGGTCAGCGTATCGATATCGAGACCGGGTGCAGCCATCATCACGCGGCGCACCGCATCTACACCGGCGCGATGACCATCGGTGCGAGTGAGACCTCGTCGTTGGCCCCATCGGCCATTGCCATCCATGATGATGCCGACATGCAGGGCAGATGATGTTGTTTTGCTTTGCAGATTGCTTTGCATTGTAAAGTTCCTTGTCAAATTTTTTTGATACTGGCGGTTCTTGATCAGGCAGGATTCAACCCGTCTGCCTCGTGCGTAGTGGAGGTAGTTTCCTCACCGGCAGCGGCATTGGCGTTGCGCACCACCTGTTCGAGGACATTGAGATAGTCGAGAAACCGATCACGGCCAGCCGGCGTCAGTTCGCATGTGGTGTGTGGGCGGTTGCCTTCATAGCCTTTGTGAACAGACACGAGACCTGCTTCTGCAAGCACCTGCACATGGCGTGACAGGTTGCCGTCAGTCAGGCGGCACAGTTTCTTCAATTCGTTAAAGGCGAGCCCCTTTGGATGCGAAATCAGGGACGTCATGACACTCAGCCGTGCTTTTTCGTGGATGATCCGGTCAAGGCCATCATAGGCATAAGGGGCGTCATTTTCTGTCGGCATGAAACTCTCCATAGGCAAAATGCAGCACGCCGGCCAGCGCCAGTTGTCCGACCATGAAGGGCAGGCCCATCAACCATGGTGACAGGTTGGTCGAGGAACTGGCCAGCATCAGCACTGCACAGCCCGAGACGAAATACCAGGCGCCGATCCAGCGAACGGGGCGCGGCAAACTGCGCGCACCGGCGAATATCCCGAGTGCCAGAAAAACCTGCCAGAGGCCGGGCAGGGCCCACAATGTGTGAGGGGCAAATTTCCAGATGACCATGGTGATGGCCAGGCCTGCAAAGCCAGCAGGCAGGAATTGCTCAAAGGCATTCAGCACAATGGCGTCAGCCAGTCCGCCATGATGGCGATGCGAGCGTGCGTAGACTTCTGCCGAGATCAAACAGGCAGCAAGTGCAGCCGTGACAAGCCAGGTCAGCACATAGGTCGTATGATCTGTCGCCAGCAGGCTTGGCCACACCGATTGACAGATGGCGGCCAGTGCGGCCAGGCCGCCACTCAGCGCCATGACGACAGGGCCGAACCCGCGAAACATGGTTCCAGCTGCAAGCTGGGTGCGCATGTCCGAAATGTCTGCCAGCGCGCGATCAATGTCTTTCATCAGGGTGTCCAGTTAACTTTGCAATACAAAGTATACGCAAACGCAAAGTATATGACAAGCGCAAATCGCGCTTGCTGTCGGTTTACAGCATGAAGCGGATCAGGTGGGCTGACACTTCGTCTGCTGCCTCCACAAGAATGGAGTGCTTGTAGTGGGGCAGGATGACCAGTTCGGAATTGGGCAAGGCCGCGTCAATCAGCTTGTTGAGGCGCGGATTGCAGCCGCCATCGTTTTCGCCGGTTAGGACCAGCGCGGGTGTCGTGATTTCATGCAGCCAGGGTGCCATTTCGGTGCCTGCATAGATACGGAACACCTGCATGAACACGTCCGGATTGGTGTCGATAACCTGTTTGAGCCGGCGCTCGACGAGGTCTGGATGGTTGGCGATGAAGTCATCCGTGAACCAGCGCGCAGTCAGGGTTTCGAGGACCCGGGCGATGCCCTTTTGCTCCATTGCCGCGACCACGCCCCAGACCTTTGCGCTGTCGTCTTCGGTGCGGAATGCTGCCGTGGACAGTATCCCGAGCGACAGCACCCGGTTCGGATGCTGCCTGGCATAGGCAGGGCCGATCTGCCCGCCAAGCGAGTGACCTGCGAAATGAGCCGTCTCGAAACCGGTGCGTTCGCGCACGCGCTCAAGGTCTGCCACAAGTTCATCCAGCCCGAACTCGCCACGCGGCAGGGGAGAAGTGCCGTGACCGCGCAAATCGTAACTGATGACGGTGAAATGCTCGCGCAAGGCAGGCACCATGAAACGCCATGCATCTCGCGCAGCGCCAATGCCATGGATCAGGAACAAGGGCGGTCCGGCACCTTCGGTGGTGTAGTCGCAGTCAATCGGCGTGGTCATGTGAACTACCCCGGGTACTTGTCGACGCCCAGTTGTCCGCCAAAGCCCCAGTCTTCCTTGTCGACATCAGACACGACAACCCAGACCGCCTCCGGATTTGCGCCCGTGGTTCTCACCATGGCATCGGTGAGAGCCTGAACCAGTTCACGCTTTTGTTCGCGTGAACGGCCCTTGAACATTTCTACCCGGATTATCGGCATGTGAGGTTTCCTATTCTGCGGCTCGCGTGGCGCGATCGATAAAGTGCGGCATGACATCTTCGGCAAACTGCTGGATGCAGTCCAGTGTTTCTGATTGCGATGCACCGAAATTTACATTGAGGATTACCCTGTCGACGCCGGCTTCAGCATAGGGTGCCAGCTTGTCGATCATTTCCTGTGGTGTGCAGACCAGCAGGCTTTCGGCAAGTTCATCAATGGTCTGTTTGCGCGGCAAGGGCCTGATCATGCCGTTGTCCACGATGCCGGGGCCGGTGAACACATTGTCGAAGCGGCTGTAATAGTCATTGGCCTGTTGTATTTTTGCCTGGCGATCGGCAGGCGACTTGCAGATGAAACCGACACGCGACAGGGACAGCGTCAGGTGTTTTCCTTCATCGCCCATCTCTGCCTTGGCTGTTTTGTGGGCGGCAACCTGGTCGAGCATCATCTGGTGATTACCGGAAAGCGGTGTCGTCTGGATGTGAAAGCCGCGTTTGGTGCAGGCATGAATGCCGGGCGGCACCATGACAGCCATCATGATTTGCGGCGGGCGTGCCGGCCTCGGCATGATGGTGAGCGGGTCAAACTTGTAATACTTGCCGTCCCAGGAGACTTCTTCCCTGCTCAGCAGTGCTTGCAATACGTCGAGCGACTCGTCGAACTTCTCGCGGGAGGTGTCGAGGGGCACCCCGAGTCTCTCCATCTCGAAACCAAATGCACCCCGGCCCACTCCAAGCATCAGGCGGCCATTGGTGAATATGTCGGCACAGATGATCTCACCGGCATAGATGCGCATGTCGTGCAGGGGCAATACGACAACCGAGGTCAGAATCCTGATGCGCCTGGTATGGTCGGCAATCTTGACCGCAAACTGCAAGGGCGCAGGCAGCATCAGGATATTGACCAGGTGATGTTCGGTGAGTGAAACTGCATCAAAGCCGAGCCTGTCAGCCAGAACCGCCTGTTCAAGCATGTCGGCATAAATCCGCTCACCGCCATAGGCTTTGTCCGGGTAATAGGATGAAAGCTGAATCGAGAAATCCAGGGGACTTGCTCCGGTTGGGTTTTGATCATCGTGCTGCAAGTTTGTCGTTTCGTAAAATAAAAACTGCAGCCGCGTTTACCGGTCGATCCGGTGAGATATCTTTACTGAACCCGGAGATAGTATGGATGTTCAGTCCCGGTGTTTGGCGGCGGCGTTGGTTGAACAGGCGACAGGCCGGAGTTTTGGGAATCGAAGATCGCTGCGTCGGGAATTTCAGGCAGGACGTTTTGCTCGATCAGATCTTTCAGGCGCTGCTGCTCAATCGTGGGAGCGCCTTGTGGCGCGCGCTCAGTGGCATCGCCGGGCTTGTCTTCTTCCTGCTGGCCTGGTTTTTCGTCGGTACTGCGAGCCGCGGCCTGGCTTGCCTCAAGAAGCTTGCGTTCGCGCTCGGCTTCCTTGGCGGCCTGCTCTTCTCGAAACAGGCGCTCTTCCTCGATGAGTTGTTGCTCCTGGCGCTGCAACTCCTCAAGGCGATCCATACCCCGTTGCAGGACGCTGACAACAATCCACGATTTCAGCGCGGATGTGTCGTAGCTGCGCTCGAGCGACAGGGGGTGACCAGCAATCCGCATGGAGATGCTGGGAAACTGGTTGTCAGTTGCATGTTGCTTGAGTGAAACATCCGCGCGCGCTTTATTCGAACTGAAGTCTGCAGACAGGCGCATGGTGCCGTCGGCGAATTCCGTGCTGATCGGGAGGCTTCCAGTCCGCAAGCTGCCATTCTGCAATGTCACGTCGGTTGCCGTGGTCTTCACTGTCATGCTGCCTTGCGGAAGCGCTGAACTAATGGTCGCGTCGATCTGTTTGACATCATCAATTTCCGCGAGGCGCCGCATCATGCCGGGCAGGTCGAACTTCGGCAATGTCAGGGATGTCTGTATCATGCGGCCTTTTCCGGCCAGTTGGCTTACCAGGCCGCCGGGTGAACGTCCTTCGCCCTCAAATTCCAGATGCAAGCCAACATCACCGCCAATTGCCTCGCGACCGTCCTCTGTCTGCAGCAGGTCGGCCAGTGCGAGTGTGGCGTCCAGTTTGCCGGATAAATTGAGATGTGGGCCATTGTTTCGCGCTGCCAGCGAGACTGAAAACGGACTGTCAGGCCTGACGTTTCCCGTAACGCTGAAATTCACCGATTCCGGGTTGGCGCGCGTTATGTTGGCGTCTGCGTTGGTCAGTGCGAGACCCGGCAGGATGGCAACTTGTTGCGCTGATATGGAAAGCGACTGATTGATCCAGCCAAGCCGGGATGTGTCAAAGGTGGTCGCTGCGCTGATGGTTTTACCCCCGACGGGCATGATCATGCCGGTTGCCAGCCAGCCAAGATCAAGGTGTTTGACGTTCAATTCGCCATCAATGAGAGGTGACTTGATGTCACCTGCAATGGTGGCTGTTCCGGTTATTGAATTGAACGGCAGGGTTGCGTTCAAATTTGAAAGCTTGAGTGCTTGTGCAGACAAGACGGCATCTGCTGTTGCGACGACCTCTCGATCCATCTCCGCTGGCCATGCCGGTATGGTCAAGCCGATCGCACTTGCCAGCGGTTTGATGTCGCCCGCTTTCAGGTTGAGAGATCCTGCTGCACTGATCCCGCCGGCAGGATCAACATTGATATCGCCTTCAAACCCCGCAACGGCGGACAACAGTGACAGTTCGGATGTGCCGGTGAGACCGGACGAGGGCGTGCCGGAAAAGGCAATTTTCAACCTGGCGGGTTCGTCGCCACTTGCCAGGGGTTGAAGACCGGCAAGCGCCAGCAGGCCTGCACTGGTGGTCCCGGTGGCAGAACCGGTGATCTGGGTGTCGCCTTCACGCCATTCAGCGAACTTGCCGTCGAAACTGCCTGACAGGGCGATATCAGCGCCCGCCGCCTTGCCGTTTGCCGCGATGGTGAATTTGTTGATCGCACCGCCTGTACTGACTTCGCTCAGCACCTTCATGCTGACCGGGCCAAGACGCCTGGCCCACGGGGTGGACGCAAGGTCGGCATCCAGCATGCCGATCAGGCGCAGGAAGGGGCGGGGATCGGTTGCCTTGAAATCACCCGATACCGACCCGGCTATGCCTTCATCGGGGAAGTTCAATACGCCGGCAATGTCCAGTCTTGCATCACCGATGCCGCCAATCTCGATAGTACGAAGCTCCACGGCACCTTCGGACAGATCAACGTCAATTGCTATGTCCTCGGCCTCGACGCCCCGCAGAACCAGGCTGTCGGTCTGAATGGTAATGTGCGCATCGCCAAACGCCAGCGCATTTGCCGCGAGATCGGTCAGGCCGGCGACCGTTCCGCCTTCGATGGCACTGGTTGAAAAACCGCGTGGCGCATAGCGGTCGACATTGATGGAGTCTGCCAGCAGCCGAATGCTCATGGACGGGTTGTCGCCCAGATACAGGTTGAATGAACCGGTGGCGCTGGCATCGTCCAGTTCGGCCTTGACCCCTGTCAGGCGCAGTGCAACCGGCGTCCATCCCAATAGTGTGCGTAGTTTGGCGCGCCCGCGGGCACCGGACCAGACCTGCGTCGTCGACTCTGCCATGTCGGGTGCTGCCCAGACTACGAATTCGCGCAACGATCCTGACTCGACTTCCAGCTCGCCGGCCAGTTGCGGCAGTCCATCGGTGTCGGCCGGCAACACAACGCCATTAAATCGTGCCCGGGTCTGTCCCGGCAAGCTGGCAGAAGCTTCCTTGATGCGCATGGCACGCGGTGAGATGTCCCCGCTCAGGCGAGCTTTCGAAAGCGTTTCACCGCCGGTAATCAGGCTGGTGATGCCGGTGTCGAAATGAATCTGGGTGTTTGACGGCAGCGCCTCCAGCAGGTTCGACACCGCATAGAGTTGTTCGCCGCTGCCAAGCTCTGCAAACAGGTTGCGTCCAACCAACTGATCCAGATCGACAACTGCGGCTTCAAGCTTGGTCGTCACGGTAAAACTGTTGCCAAGTTTTACCGATGCCGTGCCGGTCACAAGGCTGCTGCTGGCAACATCGTTTGCAGGAACAACCTCGATATTGTCGAGTGTTACCATGTCGAAGTCTGCAACGACATCGCCGGACATGCGCACCTGCCACTTGGCGTTCAGCGGGTTGGCCTTGCCACTGGGCTGGCGGGCTGGTTGAACAGTTACGCGCCCGGTCACCTTGCCATCGTCACGCAGTGTTTCTCCGTCGAAAGCCCACTGGAACCCGGCGTCTCCACGCGGTGAGATGGCAGCCGATACTTTCAGCGGTTCGCCGGTACGGTATTTACTGGTTGAAACCGTCAATGCCAGCGGGGAACCGGACTTTGTCGCTGTGATGTCTGCGCGCCACGGTCCATCCAGGGCGGGTGCCTTCAACCGTCCCTCGACGCCGGTGATTTCCGATAACCCGCCACGCCTGCCGTCGCCAAAAAATATCCGCCCGTCAATGATGTCTATGCCGGCGACTGCTACCTGATCCGCCCCCGGGAGGCCGACAATGGAGTGGGTTGGCTTCAACGTCCAGCTGACGCCGCCGCCGGCGAGCCGCTCCAATGAGATGACAGGTCGAACCAGGGTCAGCTTGCGCAGGGAAAATTGCCCGGACAGCAATGGTGCGGCTGCGATTTCCGCGTCGACTTTCTCTATCTGGACGAGGTCTGCCAGCATGGAGCCCGGCGGGTTGGCAACCCGCACATTGGATGCGGTGAGACGAGGCCAGGGAAACAATCTGACAGTGATCGGCCCGGCAATGGTGACCTGCCGGCCGATCAGGAGGCTTGCCTGGCGCTGGAAGTCAGCCTTGTAGCTGTTCCAGTTCACAAGTAATGGGCCGACACCTAGCGCACCTGCTGCAAGGATGAGCAGGATGCCAAAAATCAGAAGTGGTGATCTCAAGATACTCACGGCTGTCTACTGGCCCACAACAAAAAGGTCGCTAATGAAATTAAACTCAGTCATCCCGGCAATATCTTGCCTGGATTCATGATGTTCTTCGGATCAAGCGCCTGTTTGATGGAGCGCATGACGGCAACGCCGGCTCCATGCTCTGCTTCGAGGAACTTCCGCTTTCCCGAGCCGATACCGTGCTCGCCGGTGCAGGTTCCTTCCATGGCAATGGCGCGCATGGCCAGGCGATAGAGAAACTCTTCCGTGGCCTTGACCTCGACCGGGTCATTGCGGTCACAAAACAGCACGACATGAAAATTGCCGTCTCCGACATGGCCAAGTATGGGGCCATACAGATCGTGCTCGTCCAGATCCTCACGAGTCTGCTCCACGCATTCTGCAAGCTTTGAAATTGGAACGCATACGTCGGTTCCCAGCGTCTCCTTGCCGGGCACCATGGCCTTGATGGCCCAATAGGCATCATGGCGTGCCTGCCAAAGTTTGAGACGATCTTCTTCTTTGGTGGCCCAGTCGAACGGTCCGCCGCCAAGTTCTTCCACGATGGAAGCGAACGTTTCAATCTGTTCGCGAGCGCCTGCCTGCGTGCCATGGAATTCCACAAACAGGGTCGGCACTTCCTTCAATTCCAGTTTGGAATAGGCGTTGAGGGCTTTCAGGTTTTCAGCATCGATCAGTTCAACGCGTGCAATGGGGACGCCCATCTGGATGCAGGTTATGGCTGCATTGCAGGCATCCTCGATGGTTGCAAACGGACACACGCCGGCAGCAATTGATTCAGGGATACCGTGCAGCTTCAGGCAAATTTCCGTGATCACACCCAGGGTGCCTTCAGAGCCGACCATCAGGCGGGTCAGATCATAGCCTGCCGATGATTTCTTGGCGCGCCGCGCGGTGCGCACAATCTCGCCATTCGGCATGACGGCAGTCAGCGACAGCACATTTTCGCGCATGGTGCCATAGCGCACCGCATTGGTGCCTGATGCGCGGGTTGCGGTCATGCCGCCAAGCGATGCGTCGGCGCCCGGGTCGATGGGGAAAAACAGGCCCTGGTCGCGAATATACTCGTTCAGCTGTTTGCGGGTGACGCCGGGCTGAACCCGCACGTCGAAATCCTGCGTGTTGACTTCAAGCACCTGGTTCATGTTGTTCATATCGATGGAAATGCCGCCATGGGGGCAGGTGATGTGGCCTTCCAGCGATGTGCCTGTACCATAGGGTATAACCGGCACTTCGTACTTTGAGCAGATCTGAACGATCTTCTGCACTTCTTCGGTATTGTTGACGAACGCAACAGCATCGGGTGCATGGCCGGGGTTCCAGGTCGTGTCCTTGCCGTGCTGGTCACGCACTGCCTGGCCGGTTGATACCCTGTCTCCCAGAATTCCGGCGATCTCGGCAATGGCCTGCGACACCGAATTGCGCCGTTCCTTGGTTTGTACAGACATGATCATTTCCATCCTGATGTTTGCAGCCCCGGTTTTTGGGACTCCACGTATCCTGTCGCTTGCACTATACCGGGTCTGGCCAATTGCGCACTCTTTTTACGGTCACAAACACGGGCATCTGGAGCAAATAACACAATGACGGATTATGGGCGGCCCTTTGTTGGCAGTATCAAGACAGTTGAAGACGACTGGATCGATTACAACGGCCACTTCAACATGGCCTATTACGGGGTTCTGTTCGATCGCACCTGCGATGAGGGGTTTGACCTGGTGGGGTTGGGGTTGGATTATCTCAAAACGGGAGCGTCTTTTTTCACACTCGAGACACACACGACCTATGTGCGTGAACTTCATGGCGGCGACAAGGTCAAGGTTACCGTGCAGATGCTCGACCATGATTCGAAGCGGATGCATTACGTGCAGGAAATGTTCCACGCTGAAGAAGGCTGGTTGGCTGCGACCCTGGAAGCCATTTGCATGCACGTCGATATGACTGCGAAAAAGTCAGCGCCGTTTCCAGACGACATTGCGAACCGGATCGCGGCCATGCAGGAAGCTCATGCCGGTCTGCCGGTTCCACCGCAGGTCGGCCACAAGATAGGTATCATCAGGAAGTAGGCTGCGGCAGGGCTTGCATCGAATCCAGCTAACATGTTGAAGTCCATGTGAACGGGGCTGAAACATAAAACACGTGGGGCTCGCCGATGGGCGAACTGCGGAACAGGTTATTTGCAACGCTGGGTGAATTGACCCTGCCGCAGTTGCGTGCCTTCTGGGCGGCGCGTCATCCGCTTGTATGGGCGCTGGCGCTGGCCATTGGAGTGCTTGGCGCCTTCGCCATTCTGAGCTTCCTCACAGTCATTGGGTACGTGCAATGGCTGTGGCTGGGCAATGTAAACGAAAATGTGGTGGCCACGCTTGCCGCTTTTCGGGCCCCGTGGGTGGTCGTGTCCGCACCAACACTGGGCGGGCTGGTGGTAGGACTGATTACCTGGAAATTCGTCAAGGAGCGTCGTGCTCACGGCCTTTCCGATGTGATTGAAGCAGGTGCGTTGCACCGCGCCGACATTTCCCCGCGTGCCGGTCTGGTGTCTGCAATTGCATCTGCAATCTCAATCGGATCCGGTGCAAGCGTGGGTCGTGAAGGACCGGCAGTGCATCTTGGCTCGACAGTCGCGGCATTACTCCACCGGAAGTTCAACCTGAATCCCGCTGCGCGCCGGGTGCTGCTGGCATCGGGTGCGGCCGCTGCCGTGTCCGCCAGCTTCAATGCGCCGATCGCGGGGGTGTTGTTTGCCCATGAAGTGATCCTCGGCCACTTCGCCCTGTCAGCATTTGTTCCCACGGTGCTGGCCGCCGTTGCCGCAACCCTGATCACCCGGGTATGGCTGGGTGATTTTCCGGCCTTCATATTGTCACCGCAGCACATCACGTCTTACTGGGAGTTTCCGGCCTTCGCGCTGCTGGGGGTTGTGTGCGGACTGGTGGCCGTGTGTTTTCAGTTGACCGTGATGACGGCGGACTGGAGCGCGCGACGCTTTACCATGCCCTTGTGGTTGCGCCCGGCGCTCGGCGGGCTGGCAGTGGGAATGATGGCGCTGAGCGTGCCACAGATTTTGGGTGTTGGTTACGAAGCGACCACGCTGGCGATCCGGGGGAATTACGGCCTGGGCTGGTTGCTGGTATTGCTGGTCGCCAAGACACTGGCGACTGCCATTTGTTTTGCCAGCAGGTTTGCCGGCGGGGTGTTCTCACCGTCTTTGTACATTGGTGCCATGGCGGGCGGTGCTTTCGGTATCATTGCGGCCAGCACCGTGCCGGAATATGCCTCCAGTGCCGGTGTCTATGCACTGCTCGGCATGGGGGCTGTTGCAGGGGCCATCCTGGGAGCGCCGATTTCCACAGCGCTTATCGTTTTTGAACTGACCGGCGGTTACGAATTGACCATCGCCTTGCTGTTGTCGGTGTCCATTGCATCCATGATAATGCAGGCGCTGCTCGGCAAGAGCTTCTTTGACTGGCAGTTGTCGCAACGCGGTGTGTTTCTGAGAGAGGGATCACACCTGCGAATTGTGCGAACATGGACTGTGCGTGATTTCATGACAATGCTCACCCCGGAAGAGACCGCAGAACCGCCGGAGCTGCTTGACCGGCCGCGTCTGATCCCGTCCGATACACTGGAAATGGCCCTGAGAACATTCGACAATGGCGGTTATAGCCGGCTCGCCGTGCTTGACAGACACGACGGCGGTAGCCTGCTTGGGTGGGTGGATCAGGTTGAAGCACTGGCTGCCTACAACAAGGCGCTGATTGAAGCCAATGTGGAAGAACACAAGTGAGCTCTGTTCCCCCTGATCAAATGGAGGATGTCTTTCTCTGTGCGCAGACTATCTATTCCCGATGCAAGCCTGCGCTTTCAAGGCACTTCCGATGAACGATGACATCAGGGCAAAGTTCGAGGGCTCCTGGATAGAGCGGCCTGTGACGCTTGGAACCCATGGCTGGTACGGACAGGACAAGCTTGGACTGATCGTGGCCAATGTGACCGGGTACCTGGCGTCACTGCCCTCTCTGGGGTTTGCTGCGACCTGAGCGGTGCATGAACTGCGCTCGCTGATGCCGCTGATCGTCGGCAACCTGGCCAGTGCAGTCTGCACGGCGATGACGCCGCTGTTCCACCGGTTTGGCCGCATCTCGGCTGCATTGTGGCTGACGGCGGTGTTCTTTGTGTCTCTGACCTGGTTTACCAGCCTGCTTGGCCGGGATTCCGGCGTGGCGCTGAACCTGATCGGAACGTCGGCCGTGGCTTTCGCCATCCTTGGGCTGGACCGGCTGAAGCTGGTGGCCGTGATCAGTGCAGTCGGCGCGGTGTTGATCATTGCAAGCTGGGTGCTGTGGCCGCACGCAGCGCCGGGTATTCATGACGATGCAGCTTTCATGCAGCAGACTTTTGCCTCCGTCATTGTGTCGATCATGACCATCACCTTCGTGGTTGTCTATTGATGCCTTTTACCTGATGCGGCAGGCGCAAGCACGTCTGCAGGAGCTCATGAGAGCCATGATGCCCGCTACAATTGCCGAACGCGTGATGGTCAATGATGGCGAAACAATCGCCGGGGCGCTGTACGCGTTGTGGCCTTGCTGGACGACATGTTCCGGCAGTTCGATGAACTTGCGACCGAGCACGGGGTTGAGAAGATCAAGACCATCGGCGATGCCTATATGGCCGTTGCCGGTGCGCCGTCGCCTGTCTATCGACCTGAAGACGCCATGGCTCGGTTTGCGAAAATGATGCTGCATGTTGTTCACGATGTGGGTGAACGTCGTGGCGTGGATCTGGAAATGCGTATTGGCATGGCGTCCGGCCCGATAATGGCAGGGGTCGTGGGAAAATCCAAATACTCCTATGATGTGTGGGCGGCTGCCGTGAATCTCGCGGCGAGGCTGGAAACCATCGGTACGTCCGGGTGCGTGGTGACAACCGGCGGCATAAAAGTGGTGTTGCAGGATGATCACAGTTTCGAACGTGCCGGATCCGTGGAACTGAAAGGCTTTGGCAAAGTGGCCATCTGGCGCATGGATTGCGCGATGAGCCCAACATAAGGATTCCCGGTGACAAACCGGCAACCGGCTTTGTGAGGCATGTTGCGGTCGCGCGAGTGGCGGTGGTTTCAGATTTCGCCGGTTCTGGTGGCGTTGAGGACAGCAACCCTCAACGCACTGGACAGATTGGTGCGCCCGCGTGCCTCGTCAATCGCAGCAACCAGGCCCGCCACCGGCAGGGCGCGGACTGCTGCAAGCGCATTGAGAGCGTCCCAGAATTCGGGTTCAAGCGACAGGCTGGTGCGGTGACCGGCAATGGACACCGAACGCTTGATGGGTCCGTGCGGCACTTCAGTCATCGTCTGTATCCAGCTTGTGTCCGTCCAGATGGCTGCGGGTCTTGGTTTGCCTGGTTTCGCTGATCTGCTTAGCGGCTTTCGTGCGCCCGAACCGGACGCGGTTTTCTTCTGCCTGTTGTTGCTTTTCTGCCGCGAGCTTCGACTTTCGAAACCGGTTCAGATTGGTAACCTTGGCCATGGCGGGGCTACTTCGGACCGATCATGTCTTCCGGTCTTACAATCCTGTCGAAGTCTGCCGCCTCTATACCGGCGGCGACGGCTTCCTCGCGAAGCGTGGTGCCGTTCTTGTGGGCGGTCTTGGCGATCTTGGCCGCGAGGTCATAGCCATATTGCGGTGCCAGCGCCGTGACCAGCATGAGGGAGCGGTTGAGCCCGGCCTTGATATTGTCCTTGCGTGGTGTGATGCCGACGACGCAATTATCGGTGAATGATACCGCTGCATCTGACATCAGACGCACCGACTGCAGGAAGTTGTAGGCCATGACCGGGTTAAAAACATTAAGCTCGAAGTGGCCCTGCGATCCGGCGAATGTCAGGGTGGCATTGTTGCCGAACACCTGAACGCAGACTTGTGTCAGGGCTTCGCACTGGGTTGGATTGACCTTGCCCGGCATGATGGACGAGCCGGGTTCATTTTCCGGCAGCGCAAGTTCACCCAGGCCGGAGCGTGGGCCGGACCCCAGGAAGCGGATGTCATTGGCGATCTTGAACAGGGATGCAGCGACCGTGTTGATGGCGCCATGCGCCATGACCATTGCGTCGTGCGCAGCAAGAGCCTCAAACTTGTTCGGGGCTGTTTTGAATTTGAGTTTCGTGATGGTGGCGATGTTTGCCGCCACCATCCTGTCAAAGCCTTCTGGGGCATTGAGCCCGGTGCCAACCGCGGTTCCGCCCTGGGCCAGTTCCATCAGCGCGGGCAATGTCTGTTCAATCCGGGCAATGCCGTTTTCCACCTGCTTGGCATAGCCCGAAAATTCCTGGCCAAGGGTTATCGGGGTCGCGTCCTGGGTATGGGTGCGGCCGATCTTGATGATCTTTGCCCATTGTTTGGCCTTGCGCGCCAACGCCTTGTGCAGGTGCTTGAGCGCCGGCAGCAAGTCACGCACGACCTGCTCGGCACACGCGACATGCATGGCCGTGGGGTAGGTGTCATTGGAAGACTGGCTCATATTGACATGATCATTGGGGTGAACCGGATCTTTCGACCCCATCGTACCGCCCAGCATCTCGATGGCGCGATTGGAGATCACCTCATTGGCGTTCATGTTTGACTGAGTGCCGGAACCGGTCTGCCATACGACCAGCGGGAAGTGATCGTTCAACTTGCCGTCGATGACTTCCTGGGCTGCCTTGATGATTGCATTGCCGCGCTTCTTGTCGAGTTTGCCAAGTTTCATATTGGCTTCCGCACAGGCGCGCTTGACAATGCCGAGTGCGCGCACGACGGGCAAAGGCTGTTGTTCCCAACCGATCTTGAAGTTGCCCAGCGAGCGCTGCGCCTGGGCACCCCAGTAGCGGCTGCTGTCTACTTCGATTGGACCAAAGGTGTCGGTCTCGGTGCGGGTATTTGCCATGGTCGGTATGCTCCGTCGGAAAACAAGATGTCAGCGATGGAGCAAGCATCTAGCACGGGTATCGGCTCAGGCCAATGTCCTGTAGAGCAATATCTATCCATATGGATGGATAAAACTGCTCTAACACCTTGGAATAGAGACGTTTTACGGGTTCAATTGAACCCGTGTTGGTCGAGCCAGATCGGGTTGGTCCAGGCACACTTTCCCGCTTCGTCGCGGATGACGATCCGCAGCCATTTGGATGGTGGGCATTTGAGCCAGCCATTATCCAGCTTCGCCAGGTCCAGGGTGACACGGGTCAGCGACCGTCCGGTGCGCGAAACGGTGCGGGACGTGCCGCCGTTTACGGTTATCGCGTTGACCGGTGAACACTCGATGGTGAGTTCGCTGCCATTCAGGTCGACAACATGAAACTGCGGACCCTGGCTGGAATAAAAGCGTCCCGCTTTCAGCGCTTCAAGCAGGGCGTCGGGATCGAGACTGTCTGCCTTGACGTGCACCCAGCCGCCAAAAGCGTCATGGTCATGATCGTGAAAATGGGCATCATCGGTCGCAATACTGGTCAGCATGCGGCCTTCATTGAGCAACTGGTCCAGCAGGTAGAAACCGTCGCCGCGATCATTTTCGACGCCACAGCCGTGGTTGTAGATTTCCACGGCATGGGCGATATCGTTGAGCGCTCGGCCATCTTCCAGGGTAAGTTGTGACCAGGCCGGGTGAGCAATGGTCACAAACGCGCCGGCGTCTGCCGCGCGCCTGGCCAGTGCAGGACCATCTTCGTCATCGCCACATGGGGCAAAGTCGAGAGGCAGGCCGTTGGCCAGAATGTGCCAGAGTTCACCAACGGCGGTGACGGGAGCATGCAGTTCAGCGCCGATAATGGTCGTGAAGTCGTCAGTGCGCAAGTCGCGCGTGTCTGATACCGGCCAGTCATAGTGACCGATAAAATGATCGGACAGGCACATGAAATCATAACCGGCATCGCGGTAGGCAGCGATAACCTGCGCAGGTTCAAGTGCGCCGTCCGACAAGGTCGAATGGGTGTGCAGATTGCCGCGCCAGAAGCGGCCGGGCTGGGAGAACAGGGATAAAGGAGACATGGTTGTGGACCGCCTGTAAGCAGAGTGTTGATCGTGAATACAATCTCGACTGGCAGGTGTGTGCAACAGAAATGTTGCGATTGGGGTATCAAAAGTAAAAACGCGGCAGGCTCTGCCCGCCGCGTTTTCGAAATTGTCTGTCAGGCAAAAAGCACTAGAGACGGCAACCCTGACGGCGCACGCAACGGCGATAGCGGCGACCTCCGCCCAAATTGCGACGGCAGCGCCTGCGGATGCGACGGCATGACCGGCTATAGGAACCGTCGTAATTATAGTAGCCGGGACCGATATAAACGCCACCCGGGCCGAAACCGTATCCACCACCACAGATGCCGTGACGACGGCAATTGTGCCGATTGCCTCTGAGGTGAACTGGAGTCAGACCTTCGATTGTTGATTGCTGGACAGTGGAATAGGACAGGTTGCCAGTCGATACCGGGGTTGCCTTCGCACCTGTCATCGCAACCAGAACGGCAAAGGTCGCCAGCGTGACTGCGAGGAGGAATTTTTTCATCTTGAACTCCTGATTTTGTTCGGATTTTCTCGCCTACCCGCAGCAAGATTAACCGCGAATCGGATGCATGTCTCCCGCTTTGTTAACTTTTTTTAATGATGCATTTGCCGTGCTGGGCGGCATGAACAGCGCTACTGGATCTTGACCAGTGCCCGGCATGCTTTCGGCAACCAGGCAAGCGTCTTGCGAGCAATCGGTTTCTTGCGCGGTATCGGCACACCGTTGACAATTGTCGGGCGTTTTTTCAGCTTTTTGTAAACGCGCTTCTTCCACGGCTTGTCGGAGAACCAATAAGCCAGTTCGCCACCGCACCCGGTGCCGTCCTTGGGGCTGGGGGCTGCCTGGTTCTTGCACTGGGGGGAACCCGCGGGGCATTTCATGCGAATATGAAAATGGTAGTTATGCCCTTTCAGCGGGCGGACCTTGGCCAGCCATGCGCCCTTGTTTCCGGCCCAGTCACACAGTGCCTTCTTGATCGGCGGATGGACGAAGATGCGGGCTACCTGTTTGTGAGATGCGGCACGCTTGATCAGCCGAGCATGAGCTTGCGTCCAGCGCTTTGGATTGATGCGCTTGCGATCCAGTGTCATCAGGGTTGCGGACCTGGTCTCTCTTTCCTTGCGGGACAGGGTGTGGTCCGGCATGGGTGTCAGCCAGATGTCGGCATCAAGGCCGGCCTGATGCGACGCGTGACCGGACAGCATTGGTCCGCCGCGCGGTTGCTGCAAATCGCCCACCAGCAGACCATTCCAGCCATCATGTTGTTTGGCTTCACTGGCAAGACGTTTGATCATTTCGATGAGCTTGGGATGACCCCAGGCGCGATCCCGGGACGGTCGCATCACCTGCCACGCCGGCCCGTCCGCGGGCAGTTCCTCGGCACCACCCACACAACCGCGCGCATAGGAACCGAAGACTTCCGGTTTTACCGGGGCAGGTTTCGTCATGTGGCCAAAGTAAAGCCTGGCAGGAATGGCATTGGAATACACAGGTACCGGCGGCTTCTGGATATCCCTGACCGTACCCTTGGTTTGCGCCTGTGCTCCGATTGCCGACAATGCAATCGCTGCGCCAGCAAGCCCAATGCGCAGCGTTCTCAAGGCTTCGATGCCTGTAGAGGGGGGGTTATTTTTTGCGAAATGCATCCAGTGACACCACCGTAGTATCATCATTTGACGCTGCTGCTGCGCCGGCCTGATCGTTGGCACTGCTGACGGGCGCCGCATCGATTGCCTGAACTTCAGTTTCACTCTCAACTTCAGCCGGTTCCGCGTCTTCGCCATCGTCAAGAACCCCGGGTTCGAATTGCAGGCCGAACTGCACCGTGGGGTCAAAGAACCCCTTGATAGAGGCGAATGGCACTATCAGCCGTTCCGAAATATTGTCAAACGACAGTTCGACCTCGAAGTACTTGTCGAAAACATTGAGGTTCCGGAACTGGTGCTGCAGCACAATCGTCATGTCTTCGGGATATTTCGCCTTGATGCGATTGGACACGGACGCACCGGGATAGTTGGTGTCGAAGGAAATAAAGAAATGATGTTCGCCCGGTAATCCGTCTCTTACAACGCGCTGCAAGGCGAGCTTGACGACTGACCGCAAGGCATGTTGTGCCAGAACGTCATAGCGCATCAGGTCTTCGGGTATGCTGTCTCCGTCACTCACGGTCAATCTTCCAATTCTTGCGTATTGATTCCATTTTCAAGCCCCACCTTACAGCTTTATCGCAGTTTCGGCCATTGGCTGTTTAAATTTGTGACTGCCTGCAAAATTCCTGTCGCAGGCGTTGGTTGGAAATACAAAAGCCTCGCTCAAGGCAGATGAGCGAGGCCATTGGGATGCCGTCAATATACCGAAAATACCGAAACCGGTTAGGCTTTCCGGTTTTTTAGCCTTCGACCTTGATCGTGTAGTCAGGCGTTGTGTTCAGCGGGCAGGAAAAATAATACGTGCCCGGCTTGAGATTGATCGAATAATCCTTTGAAACACCCGGCTCCAGGCCGCCGCCGGACACTTTCGGCAGTGTGAGGCGGCCGATCCCGGCGCCGCGCAGGTAAAACCCGAGACCATAGGGTACATTCTTGTTGGTCACCCGAAACACGTGCTTGCCCGGTTTCAGGGTCATCACCCTGGCAGTCTTGAGGCGTTTTTCGGCGGTTTTCGCGTTGATCGCCTCGCAGTCGGCCTTGCGGGTGGACTTGAAGCCGTGATCCTTGCCTTCAGCTTCGACAAACTGGCAGGCAGTCTGCGTCAGTTCGACAATTGTGGCGTCCTGGGCCAGGGAAGCCGATGACGTCATGGAAACGGCTGCAAGAGCGGCAATGGCGGTTGTGAATGTGGTTGCGGTGAACAGTGTCGGCATTTTTGCGATCCTCGTAAATTTCGCAGGTGGAACTTGCATGAGATATTCAAGCTCTTTTACCGCCAACGGTGTTGAAGCGGAAATGACGATAAGGTGAGTTTTGACGTGATCCGGTTCACGTTCCCGCCAGCGCTCTGCAGGAATTTGCCAGCGCTCTGCAAGAATATGAGTGACCAGGACTCTGGATAAATAAGTGGGGGCTTCTGTTGCCAGGTGCCCCCGAACCCCGCCTAGACCTGCGAGGGCCTAGGACTTAGATCGAAGCGATCAGACTGCGTTACGCAGCCAAACGTGCTTCCGCATAGTTGTCGTTTGCAACTACTAAAATAGCCCGATAACGGCGGTACAATGCCGAGCAAAAGCTAACCCTTTACGCCCTCGTCGATCCTGGTTCACCCCCAGCAAATGATGCCTTCAGGGGTTTACTGACCACCTGGTGCCGCGAAAAGCAGCATTTGGTGGAGGTGCCGGGTACTGCCCCCGGGTCCGAATGGTTTATTACGATCGCCATTTATCGCCATATCTGATGCAAGCACCAGCAACTCCAACATAGTGTGTCATCACCGCAAAATAAAGGCTTGTGGAGACACAATCGCGAGATGCCTGCATTTGTGGTGTTTGGCCTTCCCAATATTGCACCATGTGGTAGTGTTTTCGCGCTGGTGGAGGTATGGCCTCCGCGGCATGGAGCGGGATACGCAATTATGGCGGCCGTTTTGCACCCACTCATCATGATCGAGTAACGGACACTTATCCTGGAAGGGGAAAGCAATGGCCGATAATGCAAAGTACTATGAGGATGTCGAGAAGTTTGCCGGCAATGTGGACCATGCTGCGGTCGATACCATCGTGAAATATTGCGGCATCGCGCTTCGGTCGAGGGATGCCTCGCTGGTGTCTTGTTCCGACCCTGTTGAACTTGGCCGGGTGCGGGACGGTTTTGCCTCCAAGAAGCTGGGCCTGGCCGGTGATGCCGCTGACAAGGCGATTGCCGCTGTTTGCGAAAAAATGAAAGATGATCGTCAGAAAAGCCGGGTGACGTTCTACTATCTGCTGGCGGCCGTATCCGGCACGATGAGCGCGCTTGCATGAACCTGTGATGCACTGTTATTTCTACGGTGTTGATGGCCGTCGGCAAGTGATTGTCGGCGGCCAGCCGTTTGCAGTAGCGTGACCTTGAGCAATATGGGTTCGATTGAACCCGTAAACCTGATCCAGGCGAACTTGGAGATTCTACAGATGCAGCAGTATCTCGACCTGCTAAAAACCGTACGCGACACCGGGACCCGCAAGGGCGACCGGACCGGAACCGGGACTTTGTCGGTGTTCGGACATCAGATGCGGTTTGACCTGGCAGACGGATTCCCGGTGCTGACAACGAAGAAACTGCATCTTCGCTCCATCATAATTGAATTGCTGTGGTTCCTGCGCGGCGATACCAACATCAAGTGGCTGAATGAGAACAAGGTGTCGATCTGGGATGAGTGGGCCGATGGAAACGGTGATCTTGGCCCGGTCTATGGTCACCAGTGGCGGTCATGGCCGGCACGCGACGGCACAACCATCGACCAGATTTCCGGCGTGGTTGAACGTATCAGGAAAACACCTGACTCGCGGCGCCTGATCGTGACCGCATGGAACCCGGCTGACGTGGACAAAATGGCGCTGCCGCCGTGCCATTGCCTGTTCCAGTTCTATGTTGCTGATGGCAGGCTGTCGTGCCAGTTGTATCAGCGCTCGGCGGATATCTTCCTGGGCGTTCCCTTCAATATCGCATCCTACGCATTGCTGACCCACATGGTGGCCCATGTCACAGGCCTCAAGGCGGGCGAGTTCATCCACACACTGGGTGATGCACACATCTATTCAAACCATCTTGAACAGGCGGACGAGCAGTTGACGAGAACCCCGCATGGCTTGCCAAGGCTGGTGATGAAGCGCGACGTGACATCGCTGGACGAGTTCGTGTACGAGGATTTCGAGATCACCGGATATGAGGCCCACCCCAGTATTGCAGCGCCGATAGCGGTATGAGCATTTCCATTCGCCATGCCAAACCCGGCGACGGACCGGCTCTGCACCGGCTGGTCTGCGCGCTGGCTGAGCATCACGATGAACTGGATCACGTGGTATCGACGCCGGATGAACTGGAAGCCGGACTGTGTTCGCCATCCGGTCACAGCGGATGCCTGGTTGCCGAACGTGACGGTGAGCCTGTCGGTTTCGCCTACTGGTACGCAGTGTTCACGACGTTTTCCGGAAAACCCAAGCTCTACATGGAAGACCTTTGCGTCAGCAGGCATGCGCGCGGTAGCGGTGCAGGTTTTGCCCTGATCAGGGCGCTGGCGGCGATTTGCGTTGAACGCGGTTATCCGCGATTTGAATGGCTGGCCATGCAGGACAATGAGGCAGGCGGGAAATTCTACACCCGGATTGGCGGCACGGTGCGCCGCGGAGCAGAAACATGGCAGCTTCGGGATGTGGATATCCGGGCTTTGGCGGAGAATGAATGATGCGGGTTTCTGCTGTTGTGGCGGCGTCGGAAAACGGTGTGATAGGGCGTGAAGGCGGCCTGCCGTGGCACGTGTCGTCTGATCTGAAACTGTTCAAGGAAATCACCCTTGGCAAACCGGTCATCATGGGCAGGCGGACATGGGAAAGCCTGCCGCGCAAACCCTTGCCCGGCAGACGTAACATTGTCATCACCCGGCGGGCTGATTTTGTTGCTGAAAGTGCCGAGCTTGTGCATTCAGTGGACGAGGCGCTGGCTGTGTGTGCAGGAGAGGCGGAAGTATCAATCATCGGCGGCGGGCAGGTGTATGCAGAGGCCATGAGCCGTACCGACAGGATTTATCTGACCCGCATTCACCTGGACGTCGATGGCGATACGTTCCTGCCGGAATTGAAGGCCAGTGAATGGCACGAGGTCGAACGACGCCGGTTTGCCAGGGGCGAGCGCGATGATGCCGAATTTACGCTGATCGTCATGGACAGGATGACATCATGAACGACCAACCGGATGTGGTGATCATCGGGGCAGGGGCTGCCGGTATCGGTGCCGGCATGGAGCTTGATAAGCGCGGCG
>Ga0316191_10000565_pt1 | contig 24314 bp, 22 predicted proteins | sample Eddworburr2cm_MG_FD_204928 | JGI IMG/M metagenome (GOLD analysis project Ga0316191, IMG submission 204928) | Coastal sediment microbial communities from Maine, United States - Eddy worm burrow 2 cm | ecosystem: Environmental > Aquatic > Marine > Coastal > Sediment | place: USA: Maine... | reverse complement strand
CCTTTTTGGGTGCCTCCGCCAAACCGGGGAACTGGGTGGAAATGTGCCGGGGGTGCGGAGATTGTGTGTTGACTTTCACCGGCGGTATTTGCCCGGTGGCCCGTTGCGCCAAGGGTCTTTTTAACGGTCCTTGCGGGGGGTCGCAGAACGGCAGTTGTGAAGTCGGTCTGGATACCCCTTGCGCCTGGTCGATGATTTTTTACCGGCTGAAAAGGCAGAATAAATTACACTTATTAGAAGAGCTACGGGCACCTAAGGACTGGCGGCCCGGTGGGGCAGGGGGCCCGCGCAAGCGGATAAGAATAGGTCTTGGAAACGGGTCTAAAAATAGTTAGAGGTTTAGGGTTCTGAGGATTAAAGATAAAGGATACAGTGGTTCATTTTATGAGGATAGACCCTCATAGAAAGGGCGGGCCACAGCACCCACCGATCTTGGTCGGCGCAGTGGCAAACCATACATCATGAATATTCGCCGAAAATAGTGAATTATGAACCATTCGCTCGCAACCCTTAACCCTGAACCTCTGAACCTTGAACGTTGAACCCCTAATCACATGGAAATAAACGAAATTGAAATACTTTCCGTTGGTGTTGATGTCGGTAGTTCAACCAGTCACCTGGTCTTTTCTAATCTGATCCTGAAAAGGGATCAGCATTCGGTCACCAGGCGTTTCAATATCCAGGAAAGAAACATCATATATGAAGGCAGAATTATCGACACGCCTTTATTCGACGATAAAACCATCGATATCGTTAGATTGACCAATTTTTTTAAAGAGGAATATAAGCAGGCCAACATTGATCCGGCCGATATACAGACCGGTGCGGTTATTGTTACCGGTGAGTCCGCCCGAAAGCAAAATGCCAAGCAGATCACCGAAGCCCTGTCCCATGACGCCGGTAGATTCGTGGCGGCCACGGCCGGACCCAATTTCGAGAGCTTAATCGCGGCAATGGGTTCGGGAGCTGCAACCCGTTCTAAGGATGATCACAAAACGATCGTATCGTGTGATATCGGCGGTGGAACCTCCAATATCGCCATTTCCAGAAATGGTGAGACCGTATCGACTAGTTGTGTATCGGTCGGAGGCCGCCTGCTGGGCGTTGATTTGGAAGGAAAAATCTGGCGGATCGACGCGCCGGCTGCCAAGGTGATGGAAAATCTTGGGTTAACGCATACCATCGGGGACTTCATATTTAAGGCTGATATTGAAAAAATCGCGGCCAAATTTGCTGAAATATTATTTGAGGTCCTTACGGGTCCTGCGACATCTTCTTTAGCCCGGCAGCTTATGCTGACTGCCGACTTGATATTTCCAAAACATATTGATGAATACTCATTTTCAGGTGGTGTCGCTGAGATGATGTATGGTGGGGTGAACAATTTTAGCGATATCGGGCACATTTTGGCCGATCAAATAAAATTGCTGACACCGAAATTATCAGGGCCCGTCATAGAGCTGCCGAATAAAATTAGAGCGACCGTTATCGGTGCGGGCGCGTACTCATTGTCAATTTCCGGATGTTCCGGCTTCAGGGATGACAAGATATCTTTTCCGATTAGAAACGTTCCCGTCATCCGGGTGGATGTCGATCAATCCAAATTAAGTACCGAACACGTCGTATCACAACTGAACGCCTCTTTTCAAAGATTTGATCTGGACGAAGGTGACGAAATTATCGCCTTATATTTCAAGGACCCGGTCCGAGTTTCTTATCCTCAGCTGGAATTGTTTGCAAAATCCATTGAAAGGGCCCTTGCCGATACGATTAGGAATAAACTACCGGTAATCTTGATCTTTGAAACTGACATCGCCTGCAGTGTGGGAAATGTCATCAGGCGTGAAACGCAATTGAAGACAAACCTGCTGGCACTCGACGAGTTGATGCTGAAGGAAGGCGATTGGATTGATATTGGCGAACCCCTGGTGGACGGCCAGGTATTTCCGGTGACCGTTAAATCACTTGTGTTTCATGGGGGATAGGAGGACAGAGGTGTTCGATTTTGGGTTTTGGATTTCGAATTGCGGATTTACACGGAAAGGACTGAAGGCAGAACACAGAGACGTTTGAATGCGGAAGTCGGATGACAGAAGTCCGCCGGCCTGTAAAGCTTGCCCGCCTTGGGAGTGCGGCCGGTCTGATCGAAAAAGAAACTCTAAATAATCGAATACCGAATGACGAGTGACGAATTAAAGAATTCTATCTTTTTTATTTTTTAAAAGAGCAGAGCGAGCCTACTCCGCCGAAATGGCTACGAAGGCCGGGAGCGACATTCACAATTCGTCAATCATAAATCGTCATTCGATATGCTAAGGTTCGCTGTCCGGCCCCGCGGGATCTCATATGAGGCCATACTTGCATGGTGTAGTTTCATAAGAGCGCCGCCTCTGGCCTAAACAGCGGCCAGTCTGATCAAAAAAGAAACTTAGCGAATTGCAATTCTAGTTTTCTGACAGGATCATCAGGATGGACAGGATATAGCTATATAAAAAAAAATAATCCTGATAATCCTGTAAATCCTGTCAAAATTAATGAAGTTTCATATAAGCGTCGCCTGCATGCATCCCGTTAGCCCGTCAGTCGTCCAGCAGTTCCATCAACTTACCGCAGCACGGTGGGATGCGGTCCCCGGCCTTGAGGTTGATATACTTGTTGCATGTCTGGCAATAGCAGGTGCAGTCCTTGTCCACATAGACCGCTGGATATTCCTCTTCTTCGTCCTTATCGCCTTCGACGGCGAAGCAGGCCGTGTTGTTTTTAGCGGGGACATACTCACCCACCGGTACTAGCTTCTGATTGAAGCGGACGCAGTCCACCAGCATACGCCACATCGCCTCTAACATGGTTTTTTCGTAGTCGGCCTCGGGTGTGAATTCAACCGAGGTTTTGCTCAGTTCGATCCGCATGAATTTCCTCCTTAATTTTTAGTTTAAAACAAGCCCACAGGGCCCGGATCCCGGTAGTCAGGATCTATCGATAGCTTCATCCGGCAGTCGAAAATAATTTACAATCCTCATCAAGATATCGTCTATCAGTATTAGCCCATCACCATCGCGAAATTCCATTTGCTGGCCTCCATATCATGAAATATTGCTGGGATGCAACTCCATTTTTATAGGAAAATCACAATTAGCTCGTGGCCTTGAGTACTATAAAATCAGGAAGATGAAAAAGTATGTGTCACTTACGCCTGGTGATTAGCTGGCGCTGGTGTAACAAATAATATTTGTTCATTCATATGAACAAATATTATTATTTTATTATTTTTCACCTGATATTATTCTAATTGTTGTTATTTATGGTCGCCTGTATTCTTTGGTTTTGTTAAGAAAATGAAAGAAATCAATATTTTCACTTGAACAATCGGATTCGTCGTGGTATGAATTTAACTTGATTGAAAAGTTCATTATAATGAACATTTATGAAGAAAGATGACATAAAGGAGGCTATCATGGCAACCGAAACCAAAGGCCGGTCAACGGCCGAAAGCCTACGCAAAAAGCGGACCTATGGAAAGTTCAGATGCCACAATCCCAGCTGCATGGAAAGAATCCAACCGGAGAAGGGAGATAAGACCGCCAAATGCCCAACCTGCGGCATGGAATATCGGGTCCACTGGGTCAATCCCACGCTGCCCCGTATTCGAGGACCGGTCTGGGATGTCAACCGGAAATTGGTCGAAGAAAAACTAAAAGAGAAGGGAGTATTGTGATATGGCGTTAAACAGGAAGATAGCATATATTGATCTCAGCACCGGAGATGTTCAGACAAGACCGATCCCGCTCGAGGTCAGAAAGAAGTTTTTAGGTGGCCGGGGTCTGGATGCATATCTGCTTTACAACCATACTAAGAAGGGGTGTGATCCGCTGGGTCCCGACAATGCCCTGATGATCAGCGGAGGTATCCTGACGGCCACTTGTGCTTCCGCTACCGCAAGAACCCACATCATGGCCAAATCGCCTCTGACCGGGATGCTGGGCAGCGCCAATATGGGAGGTTTTTTCGCACCTGAATTGGCCTGGGCCGGTTTTCACCATCTGGTTATCAAGGGCAAAGCCAGAAACCCTTCTTATATCTATATCCACAACGGCGAGATCGAGATTCGGGATGCCCGTGATATCTGGGGTCAATCGGTGACCGACTCACAGTGGGCTATCAGACAGGAGCTGGGAGATGAGGAAGTCAAAAGTTGCGTATGCGGGCCCGCTGGAGAGAACCTGGTCAGGTTTGCCAATGTCATGACCGGCGTTAAAAATTCCGCCGGCCGGACGGGGATGGGATGTGTCATGGGATCCAAGAATCTCAAGGCCGTGGCGGTGCGCGGCACCATGGACTTAGAAATCGCCCGCCCGATGGAGGCCCTGGAATACAACAAAAAATTTATTGACCAGATCACCAGCGCCAAAGTGAATCAAACCCAGGGAACCCTGGGAACCCCCTTTATCTGGGGTGCGACAAATTCCTGGGGCGGAGTCAGAACCCGCAATTTTCAATACAACCAGTGTGAATACGCCGATGACATCGAGCCCGAGCGTATCGATGAGATTTGTGAAGAGACCATGGGACCCCACCATATGACGGGCTGCTTTGGCTGTCAGGTGCACTGCCGGGCCCAGTATAAAATACCTGAAGGTCCCCTGGCGGGAAAATATGATGAAGGTCCGGAATACACCTCGCTGGGTGCCTTTGGTGCGGAGACCGATACCCCCCGGGCGGTGACGGTTCTCACCGGCAATCACCTGGTCGATCAGTTCGGGATGGATAATCTCGAAACCGGCAGCCTGATTTCCTGGGCCATGGAGCTTTACGAACTGGGCATTATCACCGACAAGCAAACCGATGGACTGGATCTGAGCTGGGGCAACGACGAGGCGGTGATCGAGATGATCGAACGGATCGCTTACCGTAAAGGTTTTCTGGGAGATGCCCTGGCCGATGGCGGTATTCCCGCCTCAAAGAAAATCGGAAAAAAATCTTTTGATTATCTCATTCAGGTCAAAGGGATGAGCAATCTACATTCGGATGAAAGGGCAACGCCGGCGCTGGCACTCAACGTCGCGACGGCATCCAGAGGCTCGGACCATTTGAGAAGCCGGCCGGCCATTGACCTTTATCACCTGCCGGAAGAGGTCTTAAGGAAGATTTACGGCAATCCGATCCCCTATGACGGGCCGTTGAGTTCAGAGCATACGGAATACGTCGGAAAACCTTGGCAGGTGTTCTGGCAGGAGAACCTCTATATGGGCGTCGACTGTCTGGGTATCTGCAAATATCATACGGTTTTTCTGGGCGTCACGCTTCCGACTTTCGAAGAGTGGTCCAAAGTGCTTTATTATAATACCGGTATCGAAATGACCCCCGAGGAGATCTGGAACGTTGCCCGACGATGCAACATGGCCGAAAGACTTTTTAACCTCAGGGAAGGGCTGAAGAGAAACGATTTGGAGAAGGGCGATATGCTCAACCACCGCTATTTCGATGAGCCTTGCCGAAGGGGCGCTCTTGATGTCGTCGGTAAGATGATCGATAAGAAAAAATTTAGCAAGATGGTAGATGAATTATATGAACATCAGGGCTTGGACAAGAACGGTGTTCCTAAACCGGAGACCCTGCAAAGCCTCGGTCTGGCAAAAGAACCGTCTCATTTGCTATAAACCCGTTATAAGTTATCGGTTACGATAGGAGAAAATAAATGGCTAAGATCTTATATATAGATCACGAGAAGTGCACCGGCTGCAGGCTATGTGAGCTTGTGTGCGCTGTTTCGCACGATGGAATATCCAATCCCGCCAGAAGCCGGATCCGGGTGCTGAAATGGGAGGCTGAAGGTCTCTATATTCCCATGACATGTCAACAGTGCCAGGATGCACCCTGTCTGAATGTCTGCCCGGTTAAGGCCATATCACAAGATATGGAGCTGGATCGCATAAGAGTTGACTATAATACCTGTATTGGCTGCCGAGCGTGCGTTAGCGTGTGCCCTTTCGGTGCAATGAATTTTAATACGACCGACCGGCGGGTTCTCAAGTGCGACGTCTGTGACGGCGATCCGCAGTGTGTGCGGTTCTGTGATGTCAAAGCCGTTGACTATATCGAAGCGGGTGATGTGGCTATCATAAAGAGCAGGAAAGCGGCGAAACGGGTATCGGATGCGGGCAATTCGGAATTGAATATTTAAGGGAGCACTGGGCACTGCAGACGAGCTGGGAGTCTATTGGGTTTCATAATCTGTTACTTTGATTACATTCAGCAGCCTAATGCCTTAGGCTATGCCACTGACATCGGATATTCCGACGATGAATCCATTTGGTATAGCTTCCTCTTTGATGTTTTAAAATTAGTAGAGTTCGTCTCACCCAGACTACGCTTCCTGCCATTGGACTTCATACATTCGCAAAGGTTGGTCAAATCCTTTCAGTTCAGATTCACCGCAATCGGTAAAGAATAATTGCTTTCCAAGGCATAGATCTTTTATTACCGGCGCAACTAAAATCTGATCAGGCTCTGCTTTGTCGCAGATACGAGAGGTAAGTTGTACTGTGGAACCAAACAAACGCTGATCTTCCTCAACAGGCTCACCGGCACAAATACCAATACGCACATTAATTTTCGTATCGGGGTGGCTTTTGTTATGAGAGGCAAAGGATCTTTGGATGGCAATGGCGCACGCCACCGCATGAGAAGCAGAAGTAAAGGCGACCATGAATCCATCGCCGGTGTGCTGAATTTCTCTTCCATTATGTTCCTTCAGTGCATCACGAGAAATGGAATTGTGAGTGCGGAATAACTCCAAAGCTCTGGAATCACCCAGACGTGTGGTGATCGCCGTAGAATCTTTCATATCTGTGAACATGATCACACGAAACGCTGAATCAACAGAAGCCTCACTTGATGGTGTTAGAGATTCAGAAGGCGGCTGGGGATCTTCAATTCTACCTAAAAAAGCTTCTACGGTATCAGGGTTTACCTCCATGATCTTGTGGGGTATCATACCATGTGCTTCTTCATGTAATTGCTTGACCTTTTCTTTAGCAGACGCATCCATTAAACAAAAAGCTGAACCGCGGCCTTCGTCGAACCAGTATGTTAGCAGCTTGACACCATATTTGTCCTGAAGCTTTAAATCTTTCTGATGCGCATCTGCCACGGCTTTTGCAGTCGCACCTTCTACATCATGACGATCCATATAAATTGGCATACGTTTCCCCATTCATTTAGCTTTTTAATATCACTGGCTTTTCAAAGTCGTCAACTGTTCAGATTCATAGCAATATTCGTGTGTTTCTATTACATATCACGCAGGGTCCGTTTGAGAACTTTACCGGTTGCGGTCCTCGGGAATTCATCGATTATGACAACTTCTTTTACTTTCTGAAAACGGGCCGCAACTCGCTCGTTTATCCACTCCAAGAGCTCTCGGGGGGAGGCTGTCCCTTCCTGCTGCAAGATCACTGCAGCAACCGGTGTTTCCCCCCATTTTTCGCTGGGAACTCCGTATACCGCAACCTCTAGACGGATGTTTGATGAGAACTTCTTCAATGTCTCTTGGATAGACGTTGATACCGCCGGAAATGATCATATCCTTCTTTCGATCCACTAAATGCAGGAAACCCTCATCATCAGTGAAGCCTAAGTCGCCGCTGAAGATCCATCCATTTTTAACGGTTTGTCTGGTAAGTTCTGACTGTTTATAATAGCCCGTCATTGCGAGAGGACCACGACCGATGATTTCGCCGACTTCACCGGCTGGCAGTTCATTCCCTTGATTATCAACAATCATAATATCGGAAAAAGGCGTCGGGCATCCGACAGATTCAGATTTTTTTTCATAATCGTATTTGTCAAGAACGGTAAAAAATCCTTCCGTTAATCCGTAGGCTTCGTAATAAGTGCCGGATGATTGCGGCGAAATTTTGCATGTCTATTGAGCAGCCTGCCGGTATTCATAATTTCCACCATATGAAATGATACGGGCTGAAATTGCTATTTTCTCAATTCTTCCTGAACAACCAGTCCTAATTTTTCTAATGTTAAGGGTTTTTTGATATATTTGCCTGCACCTAATCTCTGGGTTTCCTTGACCTCATCGGTTTCAGCGAACCCACTGACGATGATGGCCTTTTGATTTGGATGAAGTTTTAATATCCTCTCGTATGTCTCACGACCATTTATGCCTGGATCCATAATCATATCGAGCAATATCAAATTCACCGTGTTTTCTTTTAAATATTCAACGGCTTCCTCACCACTGGGAACGGCTCTTGGTTTATAACCCAAGGTTTCCAACATCTTGCAGGAGATATCTCTTTGACTTGCAACATCATCAACAACCAGAATGGTCTCTCCATCTCCTTTGAAACCTTCAATGGCTGTGGCCAAATCTTTACCCGATATTTTTCCCCTTGTTATCGGAAAGAACAGCTCAGCAGATACTGATCCGATGAATGCAGTTCCGTCCTTTTTTCGTAATTGCAATTCCTGATTCTTTACCGAGCCTTCTTTCAATATTTTTGTGTTATATTTTTCCCTGTCACCCGGATTTTTGTATAAATCCGAAACCCTTACTTGAAGAAATTCCTCCCTGCTGTTAAAGCCGAACATTTCTACAATAGCTTGGTTAGCCTCAATGAATTTGCCGTTGGGTCCTATTACGTTTCTAAATATACCTACGTTAATATTATTTGCCAAAGATGCATATTTTTGGTCCATACGGATATCCTAAAACAAAAACCCCACTTCTCTTTATTGAGAAACAGGGTCGTTTGTGTTCACATCATGGCAACCTCTTTGTTAAGGTTCGCGCATTATTATTAATTTTAATAAATTATCATAGCCGTATCGGACTGTCAAATTAAGACATATTCGATTTTAAGGGGACAATAATGGTTGCTCCTGTTCAATTTCCCATTGGAGACTATAAATCATTTGGTGAATTTCGATTTGATTTTTACCCATTTTGAACATAAGATCAAACCAATTTGGACGGCGACTTTTTTCAGTTCTGGCCGCCGATTTTTATCAAAATCAATTATATCAATTCATGATCGCTGAATTGCTCCGACTCGGACTGCAGAGGGCTTCGTTTTAGAATGCCATGAAACAATGGATAAAAATTCAAAGAATACCTGGTGTTCTGGCGTCTTGTTACGAGAAAGCGACCCGGTTGGTCATCGAAAGCTACTACAGCCAGGTCGCTGACGAAATCGTATCGAGTTCTGCGACCGGTACGATGCTTGATCTTGGCACCGGACCGGGATATCTGCCGATTGAGATTGTGAAACGTAATCCGGAAATAAATATCGTCGGTATCGACCTCAGCAAAAAATTAATTCATATGGCTCAGGCCAATGCCGCCAAAGCAGGTTTATCTGGCCAACTCCAGTTTGAAGTCGGAAACGCCACCAACCTGCGATTTGATGATGATGTGTTTGATATGGTTATCAGCACCGGGATGCTGCATTCTTTAAGAAACCCGGTAAAGGTATTGAAAGAAATATATCGGGTATTGAAAAAAGGCGGACAGGCTTGGGTTTTTGATCCTGCCAAAGTCGCATCCGATGTTGACCTGGCAAAATGGAAAGCGTCGCTTTCATTCGGTGATAAATTTTATTTACGACTTTTTAAATTACTCGGATTGCATAAACCAATCGCGACCTATCGCCGGGACGAAGTGCTGCCTATGATTGAAGCATTGGGCTTTAAAAATTTCCAGGTCGAAGAGTACGACAATGAAATACGGATCAAATTGAAAAAATAAGCGTTTATTTTGATTAAAAGTTGTGCATTTTATTTGCAGGCACTTTATCGCGGACCGGGTGCAATCGGCATAACATGTTGACACTATTGCCTTCTATAGGATTTCATTTTGGTACTTTTGCACCTCTTGGCCGCCATATCACAATTCAATCGCTCGGGGATTGGGCGTTCGGGGTACAGGGTCGACCCTTAATGATTTCTGACAGCATGTTTACCACCGATTGCCTGTCTTTGATGATCAAGGTATTTGTGGGCGTGTAAGGCGATAGACTGCCGTCCGGCGAAAGAAAAGGCCTTAGAACGGAGGCAAGATGTTCGGCATCGGCATGCTCGAGCTGAATCATACAGACCACCATGCGTCCTGGCGGCGTTTTTCCCCTCTGGGCGACGGCCGCGCCCGGAAGAACCCCTGCAACGATAAGTAGCAGGACAAAGATGAGGTATGCTCTTCGCATTTTTATGCCTTTACCAATAAGTTCATTAAATAAATAATCTTTGCGGCGGCTGTGAATAAGATATTGGATCCCAGCGTCTTCAATGGTGGAATATTATCCTAAGATGATCGGTTCAACCCAGAGTTACATTACCACAATTTAGTCGATAGATAAAAGTAAACGATAATTTAGTTTGGGAAGATGATTATGAATTCGGCTCAACTCGTTGGTTATCATTCAGAATGGAATCTGGTCTGCCCCGGTGGGTTTGATTACCAGAGGATGGCACAGGAACGGGGTAAGCTCTGCTGGGACAGGGTCAAAAATGTTTCAGGGATAGATCTCGAACTCGATTTTGATCATCCGCTCTTAAAACCTGTTCCATCGTTTTTGGATATGTTGCTGCGGGCCCACAGACTCAGGTTCGGCCGGGAAAAACCCTTTATCCTTCTGGTAGCCGAGAAGGATACCCTGGATAAGGTTCCGGAAAATATCAATGTCGTTAAATTCCTGAACCGGATGGAAGGGGTAGGGGCCGCCTTGACCTGTCCTGAAGAGTTAGAAAAGCAGGGGGATCATGTCACTTATCTCGGCCAGGTGGCAACCGTCATTTTTCTGGATATGAACAATGAGGTTCTTTTGAAAATCGGCCAAAAACAGGATGTCGAACCTTTGCTAACTGGAATCAAAAAGGGGATCGTGGTTAATCCCCGTGGCCTAACGCCCCTCAGCGCCAAGGGAATATTTGAGGCGGTGACCGGAGAAGTTCGCTCCCTTCTCTCGCCTTGCACCGTTAGGCATACTCCCTGGACCCGTCAGTTTTATCCACGCAAGACCACTGGACCGCAAGAGGAATCGATCTCCGATCTGGTGGCATGGGTTCGGGAGCACTGGCAGGAAATCGTACTCAAACCGGTATATGGGCATTCCGGCAGGGGTATATTTGTAGGGTCTCAGAGCGGCTCACGGGATGAGGATATCCAGACGGCCCTTGAGGCAGAACCTTATATTGTCCAATCGTTTATCCCCAAAAATCTCTGGGCGGAGAAGTATCCTTGGCTGGATCTGAAAAATGAAAAGGTCATTCTGAAACAATGGCAGACGGACTTTCGCTGCCTGATTACCGATGCAGGGCTGATCGGGTTCGCCGCCCGTTTCGGGGGGATACCCACAAATGTCGGGTCCGGTGGCGGTAATCAGAGCGTTGCCATTCTTAAATCCAATGTCCAGGTTAAAGACGCCGTCAACCGAATCAACGACGCAATCATGGGGTTGGACTATGCCACGGTGATGGAGATCCAGAGGGAGACGGATCAAAAAGGGCTGGAATTGGGGCACAGCTATCTTAAAGGGCCGACGCCCATAACCCTCAGACCCCGGATTATTACCCGGAGTCATCTGGTTGCGCTGCAGGAATACAGTGCCAATCTATGGGGCGATTTGCTAAAACTCGAAAAGATGTGGATCGAAAGAAAATTGGATCATGTGGTTGAGCTGGATGATGACCAAGCAAAGATTTCCCGGATGCAGCCATGGGAAGGATCGCAGGCCCTGATTGCCTCGGACGGGCTCTTCAGCTTCGGGGCCGACCTGATAAACGATAAATAGTAATTATTTAATCATTCTATTCAATTTATTTTTAAAATCTGCAAGATTTTCCTTGTCAAACGCTATGATACTTATCCATATAGGCCGCTTGTTGGTAATATACTCGATGATCGATAATGGGAAACAACCTTGTGACAGCCTATAGTAATTTTCTTTATTTTCTTCTACTAGTTATATTTTTTATTTGCCATCGCGTTAACGGACTGGAATGCATGCCCATTCAGCTCATGAGACAAAAAGCATTCCAAACCAAGCCTTGAATCTGTCGCACCGGTTCTAATGACAACTCAATGAAAAGTAAAAACCTTTTTCAGAAAATAGCTGGGACCTTTTGCTGTTTTGCCTAACGGCAACCTCGTTGAATTGAATTTTTTTATGTGATATGAATCTCATTCTGACAAGCGCTAATTTATTGGTTTTAAAATTTATTATGAGTCACTCTAAACATAAAAAGGATGCACCCATGCAACGAAAACATGACAGGTCCGTTTGTAAAGTGGATCTTACAGTTCGATGTGTTTTTTTAACGTTGTTGGCGTTGGCCTTGCTCCTGCCGGTAAGCTCTGCGGCGAATGCGGCTGAAAAGGCGATCCATCTCACCTATAGCGGTTTCATGCCACCGACCCACTTGCAAAGCAGACTCGAAGCCTCTTGGTGTCGCGAGGTGGAAAAAAGGACCAATGGTCGGGTTAAAATCACTCACTATCCAGGTCAAACCCTCACCAAGGCCAAGCAAAACTATGAAGGCGTGGTCATTGGCATGTCGGATATCGGCAGTTCGGTGCTGCAATATACCCGGGGGCGGTTTCCGATGATGGACGTCATAAATCTTCCGCTAGGTTACCCCAGCGGAACGGTGGCGTGTGCCATTATCAATGAAGTGTATGAGAAGTTCAAACCCCGGGAACTGGACGAAACCAAGATCCTCTATCTCCACGCCCACGGTCCAGGGTTCATTCATACCAAGGGCAAAGCGGTATACAAAATGGAGGATCTCAAAGGTTTGAAGATACGTTCTCATGGACCCACGGCGACCATGGTGAAGTCATTGGGCGGAACTCCCGTCGCTTTCCCCATGCCCGAGTTGTATCAGTCCCTGCAAAAGGGAGTGGTGCAGGGAGGGCTTTATCCATTGGAATCCAACAAGGGTTGGAAAATGGCCGAGGTCACCGACTACGTCATTGCCTGTTATGAAACCGCTTATTCGCTGGGCTTCTATGTGGCGATGAACAAAGATAAATGGAACTCCCTGCCGTCGGATGTCCAAAATGTCATGGAAGAGATCAGCTTCGAATGGATTTACAAGCATGGCATAGCGTGGGAGCAAGGCGCATTTGAGGGCGTGGCATTCCTGTTGCAGCAGGGGAATTCCATGATCGGAATAGGACCCAAGGAGGCCGCCAACTGGGTGAGGGCCGTTCAACCGGTACTCGACGATTACCTCGAGACGAACAAATCAAAGGGCTTGCCCGGCAACGACGTCCTGGATTATGTCTCCAAAAGGTTGGAAGAATCAAGAAAGGGCATATTTACGAGCAAGTATATTCCTGCTGACTAACATAGCTATTGATTGAACGAAATTTCGTCAAATCGATTTGTTGGGTTTCGCTTTTCTAAATTTTATCGCGCTAAATGATTGATTTTAGTAGGTTGGGTAGAGGTAAGAAACTCAACATTGCAGATCGGGCCCAACCCAACCTACCAAAAACCTGACTTTTCATTTAGCAACAAACTATCCATTTCCGAGGCGATCAAAGGGCCGTCGATCGCCTAGTGTGGTGCACCGATGGAGTTAGTTTTTTGGTTATCAAATTTTCTCAAAAAGGTTGCCGGGGCATGCCTTTTAGGCATGATGGTGCTGACCTGCGCGGACGTGATTGGCGGCATGTTTGGCTATCCCATCCTGGGTAGCGAGGAAATCGTCGGCCTGATGGCGGCGGCGGTACTGGCATTTGCTTTGCCTGCCACCCAAATAGAAAATGCCCACGTGGGTGTCGATCTATTGGTGAGGCACCTGCCGCAAAAAATAAAATATATTAACGATAAGATAATATTATTTGCCTGCTTTATATTTTTTCTGTTGGTGGCATGGCAATGCTACTTATACGCCGACAAATTGCGCGAAGTGGGTCAGGTTTCGTCAACCCTGAAACTTCCAACATATCTACTCATATATGGTGTGGCCTTCTCATGTTTGATCTTGGCTTTGGTTATTCTGGCAGAATTCTTAGCGCCGAAGAAAGAGATCACCAATGAGTGAGTTTACAGCAGCAGGTATTATAGGAATCGTCGCGCTGATTGTTATTTTTTTTACCGGAATTCCGGTGGCCTACGCCATGGGAATTGTCGGTTTTATCGGATATAGTTACTTGACGAGCATCGATGCCGGCCTGCGGATGCTTTCGCTGGACATATACGGCGTTTTTTCTTCTTACGGGCTTACGCTAATCCCTTTATTTGTCTTCATGGGCTACATCGCCTTCTATGCCGGCGTGAGCAGATCTCTTTATGACGCCGCTTATACCTGTTTGGGACGAATTCGGGGAGGTCTTGCCATGGCCACTGTCGCCGCCTGTTCCGCCTTCGGGGCGGTATGCGGGTCGGCCACGGCCACAACAGCCACCATGGGAACCATCGGCTTGCCTGAAATGAAACGGTATGGTTACGGGCCCGAATTGGCAACCGGTAGTGTAGCCTCGGGTGGCGGCCTGGGATCTTTAATGCCGCCGAGTGTGGTATTGATCGTCTATGGCTTGTTGACTGAACAGTCGATCGGTAAACTTTTCGTAGCCAGTATTGTTCCGGCTATTTTCATCACAACGCTTTTCTGTATTGCAATTTATATATTCTGTCTAATAAAGCCGGCCCAGGGCGTCAAAGGTGAGAAGTTCAGTATCGGGCAAATGCTACGGTCTCTGAAAGAACTGTGGGAAACGCTTTCTATTTTCACGATTGTCATGGGTGGCTTGATATTCGGCTTTTTCACACCCACAAAGTCCGGCGCCGTGGGTTCCATGGCGATTCTTTTGATCGTCGTATTAAGAAGAAAACTTACCTGGCAAGATTTCGTGGCCTCAATTTACGGTACCTTGAAGATTTCCTGCATGGTACTCATGCTGATTGCAGGGGCCACCATTTTTGGCCATTTTTTAGCCCTCAGCAGAATACCCATGGACGTTGCCGGATTGGTACAGGGACTGCCCTGGCCGTCATGGGTTATTATGGGTATCATATGCGTGATCTATTTAATCGGCGGTTGTTTCATTGATTCCTTGGCCATGATGATGCTCACCGTTCCTATTTTTTTCCCGATTGTGGTGAACCTGGGTTACGATCCGATCTGGTTCGGTATCATTATCGTTTTAGTCACCCATATGGGTATTATTACCCCGCCGGTCGGAATCAGTGTCTACATCATCCGAGGCATTGCGCCGGATGTTCCACTCACCACGATATTCAAGGGATGCCTGCCCTTTCTCATCGCCCTTATGGTCGGGGTGGCGGCAATGATCGCTTTTCCTGAAATTGTGACCGGTTTTCCATCAATTTTTGAATAGATTCACTATTCCGGACATAGTAATTTACTATGAAAATGGCTTTTTTTTGGACACGAGAATTTTGTCCGAATTGCGACAAGATGCTCGATACTGGATACTGGATATCGGCTGTATTCTATCCAATTAAAATCCGCCAATAAAAGCTTGACAGGGATTGATGCTGCATAATATTCAATCGGGTACGCAAACGGTTACATATTTGTTTAACGACAGTAAACTTAAAACAAGGAGGGTAGACTATGGGAATCCGGACAAAAATTTTTAGCGGAATTTTGGGACTGATGATCATCGCGACCATGATGGTTGCACCGGCATTGGCCCAGGACAAACCGGTTGTCGGCCTCGTGATGAAATCACTGGCCAATGAATTTTTCAAAACTATGGAAGAGGGCGCCAGGAAATTTGCCGCAGCGGATGGCAGCTTCGAGCTCATTCCGGTCGGAATGAACTCCGAGACAGATATTGATACCCAAGTCAGCGCTATGGAGAACTTCATTAGCCAAAAAGTGGACCTGATTGTATTAGCGCCCGCAGATTCAGTGGGCATGGTCACATCTGTAAAAAAGGCCATTGATGCCGGTATGACGGTGGTCAACTTTGATGTTACCCTGAATAAGCAAGCGTTGAAAGAAGCCGGCTTACCCGAAGATTTCTTGTTTGTGGGGCCGGACAATGCTGCGGGGGCCGAGTTGGTGGGCGATTATCTGGGCAAGGCGCTCGGTGAAGGCGCAAAGGTTATCATCATCGAAGGCAATCCCGGGGCAGATAATGCCCAGCAGCGAAAAGAGGGATTCATGAGGTCCGTCGAGAAATTCAAGTTGGACCTCTTAGATTCTAAGACCGCCCACTGGGAGACCGAAGAAGCAAACACGCTGATGACCAACCTCCTCACAAAATATCCCGACGTTCAGGGTGTTATGTGCGCCAATGACTCCATGGCGTTAGGGGTTGAAAAAGCGATTGCAGCCGCGGGTAAGACCGGCAAAATCCAAATCGTTGGTTTCGACAATATCGGTGCGGTACAAGAACTGATAAAACAGGACAAAGTGCTTGCCACCGTCGATCAGTTCGGCCCGGAGATGGCAGCCAATGCCATCAAGATCGGTATGAGAATCCTTAAAGGAGAGAAATTGACCGGTTGGCAAAAAACGCCCGTCAAGCTAGCGACCAAAGCCGATCTCAAGTGATCTTTCCATTCCCCCCGGGGGGTTGGCATGTCGCCGACCCCCTGCTTTCGCCGAATATCTTGTTCCTCTATGAACAAAAAATCTAATATTCTTGAGCTAAGAGAAATTACCAAAACATTTCCGGGGGTGGTTGCACTGGACAGCGTCCATCTGGATATCGAGGAGGGAGAAGTTCATGTTCTGGTCGGGGAAAACGGGGCCGGAAAATCCAGCCTGATTAAAATACTCTGCGGTATATATTACCCCGACAAAGGCGAGATCACCTATGCAGGTTCCATCTATAGTCCCCGCAACCCCACCGATGCCCTAAGAGCCGGTATTCGGGTGGTTTATCAGGAATTCAATCTGCTTTCTTATCTGTCGGTCGCCGAAAATATCTTTTTCGAAAAATTGCCTCAAAAAGCAGGGCTTGTAGATTATCGCCTTTTGTATGAAAAAACGAATCAATTGCTCGAGATGGTGGGGTTGGATATTTCTCCTAAAATGCCGGTGGAGTTGTTGGGCGTCGCTCAAATGCAATTGATCGAAATCGCGAAGGCCCTGTCCAGTCAGAGTCGGGTCCTTATATTGGATGAACCCACCGCCACGCTGACTTCCAGGGAAATCGATACCCTATTTGAGATCATTGCGCGGTTGAAGGCAGCCAACGTGACGATTGTCTATATTTCTCATCGCCTTCAGGAGATCTTTGAAATCGGTGACCGTGTGACCGTGCTGCGAAACGGTTCAAAGGTGGGAACCCGATCTACCGGAGATGTCAGCATCCCTGAAATCGTCAGCATGATGGTGGGCAGATCCATGGAAGAGGAGTACCCTTTTGATGAGAACGTCAAGCCGCGGAAGGTTATGCTTGAAGTCAAGGGGTTGAAATGCAGTGCAAACCCACAGCCGGTGTCTTTTTCCGTTCGCAAAGGTGAACTTCTTGGAATTGCCGGGCTGGTGGGCTCCGGCAGGACCGAAGCGATGCGAGCCGTTTTTGGCGCCGATCCCAAAACCAGCGGAGAGATATACCTGAAAGAAAATGAGATCACGATACGTAATCCCCGTGACGCAGTTGGCAACGGAATCTGCCTGCTCACAGAAGATCGTAAGGATCAGGGGTTAATTTCAGACATGCCCTGCTATGTCAATATTACGATAACAGACCTGGCTCAGGTGTCCCGCTATGGATTACTGGACAATGTGTTGGAAAAAAGCGCCTCTAAAAAATTGGTCGATGATTTGGGTATCAAAATGTCGTCTCTCGATCAATGGGTTAGCAATCTATCGGGAGGAAATCAACAAAAGGTGGTTTTGGCCAAATGGCTTTTTCGCGACGCCGACGTCCTCATTTTTGATGAACCCACTCGTGGTATCGATGTGGGTGCTAAGTATGAGATCTACTTATTGCTGTGGAAACTGGCAAATTTAGGAAAAGCCATCATTATCGTCTCTTCCGATCTGCCTGAGATATTGGGAATTTGTCATCGAATCATTGTATTCTCAAGTGGAAAAATATCGGGTGAGGTGGATCGAGGAGAATTCGATCAAGAAAAAATACTCTCGATGGCCTACCAGGAATACATCAAAACTATTGAGGACGAACAAAGGGTAAGTGGATCATGAGAGCCAGAAGATGGATGTACCTGCTGCTGAGGGAGGCAGGTATCGGGGTGGCACTTGTTCTGATTTGTGTGATATTTGCTATCATCGCCCCACGCTTTGCATCTTACGCCAACTTCACCAATATTCTTACTCAGATTAGCATCAATACCGTCATATCCGTTGGAATGACCTTTGTCATTCTGTTGGGCGGCATTGATCTATCCGTCGGATCCGTACTGGCCTTATCAACCATAGTGGCGGGTATGACCATCTCCCACAAGGCACTGCCTGTTGGTGCAGCCATCCCTCTGGCCGTGACAGCGAGCGTGGTCGTAGGGGCGCTTTGCGGGTTATTCAATGGATTTGTTTCGACACGGTGGAAAATACATTCCTTCGTCGTCACATTGGGTATGCTCAATATTGCTCGAGGAGCAGCGCTCCAAATCAGTGATTCCAGAACGATCTTTTCGTTTCCGGGCGTTTTTAATCGCTTTGGAACGGAGACCGTCTTTGGAATCCCGATCATCTTTATCATGGCATTGGCGCTCGTCATCCTCGGCAGCTTTGTGTTGGGTAAAACCGTTTTTGGCCGCATGTTGTACGCCATCGGAAACAATGAAGAAGCGGTGCGGCTTTCCGGCCACAATACCTCCGGATACAAGATCGCCGCTTTTACGCTCTGCGGGGCTTCCGTCGGCATCGCCGGGATCATGTATATGCTTAGACTCAATATGGCCAGCCCAATCCTTGGCGTCGGATTTGAACTCAATGCCATCGCGGCAGTGGTCATTGGCGGAACGAGTATGATGGGCGGCAAAGGCTCCCTCATCGGCACATTTCTGGGCGCCTCGATCATCGGCGTTCTCAACAACGGCTTGCTCTTGTTGGGTATGGGTGATTTCGCACGACAGATCGTGACCGGTTTGATCATTGTCGCAGCAGTGGTCATTGACACCTATCGTGCAAAACTGCTGGTGAGATTTCAGTGACCGGTCCCATTGAACATATTTTAATGGCAGAAAGATAAGCGCATCTCTGGCCTGATATTCTTCATAATTTAATATGATTTACTAAAAGTCGAAAGCCTGTTTCTCTGGGCCAGGTCAGAGATGATCGGCTCTGCTTGTAACAGTTGCAAGGAGTGATGGAGTATTGGAGTACTGGAGTGATGGTCCAACACGCGTGAACTCTATAGGTCAGATAATCCCAATGACCTCTGTTTAATGTTACAGAAGAATGGAGCTGGGTTTTGTTTTTCCAATACTCCATTACTCCAAGACTCCATGATTATGTTGAATAGAGCAGAGTCATGGAGAGCACCCTTCCAGGGCGCAAACCGAAGCCAGGTCCTCTGGGTTTGGATTCCTTACTTCACCGCTCCCATGGTCAGACCGCGAACAAGATGCTTGGAGGCGATGAGTGCAAAAACGATCACCGGAATGACGATCAGGGTGCTGGTCGCCATAATTTTTCCGTAGGGCAGGTTATATCCCTCCATAAATCCCACCGCCATGGCCGGCGCTGTTTTCGCGACCTTGCGGGTCAGTACTAAGGCGTACATCAATTCGTTCCATGAGAAAATAAAAGAAAAGATGGCCGATACGGCGATTCCGGGAGCCGCTAAGGGCAGGCAGATTTTCCAAAAAATACGAAACGGTTTGGCACCATCAAGCACCGCCGCTTCGTCCAAATCCCAGGGAATCGACCGAAATTGATCTGTGCAGATCCATATGACAATCGGCAGATTGAAGGTCAGGTAGATTAAGATCAGCACGATGTGGCTATCCAACATGCCGAGTTTTCGAACGATCAAAAAGAACGGCAGCGCCAGAACGATGGGGCTGACCATTCGATTTGTGATAAACCAGAACCAAAGATCTTTCTTTCGGCGGAATTCGAACCGACTCAACGCGTAGGCCGCCGGGGTGCCGAGGATGAGTGCCAGAGCAGTTGTACAGACGGCAACGATCAAGGAGTTGACCAGGCTCTGTCCGACGTTATCTTTAAACAAAACTTGGATGTAGTTCGCGAAGGTCGGCTCAAAAATCCAGGACGGCGGTGACGCCAGTGCTTCCAGTTGGGTTTTGAGGCTGGTCGTCACCATCCAATAAAACGGAAATATGCAGAAAACAATAATTAGCAGCAACAATAACACCTCGGCCAGCGGTCGGTAGCCTTTTGAACTGAAGCCCTTGGTTGCATGCACTGAGGGGCGAGTTTCCCCCGGGGTTATTATGGTGTCATTGCTCACAATCATACCTCACGATAAAAAAACCGGATATAAAGCTGCGATAGGATGATGGTCAGGGCCAACAGGATGATCGCCTGGGCCGAGGCAAGTCCTTGATCAAAACCGCGAAATCCGACCCGCTGAATCATCAGGCTGATCAGCTCCGTAGCGCTTCCCGGCCCGCCGCGCGTCATCGTGAAAACCATGTCAAAAAGCTTCAACGTATCGGCCGTACGCAGAATCAAAATGGCGGTTAGGCCGGGGATGAGGAAGGGAAACTGGACATACCGCAAGACCGTCCACCAGTTACGGGTCTCCAAACGGGCAGCCTCTTCCACCTCTACCGGCACCATAGTCAATCCGGCCAGCAATACGAGACTGCAAAACGGTGTCCATTGCCAGATGTCCCAGAAACAGATGGCGATAAATGCATTATTCGGATCTCCGATCCAGTTGACGGGGGCGAATCCGAGGAAGCCGATGAGTTGATTGACAACGCCGTACTTGATGTTGAAGGTGACTTGTCCGAGCAGGCCGACGACGGCATAGGTCGTCGCCATTGGAATCACCAGACTCAGTCTTGTCAAGGTACGGAGCACTGACATCCCCGGTTTGTGAAGTAACAGCGCGATGCCGATGCCGATGATGATCTGGATCGGCAAAACGATGATCAGCAGCTTCATCGTGCGGCCCATGGCTTCCCAAAACACGTAATCGCTCAACACCGTCTGGTAATTTTCCAGACCGAGAAAGGGCGTTCGCCTCAAATTTGTAAGTTGATATCGGTGCAGTGAGGTGTAAACGGCAAAGGCCAGCGGGCCAATACCAATTGTCAAAAGGCTAATCACGGCCGGTCCGATGAAGGCCAAACATGTCAGCCGCGGATGTCTGATCTTGAGCATGTGAGAAACGGCTTCCCTTGAGTAGACTGCTGCTAAAATTGATTGCAGGAGGGAGAGGGAATCCCCTCCCTCCCACAATCATGCGCGTATAGACACTATTGCGCGAGAGGCTTTTTCCCGTCGTAGTAGCCGGCGTCCTTGAGCAATGCTTCCACCCGGGAACCGATCTCTTTGGCACCTTGCTCGGTGGTAACTTCTTTGAGCATGATTTTGGTGCCCCACTCCTGGACAATTTCGGTCATCTGGGGCCATTCCGCAAAGCGCGGACGGAACTCCGGCACGCCTTCCTGCCAGGACTCGACCAGCGCATTCACGTAGCCATACTTTTCAGCCACGCCCGGAAGTTTGTAGACGCTTTGGCGAGCAGGGACGCCGCCAAGCTCCAGATACGTTTTGGCGTTGGCCTTGGAGGTCACCCATTGAATGAAAAGCCAGGCCGCGGCCTGTTCTTTTTCGTCGGCTTGGGATGCGACCGCCAGCGAAAAACCGCCCAGAGCCGGTTTGCGTCCGGCCGGGCCCTTGGGCTCCGCGGAGACCTCGATGCAGTCGACGATTTTTGACGTCTCCGGATTGGTCAGGGTGGCATAGAACGCGGACCACTCGGTGATAATGGCGACATCACCTTGGGCCAGGGCATTGATGGTTTCGGCATGGTCATAGGAGACAATGCCGGGCGGCATGTATTGCATCAGATCCTGACGAAATTTCAGTCCGGTTTGGCTGCCATCGCTGAGAAGATTGGATTTGAAGTTCTGGTCCAAAAAAGAGCCGCCGAATGGCCAGAGGACGCGCGCAAAACTATCACAAGATTGAGTTTCATTGCGTTTGGATTGAAGCGCAAACGCATACTTGCCGTCCTTGGTCAGCTTCGGTCCGTAAACGTCTTTCAACTCGGCCCAGGTTTCCGGCGGACGGTCGAAGCCGGCTTCTTTGAGCATACACTTGTTGTAAAACATCAGGCCGGAGTAATTGTCGAACGGCAGGCCGTAGACGACGCCGTTCCAGGCACCGAAAGCGTTCAAGACCAGAGGGAAAAAATCGTCGAGGTCGAGTTCCGGATCTGCCAAATCCGGATTCTTGGTGAATTTATCAACAGGTACAATCCATTCGTTTTCAGCGAAGTTGCCAATCCAGACCAAATCGATCAGGGCGATGTCCAGATCACCATTGGCCACAAAATCCCGCACCTGCTCACTCAGTGAATTTTCATAGGGATGTTTGATGATGTTAATTTTAATACCGGTTTTCTTTTCAAATTCAGGAATCATCTTTTCCGCGGCCTCATACCCCGGCCGCAGGAGGAACACGACTTCGAGTTCGGTTCCGGCATATGGTTTGGCCGCCTCCTCCAGCGACCAAGCCGAGGCCTGGGTAGCCACTGCAAAAACTGCCAGCATAATAGTGATTGAAAATAATACAGGTTTTACTTTCATAATTTACCTCCTTTGTTCAGGTGAGCGATTCCGCTTAATATACGCCGGTGATTTTCATTTTACAATTGTTTTTTTTATGCTACTGTCATCGTGCAGAGAGCTATGGCAACCTCTCAATTCATAAGCCGCCGGCATCGATCAGGTTTGCACCCATAAAGCATGCCCTCGCGGTAACGGTAGAACCTTTTAAATTCTCATCCCGCCAAGGCGGGGTGGCTTATGAATTGAGTCAAACTAAATATTGGCAACCGTCGAGATGCCGAGTACAGCGGGGAAAAATCGCATTGGCCGAGGTAACACTTGAACATGTAAACAAACATTATGGGGATCTCCAGGTCATTTTTGACGTATCTCTTAGCGTTAAGGACGGGGAGTTCGTCGTATTCGTGGGACCTTCCGGCTGCGGCAAATCGACCCTGCTGAGAGCCATCGCCGGTCTTGAGGATATCACCAGCGGCTCGATTCTGATCGGCGGTGATGCTGTCAACGATGTTCCTCCTGCGGATAGAGGGGTCGCGATGGTGTTTCAGTCCTACGCCTTGTATCCCCACATGACGGTCCGGTCGAATATGGAATTTGGACTCAAAGTCAACAAAATCGAAGCCGGTGAACGAAACCGACGCATACATGAGGCCGCTCGAATTCTTCAGCTGGAAGCGTATCTTAACCGCAAGCCAGGACAACTTTCCGGTGGACAACGACAACGGGTGGCCATCGGCCGGGCGATTGTCAAGCAACCGCGGGTGTTTCTTTTCGATGAACCCCTTTCCAATCTGGATGCCGCCCTGCGCGTGCAAATGAGAGTGGAGTTGGAAAATTTGCATTCCACACTCGGTTCCACGATGATCTATGTCACCCACGATCAGGTCGAGGCAATGACACTGGCCGACAGGATCGTTGTGCTGAACGAGGGCTGTACCGAACAAATCGGCGCGCCTTTGGCGCTTTATCACCGGCCGGAAACCAGGTTTGTCGCCGGTTTTATTGGATCACCGAGAATGAATTTCCTTCCGGTTCGCCTGGCGGGTTTAGCGGGAGGCGTTATGACGCTGACGTATGGAACCGATAGCACCATTACCAGTGATACATTTGTGGCTCCCGAAACCGGAAACGGGGAGTTAACCCTGGGGATTCGCCCTGAACATTTGACGGTTTGTGACCTTGAATCCGATAAGCTGGGCGCCACCGTGAGGGTGATCGAGGCCTTGGGAAGCGATACCTATATTTACGCCGATTTGCCGACAGAAGAACAAATCGTGATCCGGGCTCAGAGCGATACACGCGTTCAGCGCGGTGAAACCATCGGGCTGCGCATTGAAAAGGGGAGTGAACACCTGTTTGAAGCCAATGGTCGGGCATTGGCCCGCTCCGGTTTGTAAGGTCAGTAAACGGGGAGTGAAAGCATGACTGAATTCATTGAACAACCAAACAAGACGATTCGCTCCGCCGTCGCTCAATCCAAGAAAATCGACACCATTGTGATTGAGAATGAAGCGCTGCAACGGGTCCCTGTTCTATTGAACAAGCATTTCAAGGCCTCAAGCGTGTTTCTCATCGCCGATGAGAATACCATGGCCGCTGCCGGCAACGGCCTGAGGAAAAACCTCACCGAGAGCGGAT
>Ga0316191_10000562_pt1 | contig 24335 bp, 21 predicted proteins | sample Eddworburr2cm_MG_FD_204928 | JGI IMG/M metagenome (GOLD analysis project Ga0316191, IMG submission 204928) | Coastal sediment microbial communities from Maine, United States - Eddy worm burrow 2 cm | ecosystem: Environmental > Aquatic > Marine > Coastal > Sediment | place: USA: Maine... | reverse complement strand
CCTGTCTGTTAGGGATTCAATCGGGACCCTGGGCTGAGGAATTGCGTAATTTGTATTGACAATTCCGCAATAATCAAGATCATAAGGTACCGGCATCGGTAAGGGTTTTCTATGGTCATTACTCTTGATAAGTTTGACATTGTGCATACTCGGTATATGCCAATCGACATTGCTTATCAGATATTGATACATTGAAAACAGATCCATTGTCTGTTCGTCAAGTTGTGATTCTAAAAGCCCCATGTTTTCCACTTCTATAGCATTATTCCTTTCTGCAAGGTCGTCGATGTCCTCAAGAATAAAAGAATAACTGGTAAATGGTTTCTTTTGTCCTTGGCTGTCAATAAAGTTAATTTTCATGTAGTATGTCTTGAAACTAATATCTGTTATAGTTTCATAGATCTTGTATGATAAATACTCCTTTATTAAAAATTGTTCTTGATTGGCTGCTACCTTACAGGTAGATACCAGTTTGACTTTTCCAAAGGAGTCAAAAAGATCCACCTGGTAATCTTCATCATCAAAATGAATTCGTATCGGTGGCAGGTAACAGATCCTTTTCCTGACATTACCTCTGGCCCTTATCTTGACATTTCTATGAACGGAATCACCGGCAAAGTTCTTGTAAGCAATCTTAGCATCAGAATACTCTTCAGTATCTTTCCCTTTTATAAAACCCTTAACATCAAAGATGAGGTCCATCTCGAATGGATTATTGATGTTAAAAGATTCATTAAAGGAATTTCCTGACCCTCCTTCAGATTGAGCAGATGCATTTAGACCATATGCAAAACAGCATAGTACAAATAAGAATTTCCAGAACCGGGTAGTGATCTTTCGCATAGTTTAAATTTTTGTTAAGAAAATAGCTCGATAATTTATTAAAAATAAAATCATAAACAAATGTATCGGTTTAATTTTATTTACGATCCTCATGGAAGTGCCCTGATTTCTGATAAAATCAAATTTAAAATTCGTAACAAGATTATTGGATTATGATCGCCTATGTTTAATGAACATAATGAATTAAAAAGTGGAAAAATTGTATTTGAAATTTACAATACGTGGCACAAAGGGATTAGCTCTCTTAAATATCGATAGTAATTGTCACAATATATGGTATAATTTTTTAACTGTATAAATAAAATTTAACATTAAAAATCATTTTTAGATATTAAATATGTTATTTTTGTAACATAATAATTTAAGTAAAAATGGGCGCAGATGACAAAGTTTACCGGCTATTAAATTATAAGAACCTTCTGAACAGGCTTAAGTCTATAGGTTTTGTTAAAGTGTTTTCAGATAATCTAGCGGACACGCTAGATATATCACCATCACTAGTACGTAAGGATTTCAGAGAATTTGGTATCAGGGGAGCTCAAAAAGGTGGATATACCATTGAAACAGTACTTATTAAGATCAATGAAGTTCTGGGAATTGATAAGAAACACAAGATCATTATTGTGGGAGCGGGCAGGATTGGACAAGCATTGATGCACTTCCCAGGATTTAAAAAGGAAGGAATCATTGTGTCGGCTGGATTCGATACAGATCCTGAAAAGATTGAAGAACAGGCAGACATACCGATCTACCACATCAAGGAAATGACAGAATTTCTTAATAAAAATAGCATAAAGCTCGCCATTTTGGCGGTACCTGAGAATGCTGCCATGGGTTGCCTTGATATGTTAGAAGCTGGTGGGATCAAAGGTATCCTGAACTTTACTTCTATGAATTTAAAAAGCCTCAAAGTAGCGATAAATAATGTGAATATTGGGAATGAGATTGAAAATCTGATATTCACTATATCTAAAAAATGATATCTGTAAAAGATTTTTTAACCTAAAGTTGTTTTTATGAAAAAGGATGTCGAGTCCATAATTGCGAAGTATAATAATGATGAAACCCGGTTAATGGATATCCTGATCGATACTCAGGATGCTTTAGGGTATATACCTCCTGAAGCTATTGATATCATATCAGAGGATCTGAATCTTTCACATGTTGATGTGGAACAAACCATTTCGTTTTATCATTTCTTCTCTCTGACCCCATTAGGCAAATACAATATTTACCTGAATAACAGTGCTGTAGCCAATATGATGGGTTGTGGTGAAGTGGCCAAAGTTTTTGAAGAGGAAGCGGGATGTAAGTTCGGCAAGATTACCAAGGATGGTCAGATCGGTTTATTTTATACCTCCTGTATTGGCATGAACGATCAGGAGCCTGCTGCTATCATTAACGGAATGGTGTTTACACGCCTAACTAAGTTCAGGGCCCGTGAGATCATTCGCGACATAAAGAAGGGTAAAGATGTGGAGGAGATGTATTTTTCCAGTTATGGAGATGTATCAAGATCGAATGATTTGATCAAATCAGCAGTAAGTAATAACATTAGAAAGGTAGGCCCAATTCTTTCACCCATTGCCGATTTTGGAAGCGCCTTGAAAAAAATTATAAAAATGACACCCGAAGAGGTAATTGACGAAATAAAATCGTCAAATATACGAGGCCGGGGTGGGGCTGGATTTCCTACGGGTGTTAAATGGGAATTTTGCAGGAAAGCTCCCGGAGATAAAAAATTTATTTTCTGTAATGCAGATGAAGGAGAGCCCGGAACCTTTAAGGATCGTGTTCTCCTCACTACCCGCCCTAAAAGATTATTCGAAGGGATGGCCCTCGCCGGATATGCAATTGGGGCTGAAGAGGGGATTATTTATTTGAGGTTTGAATATAAATATCTTAAAGAACATCTCGAATATGAACTGAATGAAGCCAGAAAGCTTAATTTTCTTGGGAAGAACATATGTGGCAAGAAAGGATTTAATTTTGATATCCGAATTCAATTTGGCGGCGGAGCGTATGTATGTGGAGAAGAATCCGCTTTGATAGAGTCTGCTGAAGGCAAAAGGGGAGAACCCCGAGACAGGCCTCCATTCCCCGTTGAAAAAGGCTATCTAAATATGCCGACCATTGTAAATAATGTAGAAACACTATCTTCAGCGACACAAATAATAATTAATGGCGGGGAATGGTATCGATCCTTTGGAACCAGGGAATCAACAGGAACAAAGGTCTTGAGTGTTTCAGGTGATTGCCTGCATCCAGGTATATACGAGGTGGAATGGGGATTCTCAGTAAACGATATTCTCGACCTGGTCGGAACTATGGGTGAAGTTCAGGCAGTGCAATCAGGTGGTCCATCCGGTCGATGTATAGCCCCGTATGATTTCAACAGGATATTGGGGTATGAAGATCTTACCACGGGTGGATCCTTCATTATCATTGGAAAACAAAGAGATCTTTTAAAGGATGTGGTACTAAACTTTATGAATTTCTTTGTGGAAGAATCTTGTGGTTCATGTACACCATGCCGATCCCTGACTGTTATATATCGGGATAAACTTGAAAAGATCCTGAAAGGCCGTGGAGTTCAGAAAGATTTGGATGATATGTATGCATGGAGACATATCATGAAAGGAAACCGTTGTGGCTTGGGTCATACTGCTTTAAACCCAATCTTGACTACTCTACGTAATTTCCCTGAACTGTATGAAGAAAGGATCCAGAAACATAAATCATTTGATGAAGGATTTGATTTTCATGCTGCTGTAAGTGAAAGTTTAAAAATAACCGGGAAAAAATCTTTTTAACTTTTTAATCTGAAAAAATTATGTCGAATGTATTAAACTTTACTATTGATGGAGTTATTTGTATGGCGGAAAAGGGGCAGACCATTCTGGATGCTGCATCAGCCAATAAGAAATATATTCCAACATTATGTAATCTTCCGGGAACAAAACCCAGAGGTTCATGCCGGGTATGTAATATTAAAGTAAATGGGAAATTAATGACCGCCTGCACCACGCCGGTGGCCGAAGGCATGGAAATCGAAAACAATACGGATGATATCATCGATATCCGAAAATCCATCATTGAATTGTTGCTGGTTGAAGGAAATCACTATTGCCCATTTTGTGAGAAGAGTGGTAATTGCGATCTACAGGCGCTCGCGTATAAGTACAATATTCCGGCACCTCGATTTCCATATCAATATCCTGACAGGGATATAGAAGCCACCAATAGTAAATTGTTAAAGGATCATAATCGATGTATTCTTTGTAAGCGGTGCATCCGCGGAATTAAGGATGAGGAAGGCAAAAGTATTTTTGCCTTTAAGAGAAGAGGGCATAAGGTTGTGATAAATATTGACACTAAGTTATCCGCTAATATGACAGACGAAATGGCCCAGGAAGCCATGGATATATGTCCTGTTGGAGCCATTATAAAGAAGGAAATCGGGTTCATTGTGCCTATTGGAGAAAGAAAATTCGATAAAGAACCTATTGGATCTGATATAGAGGAAATTAAAACAACTACAATTTAAATCTGGGATATATGATTAAACCTATAATAGCGACGACTTCATTGGCCGGGTGTTTTGGATGCCACATGTCACTTCTAGATATCGATGAAAGGATACTTGAACTGGCTGAACTTGTTGAATTCAACAAATCACCTATCAATGATATTAAAAAATTTACTAAAAAATGTGATGTGGGATTGATTGAAGGGGGAGTTTGTAATAGTGAAAACATCCATGTTCTAAAAGATTTCAGAGAAAATTGTAAAATTCTAATCTCTGTTGGAGAGTGTGCCATTATGGGCGGATTACCAGCATTAAGAAATAATATTCCATTGCGGGAATGTCTTGAAGAGGCCTATCTGGATGGGCCAAGTGTTGAGAATAACGAAGAACGTATCATACCGAATGATGAGGAATTGCCTCTAATATTAGATAAGGTGTACCCGTGTCATGAGGTTGTGAAAATTGATTTTTACCTTCCGGGTTGCCCTCCTTGCGCTGATATGATCTACGAGGCATTGGTTGCTCTTATTACAGGTAAGGACTTAAAGGTTCCTTACGAAGCATTTAAATACGACTAAAACACTTATCATGGGACAGAAATTAACCATAGAACCTGTAACTCGTGTTGAAGGACACGGAAAAGTAACCATACATCTGGACGATGAAAACAATGTTGTCCAAACCAGATTACATATTGTTGAATTCAGGGGATTTGAAAGATTTATACAGGGGAGGCCCTACTGGGAAGCACCAGTATTAGTACAGAGATTATGTGGCATTTGTCCAGTCAGTCATCATCTGGCTGCTGCCAAAGCATTGGATGTAATTGTTGGGGTTGGGCCGGATAATATGTCGCCTACTGCAGAGAAAATGAGGAGACTGATGCATTATGGTCAATTTTTCCAGTCACACTCCCTGCATTTCTTTCACCTTGCATCCCCTGATCTGCTGTTCGGTATTTATGCCGAGCCAAGCAAGAGAAACGTGTTTGAAGTAATAAAAGATTTTAGAGACCTTGCTGTCCAGGCAGTAATGATGAGAAAATTCGGCCAGGAAATTATTGAGGCTACAGCGGGGAAAAAGATCCATGGCACGGGCGCCATACCTGGAGGTATCAATAAACATCTTTCCATTGAGGAAAAAATGAAATTCCTTATCGGAAAGGATCCTTTAAACGTCGATCAAATGATTGCCTGGGCCCAGGGAGCGCTTGAACTTTTCAAAGATTATCATAAAAACAATAAAGACCTCATTGATAATTTTGCAAAATTTCCTTCCAGTCATCTCAGCCTAGTGCGAAAGGATGGGGCACTGGACATATATCATGGGGTTATCCGGGCGGTCGATACGGACGGCAACAAGATCCTGCATGATGTGGATTATCAGGATTATCTGGATTATATAGCGGAAGAAGTCAAATCCTGGAGCTATATGAAGTTCCCTTACCTGCGTTCATTGGGTAATAAAGATGGTTGGTATACCGTAGGGCCTTTGGCGAGGTTGAATACCTGCGATTTCATACCAAGTCCTTTAGCACAAAAAGAATTTGAGACCTTTAAGGCCTATACCAATGGGAAACCTAATAATATGTCAATGCACATGCATTGGGCAAGGTTGATCGAGACCCTTCATGCTGCTGAAATGATCAAGGAATTACTTAATGATCCGGATATTCTTGAAGGAGAATTGGTAAGAAAAGGCAATAAGACAATAGAAGGTGTAGGATTAATTGAAGCCCCACGGGGAACCTTATTCCACCATTACCGGATCAACAAGGACGATCAGATAGAAATGGCCAATCTAATTGTTTCGACCACTAATAATAATACCGCTATGAACAGGGCGGTGGAACTGGTGGCAAAATCCCAAATGAATGGGCGGGAAAAAATTACAGAAGGAATGATGAATGCAGTAGAAACAGCCATACGTGCTTATGATCCATGCCTGAGCTGCGCGACACATGCACTGGGGAAAATGCCTCTAGAAATTACTTTATATAATTCCAACGAAGAAGTTATCGATGTTCTAAGATCTGAATGATTTGAGTAAAAAGTTAAAGATATTGTTATATGGATATGGTAATCCCGGTAGGAAGGATGATGGTTTGGGACCGATTTTAGTAGATTTGATTGAAAAATGGGTAATTAAAAATGAGATTAATAACATATCCGTTGATTCCAATTACCAACTCAATATTGAGGACGCTTATACTATCCGGGATTATGATATCGTTATTTTTATTGATGCTTCGATTGAAGAAATAGATGATTTTATAGTTACACGGGTTCAACCATCTGATAAGGTAAATTATACCATGCATTCTGCATCTCCTTCTTTTGTCTTGAACCTTTGCAATAAAATATACAATTATACACCTGAAACATATCTGTTACATATCAAAGGATATGAGTTTCAGCTGGAGGAAGGATTATCCCAGCGAGCAAGCAAAAACTTAGATGAGGCCCTCCGTTTTATCAAACGTCTATTACTTAGGCCAGATAGACTAGAAAGGAACCTATTTGCTCAAATTTCTTGAAGCTCAACATTTATTGATCTTACAAAGCTTCCTCATATTTTCAATACCCAGTTTCCGAACTTGAAGGATAAATGATAATGAAGAGAACAACATCATAAAATTTAGTTCTAATGTAAAAGATTGTTTCATATATGGATCCAATTATCCTTTTTTTATTTCTTGTAGTGAGTTGTTAATAGTTCATTAATTTGTAATTCAAATTAAATATGATTCACTTTGTTTTTTATAGATAATTTGGTACGAATTAATAAACCTTTCTGATCATTCAAAGAAATTATTAGGTATGGAGGACAGTATACAGTCCGCATTCATGTTAATGGTTGTAGGAATGATAACCGTATTTGCTATTCTATTCCTTGTTGTTTTATGCAGTAAGCTTTTGATTGCCATCATTAATCACTTTTTTCCAGCCGCATCATTTCTGGAAACTACAATTCAAACCAACGAAAAACTATTGCATGACAACAAAAAGATTTCCGTGATAATTGCAACTGTTGAAGCTGTTACTTCGGGTACTGGCCATATAAGGGAGATAAAAAAAGTTGATTACCAATAAAATTGATAAAGAATTGTTATGGGTAAAGAGATAAAGTTTTCTTTGTTATACAGAGATATGTGGCAATCATCTGGTAAATATGTACCCAAGGTTGACCAATTATTAGCTGTAGCACCTGCAATAATTGAAATGGGTTGTTTTTCCAGGATTGAAACCAATGGCGGTGGATTTGAGCAAATAAATTTACTTTTTGGGGAGAATCCAAATACAGCGGTCAGGGCCTGGACTCAGCCATTTAATGATGCTGGCATTCAAACCCATATGCTCGAAAGAGCGCTGAATGGCATTCGTATGAATCCCGTACCTGCTGATATAAGGAAGTTAATGTTCAAGGTAAAAAAGAAGCAGGGAACAGATATCGCAAGATCTTTTTGTGGCTTGAATGATCCTAGAAATATTATTGATTCCATTACATATGCTCATGAAGGAGGAATGATCGCTCAAGCTGCCATGAGCCTAACTTATTCACAAGTACATACTGTTGAATATTTCATTGATCTGGCCGAGCAACTCATTGAGGGGGGGGCCGATGAAATCTGTTTAAAAGATATGGCAGGTATTGCAAGACCCGTTTGGTTATCACAAATTGTAAAGGGTATTAAAAAAAGACATCCTAATATTGTTTTACAGTACCATGGCCACGCAGGACCTGGTTTCCAGGTAGCTACTATTCTTGAAGTGGTCAAAGAAGGAGTTGAATATATTGATGTCGGAATGGAACCTTTATCATGGGGTACAGGCCATGCTGATATACTCACCATTCATGCCATGCTAAAAGATGCGGGATACTCTGTGCCCGACATCGATATGAAAGCATATATGGAGGTTCGGCGTTTAACACAGGAATTTATGGATGATTTTCTTGGATTTTATATCAATCCAAAAAACAGGTTGATGAATTCTTTACTTATTCGTCCAGGTCTTCCCGGTGGTATGATGGGAAGCCTCATGGCAGACATGCAAAATAACCTGGAAAGTTTGAATAAATGGATGAGGAAAAACAATAAATCAGAGGTAACTCAGGATGAGTTGTTGATCAATTTATTTGATGAAGTACAATATATTTGGCCTAAAATGGGCTTCCCCCCTTTAGTTACACCTTTTAGCCAGTATGTTAAAAATGTAGCCTTGATGAATGTAATGCAAATGATGAAAGGGAAAGAAAGGTGGTCCATGATAGACGAAAATACCTGGGATATGATGCTTGGAAAAGCGGGGAAATTGCCAGGTAAATTGGATAAAGAAATAATTGATCTTGCCAAAATTCAGGGAAAAGAGTTCTTTGAAGGAAGGCCGCAGGATCTTTATCCCGATGATTTGGATACTTTCAGGGCAGAGATGGATTCAAATAATTGGGATTATGGTGAAGATGATGAAGAATTACTTGAATTGGCTATGCATCCTCAGCAATATAGAAATTATAAATCAGGGAAAGCCAAAGAGGATTTTGAAGCCGATTTGAGATCGAAACGAAATGCTTCTAAAATAGTAGAAGCACCTATGGAACATCCTGAAGTTACCCAAACATTTCAACCAAAATCATTGAATATCGAAGTAAATGGTGAAACATACAAAGTGAAAATATCCTACGAGGTAGAGGGAGAGTCAGAAAGTAGGATTGAGAATGAACCCATGCCAACTGTGCAGCCAATGGTTGAAGAAGGCATTAAGGAGATATTGACCCCATTAGAAGGTAATTTTTATAGGACGAAAAATCCCGGTGACAAACCAGTAAATGTTGGTGATTTTATAAAAGAGGGAAGTGTTGTCGCATACATTGAATCAATGAAAGTATATAACGCCATAACTTCAGAATTAAGTGGGACAATCATGGAGATCTGTTTTTCCGATGGCAGTCCGGTAGAAGAGGATGATGTAATTATCACAGTGAAATAGGATACAGAACATTAATGGATATTCTTAGAAAACTTTTCGAGATGACCGCTTTCGGGGACATTTTTCAGAGTCCTGGTACTATTTTTATGATCCTCTTAGGTCTGATATTAATTTTTCTTGGCATTTTCAAAAAGTACGAACCACTCCTTCTTATACCCATTGGATTCGGCCTGGTTTTAGCTAACGCATTGAAGGGTGGCATGAGTGTAGTACCAAGCAATGATGAAATTGTTCATCTTTCATTACTGGAAATAGCCAAAGATTATGGAATCATGAATTTTTTATATTATTCACTTATTAAGACCGGATTACTACCTCCCATTATTTTTATGGGAGTGGGCGCACTCACTGATTTCGGGCCTATGTTACGAAACCTTCGGCTTGCTTTCTTTGGAGCAGCCGCACAACTTGGCATTTTTACTGTATTGATCTCTGCAGTAGCCGTGGGATTCACCCTTAAGGAGGCCGGTGCTCTCGGTATTATAGGAGGGGCTGATGGACCTACTGCCATTTATACCACCATTATATTGGCGCCTCATCTCTTAGGACCAATTGCTATAGCCGCCTATTCATATATGGCGTTAGTTCCAGTAATAATACCCCTTGTTGTACGCTTGACAACTACCAGGAAAGAATTGTTGATCAATATGAGGCAACAGGAAAAACTGTTTCCAAGTAAGCGTCCGATAAAAAATTTGAAAATGGCCAAAATATTGTTCCCATTAGTGACAGGGGGCATAGTTGCGATATTGGTGCCCTCTTCTGTCCCATTGATTGGATTTCTGATGTTTGGAAATCTTATTAAGGAAATTGGCGTTTCCACAGAACGTTTATCAAAAGAGGCAGCTGGAAGTATCATGAATACAGCCACCATATTTTTAGGCTTAACGGTTGGAGCCACCATGACCGCAGAGACTTTTTTAAATACTAAAACAATCATGATAATTGTAGGTGGATTCCTGGCATTTTGCATTTCAGTTGCCGGAGGTATTTTCGCTGTGAAAATTTATAATACCTTTTCAAAAAAGAAAATTAATCCATTGATTGGCGCAACAGGATTAAGTGCGGTTCCTATGGCCGCAAGGGTAGCTAATGAGATTGGATTAAAAAATGACCCTAATAATCACCTTTTGCAATATGCCATGGCGAGCAATATATCCGGAGTTATAGGCTCAGCAGTTGCTGCAGGGGTACTAATCTCCTTCCTGAGTTAATTCTTCTTGTAAAGCTTTTCTAATCGGGATATTTATTGATTTCAAAAAATGAATCAGGTAAAACAAGATCCCAGCGGTTAATAGGATTGAAAATATGATCAATAAATGATAGGGAAGTTCATAATTTGCAAAAAATCCCATCACATAAAACAGTAATGTAAATTCAATACCAGCCAAACCTATAAGATAGAAATAGGATCCGAATATATAAGTCTGACCATCTGTTTTATACATCACTTTATTCCACCACCCAATAAGAAAAGAAGTGATAAAGCCGATGAGCACAAAATGCAAATAGGCGATAATCGTATTCTTACTGTGCAAAGCCCAGTCTGCAATGGAAGGAATGGAGGAAAAAAACTGCAAATACAGTTTTGTTTCAAATGCCATCAAAGAGATCAGAAGCACGGCGTTCGTTAAAGGCCGTGATGCCGGGAGTATCAGTTTGTAGTTTTTTAATAGCAGGATCAAAAGGTATATGAAAGGTATTATCTGAAGCAAAGCCCCAAATCCACCAAGATAATACACCCAGGCAGGAGGGCGGATCGCAAGGGTAGATAAAAGATAGGTTAATACAATAGAGAAATTGATGATATACAACCAGATTCTTGATATTTTAATTGTGCCCAGGGATAAAAAGATAATCCCGAATATGGCCATTGAAAACCAGCCATTATATTGGAAGTGCAAATAAAAATACACCGCAAAATCATACCAGAAAGTATCCCTGTATCCAAGTGCAATAATTGGTCCGAGGGCTATAGGCCCTATTCCCGAAATGATCATAAAAATAAATGCAGATCGAAGCAGTTGAATTCCGAAGGAATTATGGCATTTGAAAACTTTGTTATATAATATGAAAGCATAAATACTTAAAACCATGTGAAAGGCAGAGAAAAAGATGGAAACCGCTCCGTATCCCTGAATCGGAAATGAGATTAACATGCCAATATTAGCAATTACAGTAAGCCATATCAGAAAAATGAATTTCTTCTCGGGAAAATTTTCGTCCTTTCTGAAAAAATAGTTTATAAGTGCAATTAAGGCCAAAAATACCCAGCCCAAAAAAGCAACGTGAGAATGTGCATGTAGCCAGTTTTTATGCAGAAAACCTGGAATGGGACTCAAATAATGCCATCTGAGCATTAACCCTATCATACCGGCAATAAACAAACTTACTATTCCCAGTTTGAAAGCAAGCTTTGAAGATCTAAGATTATCCAAGAATATTTTTATTCAGGGGGTGAAAATAACTTCTGATTTTTATTTTATTTCTGGTTTGATCATAACCAAAAGCATTTTAAAATCTGTTGTTGCATTCAATGCATGCGGAATGTCTGCAGGCATTATGATCATTTCACCTGCTTTAAGGGTATGAGGTTTTTTATCAATAAGGATTTCTGCAACTCCCTCAAGAACACTTACAAATGCATCGAATGGTGCAGTGTGCTCGCTTAGTCCTTCACCTTTCGAGAATGCGAATAGTGTAATGCTTCCTCCTTTGTTCTTGATAACCTGTTTGCTGGCCACTCCTCCGTCAACATAATCAATACCTTTTACCAATGTTGATTTCACTCCTTTTTCAAAATGCATAATATCTTTTTTAAATTGTTGAATCAGATTCTTTTTTAATCAGAACTTTTTAAAGCGCTGACCAAATTAGGAAGAAAATAAAAGACTTCAATAAAAAAAACATCCAAAAATCTCATTTAATTTTACAGCTTGCGATTTATCTTAAGTGATCACGTATAATGATATGCAGTATATAACATAAAGCACAATCGCTAATTCGTCAATTTGTTTTTATTTTAGGAAAATGAAAATGTATTCTAAGCATCAGCTCGGCTTAAGAAACGGACAGGATAAGGAGGAAATCTGGTGTGCATATAAAGGGATTATTTACGACCTTACTGATTCTACTCGCTGGGATAATGGGAAACACTATGAACATTGGTCAGGTCAGGACCTTACGGAGGAATTGAAGGAAGCCCCGCATCAGGATTGGGTTTTTAACAAATTTAAGAAAGTGGGATATTTAATGAAAGATAATGCATGAGATAGAGCCTTATTACCGCTGGATGAGTTTATATGATTCGTCAAAAGATGAACGTTCTCCTTTTTATGGAAAAGAATATAATTATGACCTATACAGTGATGCCATTTATAATTATTACATTGATCCCGCCTGGGATTATATAGGAACAGAAACCCTTTATTTGAAAATCCTGTTTGTTTCATATGAAATGAAGTTTTGTATTATTGAGTTTATTGGGGAATGGAACGATGCGATTAACAATGACATTATGTTCCTAAAAAGAAACGTGATAGACCACTTGAACTCTTTTGGAATAAATAAATACATTCTGATAGGTGAACATGTTTATAATTTCCATGGTTCCGATGACTGTTACTATGAAGAGTGGTTTGAGGATATTGAGGAAGGATGGATAGCAGCTCTTAATTTCCATGACCATGTCCTTGATGAATGGAAAAAATATAACCTGGATTTTTATATCAATTACGGAGGAACCTTACAATCTGATAATTGGAGAACCTTAAATCCGCTGGTACTTTTTAACAGGATATCCGGTTATATTGAAAGAAGGCTGGAAGGCTCCCGATAGGCTATTTTATCAAACCCCTTTCTTGCAACAATACCTTGTTGGTCTACGTATTTTCCTGACTTGCCATTAATTTATTTAAGGTTGAAATTATTTTCTTAAACAAAATAAATGCTGGCCAGTTATAAGAAGTGTTTTTAGTAAAATTTAATTAACCAAAATCCTTATTATGAAAAAGTTTACATTAATTCTATTTTTTTCAGCATTGGTTGTTACATCTTATAGCCAGGTAGAATTGAAGCCTGCCATTGGTATCAATGTTACAAATGTATCCAAGGATCCTGATACCGGAAATTCAAAGGGACAGGTTGGATATCAGGTAGGGGCCAGTGTACTGATTGGCAAAAAATTTTATGTTGATCCGGGCATTTTTTATGTAAAAAAGAGTACTCAATTTGTTGAGGAAGGGACTACTCCGCAGGAACTTAAATTGAATATGTCCGGGATCAGGATCCCTGTGGCAGTGGGTTATCATCTCCTCGGCAATGAAGAAAGCCTCGCTGCTCTTCGAATCCTGGGGGGAGGTTCCGCCTTTTTTATGACAGGTGTGGATGCAGAAGGCGCGAATAAAGAAGACTTTAAAAGTCCAAGCTGGGGATTGTTTGCGGGTGCCGGGCTCGATATCTGGATCTTATTCCTGGATGTCAAGTATGAATGGTCATTGACAGATGTGTCGAGCATTACGCAATTTGATGTAGGAAAATACCGATCCTTTTACTCCAATTTAGGTGTAAGGATTAAATTTTAATTAAAGTTACAGGAGAAAGAGATTCCATCTCTAATCTTTTATTTTAAATTCACTCAGTAATGCTCTATTTTCCAGAGAATTAACTCTAAGGAATAATCATTACTGGGCGAATTACTTTACACCATAAACCAGGCCTTCTCAGCTAATTCTCAATTATTCTATTGTAATTTTTTAACCTGAGCGATTTCAGAGATAAGAAACTTCCTGCCCGTTTTACTTTCCCTGCATAAAGACCTGGTTCTTCTTTTTTTGATTTTAGTATAAACGCGGCCATCAAGACTAAACGTTGCTCCCTCACTTAGTTCTTCAAGGTAAAAATTCTCGCCAGGAATGTGACGGTCATATTGTCTGAGAAGTTTTGATAGTACTGGATCGCTCTGGCTGGATGCCTTGGGGTTCTTCATATGCTTTTTCAGAGGCTCCAGAATATCAGGAGGAAATATATCTTCATTTAAAACCGGTCCCATCAATTCCTGAAATATATTTTTCCAGGCGATACCATGAGGAGGTCTGTTATTCTGATATTTTCTATACTGTAACAGGTGGGCTACCTCGTGGAAAAAGGTAATCAAAAAGGCATAGATATTAAGATTTCCATTAACTGTTATTTCATGATTTCCGGTCTTCTGGTTGTACCGATAATCACCGATCTTAGAAGTTCTTTGCCTGGTCACTTTAAAACTGAAGGGGTATGATACCCATATGTCAACGCAATAATTAACAGACTTTTCTGGCACATACTTTCGGATCAATTCCCTGAATTTTTCTGTCATATTTTGCTATTTATTCCTGAAAACCACTTTGATCGGTACACCGGAAAAATCAAAGTTTGCCCGAATGGTATTGATCAAGAATCTTTCATAGGGTGCTTTTATATATTTGGGATGATTGGTGAAGAATGCAAAAGTTGGTGATTGCGTTGGCAATTGAGTTATGTATTTGACCTTAATATACTTTCCTTTAAAGGCTGGCGGGGGTGTTCTTTCAATGACCGGTAGCATTACCTTATTCAATTCTGATGTAGATACTCTCCTTTTCCTGTTCTCGTATACCTGGAGTGCACTTTCAATGACTTTGAATATCCTCTGCTTTTTCAATACCGATATGAAAATGACAGGTATATAATTTAGTGGTCCCAACTTCTCTTCAATTGTTGATGTGAATGCTTCAGCAGTCCTGGTCTCTTTTTCAATAAGGTCCCACTTGTTTATCAGCAACAAAATACCCTTCTTATATTTATTGGCCAATCCAATCAGGTTAATATCCTGGCTTTCAAGGCCCTGGATGGCGTCAACCATGATGAGGCATACATCGCTTTCCTGAAGGGCTTTTATAGACCTCATAACACTATAAAACTCTATATTTTCAGTCACTTTAGCTTTTTTTCGCACCCCGGCCGTATCAATCAGTAGAAGATCCTTTCCGAATAAGTTGTATCGGGTATTTATAGAATCTCTTGTGGTCCCGGCAATTTCAGTAACGATTGACCGTTCTTCTCCAATTAGAGCGTTTAGCAAAGATGATTTCCCTACATTAGGCCTGCCGATTATTGATATTTTAGGCAGATCATCCCTGGTTTCAGTATTTTGCTCATCCTTAAAATTCGATACAAGGTCATCCAGAAGTTCTCCAGTACCGGAACCATTTGATGAGGAAATGGGATACAAAGTTTCATACCCCAGTTCATAAAACTCATTAGCTGCCAATCTGAGATTGTTATTATCTGCTTTATTGGGAGTAAGAAACACAGGTTTACCCAGCGACCTGATAACGTTAGAGAAATCTTTATCAAGATCTGTAAGTCCATCTTTGCAGTCAACCAGAAAAATGATGAAATCAGCTTCCCGCATGGCTGATTCGACCTGTCCACGTATGGCGGATTCAAAAATATCTTCAGAGTCAGTAACATATCCTCCTGTGTCTATAACTGTAAAGGATCGCCCATTCCATTCACCTATCCCGTAATGCCGGTCTCGTGTTACACCGCTTTCATCATCCATAATGGCTTGTTTTTCTTCTACGAGCCGGTTAAAGAATGTTGATTTGCCAACATTCGGGCGACCTACAATTGCAACCGTATAGGGCATAATATATTATTTGGATATGTTGATCTTCGACTTATGTATGTTGAAAGACAATTATCTATGCAATTTCTTTCAATAAATTCTGCATTGAGACTCTATTCCCAATTTCTTCTTTGAGGGTATCCGTTTTTACCCTGACTTGTTCCATAGTATCCCTATCCCTGATGGTGACAGTATCATCTTCAAGAGTTTGATGGTCAATGGCAATACAGTTAGGTGTTCCAATCAGGTCCTGCCGGGTATATCGTTTGCCAATTGATTGTGTTTCCTCATATATCAGGTTAAAGTCGAACCTCAAGTCATTATATATCTTTTTAGCAACCTCTGGTAGGCCATCTTTTTTGACCAGAGGAAATATGGCCGCTTTTACAGGGGCAAGAACAGGATGGATCTTCAGATAAGTTCTGGTCTTTCTATCATCTCCATCACCTACTTCTTCTTCTCTGAATGAATTGCTTAATACCATAAAAAACAGCCTGTCTGCCCCGGCAGATGTTTCAATCACATATGGGACATACGATTTGTTGATCTCATTGTCAAAATACTGCATTTTCTTCCTTGACAATTCCTGATGATTACCAAGGTCAAAATCAGTTCTGCTATGGATTCCTTCTACTTCTTTAAAGCCAAACGGAAATTCATATTCTATATCTACAGCTGCATTGGCATAATGTGCAAGTTTATCATGATCGTGAAATCTGAGTTTGCTATCAGGAATTCCCATGGCCTTATGCCAGTTTAATCTGATCTCTTTCCAGTGTTCATACCATTTCATCTCCTCTCCCGGCCGGATGAAATACTGCATTTCCATTTGCTCGAACTCCCGCATTCTGAATATAAACTGCCTGGCCACAATTTCATTCCGAAAGGCTTTTCCAATTTGGGCTATTCCAAAAGGGATCTTCATCCTTGCAGTTTTCTGTACATTAAGAAAGTTAACAAAAATACCCTGGGCGGTTTCTGGCCTCAGAAAGATGGCATTTGCATCATCAGCTACAGATCCAATCTGGGTAGAAAACATCAGATTGAATTGCCTAACACTTGTCCAGTTTGCTGTATTTGACACCGGACAACGAATGTCCTCATTAACTATCAGATCATGAACGCCTTTGAGATCTTCTTTTTCAAGAAGTCTAGACATCTCCTGAATAAGGGCTTTAGCTTTTTCGGGTTCTCCATTTGATTCATACTCAGCTGCCTTGTCTTCCAGTAATACATCAGCCCGATATCGTTTTTTTGAATCCTTGTTATCAACCATAGGATCATTGAAACTGTCTATATGTCCGGAGGCTTTCCAGGTTAATGGATGCATAAAAATGGCAGCATCTATCCCTACAATATTATGGTGCAGTTTGACCATTGACTGCCACCACAGGTTTTTGATATTATTTTTTAATTCGACGCCATATGGGCCGTAATCATAAACAGCCTGAAGCCCATCATAAATCTCGCTGGATTGATATACAAATCCGTATTCTTTTGCGTGGGCGATTACATTTTTCAGCTGAATGTTATCTTCTGGTCTTGTGATATTATCTGTCATAGCCGCAAAGATATAATAAGAATTATGAATAATGAATTATGTATTAAGATTGTGGATGTTGGAAATTTTAAAACGGGAACTGAATAAATAATATTAGCGGCCGAAACGAAGGGATACATTATCCAGGCTTTCGATAGAACCAACAAAAGTGACAATATCGTTCCTTCTTAATCGGGTATAACCATGAGATATGATCATTTGGCCTCCCCGTTTTACAGATAGAACAATCACATCAGAAGGTAGTCGCAGGTTTCGAAGATATACCCCATGAAGATTTGGGTTTAAAACTTCCACATCCCTGGTATCCTGATCTTTCTGTAAGCCAAGCAGTAAGGATGTCGCTTGTGGGGATCTTACGAAATGATCAAGGAGGCTTACCATGGCTGTTGCAGGCTCGACAATCAGCGCCCCCAATTTATGGAATTTTTCAAAGTTCTCTCGGTTATTGAGCCTGACCACCATTACATTCGTACCATAATATTGGTAGGCTAGTTCACAAATCTGGAGGTTTTCCTCATCAGTTAGCATCATCACAAATACTTCCGTTTTATCTGCTTTGATGTCGTTCAGTCTTTCAATATTAAGCTTATCGAAATAAATCACCTCAATACCATCGATCTTTGATTTTTTCTTCGCTGGGTTTAATGTTACAATTCTGGTTTTCCATCCATTTCTTGATAGTTGATGACCTAAAGCAATTGATTGGTTCTCCAAACCAAATATCAGCACATCGCGTATCCCGTCATATTCATACTGGTTCCCTCTGCTTCTGTCTTCACCCACGTATCTCAGGGCATACTTAAACAAGGGCGGGCCGATAAACTGGTTCACTACAATCACTGCAATAACAACTGTGGCAAATTCAAGGCCCCAGGCTGGGAACTCAGTTGCAATTATAGTTGAAAGACCTAGAGCCACACCGGCTTGTGTTACGTATGGCATCCATCCTACTTTGTTAAATTTAGGAGGATCCTTAGCCAGTATGCCTCCACCATATGCACCGATTACTATGGTTGCGAGTCTTATGAGGAAGAACAGCAAAGTTACCACCCACGCTCCCACAAGTACATCAAGCTGCATAGATGCCCCAGTCAAAGTAAAGAAAGCTACATATATGGCAGGTCCTATATCATTAAGAATTCTTATAAATTCAGCCCGGTTCCGGGTATAATTTGTAATAATAAAACTGGCGAGAATACAGATCAGCAGGGGTTCAAGAAATATTTCATGATTTATCAGATCAAAAGAAATATGTCTTATAAAATAAGAGAACTGATAAACTCCAAAACCAGATAACAACAAGAGGAATGTTTTATAACGTTTCTCTACTTTTAATTTAAGAATAAGCGATAGCAAAAAATGAAATAAAAATCCAAGGCCGGCAGCCAAAATCAGTTCAATTAGAATAAGAAAAATAGCGACAAGATTGAACTCCTCGCCTTGAATCAATGTTTCTGATATATTCAAAGTCACACCAAATAATATGATCACTATGAAATCTTTTATTACTGTAACCCCAAGTACTGTTTGTGTAAAAGGTCCTTTCGCCCTGAGCTCATTTATAATAGCAATTGCAGAGGCTGGAGATCGCGCTACAAAAACGGCACCGGTGAGGAAAGAAATAGATATCTTCTCTATGACACTAAGATCTTTCATATAAGGAACCAGGTCAGAAATAAGAAAAATCACAATCCCGCTTAAAAGAAATGTTGACAGGATCTGCCCCAAAGTAATCCACTTGATGCTGTTAAACCGGCTCCTAAGTTCATTGAGGTATAGTTCAGCACCTGCTGCAAATGCAATGAAAGAAAGTGCAATATCATTGATAAAAGAGAGTTTTGGAATTGATTCATGAGGTATGAGGTTGATCAAGAAGGGCCCGGACAAAATTCCAATAAACAGCAATCCTGTTATAATAGGTAGATGGATTCTTTGGAAAAGTTTCGATATATGGCTCGAAGCCACGGCAACGATTCCAAATCCCGTTATTAAAAGAAGGATGTTTATGTTATTTAGAAGAAAATCCAACGGTTTGACGAAAATTAAGATAACAAGGATATAAATAAAAAAGGAAATAAAAAAAATGTTTTTATATATGCAGGATATTATATAACTATTTCTTTCTCCAGCTGGCCTTTAGTAAAAATTTCTTAAAGTCTTCATAATCGCTTTTCATCATTACAGATTCTTTCTTTTTATTCAAGACGCTCTTAAGCCCATGGGGAAAGGCAATTTCATAATCAAGAAACTTATTTATTTCATTGCTGAATTTTGCCGGGTGTGCTGTAGAAACAAAAACGCCTGTAAATTCATTTTCCCTGCCAAGCATATAATCATGAAGTCCGAGGTATCCTATAGCAGAATGAGGACACATCAGGTAATGGGTTTCGTTAAAAACATTTAAAATTGCCTTTTTTGTAATATGATCTGAATATGCTGAACCATAAATATCTTTGACTACATTTTCGTATTTGTTCCCATACAATTCAAGAATTCTGGGGAAATTACTCGGATTTCCCACATCCATAGCGTTAGATATGGTTTTAAGCGAAGGCCTGGGTTCAAATTTGCCAGTATCCAGGTATTGTGGGACAATATTATTTGAATTTGTCGCGGCGATGAAATGATGAATGGGTACACCCATTTTTTTCGCTAACAAAGCCCCGCACATATTGCCAAAATTCCCACTTGGAATAGAGAATATTATAGGTTTATTGTATTGGCTTAACTGAGCATACGCATATATATAATAAAAAGATTGTGGCAATAACCTGGCAAAATTAATAGAGTTTGCAGAGGTCAAATGCATAATGTCATTCAGGTCTTCATCAAGAAATGCCTGCTTGACCAACATCTGGCAGTCATCAAAAGTTCCATCCACTTCTAACGCTGTTACATTTCCTCCTATTGTTGTGATTTGCTTTTCCTGTAATTTGCTAACCTTTCCTCCTGGGTAAAGCAGGACTACATATATTCCGGGCATCATATAAAAACCCTGTGCAACTGCACTACCAGTATCACCCGAAGTCGCCACCAGGATAACCGTTTCATTTGATTCTTTTCGAACAAAATGTGACAATAACCTGGCCATAAATCTTGCACCAAAATCTTTAAAGGCATAGGTAGGGCCGTGATATAATTCAAGGGAAAATATATTATCCTTTAGTTTATATAAAGTGGCATCAAAATCAATGGCATTATAGACGATCTTTTTCAGCCATTTTTCATCGATGTCATCTAAAAGCCATAATTTACTTATCTCAAAGGCCAGTTCCTGGAAATTAAGTTGGGGAAGTTCATTTAAGAGGTCCTCAGGAATCTTTGGAATAGATAATGGCATATATAATCCATTATCCGGCGGCATACCATGAAGCACTGCTTCCTGGAAACTAACTTGTGGAGAACTATGGTTTGTACTGTAGAAATTCATGTTTATTCGAGCACTATTGGGCCCTGATTGTTCACCTTTGAAACGTAAATATCGCTTTCTATACCGATTTTTTTAAATTCTTTATTCATTTTTTGCCCCGCTACTTCAGCGACGTGTATTCCCTTACTCAAAGCAAAAACTGAAGGGCCGGATCCTGAGATACCGCAACCCAGGACTCCTGAATCCAGGGCAGCAGCTTTAACAGCATCATAACCGGGAATTAAAATTGAGCGTATGGGTTCAATAATGTGGTCTTCCATAGACCTGCCAATTAGATCATAATCAGAAGTATACAGGCCTGAAATCAACCCACCAACATTCCCCCATTGCTTAATCGCATTTTTCAATTGTATCTGTTTTTTTAAAATATCCCTTGCATCCTTGGTTTTGATTTCAATATGTGGATGGATTACCGAAGCATATAATTCTTCAGGGGCAGGAAGTTTGATTACATCGAGGGGATCATAGCTTCTTATCAAAACAAATCCCCCAAATAAAGCCGGTGCTACATTATCGGCGTGATCCGATCCGCAAGCTACCTTTTCTCCATAAGTCGCAAATTTCAAAACCTCAAAAGTATCCAATGGGCCGTCAAGTAAGATATTTATGGCATATGCAGCAGCAACAGAACTTGCGGCGCTTGAACCGAGCCCACTACCCAAAGGCATCTTTTTATGCAGGCTGATATCAATTCCCAGATTCAGTTTAAAGTGCTCGAGAATATTTTGAATTACCGCAGATGCAGAATTTCTATCCGCTTCAAATGGAAGTTTCCCATCATCGCCTGTAATTTCAATTATTCTAACTTTCCCGGAATTGTTTTTCTTCAGAATAATCTCATCTCCTGGACTTTTAAGAGCAAAGCCAAGGATGTCAAATCCACAGGAAACATTGGCTACTGAAGCAGGTGCGAATACCCGGATACTTTCCATTGAAAATCTTGTTTAAGGCAAATAATTGGCTATATTGATTATATCTGCAAAAACACCAGCTGCTGTAACTTCAGCACCAGCTCCAGGCCCTTTTATGACAAGTGGTCTTTCCTTATATCGGGTTGTTGTAAAAGAAAGCATATTATCACTACCCGATAAAGGATATAAAGCATGATCCTGTCCGACAGTGTGCAAGCCTACCTTGGCTTTTCCATCCTGCATAGTTGCCATAAACCGCAATTTTTGGTTTTTCTTTTGAGCCTTTTTCAAAAGATCAGCAAAGTGATCATCATATTTTTCAAGCTCAATAAAGAATTCATCAACAGATTCAACAGCAAAACAAGCCTCCGGCAAGAAAGCTTCATTCTCTACTTCATCGATTTCCATATCGTATCCCACTTCCCTGGAGAGGATAAGGATTTTTCGGACTACATCCATGCCATTCAAATCATCCCTGGGATCCGGTTCTGTAAATCCCTTTTCCTTGGCTTCTTTAACTACCTCGCTGAATTTTACTGAACCATCGAAATTATTAAAAATATAAGATAGTGTCCCTGATAATACACCTTCTATTTTGATTATCCAGTCACCACTCCATTTCAGATCATTCAAAGTAGTGATTACGGGTAGACCGGCACCCACATTGGTTTCATATAAATATTTAACATTCTTCTTCCTTGAAAGCCTGTATAATTTATTATAATTATCTAGAGGGCCGGAATTAGCCAGCTTATTTGGTGTAGTTATTGAAATATTGTTGTCTAGAACCTGTTCATAAACATCTACCACTTTTTGACTGGCTGTGCAATCAACAAATATGCTATTGGATAAATTCATATGTAGCATTTTATCCACAAACTTTTGCATATTGGATTTGTCTGCAGTCTTATCAAGATGTTTTTTCCAGTTGTCCATTGAAATACCTTCTCTGTTCAGGTACATCTTCCTGGAGTTAGCAAGACCTACGAGTTTAAACCGCATATTATGTTCTTTAAGAAGATATTCTTCCTGCTTTTTGATTTGTGTAAGCAGGGTACTGCCAATTAATCCAGCACCTACAAGAAACAAATGAAGGGTTTTTACATTAGAAAGGAAAAATGCCTCATGAAGTGTGTTCAGAGATTTAGTCAGGTCAAAATGTGAAATGACCACTGACAGGTTTAATTCTGAAGACCCCTGTGCAATGGCCACAACATTGATTCCATTCTTACCAAGGGCATCGAACAGCTTACCTGAAATGCCTGGGGTATTCTTCATGTTCTCACCTATAATGGCCACGATGGAGAGCCCTGACTGTATGTTTAACTCGTCGATCTTGTTGTTCATAATCTCATTTGAGAACTCTTCTTCAATGGCTGTTTTTGCCTGATCGATTTGATCTGGAGATATAGCAAAACAGATAGAATGTTCTGAGGAGGCCTGTGTAATAAGGATAATGTTTATTTCATTTTTAGCAAGAGTTCCGAACAGCCTGGAGGACACACCAGGAACTCCCACCATACCACTTCCAGTCAGGTTGATCAGGGAAATATTCTCAATTGATGAGATCCCTTTAATAAGGAATTCTTTGTTTTCTGTTTCCTCACTGATAATAGTCCCATTAAAAGAAGGGTTAAACGTATTTTTTATTCGCAATGGGATTTTTTTAGTGAAAGCAGGCTGCAAAGTTGGCGGGTAAATCACCTTAGCCCCAAAATGAGAAAGCTCCATCGCTTCAACATATGACAAAGATATTTGTGAAAAGGCGTCCAGCACTTTTTTAGGATCTGAAGTCAAAACACCATCCACATCTGTCCATATTTCAATTTCATCGGCACCCAATGCAGCCCCAAACAAGGATGCAGTATAATCAGATCCACCTCGTCCCAGGGTCGTGGTTTCTCCTTTTGATGTGGTGCCGGCGAATCCTGTTACAACCTGCAGTTTTTGATGTGATTCAAAATATCTTTGAATATTCTCGAAAGTGAGGGATTCGAAAACCTTTGCATTTCCGAATTGATCATTTGTCTTGACTAAATTACGTGAATCCAACCATTCACAAGGAATACCCAACTGATTTAAATAGGATGAAATAATCAAACTCGCCAATCGTTCTCCAAAACTCATAACCAGGTCAAGGGTACGGGGAGAAAGTTCTTTTAGCAGAAATACACCATGCAGTAGATCTTCCAGGTTATTGGTGAGGAATTTTAACTGGGCAATTATACTGCTTTGGGATTTGATGTCTATCAATTCTTTTATAGCATTCAGGTGATGATTGACAATTCTGTCAGATAACTCAGTATAGTTTTCATCATCCGCAGCCGCTGTATTTCCAACTTCTATTAGGTCATTTGTTATGCCATACATTGCGGAGGTTACAACAACGATTTTTTCACCACTTTTTACATAATCCGAAATGAT